>Ga0075428_100010985_pt1 | contig 10071 bp, 7 predicted proteins | sample RhiMetdeltSRZDD2_FD_75291 | JGI IMG/M metagenome (GOLD analysis project Ga0075428, IMG submission 75291) | Populus rhizosphere microbial communities from Tennessee, USA - Rhizosphere MetaG P. deltoides SRZDD2 | ecosystem: Host-associated > Plants > Roots > Rhizosphere > Soil | place: USA...
TGGAGGCCGTCGATGTTCTGGGTGATGAGGGTGTCGAGCTTGCCGCGTCGCTCCAGGGTCACCAGCGCCTCGTGGCCGGGGTTGGGTCGGGCGGTCCGGGCAGGGTGGTCGAGCCGGGTGCGCCACGCGGTCCGCCGGACCTCGGGATCGGCCATGTAGTGCTGCAGGGTGGCGGTGCGCTCGGCCCCGGGGTTGCGGGTCCACACCCCCTGGGGGCCGCGGAAGTCCGGGATGCCGCTGTCGGTGCTGATGCCGGCGCCGGTCAGGACCACGATGCGCTCGGCCCGGTCGATCCAGCTCCGGGGCTCGGCGAGCTCGGGCATCTCCGGGACCTCGGGGGTGTCGTCGCCTGCCCTGTCCTGCATCTTTGACAGGCTACCTCGGTGCGGAAAGCATGGAAAGAGCACGAAAGGAGACATCCACCACCATGCCTCGCGCCCTCGCTCTCCCACCCGACTGCCACCAGCTGCTGGTCCGCCCGTGGATCGACCCGGTCATCGACCAGCTGGGCCACGATCCCCGCTCGCCCTACGTCGAACGGTTCTGGCTGTCGGTCCTCGGCCCCAGCGTCACCTGGTTCCTCCGCTACGTCGTCGAGCGGTTGGACACCAGCCCGGACGGGTTCGACCTCGACCTGGCCACCTGCGCCGTGTCGCTCGGCCTGGGCAGCAGCATCCAGAGCCGTGCCGCGGCCTTCCCGCGCACCGTCGTCCGCTCCTGCCAGTTCCACGCGGCCCGGCTGCTCAACGGCGCCACGCTCGAGGTCCGCCGCAAGCTGCCGCCCCTGAACGCCGCTCAGGCCGGACGGCTACCCGAGCCGCTGCGCGGCGAGCACGCCCGATGGGTCGGTGCGCCGGACGACGGCCCGCCGGCGGACCCCGCCGCCCTGGTCGACCAAGCCCGGCGGCTGGCGCTGTCGCTGGTCGAGCTGGGCGAGGGGCCGGCCCGGGTCGAGGAGCAGCTCGGCCACTGGCGCTTCCCGGCTGTCATGGCCCGCGAGGCGACGGTCTGGGCCTTCGAGCGTCGGGGCACCAGCATCCTCGCCGCGGTCGAGGCGAGCTAGCCGGGCGAGAAGCCTTCGAGGAGGTGGAGGACGGTGCGGACCCCGAAGCCGGTCCCTCCCTTGCGGATCTCGGCGTCGTTGTCACTGGACTCCGCGGGCCCGGCGATGTCGAGATGGGCCCACGGCACCCCCTCGGCCACGAACTCCTGGAGGAACAGCCCGGCCACCAGCGCCCCGCCCTCCCGGCCGCCCACGTTCTTCAGGTCGGCGACCTCCGAATCGAGCTTGGTGCGGAGATGGCGCGGCAGCGGCAGAGGCCAGACCTCCTCGCCGGCGGCGGCCGCGGCCGCCTGGACCTGCTCGACGAGCGCCGGATCGTTGCTCATCAGGCCGGCGATGCGGTCACCGAGCGCCACCTTGCAGGCGCCGGTGAGCGTGGCCAGGTCCACGATGGCCGACGGCCGGGCCTCGCTGGCCAGCACCAGCGCGTCGGCCAGGATCAAGCGTCCCTCGGCGTCGGTGTTGAGCACCTCGACCGTGGTGCCGTTGCGGATGTGGAGGACGTCGCCGACCCGGGTGGCGTCCCCGCTCGGCATGTTGTCGGTCAGCGGCACGTACCCCTTGACCTGCACCCGGGGCCGGACCGTGCCGAGGGCGCAGAACACGCCGAGCACGGCCGCCGCTCCCGCCATGTCGCCCTTCATGGCCTTCATCCCGTCGGTGGACTTCAACGACAGGCCACCGGAGTCGAAGGTCACGCCCTTCCCGACCAGGGCCACCATCGGTGAGCGGGGGTTGGCGCGGCTGCGCGGCCTGGCGCCCGACCGGGACGCCCGGGCCGGCGCCAGGCCGGGCGGCGACCACGACAGCTCCAGGAAGCGGGGCGGCTCGGTCGACCCCCGGTTCACGCCGAGCAGCCCACCCATCCGGGCCCGCTGGATGGCCCGCTCGTCCCGGACCCGCACCGCGAAGCCGTGCTCGTTGCCGAGGTTGACGGCCCGCTCGGCGAAGACCGACGGGGTCATCGACCCACCGGGCTCGTTCACCAGGTCCCGGGCGATGCACACCGCGTTGGCGACGGTCTGGCCCTTCGTGAGGGCCGCGGTCGTGGCTCGGCCACCGTCGTCGACCACGACGATCCGCTCCAGCGCCTGGGGTTTGGCGTCGGACTTGTAGGTGCTGAAGCGGTAGCTGCCGAGGACCACGCCCTCGGCCAGCGCCCGTGCGGCGTCCGCGGCGTCGAGGTCCTCGGGCCGGTCGGCCAGCAGCGTGGTGGCCACCCGGCGGTGCCGGGACGACGCCTGGGCAAGCGCTGCGCCCGCCTTGCGGTAGGTGGCGGGCGAAGCCTCGGCGCGGCGGCCCAGGCCCACGGTCACGACGACCCGGTCGCCCTCGCCGGGGACGGTGCGCACCTCGCCGAGGGCCCCGGTGAACCCGACGCGAGCCAGGAACCCGAGATCCGGCAGCGGAGCTGCCGGCGGGTCGCCGGACTCCCCGGATCCATCGGAAGCGCTGAACCGGTCGGCGGGATCGGCGCGGTCGGCGGAGTCGCCGCCGGAGTCGGCCTGGTCGGCGTACACCCCGATGACCAGGGCGTCGATGGCATCGGGCGGGACTCGGGTGGTGGAGAAGCGCAGCGGCGGCACGGTACGCAGGGTAGATGCGGTCGCCCCGCTTGCTCGGGCTCAGGTGGCGTCGCGCCCGACGTCCCGGCTGAGGAGGTGCTCCCCCTCGACCCACCGGGCCTGGGCCCACAGCAGCGACGACAGCCGGTTGAGGTAGGGCACGACCTGCGACCCGGAGTCCGGCGGCGCCGCGACCAGCGCCACCCGCTCCGCCCGGCGGACGACGGTCCGGGCCACGTCGAGCTGGGCGGCCAGCGGCGTCTGGCCCGGCACGACGAACTGGGTCGGCGGATCGAAGCGGGCGCCCACCCCGTCGGTGGCAGCCTCGACCGCCGCGACCATCGCCGCCGTGACCCGGGTCTGGCCGTCGGCGAGCTTGTCCCGGTGCTCGGGCAGCGTGGCCAGCTCGCCCATCAGCACCCAGAGGTCCCGGCAGACCTGGGTCAGTTGGTGGTCGAGCTCGCTGCCGCGCTCGCACTGGCTGCGGGCCACACCGATCGCCGCCTGCGCCTCGTCGACCGCTCCGCACGCCTGGGGCAGCGGGGAGTCCTTCGGGACCCGGCCGCCGTACAGCAGGCCCGTGGTGCCGTCGTCGCCCTTGCCCGTGTACAGCCGGGGCCGTGTCACGTCAGTAGCCCTTCGCCGGGTCGACCGGGCCGACCAGCGGCTCGCCGGCGGCGTAGCGACGGACGTTGTCGGCGACGCGGGCGGCGAGCAGCGGACGGGCCATCGCCGGTGTGTTGGCCGTGTGGGGGCTGATCAGCACGTCGGGCCGATCCCACAGCGGGTGGCCGTCGGGCAGCGGCTCGGGATCGGTCACGTCGAGCCCCGCCCCGGCCAGCGGCCCGTGGTCCAGTGCGGCGACGAGATCGTCGGTGACCACCAGCTGACCCCGGGCCACGTTCACCAGCACCGCTCCGGGTGCCACGAGGTCCAGGCGGCGCCGGTCGATCAGGCCCGCGGTCCCCGGCGTCAGCGGCAGGGCCAGCACCACCACGTCGGCACCGGTGAGGGCCTCGTCGAGCTGCTCGTCACCGACGACCTCGGCGGCCCCGGCCATCGGCTGCGGTGTCGACCTGACCACCGTCACCCGGCACCCGAAGGGCCCCAGCAGGCGGAGCAGCGACTCGGCGATACCGCCACCGCCGACGATGGTCACCCGGCTCCCGAGCAGGTACTCGCCCTGCGGTCGGGTCCACGTGCGGGCCTTGGCGAAGCGGTCGAGGCGCCGCCGCCCGGCCAGGGCCAGAGCCAGGGCGTGCTCGGCCACCGGCTCGGCGTACACGCCCTTGCCGCAGGTCCAGATGCGCTCGGGGAAGGACCGGACCACCTCGACCTGCGGTTCGATGCCGGCCCACGGCAGCTGGATCCAGCGCAGGCCGGGGTTGGCCGCCAGCAGGTCGGCGAGCCCGTCGGCCCGGCCGGGATCGGTCCACACCAGCGCCTCGGCCTCGGCGGCCGGCACCACCTTGCCACCGCCGTCCGCCACCGCATCGGCCAGGAACGACGCCCGCACGTCGCCGGCCGGCTCGACGGCGATCAGAGGGGTGGAGGGACCGGGACCAGCCATGCCACCGGAGGCTACGAGCAATCGCATGGGCTCCGGGGCGACGGGGGCCGATAGCCTCGTGGCCTACCTATGAGTCGCTTCCTGGAGCTTGTGCGCGAGCGGGTGGTCGTCTACGACGGGGCCTTCGGGACCTACGTCCAGGCCCTGGACCTCACGCCCGACGACTTCGGCGGCCCGGAGTTCGAGGGTTGCAACGAGATCCTGTGCGTCACGCGCCCCGACGTGATCGCCGCCATGCACGAAAGCATGTTCCGCGCCGGAGCGGACGTCGTCGAGACCGCCAGCTTCGGGTCCTTCGCCGTGCCGCTCGGCGAGTACGGCATCCCCGACCGGGCCCACGAGCTCAGCCTGGCCTCGGCCCGCATCGCCCGGGAGGTCGCCGACGGCTACGAAGGCCTGGTCGCGGGCTCGATCGGTCCCGGCACCAAGTCGCCCACGCTGGGCCAGATCTCCTTCGTCGAGCTGCGCGACGCCTACGAGACCATGATCCGGGGCCTGCTCGAGGGCGGGGTCGACGTGCTCATCACCGAGACCCACTTCGACCTCCTCGCCCTCAAGGCCTCGCTCATCGCCGCCCGGCGAGCCATGGCCGCCGTCGGGCGCGAGGTCCCGATCCAGGCCCAGGTGACCATGGAGCAGACGGGCACCATGCTCCTCGGGACCGAGATCGGCGCTGCGCTCGGTGCCATCGACGCCCTGCGCCCCGACGTCGTGGGCCTCAACTGCGCGACCGGTCCGGCCGAGATGCACGAGCACCTCCGCCACCTGTCGCAGAACGCCCGGCGGCCGATCTCCGTGCTCCCGAACATGGGCCTGCCGTCGGTGGTCGACGGCCGGATGCACTACGACCTCACACCCGAGGAGCTGGTCGACTACCACACCCGGTTCGTCACCGAGCTCGGCGTGCGGGTGGTCGGCGGGTGCTGCGGGTCCACGGCCGAGCACATCCGCCAGCTGGCCGCCGTGGCCAAGGACCTGACGCCGGCGCCCCGCGACCCCCGGCACGAGGCCGGCGCCACGTCGATCTTCAGCTTCGTGCCCTTCCACCAGGACGCGAGCTTCCTGATCCTGGGCGAGCGCACCAACGCCAACGGCTCGAGGAAGTTCCGGGAGGCCATGCTGGCCGGCGACTGGGACACCTGCGTGAAGATGGCCCGCGACCAGGAGCGTGAGGGCGCGCACGTCCTCGACGTCTGCGTCGACTACGTGGGCCGCGACGGCACGGCGGACATGGACGAGATCACCAGCCGCTTCGCCACCCAGGTCACGGTGCCGTTGATCTTCGACAGCACCGAGCCCCCGGTCATCGAGGCCGGCCTGCAGCGCTTCGGTGGTCGGGCCATCCTCAACTCGGCCAACCTCGAGGACGGCGAGGCCGAGGGCAGCCGCTTCGACCGGGTGTGCACGCTGGCCCGCACCTACGGCGCGGCGATGGTCTGCATGCTCATCGACGAGCAGGGCCAGGCCCGCGACGTCGAGTGGAAGCTGCGGATCGCGCGTCGGATCCACGACCTGGCCACCCAGCGCTACGGCCTGGAGCCGGGCGACCTGATCTTCGACGCCCTGACCTTCCCGCTGTCCACCGGCGACGAGAACCTCCGGGGCGACGCCATGGCCACCATCGAGGCCATCAGGCGCATCAAGGCCGAGCTGCCCGGCGTGTTCACCACCCTGGGCGTCTCCAACGTGAGCTTCGGTCTCTCCCCCGCCGCCCGCCACGTCCTGAACTCGGTGTTCCTGCACGAGTGCGTCGAGGCCGGCCTCGACTCGGCCATCGTCCACGCCGGGCGGATCATGCCCCTCAACCGCATCCCGGAGGACCAGGTCCAGGTCTGCCTGGACCTCATCTACGACCGGCGCGACGCGGCCACGGGCTATGACCCGCTGGCGGCGCTGCTCGAGGTGTTCGCCGACGTCACCGTGGCGGCCCAGGAGAAGGAGGACCGCTCGGGCTGGCCGGTCACCGAGCGCCTCAAGCACCGCATCATCGACGGCGACCGCGACGGCCTGACGGCCGACCTGGACGAGGCCCTCGACGACGGTCTGGCGGCCCTCGACATCATCAACGACGTCCTGCTGTCGGGGATGAAGGTGGTCGGCGACCTGTTCGGGTCGGGTCAGATGCAGCTGCCGTTCGTGCTGCAGTCGGCCGAGACGATGAAGACCGCCGTCGCCCACCTCGAACCGCACATGGACAAGCTCGACGGCTCGCCCGGCAAGGGCCGCATCGTGCTGGCCACGGTGAAGGGCGACGTGCACGACATCGGTAAGAACCTGGTCGACATCATCCTCACCAACAACGGCTACGAGGTGCACAACCTCGGGATCAAGGTGCCGATCGGCGACATGGTCGACAAGGCGTTGGCGGTCCGGGCCGACGCGATCGGGATGTCCGGCCTGCTGGTCAAGTCCACGCTGATCATGCGGGACAACCTGGAGGAGCTGAACAGCCGCGACCTCGCCGACATCCCGGTGCTGCTGGGAGGCGCCGCGCTCACCCGCAGCTACGTCGAGCGGGACCTGCGCGACGTCTACCCGGGCCGGGTGTTCTACGGCAAGGACGCCTTCGAGGGCCTCCACGTGATGGACCGGCTGGGCGCGATCCGGCGCGGCAACGAGTCCGACGACCCCGACTGGGGCCGGGTCACGTCGGATTCGCGGGTTCCGTCCCGGGCCTCGCTGGGGCTGCCGGAGAAGGGCGCCGAAGCCCCCACGCCCGCCGACCTACCCTCCCGGTCGCCGGACGTCCTGGTGGACAACCCGGTGTTCCGGCCGCCGTTCCTCGGCTCGCGGATCGTCAAGGGCCTGTCCATCGACGACATCGCCGGCTACGTGAACGAGACCGCGCTGTTCCGCAACCAGTGGCAGTTCCGACCCGAGAAGCGGGCCGACGGCGCGACCGAGACCGACGACGAGTTCAAGGCCCGCATCCGGCCCATCCTGCGGGACGAGCTGGCCAAGGCCAAGGCCGACGGGCTACTGGTCCCCCAGGTGGTGTACGGCTACTTCCCGGCCAGCGGCGACGGCAACGACCTGGTGATCTGGACCGACGAGACCCGCAGCGCCGAGCGCACCCGGTTCCGCTTCCCGCGCCAGACCAAGGCTCCGTACCTCTGCATCGCCGACTTCTTCCGACCCGTCGACCACGACGAGGTGGACTACGCCGCGTTCCACATCGTGACCATGGGGCCCATGGTCTCGGAGCGGACAGCCAAGCTGTTCGCCGACGACCGGTACCAGGAGTACCTGCTGCTCCACGGGCTGGGCGTGGAGATGGCCGAGGCCCTGGCGGAGTACTGGCACCACCGCATCCGCGAAGAGTGGGGCTTCGCCGGCGAGGACGGGCCGACCCTCACCGGCCTGTTCCGCCAGCAGTACCGCGGCGGCCGCTACTCGTCGGGCTACGACGCCTGCCCGGACCTGGAGGACAACGAGAAGGTCCTCGACCTGCTCGACGGGGAGCGCATCGGCCTGGTGTGCAGCGAGGACACCGGCTTCCAGTACCAGCCCGAGCAGTCGACGTCGGCCCTGATCTGCCACCACCCCCAGGCGAAGTACTTCGTCGCCCGCTGACGAGGGTCAGGACGGCTGGAGGTCGGGCAGCTCCTGCTCGACGTCGATGGCCTCGGCGAACAGGTCGCCGTGCTTCTCGACCCGCTCGAGCACGTCGGACGCCTCGAACACCAGCCGCTCCTCGCCGGCCGCGGCCGCTTCCACCTCGTCCCAGCGCAGCGGCGTGGACACCGTCGGTCGGGGCTGGGCCCGGAGGGAGTACACGGCCACCGTGGTCTTGTGGCGGCTGTTCTGGCTCCAGTCGACGAACACCTTGCCCGGGCGATCGGACTTGCGCATGACCGAGGTGACCGCCTCCGGACGGGCCCGCTCCAGGAGCTGCGCCACCGCGAGGGCGAACGACGAGCAGTCCTCGTGGCTGTGGGCCGTGTTCAGCGGGACGTAGAGCTGCAGCCCCTTGCCCCCCGACGTCTTCGGCAGGCCGACCAGATCGAAGCGCTCCAGGACCAGACGGATGTCGAGGGCCACGTCGGCGCACTCGCGCAACGCCGCGGGTGCGCCCGGGTCGAGGTCGAACACGCACATGGTCGGGCTCTCGATGTCGTCGCCCCGGGCCATGGGCGCGTGGATCTCCAGCGCCGCCATGTTGGCCGCCCACACCAGCGCGGGCCGTGAGTCGAGGCAGCAGTAGTCGATGCCGCCCCGGCGGTCGCCCGGTCCCAGGACCGTCGGCACCCAGTCCGGCCGGTGGCTCGGACACCGCTTCTCGAAGAACGACCCGCCGTCGACGCCGTCGGGGAAGCGCCGCAGGGTCACGCCGCGGTCCTCCAGATGCGGCACCATGACCGGGGCGATCCGCGCGTAGTAGTCGATGACCTCGGCCTTGGTCGTGCCGACCTCGGGGTAGAGGACCTTGTCGAGATTGCTCAGCCGGAGGACGCGGCCGTCGATCTCGACCTTCGCGTCAGCCAAGGCCCCCGCGGTTCCCTACGCCGTACGCCGCTTGGAGGCCACCTTCTCGGGCTCCTTGCGCTCCGAGGACGGCTTGGCCGTCGGATGGCGCTTGCGGGACTCCTTGGCCTCGCGGACGCTCTCCTCCAGGGCGGCCATCAGGTCGACCAGCTTCTCCTCCGCGGCGGGCGTCGGCGGCGCCACCAGCTCCTCGCCGGCCGCCTTGCGCTCGATGAGGTCGAGCACGCGGTTGCGGTAGGTGTCCTCGAACTTGCCCGGGTCGAACTCCTCGGTGAGCGAGTCGACCAGCTGGCGGGCCATGCGCAGCTCGCGGTCGGAGATCGACACCTCCTCGACGCCGTCCAGCTCGCCCAGCTCGGCCGGGTCGTTGACCTCGTCGGCGTAGACCATCGTCGACAGCACCAGGACGCCGTCCTCGGAGCGGAGGGCGCACAGGTACTGCTTGGAGCGCATGACGAACCGGGCGATGGCGACCCGGGTCCGCTCCTCCATGGCCCGGACCAGCAGCGCGTAGGGCTTGCGGGCCGCCTTGTCGGGTGCGAGGTAGTAGGCCGCGTCGTAGAACACCGGGTCGATCTCGGACAGGTCGACGAACTGCTCGATCTCGATGGTCCGGCTGGCCTCGGGGTCGAGCGTGGACAGCTCGTCGTCACCCATCAGGACGTAGTCCCCGCTCGACAGCTGGTAGCCCTTGACGATCGCCTCGGACGGCACCTCGCTGCCGTCCGCGTCCGACACCTTGAGGTAGCGGATCCGCGCGCCGGTCCGGCTGTCGATCTGGTTGAAGTGGACGTTCTTGCGGGACACCGCGTTGTAGAGCTTGATCGGGATGCTCACCAACCCGAAGCTCACGGCACCGCTCCAAATGGCCCGAGGCATTACCCAAGTATTCCCGAACAGAACGAGTTCTAACAGCCAGCCTAGTGTTGACCTATGCGACGGCTGGGGTTCATCTGCCTGTTACCACTCCTGGTGTTCGCTCTGCTCGGATGCCAGCCCCAGCCGCCCGGCCACGGTCACGGGCATGGGCACGGCCACGGACGTCAGCACCGGCTGCGGCTCAACGACATCCAGGTGCTCGCCTCGCACAACAGCTACCACGTCGAGCCCGAGCCGGTGCTCTTCGACGCCCTGCGCAACGTCCTGGGCGACGCCGCCAACGGTCTGCAGTACACCCACCTGCCCCTCAGCCAGGAGCTCGATCGCGGCGTCCGGGAGATCGAGCTCGACGTGTTCGTCGATGATCCGCAAGGCGGGCGCTACGCCAGCCCCAAGCTCGTGCCCCTGCTCGGCCTCCAGCCGGTCGACCCGCGGCTGTCCGAGCCGGGCCTCAAGGTCTTCCACATCCAGGAGGTCGACTACCGATCCAACTGCCCGACCTTCGTGAC
>Ga0075428_100010987_pt1 | contig 10071 bp, 7 predicted proteins | sample RhiMetdeltSRZDD2_FD_75291 | JGI IMG/M metagenome (GOLD analysis project Ga0075428, IMG submission 75291) | Populus rhizosphere microbial communities from Tennessee, USA - Rhizosphere MetaG P. deltoides SRZDD2 | ecosystem: Host-associated > Plants > Roots > Rhizosphere > Soil | place: USA...
GAACTCCGTGCCCGTCTCCAAACGACGTTGCGGCTCAAAGCCACGGTGGACCGCAAACTCGGAGAGCTGCGTCGCATCAAAGATCACTTCGCCAAGTTCGTGCCAGAGGCCGTCAAACGCCTGGTGGCAGCCAATCCCGAAGCGCCAGAACTCGCCAAGCGCGAATGCGACGTCACCGTCCTGTTTCTCGACATCAGTGGCTATACCCGCTTGAGCGAATGCCTGGCTCCTGAGAGCCTCAATGCTCTGGTTGAACGCTATTTTTCCACGTTTCTCGATCTTATCCACGCGGCCGGCGGTGATATCAATGAAACCGCCGGCGATGGCTTCATGGCTATCTTTCAAGATGAGCAGCATGCGAGCACCGCTGCGGACACCGCCCTCGCGCTCCTCGCCGCCACTCAGGTGCTCAACACTGAGAATACTGTGCAACCGCTCACCGTGCATATGGGCCTTAACTCCGGTGTCGCCCTGGTCGGTTCGACCCGTTTTGAGGGCATGCGTGGGGCGCGGTGGACGTTCACGGCCAGTGGTACCGTCACCAACCTGGTGTCCCGTCTGGCAGATATTGCCCAGGCCGGTGAAATCCTCATTGGACTAGAGACAGCTCGCCGCTTGGGAGAGCGCTACCGGCTGCAACGGCTCGGCTGGGACCAGCTCAAGAATCGCTTGGGAGAGCGCTACCAGCAGCAACAACTCGGTTGGGAACAGCTCAAGAAGATCGATACACCTGCCGTCGAGATCTATCGCCTCGGCGGCTATCACCCCTGCTTCCACCTCGGTGCTGAGTCATTAGCATCTCCTGCAGCTGAGCAGTGAGTGCAATACATCCTGTAAGCTATTGAGGAGCGTGCACACTGATTGGTGTACGGGTGAAAAATCTGCTTGCCATGCCTCGGGCCGCCGCATATTATAGCGTCCATTCTGGAGCGTGTGATATGCGCCTGCCCTGGAGTCCAGGAGGAAGCCCATATGCGCTGCCCGAGCTGTGCGTTGGACAATCCGGAGGGCATGCATTTCTGCGGCCGCTGCGGAACACCGCTGCGCCAGGAGTGCCCGCAGTGTAGCTTTGAGAATCCAGCCGAGTTTGCGTTCTGCGGCAAATGTGGGACACGCTTCACCGGGCAGATGTCAGCCTCACACCCTCAACCTCTCACCCCTCAGCCCCAAACACCCCTGAGCTACACGCCGCGCCATTTAGCCGAGAAGATCCTGACCTCCCGCAGTGCGCTCGAAGGGGAGCGTAAACAGGTCACGGTCCTGTTTGCCGACGTGTCCGGGTTCACCCCCCTCTCGGAGCGCCTTGACCCCGAGGAGGTCCATACCCTCATGGATCGCTGCTTTCAGATTCTCCTGGATGGGGTGCATCGATTCGAGGGGACCGTCAATCAATTCACTGGCGATGGCATCATGGCCCTTTTCGGCGCGCCAATCGCGCATGAGGACCATCCCCGACGCGCGCTCCTAGCAGCCCTAGAGATGCAGGCGGCTCTGAGCGCCTTTGGGCAGGAGCTCTACAGGCAGCAGGGGATCGACCTCAAGCTACGGATCGGTGTAAACACCGGTGAGGTGGTCGTTGCTGCCATTGGGGACAACCTCCGCATGGACTATACGGCCCAGGGTCTCACGACGAACCTGGCTGCCCGGCTTGAGGCCATGGCTCCACGGGGTGGGGTGCTCATCAGCGAGCAGACCTACCGCCACATCGAGGAATATTTCAACTGGATTGATGTCGTCGTGGACCCGGCGATGTTTCGGTAAACACTCCCGCAGGCTCAACGCATCTTGGCTATCTGACGCCTTGCAGGGATGGGGCATCCTGTGCCAGCAATGGGCTCTGGGAAATATCGCTGTAGTGCGAAGCTAGGGAGTGGCCGATTGCAACGAACGTAACCGCTGATTCGTTGTTGGACAGGGTTAAGGACATTACGCCGATTATCCGTGCGCACGCTGCAGAGGCTGAAGAGAATCGGCGCCTGTCTCGCCCCGTAGTCGATGCCATGCTCCAGGCAGGTCTGTATAGCATGTCGCATCCCAGAGTGTTGGGGGGCTTGGAGGTCGACCCTCTCACCATGTTTCGGGTGGTGGAAGAGGTCGCACGCCATGACAGTGCTGCGGGGTGGAATTTGCAACTCGCGGTGGCGGCAAACGGCATGCTGGCGTGGCTGCCTGATGAGGGCGCAGCGGAGATCGTGCACAGTGATTCCAGTACTATCATTGCGACCTCGTTCACTCCTGGTCGTCAGGCGACCCCGGTGGATGGCGGCTACCGTCTGAGCGGACAGTGGCCCTTCGTCAGCGGCGGCCATGATTGTCACTGGGTCTTTTTCATCCCACAGATCATGGACGGGAACAAGCCACGCCTCAACGACCAGGGCAGCCCCGTCCAGCGCTTGATGTTCCTGCCGGCCGACAAAGCGACCATCCTAGACACGTGGCATACCCTGGGGATGCGGGGCACGGGCAGCGATGATGTCGCCGTCTCAGAGCTCTTCATTCCTGAGCGGCACACCGCGCTGATGGCTCCACTTGAGAACCCTGGCACGGCGTACCAGGGCCCGCTGTACCGGCTAACCATCTGGGTACCGATCGCGCTTCTGGCTCCCCCGACCCTCGGCATCGCCCGTGCAGCCATTGACGACCTGATCGCGTTGGCCCGCACGAAGACCCCCAGCTATACCGGCTCGTCGCTCGCACAGCGGCAAGTCGTGCAGCGCCAGGTGGCCGAGGCCGAAGCCACGCTCGGCGCCGGCCGGGCCTACCTGTATACTACCTTCCAGGAGACCTGGGACACGGCGGTGCAGGGTGCGGAGATCACCCTGGATCAGAAGCTGAGAATGCAGCTGGCGACCTCCCACGCCGTCGTGTGCGCGGCCAGGGCGGTCGACCTCGTGCATGCTGCGGCGGGCACGTCGTCCATCCGCAACGAGTACCAGTTCCATAAGTACTTCAGGGACGTGCACACGATCACGCAGCACGCGTTTGCTTCGGCAAGTCGCTACGAGTCAGTCGGAGCCGTCATGCTGGGGGTGGAGTCCGACTGGGGCTTCTTTGCCTTTTAACTACACTTGCCTAACGTACCACAATACAGGGAGGGAACGAGGTGACGGAAGCGGTCCATGGGCTGGGCGGTGGGCGCGGCGCCGGTGGGGGGGCGGCGACTTTCTGATGACCTCGAACGCCCTCTGGACAAAGGTCAGAGTTTGAGCCATTCTTGCCGCTTTTCGTCGTAGTCTAGAGAGAAGAGGGAAGTTTAGAGACAGAAGATATGCTATGATTGCAGTCATGATAGGGCATGGCATTGAAACAGGTTTCATCCTGGATCGGCAGTGGTGCTGGTTACGAGGCGAAATGGAACGCACGAAGCGTCCGGCCCTCTTGGCACTTGCCCGCATCTTTGCGGAAGCACATGTGCCTTACGCAATTATCCATGGGGTTGCGCTCCAGGTCCACCAGGCCGAACCACGTACCACACTCGACATTGATGTGGCCGTCGCTACGTATAGTCGGCTCCCTCGGGCCCAGCTTGAGGAGGCAGGCTTTACCTGGTCCGGACGCTTCAGTCATTCCGAGAACTGGGTTGGACCGGAGGGCACACCGGTGCAGTTTACCGATGATCCGGCACTGGCGGATGCCATCACACGCGCTGAGGATATCGCTCTGGAAGATGTGCATCTCCGGGTCATTAGACGCACTGATTTGCTGCACGAAAAGCTCCGTGCTGCGGCTGATCCAGCACGCCGTCGCTCGAAGCGTCTGCAAGATCTTGCCGATGTACAAGCCCTTCTGGAATCCACTCCGACGCTGTTGCACGAACTCAGTGTGGCAGAGCGCGTTTTACTTGACCAGCTACCGCAGTAATTCCTGCCCTATATAGAGCAGGCACGATATTGCTGTCAGACTCCTAGTGACGTCCGTATGGCAAGCCAGAAGTCGTGGACGTGGTGACGCAGCCGCGCTAGTAGCACATGCCTGGCGTACTGGCCTAATCGCAGCTCCCTTACCTCAGGCTTCCTCGCCCATCTGCGCATAGGCGTGTCGCAGCATACGTTCCGTCGTCTCCCAGCCCACACACGCATCCGTCACCGACACGCCGTAGCGCAACTGTCTTCGGTCCACCGGAATGGGCTGACTGCCCTCCTCCAGGTTGCTCTCCACCATGAGACCGATCAGATTCCGGTTGCCGGTAACGCGCTGCTGCACCAGGTTCTGCCACACCTCTTCCTGGAGCGCGTGCTGTTTGGCCGAATTGGCATGGCTGCAATCGACCATCAGTACTGGCTCCACGCCCACGTGCCGTAACTGCTGTCCCGCCTTCTCTACGCTCTGTGCGTCATAGTTGGGCCCTCCGTGCCCTCCGCGTAACACCACATGGCCCCAGGGATTGCCCGTCGTGCGCACCAGGCACGTGTGGCCCTCCTGATTGATGCCGAAAAAGGTGTGGGGCTGGCGGGCAGCTCGCAGGGCATTGATGGCGATCTGCACATTGCCCTCCGTGGAGTTCTTGAAGCCTACCGGCATGGCGAGCCCGCTGGCCATCTCGCGGTGGATTTGACTTTCGCTGGTGCGCGCCCCAATTGCCGCCCAGGTAATCAGATCAGCGTGGTAGTGCGGCGTGATAGTGTCGAGCAGTTCTGCCCCGGCCGGCAGGCCCATGGCATTGATGGCGAGCAAGAGCTGACGCGCCAGGCGTAACCCGGTGTCGATGTCGTCGGAGCCGTCAAGGTGCGGATCGTAGATGAGTCCCTTCCAGCCGACGGTGGTGCGTGGTTTTTCAAAGTAGACACGCATGACGATGCAGAGGCGGTCGGTGAGTTCCTGGCGCAGGGCATTGAGACGGGTGGCATATTCGAGGGCTGCCTCTGGGTCATGGATGGAGCAGGGTCCCATGATCACCAGGAGCCGGTGGTCTTCCCGGCGCAGGATACGTCGGATGGTAGCACGACTTTCCACAACTGTGCGATGGGCCATCTCGGTCATGGGCAGTTCGGCCTTTAAGGCACACGGGGGCGGCAGTGGGGACATAGCGCGGATGGGCAGTTCCTGGGTCGCTTGCATGGGGCTCCTTTCCTCAAAAAAAAAGCCCCTGATTTTCATCAGGGGCTTGCAGTATGAATTGACCGGCGCGTATCGCTACAGCTAGCCCCCGGGGTCGAAGGCGTAAAAATAAAAATAGCTGTACACGGTGGTCAAATACATTGTCTTAGCCATGGGCTTGCATAATGCAGGGTTCTAAAAAGACAGATGCAACATCGTATCACTCTCGTGTAAAGGCGTCAACTCTTTTCTGGGCATGCACGCGGGCACCATGTTGGGCTAGGACAGGCCCAAAGCAGTACGCTGCGCTGCGAGTAACTGCTCGATACCACGGCGTGCTAGAGCCAGCGTCTCGAGGAGCCCCTCCTGGGTAAAGGGATGACGTTCGGCTGTGCCCTGGATCTCGACCAGGGCTCCGCTGCCTGTCATGACAATATTTAAGTCAGCCTCAGACGTGGAGTCTTCTGCATAATTAAGATCAAGATACGGTACACCCTGAAAAATTCCCAGGCTCACCGCGGCCACAGCGTCCGTCAGAGGCACGGCCGACAAGGCCCCCTGCTGCATCAGGTGTTGCAGCGCCATATGCAAGGCCACGTAGGCACCCGTGATGGACGCGGTACGGGTACCACCGTCGGCCTGCAGCACATCACAGTCGAGCCAGATAGTACGCTCGCCGAGCTGTGCCATGTCGATCACCGCGCGCAGCGACCGCCCAATGAGCCGCTGAATTTCCTGCGTGCGACCGCCCAGACGGCCTCGGGCTGCCTCACGCACGTTGCGTGTGCCGGTCGCGCGGGGCAGCATGCCATACTCGGCAGTCACCCAGCCAGCGCCACTGCCGCGCCGGAAGGGAGGCACACCTTCTTCTACAGAGGCCGTACATAAGACCCGGGTATCGCCCATGGCAATCAAGACGGAACCCTCGGCGTATTTGTTCACCCCGGTGCTGATGGCAACCGGTCGTAATTCATCACTGCGGCGTCCATCTACGCGCATGGTTGTGCCTCTATCTGGTGTTGTCCTGCGTGCCCTCACAAAGGCTGACCTTAGCATGTCCTGCCCTGGTGCGCAAGGGAACGTCTGTCCCACGCCTGTCTCGACTGATTGACCGGGGCTAGAAGGCAGTGCTAGACTCCCCAGCACCAAGGAAGCAGGAAACTGGTGCCTCGACGAGGCGAAAGGGAGACACACCGTGGCCAGCCATCCGCTGATTGAACGTGCCCGTCAACAGGGCCGTACGCTGTTGACAGAACTCGAATCAAAACAGGTCCTGCACGATTTGGGGATCCCGACCACTCTCGGCCAACTGGCGACATCGGCAGAGGACGCCGTACATGCGGCAGACACCCTCGGCTATCCAGTGGTCCTGAAAATTGCCTCGCCGGATATTGTGCATAAGTCAGACGTGGGTGGTGTGCAACTGCATCTCCAGGACCAGGAGGCGGTACGCCAGGCCTTCCACGCTATGCAGCAGAGCGTGGCGGCCCATGCCCCCACAGCGGGGATTGATGGCATTATCGTCCAGCCGATGGCCCCACCAGGGGTGGAAGTGATCATCGGTATGTCCAAAGATGCGACGTTTGGCCCGGTGCTCATGTTTGGCCTCGGTGGCGTCCTGGTTGAGGTGCTCAAGGACGTGACGTTTCGTATCGTGCCGCTGAGCCGGCGTGATGCGCGGGAGATGATTCATGACATCCAGGGCTTCCCGGTGCTGGCTGGCTATCGAGGCGCTGCACCAGCGGACCTGGAAACCCTCCAACATATTTTGCTGACGCTGTCGGCGTTTGTCGAGAGCACCCCAGAAGTCAAAGAGATCGATCTTAACCCCATCTACGCCTATGCCCAGGGGGCGCTGGCAGTGGATGCGCGTGTGATGCTCGAAGATGCCCCGCCAAACTGGCGGGGTAATTAGCCGTGCGCAGCACTTAGGCTACGCCAGGCGGCTTCGACGGCCTGGCGTAGGGCGGCGAGGTCGGTATTGTTCCAGAGCACCTTGTCAGCCTGCGCCATACGCTCCTCATTGGAGAGCTGCGCGGCAATACGCGCGCGGGCCTGATCCTCCGTGACATTTTTGTAGGCCTTCAGGCGCGCGATGGCCACAGCGATGTCGGTAACCACAACCCACAGTTGGTCTACCAGCGAGCGCCATCCAGCTTCGAGTAAGATCGCTGCCTCCACAACAATCACCCGGGTCGCTTGCTTCTGTTGCATGTAATCAATCTGCCCCTGAATGTACGCGAAGATCTTACCGTGCGTGATGGCATTCAGCGTTTCTAACGCCTTAGGATCACTAAACACAATTGGCCCCAACTTGCTACGGTCGATGCTCCGATCCGGAGCTAAGACGCCTGCCCCGAATGTCGCCACAATCTCCCGCCAGGCTGGAGTATCAGGCAGATAGATCCTGTGCCCGACTTTGTCGGCGTCAATGACCTCCGCGCCAAGTTCCCCTAGAATCTGTGACGCTGTGCTCTTACCCGAACCAATACCGCCGGTAATGCCAATGGTGATCACCAGGTCACCTCCCTTCCTGTCGTCTGGGGCTAGGTGGTTAAGCTGCGATAGACTTTGGGCAATTCCCTGGGTAAGGACGCTATGTCTTCCAGCACGAGGTAGTGCTGATCAGGGCACATGGCCCGCAAATAGTCATGCCCAGCAGGGTCCACGGTCAGACAAAAGGTCTGGATACCTTGCCGGCGGGTTTCGTGCAGCGCCATGGTCGTGTCCTGAATACCGTATTCTTTGCTCTTGCGATCTTTGCCGTAATCGAAGTCTTGCGGATACCCATCGCTCAACAGCAGCAGGAGCTTTACACGCGCCTCCTGGGATGCGAACTTGTGGATAGCGTGGCGAATGGCCGGTCCCATACGCGTGCTGCGATGCGGCTTAATGGCCGCTATACGCCCTTGCACATGGGCGTCGTAGCGTTCCATAAACTCTTTAATGACAAAGAAATCGACTTGATCGCGCCCATAGCCTGAAAAACCGTATACGGCGTAGGCATCGCCGAGCCCTTCGAGGGCCTCAGCCATGAGTACGAGCGCTTCCTTTTCCACATCGATGATGCGGCGCCTGGGCGGTGACGTGACGGTCGCACGGGGCGGCAGTGTATAGTAGTGGTCGTCCTGGACAAAGCCCGAGAAATCATACAACCGCGGTGGCGGGGACGCCTGTGGGGGAGGCGTACTGGCATTGGCCGGCTCTTTCACCACGTCGTCAGTCGAGGCACTCATGTCCAGTAAAAACACAGCGGCCACACTACGTTCGAGCCGCTGGCGGCGCCTATAGACTTTCTCGGGCATGGTATGACTGGCGCGGCGATCGACGAACGCCTCGATAGCGCTGTCGAGGTCAATCTCTTCCCCGTCTACTAGCCGTTTCAGGTGTTGAAAAGTGTCGGGTTTGAGCAGTTGAAACTGGCGCGAGACCTGGGCGAACAGTTCGGCATGCCGCTGCCGGGTTTCCTCCACAAAGGCAACACCGGCATCATCTAGAGTGGTTTCGGTGAGACGACACCAGGCGCGGCGATAATCCCCGATGATATGATCCCATTCGTCATACAGAAACGCCTGGCTCTGCGCTGCCAGTTCACCGTACTCCTGCTGTAACTCCGCCTGTAGCGCCTCCAAGTCTTGCTGCAGAGCAGTCCGCTGAGAAGCCGTGTCAGGCTCGATACCCTCTCGCCCCTCAAGGTTCGTTATGAAGAGCCCTGACGTCGAGGCCAGGTCGCCGGCCTGCAAACTTTTAATGTCAATGTCACCCTGCTTCAGGAGTTCTTGCAGGGCCTCGGGAGATAAGGGGTTGAGCCCCTGTTCCAGCGCTTGCAGCGCTTCGGCTAGCTCGTGCAGGCGCATTTTTTTCTGGATGAGTTCGGGCTTGACCTCGCCACGATACGGCACAGGCTCCGTGCCCGTGGCTGGTTCGGCACTCTCAGGCAGCAGTGGCATGGTATCAGCCCCGGTACCCGCCTGGCGAAACATTTCGGCCAGTGTCAAGGTATCGGCATCCTCCGGCAGTTGTGTTGCCAGGTCTGTGAGGGAGGTAAGAGTGTCCAGTGGGGCCGTAGTCATGGCATGAGTCGGAATCTGCGTCAGCAGCCTGTAACAGTCCACCACCACCGCCGCGGTATCGTATACCGTTGCCGTGGGGGCATACAGCAGCGTCAAACGCTGCCAGAGGCGCTGCAACAGCGGGCGCAGCAGCGCCGGGATATCGTCGTCCATCTCCTTGCCCAGCGTGCGCTGCAGCAGTCCCTCCACGAGTGCCTGGCGTAAGGATAAATTCTGCAAGGCCGGACGCTGGCGCAGGCTGTGCGCCATGATCAGTGCGAGGTCGCGGCGGATACCCTTGTAGCGTCGGAGGAGAGCGGCATCGATACGCGCATCTTCGAGGAGCGTAAACAGACTACGCGCCAGGTCAGGCTGCGGAAAAACGGCAAAAAAGCGCGGAAAAGCCTCAGCCGGGCCAGGTGGGTCATCGAGCGTATGGAGAGACGGGCGTATGTCTGGCACACGCTGTGCACATACCGCCAGGTCAAACTGAAAGGTGTCACACTCGTAGAAGCCCACCTGATGCAGAATCGCCACTTTGTACGCCGCAAAGTTCTCGCGTTCCGTGGCAAAATCGCTGACGTGCTCCGGGACAAAGATGGTAGTACCATCGGAGGTCGGCAGATCCCGCCCCGGCCTATGCCCCCCTACCGGGAGATCAGCCGTCGCCCGCAAGGCCATGCGCTGCCCTAAGAGAGCCTCAGTATACAAGCGGAGGACGGGTTCCACGTGCGCGAAGGTGACACGACTCTGGAGCTCCTGGAGACGATCCTGGGACGCGGCCGATTCCAGGGCAAAATAGGCGTGTCCTGCCTCCGCATTGCGCCGTGCCACCTCGCAGCCCGTAGTCACCCAGGATTGCAAGCGCTGCCCGGGCAGGCGCTGTTGCAGGTCGGTCAAGTGACGCAGAAAGTCCAACACGCCATCCACACTCACGGCGGCGACCTCCTGGCACCACGTCAGGGCCTGGAGCTGTTCCGTC
>Ga0075428_100010989_pt1 | contig 10069 bp, 8 predicted proteins | sample RhiMetdeltSRZDD2_FD_75291 | JGI IMG/M metagenome (GOLD analysis project Ga0075428, IMG submission 75291) | Populus rhizosphere microbial communities from Tennessee, USA - Rhizosphere MetaG P. deltoides SRZDD2 | ecosystem: Host-associated > Plants > Roots > Rhizosphere > Soil | place: USA...
AACTTTGGGCAGCAGCTGCGCGTGTCGGAAGCGCGTGCCCAGCACAATGATGTCGAGGAGCAGGTGCGCGCGCGCGGGCTCGCGGTGCAAACCGACGTGAGCCAGGCGTACCTCGCCCTGCAGACCGCGTATCGCGCGGTCGGCCTGCAGGACACCAACCGCACGGCAGGGCACGAGCAGCTGCAGCTCGCCACCGAGCGCTATCGCGTCGGCTCCGGCACGTTCTTCGACCTGCTGGACGCACAGGTGCAGGCGCTGCGCGCCGAGAGTGACTTTGTGAATGCGCAGTACGATTATCACAAGGCCCTGGCCGCGCTTGAAGCAGCGGTCGGCCGCAGCTTGCGTTAACACGAGAGGATCGAGTCCGACATGTCCAAGCGAAACAAGGTGCTGTTGGGTGGTGGAGTGGCCGTGTTCATCGTGGTTCTGGTGATGGTCAGTGCCAGCGCGAAGCGGGAAAAGGGGATCGAGGTGCGGTTCGAGCAGGTGGGCCGCCGCGATCTCGTCGCGGCCGTCACCGCCAGCGGCAAGATCCAGCCCAAGAAGAAGGTCGACATCAGCGCCGACATCACGGGCCGGATCACGCGGATCGGGGTGCGCGAGGGGGACCTCGTGCAAAAGGGTCAGTTCCTGCTCCAGATCGACCCGACGATCTACCAGGCCAACCTGCAGCGGGCGACCGCCGCGATGTCGTCGGCCGAGGCCGGCGCGGTCCAGGCACGCGCCAATCGGGACCAGTCGCAGCGCAGCCTGCAGCGCACCAAGGAGCTGCGCGAACAGAACCCCAATCTCGTGTCGCAGGAGCAGCTCGAGCAGGCCCAGACCGCATTCGACATCGCCGAGGCGAACTTTACGGCCTCGTCGCACATGGTCGAGCAGGCGCGCGCCGGCTTGCGGGAAGCGCGCGATCAGCTCAGCAAGACGCACCTCACCGCCCCGATGGCCGGACGCGTGACGCGGCTGGCCGTTGAAGAGGGCGAAGTCGCGGTGCCCGGGACGTTCTCGCGCGAGACCGGGTTGTTGCTCACGATCTCCGATCTCTCCGTGATCCAGACGACGGTGAACGTGGACGAGACCGACGTCGTGCGCGTCACCATCGGCGACTCGGTCGAGGTCACGATCGACGCCTTCCCGGACACGACCTTCGTCGGCCGGGTGACGAAGGTCTCCAACAGCGCGATCCTGAGCGCGGCGTCCGCGGCGACCGGGCAGAACGACCGTGCCGTCGACTACGAAGTGGAGATCACGCTGTCCAATCCGCCCGCCGAGGTCCGTCCCGATCTGTCGGCGACGGCGCGAATCGTGACGGACACGCGCAAACAGTCGCTCGCCATTCCGATCATCGCGCTGACCGTGCGCGAGAACACGCCGGTGTCCACCGAGCAAAAGCCGGCCGGTGGCAACACGGCGCAGGCCGCGCCCGCGCCCGGCGGTGACACGAGCAAGCACGCCGCGGGGGCAGCGGGTCCCAAGAAGGAAACCGAGGGCGTCTTCATCGTTCACAATGGCGTCGCGTCGTTCCATCCGGTGAAGGTCGGCATCGCGGGTGAAGAGCACTTCGAAGTTGTCGAAGGCGTGCAGGCCGGCGACACGATCGTTGCCGGACCCTACCAGGCAATTCGCGACCTCAAAGAAGGGGCGCGGGTGCGGCCCAGCCGGGAATCCAGCGATACGACCCGGCGCCGCTCATGAGCACGGTCCAGCTGTTTCGCACGGGTGATACGCCCCTTCCCGACGTCATCATCCTGACGCACAAGCTCACGCGCGAGTACGACATGGGCTCCGAGCTCGTGCGCGCGCTGCGCGGGGTGAGTGTGCAAATCCGGAAGAACGAGTATGTGGCCGTGATGGGCCCATCGGGCTCGGGGAAATCGACGCTGATGAACCTGATCGGTTGCCTCGATACGCCGACGAGCGGGGAGTACTGGCTGAACGGCCAGAAGGTGAGCGATCTGGCCGACGACGAGCTCGCCCGGATCCGCAACAAGGAAATTGGGTTCGTCTTCCAGACGTTCAATCTCCTGCCGCGCGCCGACGCCTTGCACAACGTCGAGCTCCCGTTGATCTATGCCGGGCTCTCGGCTCGGGCGCGGCGCGCGCGGGCCGCGCAGGCGCTGGCGCGCGTGGGGCTGGCCGACCGGATGGACCACAAGCCCAACGAGCTGTCGGGGGGGCAGCGCCAGCGCGTCGCGATCGCGCGCGCGCTGGTGAACGAGCCCAGCATCCTGCTCGCCGACGAGCCCACGGGGAATCTCGATTCGGCGACCAGCACCGAGATCATGGGGGTGTTTGCGGAGCTGCACCGGCAAGGACAAACGGTGGTGATGGTGACGCATGAGCAGGACATCGCGGCGCACGCGGCACGCGTGATCACGCTGCGGGACGGGCTGGTCGCGACGGACCAGGCGCGGGCGGCGTAAGTGCCGTTTTACGAGGCGATGCGGCTCGCGCTCCAAACGATCCGCGCGCAGAAGCTGAAGAGCGGGTTCTCGCTGCTGGGCGTGTTCATCGGTGTGGCGTCGCTCATCGGCGCCTGGTCGATCGTGAACGGCGTCAATCGCTACATGACCGAGAAGTTCGCGCAGACGCTGTACGGCGTGAACACCTTCCAGCTGCGGCGCCGCCCGATGTTCACGCCGAACGTGCCCGATTCGGTGTGGCGCGCCTGGGCGCGGCGCCCGCGCATTCGCTTCAGCGACGCGGAAGCCGTCGCCGCCGGGCTCACCGTACCCGTCATCACGGCGTGGCAGTCGAGCGACAACGTCACGGTGAGCTACAACAACAAGGAATCACGCGACATCGAGCTGACCGCTGCCAGCGAGCGCTACTTCGACATCAAGAACCTGTCGATTGCGATCGGGCGGCCGTTCACCGGCGAAGAAAACCGCTCCGGCGCGCCGGTCGTCGTGCTCGGGGATGCGGTGCGGCAGCGCCTGTTCGCCGACCGGGCGCCGATCGGCAAGAACGTACGCATCGGAGGCGTCCCGTATCGCGTCATCGGCGTCGTGACAAAACAGGGCAGCATCCTCGGCTTCCCGCTCGACCGGTTCGTGGTCGTGCCCGCCCTGTCGCCGGCGCAAAATCTCGTGAACCCTCCCGGCATTCTCGACGCGTTTCTGATCAAGGCGAACTCCGACCTCGAAATGCGGGAGGCGATCGCTCAGGCGGAGGGGATCATGCGCGGCCGCCGTCACCTGCGCCCGAAGCAGGACAACAACTTCGTGCTCGAGACCTCCGAGGGCGTGCAGCAATTCTGGGCGGGCATCAGCCGGATCCTCGTCATCCTGCTGCCCGGCGTGGTGCTGATCTCGCTGGTGATCGGCGGCATCGTGATCATGAACATCATGCTCATGGCGGTCGCGGAGCGGACGCGCGAGATCGGCCTGCGCAAATCGCTCGGGGCGCGCCGCCGCGACGTCCTGCGGCAATTCCTCGCCGAGTCCACCTGCATCGCGACGGTGGGCGCGGTGTTCGGGATCGTCGCCGGGATCCTGCTCACGCTGGCGATCGACACGCTCTCGCCGTTGCCGGCGAGCGTGTCGCCCATGTCCATCTTGCTCGGCGTGGTCATGGGCGCGGGCGTCGGCGTCGCCGCCGGCGTCATACCGGCGAGCCGCGCCGCGAAGCTCGATCCGATCACGGCCCTGCGCCAGGAGTAGCGTATGACCCAGCTGTTTGAGGGCGTCGGCATCGCACTGAGCTCGCTCCGCGCCCATAAGATGCGCGCGGCACTCACGATCCTCGGCGTGGCGATCGGCGTCACCGTCGTCATGGTGATCGGCGCCATGATCAGCGGCTTCAACAAGGGGATCTCGGACATGCTGGCCTCGCTCGGCCCCAAGACGTTCTGGGTCGGCCGCTACTGGGGCGGCCAGGGCGACGAGGATCCCGAAGATCCCAATCCGTGGCGCCGGCGGCCGCCGATCACCGTCGCGGAGGCGAACCGCTTGGCAACGCTCCCGGCGGTCGCGTTCGTCGTGGTCGACGAATACACGGCGGCGGACATCGAATTCGAGGGCCGCCGCTTCGCCGCCACCGCCATCCGCGGCCGCAGCGCCGACTGGCCGAAGATCGAAGGCGGCCAGATCATCCCGGGGCGCTCGTTCACGCATCTCGAGGACGCCGCGAACGCCCACGTGGTGGTGATCAACACCAAGCTCGCCGAGGTGCTCTTCGGCCAGCGCGATCCCATGAGCCGCCGGATCAAGATCAGCGGCTTGCCGTACGAGGTGGTCGGCATCTATGACCCCCCGCCCCGCCTCTTCGGGGACGGCGACCGGCCCGAGGTGATGATGCCGCATGGGACTTTCCAGAAGGACCTGCAGTACTGGCCCGGCTGGATGGACATGTTTGTCGTGCCCCAGGACTCGGTGTCGCTCGAGCGCGCCATGGACGACGTGACGATAGCGCTGCGGTCGATGCGCGGCCTGCGGCCCGGTCAGAAGAACAACTTCGACGCCGTCAGCCAGGAAGTGTACGTCCAGGCGGTCAACAGCTTCACGCTCGTGGCACGCGTGCTGATGTTCGCGCTGTCGACCGTCGGCTTGATGGTTGGTGGTATCGGCGTGGTCGCGATCATGATGATCTCGGTCACGGAGCGCACGCGGGAGATCGGCGTGCGCAAGGCGCTGGGCGCCACGCGGCGCGAAGTCATGTGGCAGTTCCTCGTCGAAGCCGCGACGCTGACGCTCGTGGGTGGCGTCGTGGGCATGGTCGTGGGCTGGGGCATCGCCATTCTGATGCACAACTTCACCCCGGTCCCCGCCTACGTGCCGGTCGGCTCGATCATTCTGGCGCTGACGGCGGCGGCGGTCACGGGACTGCTCTTCGGCATTTATCCCGCAAGCAAGGCTGCGCGGCTCGATCCGGTGGAAGCGCTGCGGTACGAATGAAGTTCACCGAGGCCGTTCGCCTCGCGCTGCAAACCATTCGGTCGCAGAAGCTCAAAAGCGCGTTCTCGATCATCGGCGTATTCATCGGGGTCATGTTCCTGATCGCGGTCGTCTCGGTCGTGCAGGGGATGAACCGCTACATGACCGACAAGTTCGCAGGCACCCTGCTCGGCGTGAACACCTTCCGCCTGCGGCAGTTTCCCGACGTACAGATCGGCAACGTCACCGACTCCATGTGGCGCTCCTGGATGCGGCGGCCCCGCGTCAGCTATGACGACGCACAGGCGGTCATGCACGCCATGACGGTGCCGGTGCTCAGTGCCTGGGAGTCGAGCACGCGCGGAAAACTCACCGCCGGGCGCCGCGAAATCAAAGACGTTCAGATCACCGCGGCCACCGACCTCTATTTCGAGATCCGCTCGCTGACGCTCGCCCACGGGCGCGCGTTCACAGCGCAGGAAGTGCAGGCCGGCGCCCCGGTGCTCGTGCTCGGCTACGAGCTGGCCGACAAGCTCTTCGAGGGCCAGGACCCGATCGGCCGCGACGTCAAGGTCTTCGATCTCCCCTACCGCGTCATCGGCGTCGTCGAAAAACAGGGCAACCTGTTCGGGCTGTCGCTCGACAAGTTCGCGGTGGCGCCGGCCAGCGCTCCGGTGAGACGCTTCGTCAATCCGCCGCGCGTGGTGGACGCGCTCGCCGTCAAGGCCGGCACCCCGGACGAGATGCGCCTGGCGATGTCCGAGGCGGAGGCGGTGATGCGCAGCCGCCGGCACCTGCGGCCCCGCGAGCCGAACGACTTTGCGATGGAAACCGCGGACGAAGTGCTCGATTTCTGGGGCAAGATCAGCCGCGTGCTGTTCATGGCATTGCCCGGTCTCGTCGCCATCTCCCTGGTCGTCGGCGGGATCGTGATCATGAACATCATGCTCATGGCCGTCGCCGAGCGCACGCGCGAGATCGGCATTCGCAAGGCGCTGGGCGCGCGCCGCCGCGACATTCTGCGGCAGTTCCTGGTGGAGTCGATCACGCTGGCGACGGTGGGCGCGGGCGCGGGCGTGGCGCTGGGGATCGGGCTCGCCGCCCTCGTGGCGGCCACGACGCCCTTGCCGGCCGCGGTGGCCACGTGGTCGATCGTGCTCGGCGTGGTGCTCGGCGCCGGCGTGGGAATCGCGGCCGGGGTGTACCCCGCGGCACGCGCCGCCCGCCTCGATCCGATCGCGGCCCTGCGCCACGAGACATGACGGGCGCATTCGAGGGCGTCGGCATCGCGCTGGAGTCGCTGCGCAGCAACAAGGCGCGCGCGGCGCTGACCATCCTCGGCATCGCGATCGGCGTCGTGGTGGTGATGGTGATCGCCGCGATGATCAGCGGCATCAACCAGAGCGTCTCGAACATCTTCGAGTCGATCGCCCCGCGCACGTTCCTCGTGTGGCGCTGGTTTCAGGCCGGGGTCAACGTCTCGGACGGTTCCGACGAAAGCAGCCCGTGGCGCCGCAATCCGGCGATCAACGACGCGGAAGCCGACCGCATCGCCACGCTCCCGTCGGTGCGCTTCGTGACGCGCCGTGAGGAGAGCGCGGCCACCGTCGAGTTCGGCGACCTGCGCCTCGAGTCCGTGAATGTCTCCGGCCTCTCGGCACAGTGGGTCGAGGTGAACGGCGGGGACGTCTTTCCGGGCCGGACCTTCTCGCGGCTCGAAGACCTTGCCAACAGCCCGGTCGCGGTGATCAACCGCAAGCTCGAGGATCAACTGTTCCGCGGCCGGGACCCGATCGGCCAGACGATCCACATCGCGGGAGCCCCGTTCACCGTCATCGGCGTGTACACGCCTCCGCCGAGCTTGTTCTCGGGGAGCACGCCCCCGTTTGTCGGCGTGCCGCACGGCGTGTTCGTGAAGCACATCCCGTTCCTGAAAGGCTGGATGCGGCTCGCCGTCTCGCCCGCGCCGGGATACACGCAACAGGAGGCGATGGATGAGGTCGTCGCCACCTTGCGATCGCTGCGCGGGCTCAAACCAGGTCAGGAAAGCAATTTCTCGCTCGTCACCCAGGACAAGCTGCTCGAATCGTGGAACCAGGTCACCGGGATGTTTTTCCTCGTGATGCTGGTGCTGTCCTCCATCGGACTGATGGTCGGCGGCGTGGGCGTCGTGGCGATCATGATGATCTCGGTCACCGAGCGCACGCGCGAGATCGGCGTGCGGAAGGCGCTGGGCGCGACGCGCCGCGCGATCCTCTGGCAGTTCCTGGTCGAAGCCTCGACGCTGACGCTCGTCGGTGGCGCGGTCGGCATGCTGGTGGGCGGCGTGGTCGCATTCGGGATATCCCGGCTCACGCCGATTCCCGCCAATGTGCCGCTGTGGTCGATCGTGGCGGCCCTGGGGGCGTCGGCATTGACCGGCGTCGGATTTGGATTGTATCCCGCCAGTCGGGCAGCGAGGCTGGATCCGGTGGAAGCGTTGAGATACGAATAATGCGAAATGCGGAATGTGGAATGCGGAATTGACCGCCTCAGGGTCCATTCCGCATTCCCGAATTCCACACTTCGCATTGTAGCTTTCCGCGTGCCTCTTTTCGAAGCCGCCCGCCTCGCGCTCCAGACGGTCTGGAGCCACAAGCTCCGGTCCTTTTTTACGCTGCTGGGCATCATCGTGTCGGTCGCGTTTCTGGTCGCCGTCGTCGCGGTGATTCAAGGCATGAACGCGTACGTGCGCGAGCGGCTCGCCGGCGCGATCGTCGGGATCAACGCCTTCCAGATCCGCCGCGACCCCATTCAAGTTGGCTTCATCGACGACGAGCAGTGGAAGGAGATCCAGCGGCGGCCGATCATCGCCCCCGAGGACGTGGACTTCATTCAGCGCGCGGTGCCCGACGCCGAAGCGGTCGCGCTCCAATCCGGATGGCCGACACCAATGGCGGACGTGTCGTGGCGCAATCGCACGACGGGCGACGTCTTCATTTTCGGCGTCACCACCCCCTTCGTCGTCGTGCAGGACTACACGTTTGCCGCGGGCGAGCCGTTGACCGACATCGACCTGCAGCAGCGCCGCTACGTCGCGGTGCTCGGCTACGACGTCGCCGAGAAGCTGTTCGGCACCGCCGAGGCGGCGGTCAACCGGATGATCCGGGTGCGCGGCCTGCAGCTCCTCGTGAAGGGTGTGATCGCGCGCAAGGGGACGGTCCTGGGACAGTCGTGGGACGGCTTCGTGATGCTGCCGCTGACCACGTTCGAGTCGATGTACGGGCGCCGCCAGACCATGGTGATCTCGGTCAAGATGCCGACCGCCGCTGCCGTGGCGCCGGCGATGTTGCGGGTCGAGGAAGCGATGCGCATCGCCCACCGCCTGCGGCCGGGGACCGACAACGACTTCACGATCGACACCGGTGAAGGGCTGATCGCGTTCTGGGGCAAGCTCACCAAGGTCATCTTCACCGTCGTCCCCGCGGTCGTGGTGATCGGGATCGTGGTCGGCGGGATCGTGATCATGAACATCATGCTGATGAGCGTCACGGAACGGACGCGGGAGATCGGGATCCGGAAGGCGCTGGGCGCGTCGCGCCGCGACATCCGGCGGCAGTTCTTTGCGGAAGCGCTGACGCTATCGGTGCTCGGCGGTCTGGCGGGCCTGCTCGTCGGGTTTGCGCTCTCGGGGCTGGTGCAGGCCGTGTCGCCGCTACCGGCGCGGGTCACGACCTGGTCGATCGGCATCGCGCTGCTGCTCGGCATTCTCGTCGGCATCACGTTCGGCGTCTATCCTGCCCACCGCGCTTCGCGCCTCGATCCCATCGAAGCGCTGCGCCAGGAATAAATGAAGCTGCACTCGGTGCGCGAGGGCTGGCGCATCGCCTTCGAGCAGCTGCGCGTCAACAAGCTGCGCTCCGCGCTCACCGTGCTCGGCGTGGTGATTGGGATCGCGACCGTGATGGCGATGGCGTCGATCGTCGCGGGATTTCGCGAGCAGATCGTCAACACGCTCGAGGTCGTGGGCCCGACCACATTTCGCGTGCTGCGCTACTTCTCGACCACGGGCGTGAATCCCGACGCGGTACCGCGCGAGGTGCGGATGCGGCCTCGGCTGATTCCGGAGGACGCCGAAGCGATCGCCCGGCTGCCCGAGATCCACTATGCCGCTATCTGGACCCAGGTCTTCCAGCGCTTCGAGTACGGGGGCAACCGCACCAGGATCCTGGGAGTGTTCGGCGCGGATGACCGGTTCATGGAGATTCTGGGCGGCGGCATCACGGCGGGACGTTCCTTCACGACCGCGGAGCTGCGCGGGGGCGATCCGGTCGTGATCGTCGAGCAACGGACCGTCGATCGACTGTTCGGCGCGATCAATCCGCTCGGGCGTATCGTCCGGATCGGCGGCCATCCCTTCAAGATCCTGGGCATCTGGCAACGGCCCACCAACATCTTCGAGGTCCCGGGCACGCCGGAGATCGCCGCCATCATGCCGTTCGAGAGCGCGCGCCGGGCGTTTTTCATCGACGAATGGAACGGGCTCATCATTCTGGTGAAACCCAAGCCGGAATACACGGTCACTCGAGCGATGGACGCCGCGACGCTCACGTTGCGCCGGACGCGCGGGTTGCGCGCGGGCGACGCCAACACCTTCGACCTGCTCACGTCCGATCAGGTCCTGGGTATCTTCGACAGCCTGACGTTCGCGTTCTTCTTCGTCATGCTGGTGCTTTCCAGTATCGCGCTGATGGTGGGAGGAATCGGGGTCATGGCGATCATGATGGTTTCGGTCACGAGCCGCACCCGCGAGATCGGCCTGCGCAAAGCGCTCGGCGCGACGCGGCGCGCCATTCTCTGGCAGTTCCTGATCGAGGCCGGGACCCTCACGCTGCTCGGCGGCATCATCGGTATCGTCCTCGGGATCGGGATCGGCGAGCTGCTGAAACGACTGCTCGCGTTCAGCACGACGATCCCGGTCCTGCCCGCTGCCATTGCAACCGCAGCATCGATTCTCGTGGGAGTGGTATTCGGGATTGCACCAGCGGCCAGAGCCGCAAAGCTCGACCCCGTCGAGGCGCTGCGCTATGAGTGAGCACGTCGACCTGCTGGCGATCGCCGCGCACCGCGACGACGTCGAGCTGACCTGCGGTGGGACGCTGGCGAAGGCCGCGCAAGCGGGTCATCGCGTCGGGATCATCGATCTGACCCAGGGCGAG
>Ga0075428_100010990_pt1 | contig 10069 bp, 9 predicted proteins | sample RhiMetdeltSRZDD2_FD_75291 | JGI IMG/M metagenome (GOLD analysis project Ga0075428, IMG submission 75291) | Populus rhizosphere microbial communities from Tennessee, USA - Rhizosphere MetaG P. deltoides SRZDD2 | ecosystem: Host-associated > Plants > Roots > Rhizosphere > Soil | place: USA...
CTCTCGGCTATGGCACGAGGGGGCTGTCTGTGGGACAGCGGGTGTTCGGCCTCACGGACTGGCATCGCGACGGCACCCTGGCGGAGTCTGTGGCCGTCGAGGCACGGAACCTCGCGCCGCTGCCGGGCGACGTCGACTTCACGGTGGGCGCGAGCCTGCCGATCTCAGGTCTGACCGCGTGGCAGGGACTTCTCGACCACGGCCGCCTTCAGGCGGGGCAGAGCGTCCTCGCGCACGGCGCGGCCGGCGCAGTCGGGTCGATGGTGACGCAGCTCGCACGTGAGTTCGGCGCGTACGTCATCGGCACCGGACGCGCCGCCGACGGTCAGACGGCGCTCGACTTCGGCGCGCAGGAGTTCGTCGACCTCGACAACCACGCGCTGGAAGACATCGGCGAAGTCGACCTGGTCTTCGACGTCATCGGCGGTGACATCCAAGAGCGGTCCGCGGGTCTGGTTCGAGCCGGAGGAACACTGGTGACCGTCGTCGGGCCGCCCGAGGCGCGGCCTGCTGAGGGCCTGGCGATCGACTTCGTTGTCGAGTCCGATCGCGCCCAACTGAGTGAGATCGTCCAGCGGGTGCGGGACGGACGACTGCGGACGAACATCGGCAACGTCGCGACCCTCGACGACGCCGTCGCTGCTCTCAACCCGAGCGAGCGACGCAAGGGGAAGACGATCATCAGTGTTCGTCCATAGGACTCGCAGACAGCAGAGACCGTCGCCCGTCAGGTAGCCATGCGTTGGGGCGCTTCGTGAGGGTCTGGAAGGTGTGCCGGGGAGCCAGCGCCAGCGCCATGGTGGCGAAGACACGTGCGATGAAACCGTCGGGTACGGCCGGGTGGAAGGGCCGCTCATGAATCAACGAACCAACGGGGTCGGCTTCATCGGCTTGAGCACCATGAACCGTGGCTGAGGCCCCCGCCCCGAACGCGGACCCCTCCCAGCGGATCAGCTCACCCGCACACCCACACCCCGCTCAGACGCGAAGCGCCGGATTAGTAGGTGGAGCGGCGTTCTTCTACCAATTCACTGACGAGCTTCAGGTCTACCGGGTTGCCCTTGTCTGGGGGACTGCCTTGGTCGTCGTTGTCCCGACGGCGGCAACGATTGCAACTCCACGCAGATTTGGAGTCGCGCTACTTGCGGGATGGATCTGGGGTGCCGCGGCTCTGGTCGTCCTCCACTACTTCTTCATAGAAGATGAACTGACCTTTCCTGATACGAGCTTCATGCTCGTATTTGCTGGCACCCTGTTCGCTCTCGTCCTTAGGGTCATCCCATTTGCCCGCGGCGCCCGGTCCGACCATTCGTCCTCAGTCGAACGGCTCAGGATCCGAGATCGGCGAACTAGCGAGGTGAAGCACAGGTGCCCGCCGTTCTGCCCGATCTGCCCGCTGGTCGTGGTGAGGGTCTTTCGAATGACATTGGCCGGTGGATAGCTAGAGGGTCAGGGAGTCAAGGACGCGGAAGGTGCGCACGACTCGGCCGTCGTTGTCGAGCCGAGCGAAGGTGTTGTTGAGATAGATCGTTCCGTCGAACCATGGCCGGTCGCGGTAGCGGGTCGCGACCCGCCCGGCCCGCAAGTCGACTTCCAGGAAGCCTTCGGGCCGTTGGTCGACGATCCAGCGCCAGGTGTTCATGGTGGCGGCGATCTGCTCATCCACGAGTGTCTGGATCGTGCTGCCGCACGCTTCGGACACGGTTCGGCGGAGGTCGTCACTCAGCGCGTCTGCTGCAAGGCGCCCGACGACACCGCGCCCTGGCATGCCGGGCCGGGGAGGGGTGGCCGCCGGCCAGCCTTGGCGTCGATCGGCGGCGAAGGTCCCAGGTGGGCTGATTGGTAGCAGCTCGTCATGGTCCCCGAAGGTGACCTCGATCGCCGGCTCGGCCGGGTGGGCGATCGGGCGCAGTGCGGTGGCCCGGCCGTCGAGTTGGCGCACATCGAGCTGTTCGAGCAGGAGCTGGGTGATGCCGACCTCGGCGTCCTGCATCGGTCCGGGTTCCCCGTTGGGCCTTCGGCGGGTGATGTGCAGGTCGTCGCCGTCGTACAACAGGTCGATGCGCACGCCGCGCTGGGGATCCACCTCGCTGATCGCGAGGTCTGCTCCCTCGGGTCCGGCGCTGACAACGAGCAGCTCTCCGGCGGGGAGCCCACCGGCACGTATCGTCCATAGTCGACTGGTCGATGTGACATCGGGTGGGGCCTCGACGGCCCATCGCGTCTCGATACCGCCGATTTCGGCCACCCTGCCCGGGTTGAAGATCCCACAGTGAAGCCGGCGCCACTTCATGATGAAACGGTCGTGTGCGTTCTCCTCCTCATCGGTGAGCGCCGGCAACGGTGGAACCATCACCAGCGTCGCCCCGACGTTGGTGAGCACCAGGATCGGCTGTGAGTTGGGATTGCCGGGCGTCCACTCGACCGTTCTGACGTCGATGTCGGCCGTCGTAGGACAACGGGCGATGTGCCCGATGTGTGGCTTGTAGATGGGCCCGGCTTCGCCGATGGCCAGAACCTCGCACACCTGGAGCGGGAAGCCCCCGTCGATCTGTACGACCGAGAAGTCGCTGCGTGCCGACCACTTCCCGATCGTCCCGGTGCATGTGGGCCGTGGCCCCTGCCATTGGAACGGTGTGGGCCGTGTCGTACCGACCTCTGGTGCGCTGCGGTAGACCTGGTTGAGGCTGCCGGCGAGAACGAGCCCTGCATTGCGGCCCCGCAGCAGGTCGAGGCCGACAGTCGCTGCCGGCGGAACGCACGGGTCAGCCGGTGCGTTGAGCGATACCTCATAAGTGCAGATCTGGTGATCGCCGTCCCTTCGACAGCCCTCGCCGAGCGGTATCTCAGGGCTGGGATCGAAGAGCTGCCACATCGCGATGAAGCTGCCGATGACGGGCACGAACATGCCGAGCGCCAACCCGCCCCAGCCGATCTTGCCGTCGGCCAGGTACACCCAGCCCAGGATCGGGAAGAACATCGTGCCGGTGATGGCACAGCAGGCTTGCTCACCAGCATGGGTCGCATCACCGTCCGTTACTGAATCGACTTCGATCGTCGCCAATGGGCCAGATTCGACGAGCCGCAGCTTCGTCGTCACCTCGACCCTGACGTTCAGGTCGATGTTGACACCGAAGCAGCTACAGGCATCGATGATCTCGCCTGTGAAGGTGGTGCGGAAGCCGGGATAGTCGGGACGCCACTCCACATAGGGCCCACCTCCCGCGAGGTCGAAGTCGTTCTGGTTGCTGACCTGGTCGTGCGCTCCGGCCGTAGCGCTCACGTCGAGAAGCTCGCGGCCGATCTCGATCGCCCAATCGTGGCCTGTCCGGAAGTCGTCGATCTGGCGGCCGAGGAACTGCCTCCACGCGTCAGGATGAGATGTGCCTATCTGGTCCTCCACGGCGACTTCGACTCGCATCTCCACCGTTTGGCGATCGGGCCCGAGCGTCATCCCGCTCCAGACCACCGTCGGGGCGGTACCACCGCCACCCAACTTCTCGACCGCCTTCAACACCGCTCTCGTGTACTCAAACTCGACTTCCCTGGCCACACCGGCGCCCGCGAGCTCGCTCCGGATCAGTTGCTCGACACCGGGATCGTTGCCCTCGCGGTGGCCGACGCCGACATAGACGACACGCACGAAATCCCCGTTGGCACGATGCACGAGATCAACCTGCAGCCGCACATCAATCGTCACCACGAACGGCTCACCGGTGTTCTCGACCATCTGATCGATGGTCCGAACGTGCAGCGTTATCGGCAACGTCAGCAGCAGTCGTCGGCGTCTAACGGAGATCGTCGAACCTCCCGCGACCGGGATGGTGATCGTTTCATACGGATTCGGTAACGCCACCGGCGGGGGGAACAACCGAACCTGCAGCCCGCCCTCGCTCGCAACACCATCGACGATCGCCTGGCCCACCCAAGCATCATCGGCGACGCCAGCCGCCGCGGTCTCCTGGACCGCAGTAGCGACCCCACCGTCGCCGATCACGATGTCGCCCGACCGATCAACATCCATCGGCGCTCCATTGGCCGGCGGAAACTCGATTCGCTCAACCACGAAACCCGAGCCAGTCGGACGGATACAGCCAACATCTGAACGCGCGATCTGATCTCGCACAAGCTCGGCAAACGCGACGCTCTCGAACTGGAACCGAACGAACACGACAACCTCCCCCCACCGGAATCAGTGCACGGTGCCCACCAAGGTCAGAGAACTCCCGATGTCAACCCTCAGCGGACTCATGTCTCGGACCGCCGCTCACACCAAACCACGGCCACCACGCCCCCCAAGTGACGGTGCATTCACTCAATCCCTGCGGGTGTTCTCATCCCGAAAGCAGGAGTGACCAGTTCGGGCGAGCGCGCCAGCCATGTAGGCCACCCCTCCCCCGGAGCCATCGGTTCGGCTCCGCCGGGCGCGTACGGCAGGTCGTTCTGGGGTGTTCAAGTACCTGTGGTCCGCAGCACCCGTTCGTCCCGTGCTGCGACCTCATCAGCACGAGCCGCCAATCGGGGGACGTCCTCTGAGGCGTAGACCAGCCTTCCGGTCAGGGCGTCTGCGGCGCCGCCCGCTATGGCGACGGTCGCATCGGCGAGTCGGTCAGGCGGCAGAAATCGCTCCGGTGGGATCGTCGCGAACCCGGGGAGCCACCTATGGGCGGCGCCGGTAGCCAGCTCGTCGATCATCGGGGTGTGGACAAGGCCTGGATGCAGCGCGAGCACGGTGATGCCGGCGTCGCTGCATTCGAGGGCCGTCTGCTCGGTGAGCCGGAGCAGGGACGCCTTGGCAACTGCGTAGGCCGAGGAATACCGCCCGCCGCGATCGCCGAGATCGCCGTAGACGTTCACGATCCGCCCCTGACGGCGCCAGATCATCGAACGAAGCGCGAAGCGCGACACCACGGCGGCGCCTCGGACGTGGGTCTCGACCTCGCGCCACCACGTGTCCGGGTCGACCTCGGCGAGAGGGCCAACGGCGCGACAGGTGCCCGCATTGTTGACCGCCAGTGTGAGCCCGCCCAGATGTTGTTCCACAGCGTCGATGGCTCGGGCGACTCGGGTCGGGTCGGTCACGTCGCACGGTAAAGCCAGCGCCCTACCACCGCGGCCTTCGATCTCGACGGCGACCGACTCGATCTCTGCAGCGCTGCGGGCGAGCACAGCCACTGCGGCGCCCTCCGCGGCGAGCGCCCTTGCGATGATGCTCCCGATCCCGCGTCCACCGCCTGTGACGAGCGCGACCTGCCCGGCCAGAGACTGCATCGTGCCAGCGTGCCGTGTTTCGCCCCGAGTTCGCGGCGGTATTCCCCACCCTGAGGCCCCGTCCGTATCCGATGCACCCTCGAGGCGGAGATCGCCGAGGACACGGCCACGACCTCAGGCCTATGTGCTGGATCGTTCCATCGCGTCGACGATGCCGGCCCATCGCCGGTCCATTCGGACCTCGGCGAGGTCCTCGTCCGATGTCGCCAGGGATCGATCCGCGAAGCCGAGGGCGACGGCACGTCGCAGCGCGGTGATCGCGGTCTCGCAATCCCCGGCCCGAGCGGCGCTACAGGCCAGGTTGTACGCGCCGCGCGGCGACGGCTCTGCCGCCATGGCCGCCGTCCCGGCGATCACGGCGTCGGCGTAGCGGCCTTCGTGGTGGAGGTGGTCGTGGAGGACTCGGATCGCTTCGACGCGGTCGGTGAGATCGGCATGGCCCAGCGCCTCGACGAGGCCGCGGATGGCGCCCCGCTCGGCGAACACCCGCGCCAGCTGGCGGTTTGGGGGCCATGTCCGCTCCGCTCCATAGCCTCCCAGCGCCAGCGCGATGGCCTCGTGTGTGCCTCCGGCAAGCGCCGTGGCCGTCGCCAGGAGATAGCCGGACGGTGTGACTCCTGGCGGAAATGCGGTGAGGACCGCATCCATGCCGTCAGGGTCGCCGCGGCGGACGGCTATCCAGGCCGGCAGCTCCAGTGTGTCCCGCCGGACGTCGCCGGCCAGACGCATGGCGGCCAGGCGATCGGCCCGTGCGACCGCCTCGGGGATGTGGCCAGCGTCGATCGCTTCATGAGCCCGGCGCAACGACTCCTTGGCTGGGCCAGCCCTGGCGTCGGTGAGCGCGGAGTAGCTCATCGCGACGAAGAACAGCGCGTAGAACGCCAGGAACGGCTGGTCCAACAGCCAAGCCACGCCGGCCGCGACCACAGCGGTCACCACGGAGACAGCCGGTGCGACGACCTCAGCCCGATCACCCAGCCCGGCCTCGAGGAGCTCTCGCGCGATGTGGCCCCCGTCGAGATGCACGAGGGGCAGGAGGTTGAGCAACGACCAGCCGATGCTCGCCCATACGACAAAGCCGACGACGAGATCGATGAACCGGGGAAGCGTTGGCACCGCGTCCTGGACCAGTGCCGCTGGTACGCCGAGCACCACCAGCCCAGCCAGCGGCCCCGCCAGGCTCACAGTCACGTGCCTCAAGCGAGACAGGCCGGCACGCCCCGACGTGAGACCTCCCAGGGCATAGAGCCGGACCTTGGCCTCCGATCCCATCGCCACGAACGCCACCGCGTGGCCGAGCTCGTGCACAAGAACCGAGACGAGAACGGCCAGGAACCAGGCGATGACGCCTTCCACCGTCCCGGTCGCCAGACCGATCAACACGCTGACCAGAACGAAGCCAGGCTCGACGGAGACCGTGATCGGTCCGGCACGAACACTCACGCCAGCGCTCGTGAGATCACCCCCCATCGGCCAATGCCTACCACTGACCTAACGGCGCCGAAGGCGCCCGCGTCGGAGAACGTCAGACTGGCGCGCCGGCCTCGCGGCCAACAGCTCAGGGCCATCCGACACCCGGGCCGGCGCATCGACGACCAGACGTGTCCCGCAGTCAGCCCCCACCTCTCGCTCACCGATCTACGCCAGCTCACCGCCTGGCTCCAGAGCTCGGAGGACCCGGGCCAGGTCGTCGGTCACCGCGCGGAGCTGGCGGGGACCGTCACTCCCGCTCCCGCTCTCCTTCTCGCGCCGGCGCAGCTCACGACCGATCGCCAGGATCAGCTCCCGGTAGACCGCGGCTCGTTCCGGATCCGCCTGGCACAGCTCAGCCGCGTCCTGCATCGCCGGTCGGGTGAGCGTCGCCAGGATCGTGACGGCCTCCCGGCCCGTGAACCGGCCCTCCACCACCCTGGTCGCTACCTGAATGACCTGCTCGACGGCGGTGGCGGCGACCGTCACGGCGACCCGAGCACTACTCGAACGGTCAGGCGAGCCACAGCGACAGTTTGATGCACCATGGCCGCCCTCCTCAGGGCACGTTGACCCATGCACCTGGATGTCCAGGGGACATGACAGCGCACGGGTCGACGCAGGCTGTGTCTTGGGCCCGACCCGGTCGTGTGAACGCGGTGCCGCAGGGGTTGCAGGTGGCTTGGAAGTCGTCGGAGGCGACGCGGACCTTGACGGGCTGGGGCAGGCGCATTCCCAGACGCGGGAGCCGGAGCCCTTGCCTCAGGAGGTGCCGCCGTGGGTGCCGACGCCGGCACCGGTTCCGAAGCGGTGGGCAGTCGGGGTGACCGTCGCCGATCTCGTCGACTTGCATCGGATGCAATAGCGCGAGTTTTCGCTGGCATAGTCCCGTATTCGGAAGGGTCGTATTTGGACGAGCCAGTCCCGGCGAGAGAGGACGTGGTCGGGGTTCATGTCGAGGTGGTGGCGACCCACAGGATCTTCGTGATCTCTGCGTGGAGGTCGTCGACGAGGGTCGATTCTGGCTGGCTGGTTCGCTGGATCTGGCCCACGATCTGGGAGGTGGTCGTATGGCGCCGGTGGAAGTCGTCGGTGAGGATGGTGCTCGGCGTCACTGTCCTGGTGATTGGGGCGATGCGGGCTTGGCGACGACGCGGTAGGGGCTGGCCGGTGGGTGACGAGGACGACTGGCTGGACGCCGACGACTACGAGCGGTTGACGGGTGTCTCCAAGCGCAACTACGAGCAGCGCCTGTTGGCCCAGGCGCGGTCATCGATGATGGGCGAGTGGACCATCGAGCCCCAGGAGGCGGCGCCGTTCACGCGGTCGGGTGTTCTCGATACTGGTTCTGTGGACGCGTCCGGCTGGAAGGCGACGGAACAGACACAACCCTGGTGGTGCTGTTCCATTCCGACGACCGCCCCGAGTGCCAGTTCGGGTGGCGCATACCGATATGGCCCGGACCAGCACCCGACGATCCCGTGATGGGCACCCCGGAACGGTGGGGTCACCGGCTCTCGTTCGACCTCGTCGAACTCGTCGAAGCCTCACCCGGTCTACCCGCCCTCGATCCCGACCCCCACGGGATCACTGGATCCTGAACTGAACTCCCGGCGAACCCATCCAGTTTGCGCATTGCGCGGTGAGGCGTCTCCACATGGCGATCGCCGCTGTCAGCGCAGAGCGTCGTTACTCGCGGGCAGAGCTGTCTGTGGCACTACGGCCGTCGACGACCTCTCGTACGCGATGCAACGTGCAACGACGAGCACCAGCACGCCTGCCCCGGGGATGATCCAAGGCGGAAACACCATGCTCAGCAGCGCTGAACCGATCGCGACTCGCCGGCTGACATGACCGCGTCGCCAGAACACGCCGGCCATCGCGACCGCCGCGACGGCGGCCAGCCAGGGTGCGAGGTTGGCCAGTCCGTGGTCGGCGACATCGGGAAGACCCTCCGTCGGCGCACGACCGAGGCCGGCGTCGACGAGAGCCTCCACAACTCGGACGTTCCCGACGAGTACCAGCACGGTCGCTGCAAGCCAGGCGAGGCAGGCGACGAGGACGTCGGGCTGACGCCGACCTGTTGGTGTCGTCCACAACAGGATGGCGGCAAACGCGAAGGCGCCGAAAGGAGCCGTGGCGCTGCTCAGATGCCCCGCTGCGTGTCCCGAGACCTCATAGCGGCTTTCGAAGAGCAGCTTCTGGACCACGATCGAACTCGCCAGCACCACGGGCACCGGCCACCAACGCCGAGCGACCGCTACAAGTCCGTTCTCCGGTCCACTCATGCTCTGAGGCTACGTGTCAGTCGCAGGGCTCGGTCGAGTGGCAGTAGCGGCGGAGCGCACTGTCCCACTCTGCCCGTCATAGGACGCCAGCGCGAACGACCCGGTCGCGTCCCACGAGTGCCGGTAGGCAGCGGTCCTGCCGCCCCTCGCCGGCCGTCCGCTCTAGCTCATCGGCCAGGGGGTGCCGCTCGGTTTGCGGCGTAGGTGGACCAGTTCGTGGCGAGTGTGGCGGCGCGGTCGGCGGCGACTTTGGGGTTGTAGCCGGTGAGGTCGGCGAGGACGGGAGCGGGGACCTCACCGGCAAGCTGGTCGAACGCTGCGACTCGTCCGCGGCGGCCGATGCCGAGGCTCCGGAGGCGGCTGCGGAGTTGTTTGGCGGTGATGGGTTGGCCGGGTTCCTGGCCGGGGGAACAACCACGGCGACGGGCGCGCTTCGTTGGGCTGGTGGTCGAGGTAACTCATGATGAGCGGACTGAGTGGCTCGGGAAGGGGGACTGCCTCGCCGGCAAGTCGCATGTGGCATCCGCTGGATCTGATCGCGACGGCGTCGCGGGGCAGGCGGCTGATGCGGCTGACGGGCTGGGCGTAGAGCAGGACCAGGAGGCCGGCTATCCGGTCGCGGGCCTGGATGGTGTCGTCGGTGAGCGTCTCGTCGACTTGCATCGGATGCAATAGCGCGAGGTCTCGCTGGCATAGTCCCGTATTCGTCAGTCGCATGTTCGCGCTCGACGCGCACGTTCTTCGAGCCGGTGGGTGCCGGCCGGACACGCATATGGGCGGGTGGGTTCGGATGGAGCGCCAACGAGCCGAACCATGTCGGGATCCATGCCTTGATCGATGGCGTCGAGGTTGGGGGTGGACACGTCGGTTCCGAACCCTCGGTCGAGCGCCGACGTCCGCAGACGGCTCAGCGTGATCGACCTGGTGCACAACTATGTCCTGAACGGCATCCCGCGGCTGCTGCCACCGGTCTCGATCACGGTCCTGCCCGACGACCGCACGATCCCGGTGGCCGGACGAGACCTGGTGTTCTCGGGTAA
>Ga0075428_100010992_pt1 | contig 10069 bp, 9 predicted proteins | sample RhiMetdeltSRZDD2_FD_75291 | JGI IMG/M metagenome (GOLD analysis project Ga0075428, IMG submission 75291) | Populus rhizosphere microbial communities from Tennessee, USA - Rhizosphere MetaG P. deltoides SRZDD2 | ecosystem: Host-associated > Plants > Roots > Rhizosphere > Soil | place: USA...
AAATGGTGTTTGTCTCATCATCAGGAGAGCTTTCTCTATACGCACTTCCGTGAAATCTGCGAGATCATGCGCGCGTACGATGTTTCGTTCAGCCTGGGCGACGGTCTGCGGCCCGGCTCAATCGCCGACGCGAATGATGAGGCTCAGTTTGCGGAGCTTGATACGCTGGGTGAGCTTACAAAGATCGCGTGGGAGATGGATTGTCAGGTAATGATCGAGGGCCCGGGGCATGTTCCGTTGCACCTGATCAAAGAAAACGTAGATCGACAACTCGAAGTGTGCAGCGAGGCTCCGTTTTATACGCTTGGGCCGCTGGTGACCGACGTCGCGCCGGGTTACGATCACATCACTTCGGCGATCGGCGCGGCGATGATTGGATGGTTTGGTACCGCGATGCTCTGCTATGTAACACCAAAGGAACACCTTGGATTACCCGATAAGCAAGATGTCAAAGACGGGGTGATCGCCTACAAGATTGCGGCTCACGCGGCCGATCTGGCGAAGGGTCATCCGGGCGCGCAGTACTGGGACAACGCGCTGTCGAAAGCTCGATTCGAGTTTCGATGGGAGGACCAATTTAATCTGGCTCTGGACCCTGAGCTCGCGCAACAATATCACGACGAGACTCTGCCTCAAGAAGGCGCCAAGCTTGCGCACTTCTGCTCGATGTGTGGCCCGCATTTTTGCTCGATGAAGATTACGCAAGAGGTAAGGGATTATGCGGCGCAACACAACGTAAATGAAGTTGTAGCCCTCGAGAGCGGTCTTAAGGAGAAGGCTGAGGAGTTTAAGCAAGCGGGCGCCGAGATCTATTCGAAGGCTTAAACTTCGCTTCTACTAGCTTATCTACCATCGCGCTTTCGCTGCTAAAACGACTGATCGAGAGGGGGAGACGGGTGCGGGAATCAATCAAATGCCAACGCATAGGATCGTTTCGCTAATCGCAAGCGCAACCGAGATCGTCTGCGCCCTGGGGTTCGAGCAGCAACTTGTCGGCCGTTCTCACGAGTGCGACCATCCCCCAACAGTCAAACTGCTGCCCCAACTCACCAGCCCAAAGTTCAAAGTCGAAGGCACCAGCCGCGAGATCGACCAGCGGGTGAAGTCCATCCTGCTTGAAGCGCTCAGTGTTTATCGCGTCGATCCGCTGATGCTTGAAGAGCTCAAGCCCACCCATATCATTACTCAATCACAATGCGAGGTCTGCGCAGTCAGTCTCAAGGACGTCGAAGCCGCGGTTTGTCAACTGACCAGCTCAAAGCCGGTAATCGTGTCTCTCGAGCCTAATTCACTGGATGACGTGTGGACCGATATTCTGCGGGTGGGCGAAGCTCTTGGAGCTGTCGAGCGCGCCGAACAACTTATCGACGAGCTACAAAGTCGAATGGACGACATCGTGCAGCGAACCCATTGGCTCGATTCGAACCCGAGCGTGGCATACGTCGAATGGATCGATCCGCTGATGGCCGGCGGCAACTGGATGCCCGAACTGGTAGAAAAGGCGGGCGGCGTAAACCTGTTTGGCGAAGCGGGAAAGCATTCCCCGTGGATGACCTGGGAAGACCTGGTGACGAATGATCCAGACATAATCTTCGTTTCTCCCTGCGGGTTCGACATTCCCAGGACGCTCGAAGAGATGCACCTGCTGAGCAACAAACCTGAGTGGCACGCCCTACGGGCCGTTGCGTCCAGACGCGTATTCGTGGCGGACGGGAATCAATATTTCAATCGACCAGGGCCGCGGCTGGCCGAGTCGCTCGAGATATTGGCGGAAATCATAAATCCAAATGTGTTTCACTTTGGTCACGAGGGTACGGGTTGGGTGAGGTATTCTCCTCAAGTAGCATAGACTTTAGTTTGCGTCCCGTGCCTTTGCGCTTTTGGAATGACCAGCCACAAACTAAAGTCTATGCTACTTTGCGGAGGTCGATATGCAAAGAAAGAACATCGCCAGCGGCACCACCTGGGAGCCGCTAGTCGGGTATTCGCGCGCGGTTCGCGTCGGCGCCTCGATCCACGTTTCGGGCACGACGGCTACAGACCCGTCCGGCAACATCGTAGGAAAGGGTGATGTTTATGCACAAGCAGTGCAGACACTCAGGAACATCGAAACCGCGCTTCGAGCTGCTGGAGCCAGTTTCAAGGATGTAGTGCGAACGCGAATCTATGTTACCGACATAGATCAGTGGGAGAAGGTGGGGCGCGCACACGGGGAAGTCTTTCACGATATTCGACCGGCGACGAGCATGGTAGAGGTGAGTCGCTTGATTGATCCCGATATGCTTGTCGAGATCGAAGCGGATGCGATTATTCTCTAATCCAGATCGCGAGGGACGACGACGTGACGCATCAGGCGTTCGATCAGGTTTTTACGCCGCTCGACGCGGCGCCGATGTTTATCGGGATCGAAAGCTCCGTTGGGGCTTGGAATGATCGCAGATAAGAACGCCGCCTGATCGGCGCTCAGCGCGCTCGCGGATGTGTTGAAGTAGGTTCGCGCCGCTGCCTCGGCGCCGTATACACCATCACCCCATTCGATGACGTTCAAATAGATCTCCAGTATGCGTCGCTTTCCGAGGATCCACTCCATCTCTTTGGTGATCACCGCTTCGTGAAGCTTGCGCAACGGATTCTTGGAGGTCGATAAAAAAAGGTTCTTGGCCAGTTGCTGTGTTATGGTCGATGCGCCTCGCTTGAACTCGCCTTCGTTCCAGTCTTCTTCAAGCGCTTTGCGCATCTCTTCCCAATCAAACCCCGCGTGATCAAAGAAACGTGAGTCTTCTCCTGCTAAGACTGCGCGCGACAGGTTGCGCGAGATCTTATCGTAAGTCACCCACGTCTGAATTCGCTTTACCTCCTCACCCCGCGCTCTGGCTTGCGACGCCCGCTGGTCCATCATTGCGGTAGATGAGGGATTGGCTCTTCGGTATCTAACAATACTAAAGGTAATCCACCCCTGATAAAGAACCGCAAGACCTACTATGACCAGGAGCGAGATCTTTACCCACTTCCGCCATCGAGGACGGCTCTTCCTTACAACAGCGGTTTTGGGTCGAGCTCGGGCGGTCTGAACCATGGCAGGCATTATAACGCCGACGGCATCCTAATCTAACTTCGCTTTGAATGCGCCGCGTTCCAGATAAAATAAGCCGGAATTCCTGCGAGGACTATAGTAAAAACCAGCAGCGCACCGCTCGACTCATAAGGGAGGGGGTTTCCACTGAACAGCGCGCGGTAGTAACTGAAGTTGTCGCGTAAACCATTGCCAAAATCTTCTACAAGCGCGTTCCCGATCAATAGAACAACAGCGAGAATAAAGAGCATCGGCGTAACCGGGTAACCCCACGTCTTGTAGGCGCGCGGAAGATCCGGTCGCTTGCGGCGAAGCGCGTATACAGCGGCCGCGCCGGCGGCATAAAAGGGCCAAATCCCAAGCACGAAGGCGTCGGCCAGCTGCTCGAATGATCTGACCATAACGAACAGGATCGCCAGCGCCGCCGCAAGCGAGATCGCAACATAAGGGGTCTTGAACCGCGGATGAACCGACGCAATCTTTTTGAAGAACAACCCGTCGTCAGCCATCGCAAAGAAGATTCGCGGGCCGGTCATCATTGAGCCGTTGAGCGTTCCAAATGCGGAGATCATCACCGCAATTGATACCAGCTTCACACCGGTTTCTCCGATGATTCTAAAAGCCGTGTCCGCGGCAACCAGCCTCGATCCGGCGATCTGTCTGACGTCAAGCAAATGCAAATAAGCAAAGTTCGCGAGCAAATAGATCGCAACCACCGCCAGCGTTCCGCCAATGATCGTTAGCGGCAAGGTTCGCTCGGGGCGCTTCACTTCCCCGCTGACAAACGTAACATCAGCCCATCCGTCGTAGACCCACAACAGGGAGATGAATGCCAGGCCAAACATCACCAGCGATGTCTCATTCGGGATTTCGGCGGTGCGCGTCGGAGCGGGCGCCGGATTGTTTCCCCCAATCAAAAACACCGCCAGCACCAGTATCACCAGCGCTCCGTACTTGGCGCCAGTTGTAAGATTCTGCACGAGCGCGCCCAGCTTGACCCCAATAATATTGAATATCGCGACAAGAAGAATCGCTCCGGCGGCTACGTAGTGTACGGCTGCCGCGCTCTCGTTACCGAGGAGTCGCATGAAGTACTCGGCGAAAACAGTGGCAATGGCGCCCAGCGCCGAAGCCCGGATAATCATCAACTCGGACCACCCGAAGAGAAATGCCGGAAGGCGACCCCATCCTTCACGAAGATAAACAAACACGCCACCGGTGTGCGGCAATGCCCCCGCAAGCTCCGCAAGCGTCAATGCACCGCAGAGGGTAAAGAACCCGCCGAGCGCCCACAGCAACAGGTACAAACCTTCATCCGGGACTCGGCCGGCGATCCCGGCGGGCGAGCGGAAAATACCCGTGCCGATGGTCGATCCAACCAACACCGCTATCGCGCTGATTAAGCCGAGCCTTCTGGGAAGCGCGGTTCGGCCCTGCGTATCGCCTGACGGCGGTCCGTTTTTATCTGATGGTGTCTCCACGAGTTCTGGCGAGATTATAGTTCGCTTCGATAATCGTCAAGGCAGATAGACATAAGCGCTAGCCCCTGGTATCGAACTTGCGCTCACGATGGAAGTTGAACCTGGTAGGTATGGGTGCACGAATGAATCAACGACTGGCCTCAGAATGCCATCATCGAATAGATGCCAGCGGCCTTCAACACGCATAGATTCGTTCGTATCTTTCCTGGGGTATGTACTGCACGAAGGGTTCGTCGTCGGGATGTTTCTGTTTGGCTAGGGTTTGCGCCTCTAAGGCGTCGCTGGAGGCGAAAATCTCGCCTTCAGACACCGCGATGTACTGACCGCGAAATCGCTCGAAAACCGGCGCTCCGTGCTGCGTTAGCCATTGCCCGTTCCGGCGGAACTGCGCCAGCCGCAGGTTGAGTTCTAGGTTCTCTGGTTCCTCAGTTATCTTGATCTTGTCGTCCATCGTTACACACCAAGTTCATTTTCCAGATCCTGCCAAGTCTAACCCGATAATATTGTGGCGTGTCTGCCCAAGTCAATCTGTTGTCTCCTTGCTTGCTAGAGACTCCCGGAGCGTGCCGCTCAATTGTGAACGTGGATTGGCCGACATCCCGACCCGATGTTGCGAAGCCTGAAGGCGCTAACGTCTAAGCAATGATCTAACGGTCAAGAACAGCACTACGAGACCGGAAATCATCGCCGCGCTCATCAGCCCGACCGAATACTGATGCAGATCGTTGAACTGTATTCGCAGAGGATCGGTTGCCGCGACGTCGTCGATCCGTCCTCCCATCTGCGCTCTCAACGACACCATCGCAGGCGAGATCCAAAAACGTGACAGTGCTGCCGACAGCGTCATCACTGTGAGGAGTGCAGCATGCAGCAACTTGACGGCAAAGCTGGAACGCCTGGACCGCCACCTAGTGACGTGTATCAGAATCAGCAACGTACCGACTACCATCCCGAGGACTTCGAGCTTGCTGATCGAGCTCGTCACCATCACGCCAGCCATCTCTCTCGTAGGAAGCACTGCGAACGCGCTCGGCGCGACGGCAAAGCTAAAAAACATCATCGCGCCAAGCCACACCCCGAGCAGCAAAACTTCAATAAACGCGGCGAGCTGCCGGGAGACTCCCAAACGAGCCTCCGGAGCCGTTTCCACGGCGGCGGGTGATTTCAGATCGGTGACCATGTTGGAATACCAGGCACTACTGTGCAGCCAACTCTGTCTCCTTGTGTCCACTTTGCGTGCCGGCCGGGTGGTTATCTAGAAATCGCTCGGCATCGATCGCGGCCATGCAACCGGTACCCGCGGCGGTGACCGCCTGCCTGTAGACCGAATCCTGCGCGTCGCCACACGCAAACACGCCGGGAATGTTCGTAGCAGTCGAGCGCTCTCTTGTCTTTATGTAGCCAACTTCATCCATATCGAGCTGACCTCTGAACAGATCTGTATTGGGTTTGTGACCAATGGCAATAAACACGCCGCCGGTGGGAAAGACCCGCTCTTCGTCTGTTTTCAGGTTTTTGAGCCGAACCCCGGTCACACCGGCCTCGCGAGTTCCAAGTATCTCCTCAACGCCGGTATCCCAGATAAATTCGATCTTCGAGTTTCCGAAAGCCTTGTCCTGCATTATCTTTGAAGCGCGTAGCGCGTCACGGCGGTGAATAACCGTGACGCCGCTGGCAAACTTGGTAAGAAATGTTGCTTCTTCCATCGCGGTGTCACCGCCGCCCACGACGACCAGCGGTTTCCCCTTGAAAAAAAATCCATCACAGGTTGCGCAAGCGGAAACGCCGTTCCCGCCAAGACCCGCAGGTGTCGGTGCTTCGCCAGGAATGCCGAGCCACTTCGCTGAAGCGCCCGATGCTATTATTAACGCCTCCGCTTTGATTGTGTGATCCTCGGTCTCCAGCGTAAACGGGCGCTGGCTCAAATCGGCCTTGCTGACCCAGCTTACCAGGAACTCAGTGCCGAAGCGCCGCGCCTGTTCTCGAAACTGCTCCATCAGCTCCGGGCCGAGAATTCCTTTCGCGAACCCAGGATAGTTGTCGACGTCGGTCGTTATCATCAACTGGCCGCCGGGCTCCGGGCCTTCCACAACCAGCGGTTTGAGATTCGCTCGGCCGGCGTAGATTGCGGCAGTCAACCCCGCCGGTCCCGAACCGAGAATCACAACTTCTTTATGAATTGTTTCTTTAGTCATACCGTGCTCTCCGAACAACCTTAGGCAAGGCGCCGACTCTAAGTCCTGGCCGCCCGATTTAGAACAAACGTCGCCATCAGCCGCACTCCGAACCCGGTCGCGCCCTTTGCAATGTATGGTTTCTCATTCTCGGTCCACGCGGTTCCGGCGATGTCCAGGTGAGCCCACGGGATCGAACCGGCGAAGTGCTTTAAGAAGTACCCGGCAGTGATAGATCCAGCTGTTCGATTACCGACGTTCTTCACATCCGCGATGTCGCTCCTGATAATCTCGCCGTATTCCTTGTCGAGCGGCATCGGCCAAATCCGTTCCCCGCTCTGCTCGCCCGCGGTGACCAGTTCGTCAATCAACCCGCGATCGGTACCCATCACTGCAGCTCGAGCATCCCCAAGCGCAACCACGCAGGCGCCCGTCAGCGTAGCCGCATCTACAATACAGCTCGCCCCGCGACTGATCGCGTAGGTTATTGCGTCTGCAAGTACCAGCCGTCCCTCCGCGTCGGTGTTTACCACCTCGATAGTCTTTCCGCTCAAACTCCGAACCACGTCTCCCGGTTTAACCGCGCGGCCGGACGGCAGATTCTCGGACGCCGGCACAAGCCCCAGAACCCGAATGTCCGGGCGCTGACGCGCAATTACCTGCATGGCTCCGATAACCGCCGCGCCGCCGCCCATGTCATACTTCATGTCCTCCATCTTCGCCGCGGGCTTTATCGAGATTCCTCCCGAGTCAAAAGTGATTCCCTTCCCAACAAGCGCGATTAGTTCATTAGACTCGGTTTTATTTGAACCAGCAGAAGGTTCATAACTCAATACGATCAATCGAGCCGGCTCCTGGCTTCCCCGCGACACCGCCAGCAACGCGCCCATGCCGAGGTCCTTCATTTCGTCTTCAGTCAGCGCTTCAAATCCGAGTCCCTCACGTTCGGCCATTTCTTTTGCCCTACTCGCAAGCTCGGATGGAGTCATCACATTAGAGGGTTCATAGCCAAGCAACCGCGCGAAGTTTGTCGCCTCCGCCATTGCAGTCCCCAGACTGATCGCGTCCTCAAAGTTCGGAGCGTCGGGCAGTTCGCTGATCAGATCGAGAGTCTCGAATCCTGTGATCGAGTCTTCTTTAGAGCCGTAGAGTTCCCCGCTTACCTGGCCCAGCAGTGCGCCTTCGACTATCGCTTTCACAAAGCCGTCGCCCTCGAGCCTGCGGGTCACAAGAAACGCCGCCGAGCGAAGCCCCTTGTTCTTGACGAGGACTCGGGTCGCCGCGCCAGCCATCCGCGCAACGCTGACCGGACCGATATTGTCCGGATTGCCGGCGCCGTACAGCAGCAGGCGTTTTGTTGAATACTCACCGAGATTGTGGAGGAGCACCCACCGATCGCGCTTCCCCGTCATCTCCCCGTCTTCAAACACGGACGCTACCGCGCCGCGAGTAAGGTGATCCAAGGCCGCGAGAGCCGCAGAGTTCTCTGAATCGCTCGGGTTCTCACCCTCAAATACCGGCACAATCAACACGTCATGATTGATCTCCCCGAGGCTGGTGCGGCTTGCTGTTATCTTCATTCGATCCGGTAACTCCTCGCTAATCGTAGCGTAGACTGTCCAGTCTGCGCTTAAAGAACTCGCGAACCGAGCGCAGACTGGACAGTCTACGCTTAAAGAACTCGCGAACCGAGCGCAGACTGGACAGTCTACGCTTAAAGAACTCGCGAACCGAGCGCAGACTGGACAGTCTACGCTACCAACTACAAAGCATGGATTATCGACTCCGTGAACTCGAGCGTTGAAGCCTGTCCTCCAAGATCACGGGTTAACACCTTGCCTTCCGCAAAGACCTTTTCCAGGGCGGTCTGAATTCGCGACGCCCTTTCGCGCTCGTTGAGATGCTTCAACATCAGTACGGCGCTGAGCAGCAGAGCCGTGGGGTTGGCGATGCCTCGTCCGGCGATTGACGGCGCGGCTCCGTGTACGGCCTCAAAGACCGCTATCTCTTCTCCGATGTTGGCGCCCGGCGCGACGCCGAGGCCACCGATAAGCCCCGCCCCCAGATCCGAGACAATATCGCCGTACAAATTCTCGAGGAGCAAAATGTCAAACTGGGTCGGGTTTACCACGAGCTGCATACAGCAATTGTCGACTATCAAGTCATCGGCCTGGATTTCCGGATACTCCTCGGCAACCTCGCGAAAACACCGGAGAAAGAGGCCATCGGACAACTTCATTATGTTGGCCTTGTGGACGGCGGTGACTTTCTTGCGTCCTTCGCGTCGCGCAAACTCGAGCGCGAACCTGGCTATTCGGCGAGAGGCCTTGTCGGTAATGATCTTCAAGCTTTCGACGACCCCGGGAACCACTTCGTGCTCCAGACCCGAGTAAAGATCTTCGGTATTCTCGCGGACAACGATCAGATCCACGTCCTCATATCGGCTGGGGACGCCTTTAAGCGATTTGATCGGGCGGAGATTAGCATAGAGGTCGAGAGCCTTTCGCAAGCGGACATTCGAACTGACGAACCCGGTTCCAATCGGAGTCGCCACGGGTCCTTTTAAGGCGATCTTATTACGCTTGATCGAGTCGATCAGCTCCTGGGGCAGCGGATCGCCGCCACGGGAAATCGACTCGGCGCCGACAACAAAAGTTTCCCAGTCGGCTTCAAAGCCCGTGGCTCGAAGGACGGAGATGGTAGCGCCGGTTACTTCGGGGCCTATACCGTCACCTGGTATAAGCGTGATCTTGGGTTTCACCGTGAATGCCTCCTCAAGGACGGGTCCATCGAGCCCGCCGCAAGCGTGTAATGATATACGACGAGAATGTTATTTGTCATTTCTCATTGGTCATTAGTCATTTGTCATTGGTCCGTAGTCCGAATATAGGTCCTATACGTCCTATAGGTCCTATATTCAGACTGCGGACTACTGACTACGGACTAACCCATGATAGAATTTTGCCAACGACGTTTTCGAGAGACGACAAATGTACGAAGTAATGATCGAAGAAGAATTCTCCGCCGCGCACGCGTTGCGCGGGTACCGCGGGAAATGCGAGAACCTTCACGGACACAACTGGAAAGTTGAGGTTTATGTTCGTGGCCAGCAGCTCGATCAGGTCGGTATGCTGGTGGACTTCAAAGAGCTCAAGGCGGCAACGCGCCGGGTGATGAAATACCTCGATCATCAAAACCTCAACGAGCTGAAACCCTTCGACAATGAGATGAATCCTTCAAGCGAACACCTCGCCGGTTTCATCCTTCACAAGGTCTCCGAAGAGATCAGTGACGACCGGGTAAAAGTCTATAAGGTTCGCGTCTGGGAGACCCCTTCGACG
>Ga0075428_100010993_pt1 | contig 10068 bp, 5 predicted proteins | sample RhiMetdeltSRZDD2_FD_75291 | JGI IMG/M metagenome (GOLD analysis project Ga0075428, IMG submission 75291) | Populus rhizosphere microbial communities from Tennessee, USA - Rhizosphere MetaG P. deltoides SRZDD2 | ecosystem: Host-associated > Plants > Roots > Rhizosphere > Soil | place: USA...
GTGATCCATGGCCTCTGCCCATCGGCCCGCGTGGTGGACCTGACGCACGACATCCCGCCCGGGCACGTCGAGCGCGCGGCCTTCGTGCTCGAGGCCTCGGCCCGCGACTTCCCGGAGGGCGCCGTCCACCTGGCGGTCGTGGATCCTGGGGTGGGTACCGGGCGCCGGGCGCTGGCGATCCGGGCCCGCGGGCAGTGGTTCGTCGGGCCCGACAACGGCCTGCTCGAATGGGCGCTCTGCGACCCGGCCGCCGAGCCTCACGCGGTCACCGAGTCGCGGTACTTTCGCCAGCCCGTGAGCCGCACCTTCCACGCCCGCGATGTGTTCGCGCCGGTGGCGGCGCATCTGGCCCGCGGCGAGGCGATCGCGAAGTTCGGACCGCGTATCGCCGATCCCGTCCGCCTGGCGCGCGCCGTCCCGCGCCGTGCCGACGGCCTCCTGGTCGGCCGCGTGATGTTCGTGGACCACTTCGGCAACGCCCTCACCAACCTGACCGAGCAGGATCTCAGCGACGCCTTCCCGATGGTGCCCGAGACCCGGCTCCAACTCCTGGTGGCCGGGCGCACGATCCGCGGACTCGCCCGCGCCTATGGCGACGCGAAGGTCGGCACCCTGCTCGGCATCCTCGGCTCGAGCGGGCGGATCGAAGTGGCCCAGGTGGGGGGCGACGCCGCCGCGCGGCTGGGCCTCGGGGAAGGGGACGAGGTGGCCGTGGGCGCCGACCGTTAGAACACCGTCGCCACGCCGGCTGACGGATATGCGCGAGGCCCCGGACCGTTCGACACGGCCCGGGGCCTCGACGCTTGCCCGGCGTTCTACGGCTTGCGCGGCTTGGCCTTCTCGGGTGCCGCCGTCTGACGCCCTTCGGAATTGGGTCCCGCGGTCGCGTCCGTGCCCGTCGCGCCCTGAGGCGCCGCATGTCCCTTGCCCGCGTCCATCACCCGCGACATCAGGCTGCTCGCCTGCGGGAACAGATCGAACGCCGCCAGGATCTGCGGGTCGTCCTCGACCAGGATCTTGTAGCGCTCCGCCCGGCCGATGGTCGCCGCGGCGATCTCGGCACGGATCTGCTGGAGCATGAAGGGACGGTCCGCCTGCCAGGCCGAATCGCTCACGGCCGCCTTGCGATTCTCGATGATCTTGTGGAGCCGGTCCCAGTCCACCTCGGCGACCGCGAAGTCCTTGCCCAGGAGCTGCGGGGTCCACTTGGTTTCCTTGTGGGTCGCGACGTAGTGCGTGGCGAACTCGAAGAAGACGCGCTTCTGCAGCATGTCGATCTGCGGCCGCGTCAGAGGAGGACCGTCCTTGAGCACGACGTCCGGGTAGATCCCGCCGCCGCCATAGACGCTGCGGCCACTCGCGGTCTGGAACTTGGGCCGTGAGGCCAGCGCCGAGTCGCTCGGCACGTCCTCGCGCACGGCGTCCTCGGCGTACTCGGCCCGGTCGGCGAACTTGTCGTAGGGTCGCTGGATCAGGCGTCCGCTCGGCGTGTAGTACTTGGCGATCGTGAGCAGCAGCTTGGAGCCGTCCCCGAGCCGGAGCTGGTTCTGCACCAGCCCCTTGCCGAACGAGTTCACGCCCGCGACCAGCCCGCGGTCCAGGTCCTGCACCGCGCCCGCCACGATCTCCGACGCCGAGGCGGTACCGTGGTCGATCAGCACGACGATCGGACCGTCGGCCAGCTTGGCGCGCTCGCTGCTGTAGTAGTCCGCATTCGCGGAGGCGATACGTCCGCGCGTGTAGACCAGCCGCTTGTTGGCGGGCACCAGCGCATCCAGCACTTCGACCGCCTGCGAGAGCAGCCCACCGAAGTTCCCGCGCAGGTCGAGCATCAGTGACTTCATGCCCTGCTGACGGAGGCTGCTGAGCGCCTTTTCCAGCTCGTCGCCGGTGGTCTGGGCAAAGCGGTTGATGCGGATGTAGCCCACGCCCGGCCGGATCATGTACGCGTAAGGGACGCTCTCGAGCGGGATCTTGGCACGGTCGATCGAGAAGTGGAGCGGCTCGGTCTCACCCTCGCGTTCGATCGTCACCGCCACCGAGGTGCCGGCCGGCCCGCGCAGCAGCTTGAACACGTCGTCGTTGGTGATGGACTTGGGCAGCGGCTTCGAGTCGATCTCGATGATGCGGTCGCCGGCCTGGATGCCGAGCCGGTACGACGGACCGCCCTCGAGCGCGGCGATCACGACGATGGCGCCATCGCGCAGCTCGAACTGGACCCCGACGCCCGAGTATTCGCCCTGGAACTCCTCGTCCATGCGCTGGGCGCGCTGGGTCGGCAGGTGCACCGAGTGCGGATCGAGCGTCTTGAGCATGCCGTCGATCGCGCCCTTGATGAGCTTCTCGTTGTCCGGGACCTCGACGTAGTTGTTCTGCACCAGGTAGAGGACCTGCGAGAACAGGTCGAGGTGGCTGCGCATGTCGTCCGTGGCGTAGAGCCCGCGCGCGACGCCGAAACCGAGCAGCGCGGCGAGCGACATCGCCACCAGCAAGGGGCCTAGGGAGTTGCGACGAAACAAAGCCATGATGTGGAGGTCCCGGGTTGAGGTCAGACGACGGGCGCGCGCGCCCTGAGACCGCCTAGACGCGCAATCGCCGTTTCAAGTGTCTCGCGTCGGCGGGCAAAGTGGAAGCGAAGACGTTGACGTCCGTCCGAGGGGTCGGAATAGAAACTCGAGCCCGGCACCGCGGCAACGCCGCCCTCGGCCACGAGATGGCGGGCGAAGGCAACGTCGTCGGAGAAACCGAAGCGCGAGATGTCGGTCATCACGTAGTAGGCCCCCCGCGGCTTGAACGTCCGGAACCCCGCGGCCTCGAGCCCCGGCACCAGCAAATCCCGCCGGGCGCGGTAGCCGTCGGCCAGCGTCCGGTAGTACTCGTCTGGCAAGCCGAGGGCCGCCGCAGCTGCCTCCTGCAGGGGGGCGGGGGCCCCGACGGTCAAGAAATCGTGCACTTTGCGAATCGCTCCCGTGAGCGTCGGGCCCGCCAGGCAGTAGCCGACGCGCCACCCGGTCACGCTGTAGGTTTTAGATATCCCACTGATCGTGACGGTGCGCTCTCGCATGCCTTCCAGCGCGGCCAGGGTGACGTGCTCGGCGCCATCGTAGACCATGTGCTCGTAGATCTCGTCCGTCACCGCCACCACGTCCCACTTCCGGCAGAGCGAGGCGATGTGGTCCAACTCGGCGCGGGTAAACACTTTGCCGGTCGGGTTGTTGGGCGTGTTGATGATGATGGCCTTGGTCCGGTCGCTGAACGCACGCTCGAGATCGGCCGGGTCGTAGGTCCATTCCGGCTCGCGCAATCGGACGAATCGAGGGGTCGCCCCGCAGAGGACGGCGTCGGGCCCGTAGTTCTCGTAGAACGGCTCGAAGACGATCACCTCCTCGCCCGGGTTCACCAGGGCGAGCAGCGTCGCAATCATGCATTCCGTCGAGCCGCAGCAGACCGTAACCTCGGTTTCGGGATCGTAGCGCAGCCCGGTGAAGCGCTCGGTCTTGACCACGAGCGCATCGCGCAAGCGCTTGGCGCCCCAGGTGATCGCGTACTGGTTGAGGTCGGCGCGAATGGCTCGCGCGGCCTCCTCCTTGATCGCTTCCGGAGCCGGGAAGTCCGGGAAGCCCTGGGCCAGGTTGACGCCGTCGTACTGCTGGCAGAGCCGCGTCATCTCCCGGATGACGGATTCGGTGAACCGGGTGCTGCGCTGAGAAACGAGCGGGCGCATGAGTCTCACAGTCTACCCCCTCGACCTCGTCCTCCCAACCCGCGAGATGCCTGGGCGTGGCATTCCGCCCGCCCGGCGCGGGGTTGCCGGCCGCGACCGCGGCGGGCCGCGGCTCCTCCCCGCGTCCGCGCCGGACGCGCTGGGGACGCGCGCGCAGGCTCCGGCGAAAATCGCGCAGCGCGGGCGCCGGCGCTTCGTTGACAGGGGGCTGGCCGTCGCGCACCTTCGCTCGCATGGACGCCCAGCGAGGGATCGCACGCCGCATGGTGATCGGGCTGCCGCGCGAGGGGCTGTCCGCGGCGTGGGAGAAGGATTTCGCCGCCTACCCGCCCGCGGGCGTCATCGTGTTTGCACGCGACTTCGCCGACCTCCCGGACCTGAGGCGCCTGACGGGCCGGCTGCGCGAGCTGGCCCGCCCGCGGCGCATCTTCATCGCGGTGGACGAGGAGGGCGGGTTCGTCTCGCAGCTCGCCGGCCACCTCGTGGTCCCACCCAACGCCGCGCTGCTGGCGCGCGGCGCGGAGCCGGGCGACATCGAGTATGCCGCCCGCGTCACCGGCGAGCGGCTGCGGGCGTTGGGGATCGACTGGGTGTTCGCGCCGGTGGCCGACATCCATTCGGAGCCGCTGAACCCGGTGATCGGCCCGCGCGCCTTCGGCGCCGACCCGGCGGCGGTCGCCGGGGCGGTGGCCGAGGCGCTACGCGGCTACCGCGCGGCGGGGGTGGCCGCGTGTCTCAAGCATTTCCCCGGCCACGGGGACACCGTGCTCGATTCGCACCTGGCGCTGCCCCGTTGCGACGCGGCCATCGCCGTGCTCGAAGCGCGCGAGCTCCACCCGTTTCGCGCCAACCGCGACGTCGACGCCATCATGACGGCACACGTGGTCTACCGGGCGCTGGATGCCGATCGGCCGGCCACCTTCTCGCGCGCGATCGTCCACGACCTGCTGCGCGGCCGGCTGGGATTCCGGGGCGTGGCGATCACCGACGCGCTCGAGATGAAGGGCGCCGCCGAGGGTCGCGGCGCCGCCGAGACGGCGCGCATGGCGCTCGAGGCGGGCTGCGACCTGCTGCTGTTCGCGTTCCACGACGAGGCCGTGCGCCGCGCGCGGCTCGAGCTGGCGCGCCTGCTGGTCGACGGCGCCATCGACCGGGAGGCGTTCGACGAGGCGCGCCCCCGTCTCGCCACATTCGATCGCGACCACCCGGAGCCGACCGCGGACGAGATCGCGCGGCCGCTCGAGTCGCTCACGCCACCGGATTGGGCGCCGCGGCTCGAGGGCATCGTCGAGCGCGGCCTCATCGTGCGCGGGGCGCTGCCGGCCGAGGCGGCCTCGGGATCATGGCGGGTGAGCGAGCCGGCGATGCCGCACGGCCGGCCCCTGGCCGACGAGCTGGCAGCCCACGGCATCAGGGTCGCGACCGGGAGCACGCCCGCGCTCGACGTGGTCGCCGTGATGTCGCGGCTGGCCCTTCCGGCCGACGAGACCGAGCGGCTGCGCGCGCGCTGCCGCGAGCGGCCGACCGCCGTGATCGGACTTCAGAACGACGCCTTCCTCGACGATCTGCCCGAGGCCGCCCTGCGTCTCTCGGCCGCCGACGCCACCCCGCTCACGCGGCGCGTGGTGGCGAAGGCGCTCGCGACACGGCGGGACCGCCGACCCGCCCCTCGCCCGTAGCGCCGTCCCCACACCCGGCGCTCGCCTCGCAGCCCCTCAGTACGAGAAGTGGAACTGCAAATACGCCTGGCGCTCGTCGTCTCCGTTCAGGTCGCGGGGATCGATGTAGCGCAGCGTCCCGCGCAGCTCGGCGAACGGCACCGGCACCCACTCGGCCTCGAGCGCGTACCGGTGGAACGTGCTGGCGTCGCGGGTCGCCTGGTCCGCGCCACGATCCAGCACCACCCGGTCGTAGCGCGCCCGCACGTTGACCTCGCGGCGCGCGGCCCAGTCGAGCTCGACGAATCCGGCCATGAGATTTCGCGAGCCCCCGAGGGCCAGGTTCTCGTCGGTGCCGGCGGCGATCTCGCCCAGCAGTGCGAAGGGACCGTAGTGGGTCAGGCCGTAGCCGCTCCAGCGCGTGAACCGCGCCAGCGGGGTGGCGCCGGACTTCAGGAAATCGTCGTAGAGCGAGGCCCCCGCCTGAAACCGCGTCGTGTTGTACCCCAGCTTGACGGTCTTGGCCTCGGCGTAGCCGTTGCCCGAAAGCACCGACGACTGGCCGTTCGTGAACGCGGCGCGACCGGACCAGCCGGCGCGTTCGGCGCCGATCTCGACGCCCATGTCGGGCTTTCGCGGATCGTAGGGCAGGAACGCGCCGCCGGTGCCGAAATCGGCGAAGCCGTTCCGCGTGGCGACGGTGTGGTCGTCCATCCGCAGGCCGAACGGGATCCGCATGCGGCCGGCCTTGATGTACCCGCTCGATGGCAGACCGCCGATCATCCCGAACGCCTCCTTGCTGCGCACGACGTTGTCGGGACCGGTCGCGAAGCCGTCCAGGGTGTAGACCAGCGTGAGCATGCTGTGGGGCTGGAACGCGAGATGGATGGCGTTCTCCATGTTGAAGAACCCCAGCCGCTCGGGCCGGTCCGCGCTGAGGTGCTGGTTCGCGAGCAGCATGAACCGCTGGTTCACGCCGAAGTAGACCGGCATGTTCTCACCCACCCGGTTCGCGAGCGTGAGGTCGGCCCAGCGACTGGTGCTGTCCTCCGGGGTCAGCAGGTGCCGGTTCTTCGCGAACCCGAACCCGAACTCGTTGCGCGGCCCTCCCCCGTTGGGATCGAAATGGCAGGTCTGGCACATGAGCCCCTGGCGCGCGGCGTAAAGCGGCACGCTCTGCACCCGGAACGGAAGCGCCAGCACGGTGAGGGAGACAGCGACGAGGAGGGCGACGACGATACGGCGTGATGCGCGCATGGGGCCTCCGGTGGTGCGGGGAACTACGCCTCGGATGCAGCCTGGCGCGATCAGGGGGAGAATCGCGATGAACGCCGCGGCCGCCGACGGTCAGGGCGCCCGAACCCGCCACCGCCGGGGCTGGCGACGGTTAGCACCGCGCCGGCATCGAGGTCAACCCGGAACTTGCCCGGCATCCGCGCGGCCGGACGGCCGGGGCGGAGTCGCACCCGGTTGATCCCGCGCGCCCCCGCGCCACCGCCCGCGAGCCCCCAGGGCCGGAGCGCCCGGCGCTCCGAGATGACCGTCACACGGGCCGGAGCCCGGAGCCCGATCACCCGCTCGATGCCGTCGCCACCGCGCCAGCGCCCTCGACCACCGCTCCCGCGCCGGATGGTCGTGGCGATGACGCGCAGGGGGTAGGCGTGCTCCAGGGCCTCCACCGGGGTGTTCCGGGTGTTCGTCATGTGGGCCTGCATGGCGCTCGCACCGTGCCAGCCGGGCCCGGCACCATGCCCGCCGGCCAGGGTCTCGTAGTATGCGAACGGACGACCGTCACGCGGATCGGTGCCGCCGATGAGCAGGTTGCTCATGGTGCCGTAGCTGGCTGCGGGGATCAGGCGGGGCAGGGCGCGCGCGAAGGCGCCCAGCACCACGTCCACGATGCGCTGCGAGGTCTCGACGTTCCCGGCCGCGACCGCCGCCGGGGGTCGCGGGTTCACGACGCTCCCCGAGGGCGCCCGCACCTCGATCGGGCGAAACGTTCCGTCGTTGATCGGAAGATCGCCTCCCAGAACGCAGCGGACCGCGTAATAGGTGGCGGCGCGGGTGACCGCCTCGACCGCGTTCACCGGGCCCGCGGTCTGGTCGCTCGAGCCGGTGAAATCGGCGCGCAGGCGGTCGCCGCCGAGGGTGAGCGTCACCGCGATGCGCACGGGCCCGTGGCCGAGCCCGTCGTCGTCGAGGGCATCCGCGAAGGCGAAGCGTCCGCGCGGCAGCCTCCGCAGCGCCGCGCGCACGCGCCCCTCGGCGTAGTCCATCAGCACCGCCGCGGCGCGACCGAGCCGGTCGGCGCCACCCCGACCCTCGCGGACCGCCATGTCGAGCAGCCGGCGCTCGCCGGTCGCCTGCGCTCCGAGCTGGGCCCCGAGATCGGCACGCCGCTCGTCGGGCGTGCGCACGTTGGCCAGCACCAGGCTCAGGACGTCGGGCTGGAGGCGCCCGCCGCGCACCAGGAACACCGGCGGCAGGCGCAGTCCTTCTTCGTAGACCTCGCGCGCCAGCGGCATCGAGCCGGGCGCGGCGCCCCCGACGTCGGCGTGGTGGGCGCGGCTCGCGACGATGAAATCGGGGCGGTCCCCCGGTCGCGGCCCGCCACGCCGGCGCCCTCGCGGCAGGAACACCGGCGAGACCAGCGTCAGGTCCGGCAGGTGGGTTCCTCCCGCATACGGATCGTTGAGCAGGACGACGTCGCCCGGCGCCAGCGGCCCGGCGGCGATCGCCGCCTCGACCGCCCGCGGCATGCTCCCCAGGTGGACCGGGATGTGCGCCGCCTGGGCGACCAGGCGGCCGTCGCGGTCGAAGATGGCGCAGGAGTGGTCGAGCCGCTCCTTGATGTTGGGCGAATGGGCGGTGCGCATGAGGGTGACGCCCATCTCCTCGGCGCAGGCCGCGAACAGGCTCTGGTAGAGGGCGAGGGCGACGCCGTCGGTCTCCGGCACCTTGCGGCGCGCGCTCATGCCCTGCCCCGCGTCAGGACGAGCGTGCCGCTCTCGTGCATGCGCGCGCGCCAGCCCGGGGCGATCCAGAGGGTTGCTCCTTCTTCCAACACGATTGCGGGGCCGGCGGCCGTGAATCCGTCGCCCAGCCGTTCGCGAGCCCACAGCCGAGCGTGAACCCACGCTCCCGCGTGGCGCACGCGCGCGATGCCGGCGGTCGCGGTGACGGCGCGCCGCCTGGGTCGGCGCGGCGCCGGTTCGCCCGGGAGCCATCCTCGGGCCTCGAGCGTCACCACCTCGACCGGGACGTCGCGGGACGCGAATCCGAAGCGCCGCAGGTGCTCGAGGTGAAAGCGCTCCGCCAGCGCCGGCCCCCCGCGCAGCGAGAGCTCGTGCGACTGGCCCCGGTAGCGCACCTCGGCCCATCGCTCGAGCCGCACGCGTCTCCGCTCGGCGACCGCGAACTCGCCTCTCACCGACCGCTCGAGCCGGCGCCACTCGCGCTCCAGCGCGGCGAGGTCCCCGGCATCCCGCAGCACCGTCCGGCTCCGTTCGCGGCGCGAGCCTCCCGTGAGCGCCCCGAGTGCCGAGAGCACGCCGGCGTGGCGCGGGGCGAGCACCACGGCCGACCCGAGGGCCTCCGCGAGCGCGCACGCGTGCAGTCCGCCGGCGCCGCCGAACGCGACGAGGGCGGCGTCGCGCGGGTCGTGCCCGCGCTCGACCGATACGCGCCGAAGGGCCGCTTCCATGTGCGCGTCCGCCAGCGCCACCACCCCTTCGGCCGCCCGCACCGCGTCACGGCCGCCGAGATCGCGGCCGAGCGCGGACAGTGCCGCCCGGGCCGCGGCCGGCTCCAGGCGCAGGGCCCCTCCGGCCAGCGACTCACCGGCGAGGCGACCCAGCACCACCAGCGCATCGGTCACGGTCGCGGGCCCACCGCGCCCGTAGCAGGCGGGCCCCGGCAGCGCGCCGGCGCTCTCGGGCCCGACGTGCAGCAGCCCGCCATCGTCGACGCGCGCGATCGAGCCCCCTCCCGCGCCCACCGTGTGCACGTCGAGCAACGGCAGCAGCACCGGGAGGCCCGCCACCTCCCGCCCGCGGCGTCTCGGCAGCTCCCCATCGATGAAGGCGCAGTCGGTCGACGTGCCACCGACGTCGATGGTGAGTGCGGAGTCCCATCCGCAGGCATGCGCGACGTCGCGCGCGGCCTTGAGACCGGCGGCCGGCCCCGAGAGCAGCTGACGCACCGGCTCGCGCGCGGCCGCGGCCGGGCTCGCGGTGCCGCCGTGCGAGAGCACGATCTCGAGCCGCGCCCGGGTGCCGAGCGCGAGCCGTCCCAGATAACCCGCGACCCGCGGCGCCAGGTAGGCATTGGTGACCGTGGTGGCCAGCCGCTCGTACTCGCGGTACTCGGGGACCAGCGCCCCCGAGCGGCTGACCGGCACGCCCAGTCCGGCGAGCGCGCGGGCGAGCCGGCGCTCGTGCGCGGGCCGGGCGTAGGCATGCAGCAGTCCCACCGCGACCGCCTGCGGGCGTCGCGCGCGCACCGCGCGGGCGACCCGCCGGACCTCGATGTCACTCAGAGGGATCCAGCGCTCGCCCCGCGGCCCGATGCGCTCGTCGACGCCGACACGACGGGCCGCCGGCACCAACGGCGGCGGCCGCCGCGGCGCGAGCGCGTAGAGATCCGGGCGGTCCTGGCGGCCGATCTCGAGCAGGTCCTCGAAGCCGC
>Ga0075428_100010994_pt1 | contig 10067 bp, 4 predicted proteins | sample RhiMetdeltSRZDD2_FD_75291 | JGI IMG/M metagenome (GOLD analysis project Ga0075428, IMG submission 75291) | Populus rhizosphere microbial communities from Tennessee, USA - Rhizosphere MetaG P. deltoides SRZDD2 | ecosystem: Host-associated > Plants > Roots > Rhizosphere > Soil | place: USA...
CTGCGCGTCGCCAAAGAGGCGGCGGAGGTGGCCAATCGTGTCAAGAGTGAATTCCTGGCCACTGTGAGCCATGAGCTACGCACGCCCATGAACGGCATCTGCGGCATGACCGGATTACTCCTGGATACAGCACTGGACAGTGAGCAGCGTGAATATGCCGAGATTGTTCGCAAGTGTAGCGACGCTCTCCTCACCATCATCAATGACATCCTCGACTTCGCCAGGATCGAAGCTGGTAAATTAGCGCTCAACGTCGTCGATTTTGAGCTGCGCCCCGTGCTCGAGGACGTCCTCGAATCCCTCGTAGAATCAGCCCACAAAAAAGGGCTGGAAATCATCGCCCCGATCTATGCCGATGTACCACATTGGGTGGCCGGAGACCCCGGCCGTCTTCGGCAGGTGTTAGTGAATCTCGTCGGCAATGCCGTGAAATTTACCGACAAAGGCGAAGTAGCGCTGTCTGCTACCTGCGTCGAGACTAACCCCACCGAAACCATGTTGTACTTTGCCGTTAGTGATACCGGCATTGGGATCCCGGCTGAGGCCCAAAAGAAGCTCTTCCAGGCATTTTCTCAGGTAGATGGCTCGACCACGCGTAAGTACGGGGGCACCGGGCTCGGGCTGGCGATCTCCAAGCGCCTGGTTACCATGATGAATGGGGATATAGGGGTAGAGAGTACGCCTGGCCAGGGGAGTACCTTTTGGTTTGCCGTGCGTTTCCCTGTGTGCACGCCAGCGCGCCACATAGCCCCGGCACGCGCACTGCACGGCCTGCGGATACTCGTCGTCGACGATAACGCCACCAATCGTACATTCCTCGAGTCACTGCTGAGTGCCTGGGGAGCAGACATTGATTGCGCAGCGGATGGCCCAAGTACTTTGACCCACCTCCAGATAGCTGGTCGTGGGGCATGTCCCTATGACGTGGTGCTCCTCGACTCACAGATGCCTGACATAGATGGGATAACGCTGGCCCGTACGATCAAAGCTGATCCCCTCCTGGCTCATGTACCTCTCATACTACTGACTCCCTTGGGCCAGCGCGCCTCTCGCGTTGAAGATCTCTGTGGGGTGTTTGCAGGATATCTGACCAAGCCCGTACGTCAATCCCTGCTCTACGAGTGTCTCGTGGCGATGCAAGAACGTCCATGGATAGCACAGTCGGGCACTTCGACCAGTGCTATGGCCCCCCCCCTGCAGTTCGGTGCGAAAGTGCTGGTGGTGGAAGACAATCTCGACAATCAAAAAGTCCTGGTGCGTATGCTAGAGCGCTATGGCTGCCGGGTCGATGTCGCCGGCAACGGGCGCGAAGCCGTACACGCCGCAGGGCAGATGGCCTATGATTGCCTGTTCATGGACTGTCAGATGCCAGATATAGATGGATATACCGCAACGGCGATGATCAGACAGCACGAGCTCGAGATTGGGCAGCGCGTCCCCATTATCGCCCTGACAGCCAGTGCTATGCCGAATGATCGTGAGCGCTGTCTGGCCGCCGGCATGGACGATTATCTCTCCAAACCGGCGAAAGCCCAGGATCTCGTGACCATGCTGCGGAAATGGACGTCATTTCCCGCGCACGCTTTGGTCCACTAATCATGTCATAGGGAGTCGCAGATGAGTGACCCTACAAGCCAGGCACGGGAGACTGTTCAGGTGCCGGTCTATGAGTCGTGGGGGCCAATGGTTGGCCTCGACCCGATCCAGGAATATCGTGTGCTGGCGCACGAACTCCAAGAGTGCTTCCCAGACGCGGAGCCACGACAGCTCGACTGCATGATCGCGCACGAGATGGCCCGCTATGGTGGCTATAGCGCTAACGTGATCACCCAGGCGATGAGTGCGGCCAGTCTACATCTGGCCAGCGGCAGTGTTGGCGATCCCCAAGCTTATGTGAAGCGCACAGTGGACGAGGCGATGCAGCAGGCGTTGACCGACGATACCGTGCTGGGCTGGGAAGGGTAAACGCCATTGCCCCTTCATGAGGATATTCTAAAGTATTTTGTCAAGGTATGTGAAAAGGTACCCTAGCTATGCTACATTTTTACCCATGTGACGGAAACGTCCTGAGGAGGGATACTTATATGTAGAGCGAGAGAGCCACAATATGCCTCCCGGCCTTCTCAGCGCTTGCTTCGCTCACAGTGCAATCTCCTCAGAGCGATGGGTGAGCTATGATCTACGTCTTTGGGGCCTATGAATTCGACACCGACCGCCGTGTGCTCCGCCTGGCAGGGACGCCGGTGGACCTCGAACCAAAAGTATTCGATCTGCTAGCCTACCTCATCCAGCACCATGATCAGTTCGTCTCGCGCGAACAGCTGTATACGCAGCTGTGGGCCCAGCAATTCGTCAGCGAAGCAGCACTCACGTACTGCATCTCCGAAGCGCGCAAAGCTGTGGGTGACAATGGACGTGCCCAGCGTGTTATCAAGACTGTACACGGTCGGGGATACCGCTTCATCGCCCCAGTGGCCGAGCGCCTGCCTGGCAGCACTTCTGGAGAGGCGGCGACGGTCCCTGCCCTCCTACCCAAAGCAGACCCGACGCCTCCTGCCACTCCAAGTGAGAGTGAGCCAGTGGTGCCCCACCAGCATGTCGATACCGCGGAAAGTGCTTGGCCAGTGCCGCCGGCTCTCGGGGCTGAGCGGCGCCAATTAACGGTACTGTGGTGTCGGGGTGTGGCATCATCGGTACACGCCAGGCCACTCGATCCCGAAGAGATCCATCAAGTTATCCAGGATGTACAACGCGTGTGCGACCAGGTCATCCAGCGTTTCGATGGGTGGATGGCCCAACATTTTGGCGATGGGTTTGTGGTCTACTTTGGCTACCCTCACGCGCATGAAGACAATGCCCGCCGGGCTGTCCATACGGCCCTGGAAATCGTGAGGAGTATTGCGCCGCTGTCGCAGGAGTGTAAGAGGCAGCACGGTGTGGAATTCACCGTGCAGGTGGGGATTCACACGGGCATAGCGGTGATCAGCACCTTTGGCAGTGGCGGCAGGCGCGTGCAGCCAGCTCTGGGGGACACCCCCCATATAGCGGCCCAATTGGCTAGCCTCGCTGCACTGAACACGGTTGTGGTCAGCCCGGCTACACTGCAGCTCATCGAGGGATATTTTGTCTGTCGAGCGCTGGGTACTCATATCCCCGATAATGCTTCTGAGGTGTTAGTGATGTACCAGGTCTGTCACGAGAGTGAGGCCCAGAGTCGCCTCGACGTGGCACTTGCGGCTGGACTTACGCCGTTTGTGGGGAGGGAAAACGAGGTCGGGTTGCTGCGCGAGCGCTGGGCCCAGGGCAAGGAAGGGAGAGGACAGGTTGTGGTGCTGAGCGGGGAGGCTGGCATTGGCAAATCCCGCCTCGTCCAGGTGTTGCACGAACACCTGGCAGGGGAAGTGTATAGCAAGCTGGAGGGCCGCTGTTCCCCTTATGCCCAGCAGAGTCCCCTCTATCCTGTGGTTGAGCAGGTGCAGCGCTGGCTTCAGTGGCGCCAGGACGATACCCCGCAAGTGAAGCTGCGCAAGCTGGAGGAGTCGTTGGAGGCCGCTGGTTTTGTTCTAGAAGAGGCAGTGCCACTTTTTGCCGCGCTGTGTTCTCTGCCGCTTTCTGACTGCTATCCCCCGCTGAACTTGGCCCCCCAGCGACACAAGCAGCAGATGCTCGCGGCCGTGCTGGCATGGCTGCTGAAGGAGGCGGAGCGGCAGCCCGTGTGCCTGGTACTGGAGGATCTCCACTGGGTTGACCCTTCCACCCTGGAGTGGCTCACGCTCCTCATCGATCAGGTCCCCCTGGCGCGCCTCCTGGTCGTCTTAACCTGCCGCCCAGATTTTACGCCCCCGTGGGCCATGCGTTCGCACGTCACTCATATTGCTGTCGGACGTCTCACTCCCACCCAGAGCGAGCGCATGATCGAGAGGGTGACGATAGGGAAAGCCCTCCCGGCTGAGGTCCAGGAGCAACTGTTGGAGAAAACCAATGGTGTGCCACTGTTCGTAGAAGAGTTGACCAAGATGGTTTTGGAGTCGGGGCTGGTCAAGGAGAAAGATGGGCATTATGAGTTGGCAGAACCGCTGCCGCCCCTGGCGATTCCTACGTCGCTGCAGGACTCGCTGATGGCCAGGCTTGATCGACAGGGAGTGGGTAAACCGGTCGCCCAATTAGGCGCCACCCTGGGGCGTGAGTTCTCCTATGGCGTGCTCCAAGCCGTCGCGCCACTGGATGAAGTCACGCTCCAGCAAGGGTTGGAGCAGCTCGTGTGCGCCGAAATCCTGTATCAGCGCGGGTTACCACCGCAGGCCCAATACGTCTTCAGGCACGTCTTGATCCAGGAAGCCGCGTATCAATCATTGCTGCGCAGCACCCGGCGGCAGTACCACCGCCAGATCACACAGGTATTGGAGGAGCGCTTTCCCGAGACGTGTGAGGAGCAGCCCGAACTGCTGGCATATCATTACACAGAGGCGGGGCTCCAGGCACCGGCTGTGATGTACCTGCAGCGAGCTGGCCAACGTGCTATTGAGCGCTCAGCCTATGTGGAAGCCATTGCGCATCTACGACAAGGGCTGATCTTGACTGCCGCCCTTCCCGACACACCCGAGCGACTCCAGCACGAACTCATGCTGTATATGGCTCTTGGTGTGACTTTAGCGGCTACCCAGGGCTATGCTGCTCCAGAAGTAGAACACGCCTATCTCCAGGCACGCGAGTGTTGCCAGAAGGTAGGAGATCCGACCCCACTCTTTACCGTGCTGCGCGGCTTGTGGTTGGTGTATCTCGCGCGTGCTGAGTTGCAGCGAGCCTACGAGCAGGGGGAACACCTCCTGCGTTTAGCCCAGCACCAACAGGAGCCGACGCTGCTCTTGGAAGCGCACCGGGCCTTAGGAACGAGCCTCCTCTTTTTGGGAAACCTTACCGCGTCCTGGCCCCATCTGGAACGCGGGCGCACCCTCTATGAGGCGCAACAGCATCATGCCCTGACCTTGCGCCCTGGGGGGGACGCTGGCATGGCGTGCCTGGTGTATACCGCCTGGATTCTGTGGTTGCATGGTTATCCGGAGCAAGCATTGGAGCATATACGCGCCGCACTCGCCCAGGCACAACAGTGCCAGCACCCCTTTTGCCTGGCTTTTGCACTGATCTGGGCCGCTGAGCTCTCGCAGTGCCGACGAGAACTCCAGGCCGTGTCCAGGCAGGCCGAAGCCAGCATGACCCTCGCACACCAGCAGGAATTTCCGCTTCTTATGGCTATGGGTACGGTGTTTCAGGGCTGGGTTCTGGCTGAGCAAGGACGGCAAGATGAGGGTACCGAGCAGATACGCCGGGGTATTACTGCCTTTCGGGCCACTGGCGCAGAGCTGCTACGGCCGCATTTTCTGGGTTTATTGGCAGAGGCGTACGGGAGAAGCGAACGCCCTGACAAAGGCCTGGAGGCGTTGGATGAGGCACTCGCGTTGGTGGAGAGGACTGGGGAGCGTCTGCACGAGTCCGAGTTCTATCGGCTGCAAGGACAATTACTGCTCATGCGCTCTATAGACAATCAGTCTGCAGCTGAGGCCTGTTTCCATCAGGCTCTCACTATGGCCCGCCATCATCAAGCCAAGTCGCTGGAATTACGGGCCGCCGTGCCCCTGAGTAGACTATGGCAGCACCAGGGCAAGCATGACCAGGCACGGCGTCTGCTTGGCGAAGTCTATGGGTGGTTCACCGAGGGATTCGATACCGGAGATCTCAGGGAGGCCAAAGCGCTCTTGGACGAGTTAAGATAAAGCGGCGTGTACGCGTGCTGGCGTCTGACCTCTGTACTGTAGAGGGGGCTCACACCGGACGGCGTGCGACCGTGATCTCTCCTGGGACGATCATCGTGCTGCTTTCCCCCTGGAAGTGAATGCGTCCCTTACGGCGCAACAACATGGCCTTTGCCTGCTGCGCCTGAAATTCCGCGTGCATATATTCCCATTTGTGTTCGGGGAAGTATGCGTGGGTCACTACCAGAGAGCTGATGGTATATTGCACGTGCATGCCGCATCGGATATCCACAAACCCGGCCCGCTGCAATCGTGTATACAGTTCATCTCGAGTAAGGAAGTGACGATTTTTCACAGCGCTATGCATACCAGCAAGGCTGTCCTTACAACGAGCAATTTCTCGAAATTGATCACGTTCCTCAACATCATCAAATAGAAATCCTAGATTAACAAACATACCCTCTGGCTTAAGAACACGAAAGATACTGTTGTAAAGATCAAGCTGCTGGCTCAGAGGTATTTCATGGTTCCCACTTTTGATCATCACTCTATCAAATGCACTTTCGGGCAAGAATTCTTCGTTTTCATAGTCCTCCATAGTAAGAATATCACCCCAGACAACTTTTGCAGGTGTATCTACAAGTTGCTCTCTGGCAAGCTCGCACTGTACACGAGAAAACTCTAAAACCGCGACGTCAGGGGGGAAGAAGCCACGCCGTTCACAGTAGTCATAGAGTCGCAATGTCAGGTTGCCATTGCCTGCCATGGCATCGAGGATAGTCGAGGCATGCCCTGGACTTACTATATCTAACATGGTAGTGAGCATTTGTTCTGAGAAACCATTGATGGCATCCTGATCGTATACTCCCACTTTATCATAGGCAGTTTCAACTTCAGGTAATTCTACAACATTCATAGCATATTCTCTGGGACTATTAAACAGATATGCGACATTCTGCATTGTTGATAGTTCTCTCTACAAATATTTTGTTTATCTTAAGCCATCCATTTAATACGAATGCTGTGTGGCTTTCTGTATCCTTATCGGAAGCTCAAGCAGATGACTTGAGTGGTGTGTCGAGGGGCCAGGGGCTTGGGCATAGAGGGGAAACGGGGACACGGACAGGGCAGCAAACTCGTCAGGAGGGTTCACAAATCGCTAAGACGTGCTATACTTCCTCGACAATGCTATGAGGTATCACTTTGCAGGAATGTACGGCTTTTCCCACCCTGCCAGGCCTGGCAGGGTTTTTGTTTGTCTGTAAGGAGTAGTGATGACGACTGCTTTTGCAACGTTGGGCTTGTGCCCCGGGCTGGTGCAGACTGTAACCGCATTGGGGTATACACAGCCCACCCCTATCCAGGCCAGGGCTATTCCGGAGTTACTGGCCGGGCGCGATGTGCTCGGGCAAGCCCAGACGGGAACCGGAAAAACTGCCGCCTTTGCCTTGCCCATGTTACAGCTTCTGGATATGCAGAGGATGGGGGTCCAAGGGCTGGTGCTGACACCAACACGCGAATTGGCCATCCAGGTGGCTGAGGCGATCTATCGTTATGGGCATCTCCTGGGGGGCCGCGTCCTGCCAGTCTATGGCGGACAGGCTTACGCGCGCCAACAACAGCGTCTCGCCAAAGGTGTTCCCATTGTGGTGGGCACCCCAGGGCGGACGCTGGATCTGCTGCGGCAAGGAGCCCTCAACCTGGAGACAGTGCGCTACCTCGTACTCGACGAGGCCGATGCCATGCTGCAGATGGGCTTCATTGAGGATGTCGAAGCCCTGCTGCGTGCCACCCCACCAACGCGCCAGACGGCACTCTTCTCTGCAACCTTGCCATCGGCCATCCGCCACCTGGCAGTGCGCCACATGCGCGACCCGCTGACCCTGGCTATCGACGAGGCCCGCACTGTGCCTCAGACCACACAGCGCTATTATCTGCTCCAGGAGTCCTCCAAGATCGCGGCGCTGACGCTCCTGCTGGAAGCGGAGGAGATCAAGAGTGCACTCATATTCACACGCACCAGGGTCGGGGCTGCTGCCCTGGCTGATCTCCTTGTCGCCCGTGGCTATCCGGCAGAAGCCTTACACGGTGATCTCAGCCAGACCGCCCGCGAGACCGTGCTGGGCCGTTTCCGCAATGGCAGGGTGACCCTCCTGGTGGCTACGGATGTGGGAGCGCGTGGGCTCGACATTGCGGAGATATCGCACGTCGTGAACTTTGATATGCCCTTTGATGTCACAGACTACGTGCATCGCATTGGCCGAACCGGGCGCGCTGGGCGGCCCGGCATGGCCCTGACCCTGGTGACCCCCTCTCAGCGGCACCGGCTGCGGGCCATCGAAATGTTTACCAGGCAGCCTCTGGCCCGCGCCACCCTGCCGAGCCCGGCGGCAGTGGAGGCCCAGCGTGAGGCACGTTTCAAGCGCCGTCTCGACGCCATCCTGGCTGAGAGCAATCTGCACCGTGAGCTTATGCTGGTGCAGGAACTTACCGCTGGCACGGACGCTGATATAGCGCGACTTGCGGCAGCGGCGATCCAGTTGGCTCGTGCTCCTGAACAGCACCGCCCTCTTGTAGCAGTGCGGGATCTCTCAACCTCCCCAGGACGCACTCCAGCACGGCGGCGCCCGCCCGTCGGGCGTACAGGGGGACAGTCCCCCCGGTTTGGCGACCGCCGGCGTCTTCTACAGGCAAGCGACGCAGTGAGTGATGCTAAGGGATGAGCCCCCTCACCCCTGCCCTCTCCTGGCGGGAGAGGGAGGAGAGAGATAGACGTTAAATCGCTCGGTAGGTGCTAAAGCGGACCGTCTGGGAACGGGCCCGCGGGTCGGTGATAACGTTGACCACGGCCGCCCTGCCAGCCTGCACAGCCGCGTTGGCACGCTCCAGGGCCGGACGGATCTCGTCGGGTTTCTCAACGTACTCACCGTGGCACCCAAACACCTCGGAGAGTTTGTCGTAGCGCGTAAAACCAAGGTCGCGGCCGGCCATGCCACCCATCGCAGCCCAGCCGCCGTTGTTGCTCACTACGACCAGGATGGGAATGTGGTGCCGTATAGCAGTGTCCATCTCCATGCCGTTCATGCCAAAGGAGCCGTCGCCACTGAGCACGATCACCTGCTTATCAGGTTTAGCCATCTTCGCCCCGAGGCCGTAAGGGACCGCCACGCCCATGCAGCCATTGGCGCCGGCATTGATGCGGTGGCCTGGTGTGTGGGTAGGGATCGACTGACGCGCGTAGTTGAGAATTTCGTGCCCGTCGACCACCAGGATGGCGTCGCGATCCATGAAGTCGCGCACTTCCTTGCACAGACGCAAGGGATGAATAGGTATGGCATCGGTATTCAGCAGGGCTTCGGCTTTTTCTTCATTCTGACGTGAGGCCTGGCGCAGGGCGTCAATCCAGGGCAGATCGATGGGCCTGGGAAAGGCCGTGCGGGCAGCCGCAGTGAGTTGCTCCAGGACACGACGCGCATCGCCGACAATACCGACATCAATGGTACGGTTGCGCCCTAATTCCTCGCGCTGGATATCAACCTGGATGATCTTCACATCCTCAGCCCAGCGCGGTGGCAGGCCAAAGCCAACAATGAAATTCAGCCGTGTCCCGACGACCAGTACCACATCTGCCTCTTTAAAACCCTTCGAGCGGGCCCCCAGAAAGGAGAGCGGATGATCCTCTGGAATGACACCGCGTCCTTGGGGCGTGGTGTAGAAGGGAATACCGGTTAGATCGACGAATGCCTGGAGTGCAGTAGAGGCATCGGACCACAAAATACCGCTGCCGGTCAGGATGAGGGGGCGTTTGGCTTGCTGCAGGAGGGCCACGGCTTCCTCGATCAACTCAGCATCCCCAGAGGGCCGCGGCTGCTTCGGCAGATTGCGTGGGAAGTGCACGTCATCGAGTTCCACCTGGGTATACAGAATATCCCCCGGCAGGTCGAGATAGACCGGGCCCTGCTGGCCCTGCGTAGCCATACGAATGGCCTTACTGACCAGTTCTGGAATGCGCCGAGTATCCGTGACACGCTCTGCCCACTTGGTGACGGGCTTAAAGATGGAGACCTGGTCCATTTCCTGAAACGCTCCCCGACTGTTCTGGGTCAGCGGGCTTGATCCACCCAGGGCGACGACTGGCGTGGCATCGAGGAAAGAATTGCCGATGCCAGTGAGTAAATTGGTGGTGCCAGGCCCCGAGGCCGCAAAGCAAACGCCCGGTTTGCCGGTCAGACGGCTATAGGCATGGGCCATCATGGCCGCAGCCTGCTCATGACGCACGTCAATCGACTTAAACTGCATCTCCAGGCAGAGCCCGGC
>Ga0075428_100010998_pt1 | contig 10065 bp, 8 predicted proteins | sample RhiMetdeltSRZDD2_FD_75291 | JGI IMG/M metagenome (GOLD analysis project Ga0075428, IMG submission 75291) | Populus rhizosphere microbial communities from Tennessee, USA - Rhizosphere MetaG P. deltoides SRZDD2 | ecosystem: Host-associated > Plants > Roots > Rhizosphere > Soil | place: USA...
AAGCCTGTCTGCATGGCACGGTAGAGCCCAAGTGGGGCCGCGCCGGTGCGCGCCACGAGCCGCATGTCCTGCGCAACATGGCGGAAGCCGCCTGATGCCCAAACTCTTCGTCGACGGAACGGAAGTCGAAGTCGCGCAAGGCGCGACCGTGATGGACGCGACCAACAAGGTCGGCGTCTACGTTCCGCACTTCTGCTATCACCGCAAGCTCACCATCGCGGCGAACTGCCGCATGTGCCTGGTCGAGATCGAGAAGGCGCCCAAGCCCATGCCGGCGTGCGCGACGCCGGTCGCCGAAGGCATGAAAGTGTGGACGCATTCCAAGGTGGCGAAGGACGCGCAGAACGGCGTCATGGAGTTCCTGCTCATCAACCATCCGCTCGACTGCCCGATCTGCGACCAGGGCGGCGAATGTCAGCTGCAGGACCTCGCGGTGGGCTACGGCGGGTCCAATTCGCGCTATACCGAAGAGAAGCGCGTGGTCCTGAGGAAGGAGCTCGGCCCGCTGGTTGCGGCCGAAGAGATGAGCCGTTGCATCCAGTGCACGCGCTGCGTGCGCTTCGGCCAGGAGATCGCCGGGATCATGGAGCTCGGCCTCGCCGGGCGCGGCGAGAACGCCGAGATCGTCTCCTTCGTCGGCCGCGCGGTCGAGTCCGAGCTCTCCGGCAACATGATCGATCTCTGCCCGGTGGGCGCGCTCACGAGCGAGCCGTTCCGCTACAAGGCGCGCACCTGGGAGCTCTCGCGCCGGCGCTCGATCGCGCCGCACGACTCGCTCGGCTCGAACCTCGTCGTGCAGGTGAGGCAGAACACGGTGATGCGCGTGCTCCCGCTCGAGAACGACGCGGTCAACGAGTGCTGGCTCTCGGACAAGGACCGCTTTTCCTACGAGGGCCTCAACTCGCCCGACCGGCTGCAGCGGCCGCTGGTCAAGCGCGACGGCAACTGGCACGAGCTCGACTGGGAGCAGGCGTTCGAGGTCCTGCTGCCCAGGCTGCAGGGCGAGTTCGGCGTGCTCGCTTCACCGCACGCCACGCTGGAAGAGCTCTTCCTCGTCTCCCGGCTCGGCGCGACCGCGGACTTCCGCCTGCGCCAGAGCGACTTCTCCTTCCGCGCCGCCCCGTGGCTCGGCATGCCGGTCGCCGAGCTCGACAAGCTCGACCGCGTGCTCGTGGTCGGCTCGTTCCTGCGCAAGGACCACCCGCTCATCGCGCATCGCCTGCGCCAGGCGGCGAAGCGCGGCGCGCAGATCCACATGCTTCACTCGGTGGACGACGACTGGCTCATGCCGATCGCCGGCAAGAAAATCGTCGCGCCGGCGGATTTGCCTTTCGCGCTCGGCAGCTATGGCGAGCTTTTTGCCGGATCCAAGAACCCCGCGGTGTTCCTCGGCAACTTCGCGATGCAGCACCCGCGGGCGGGGGAGATCCTCGCGGCGGCGAATGCGCTCGGCGTGAAGGTCGGTGTGTTCGGCGAAGCTGCGAATTCCGTCGGCGGCACCATCGCCGGTCTGCCCAGCGCGGGCAACGTGAACGATGTGCTCGGCAAGAAGAGCATCGTTCTCCTCAACGTCGAGCCGGAGCTCGACTGCGCCGACCCGGTCGCCGCGCGCAAGGCGCTCGACGCCGCCGAGTTCGTCGTGAGCCTCACACCATGGAAGACCGGCCTCGAGTACGCCGATGTCCTTCTACCGATCACCCCGTTCACTGAAAGCTCGGGCACGTTCGTCAATTGCGAGGGCCGCGTGCAGAGCTATCACGCCACGGTGAATGCTCTCGGCAATGCGCGGCCGGGCTGGAAGGTGCTGCGCGTGCTGGGGAGCCTGCTTGGCCGCGAAGGCTTCGAGCTCGACACGATCGAGCAGGTGCGCGCGGCGTGCCTGGACGGCAAAGACATTCCGAAGCTCCTTTCGAACTCGGTGCAGGCCGCCGGCGGCGCGCCGGCTTCGGTGTCGGGCATTCAGCGCATCGCCGACGTGCCGATCTATTTCGCCGACCCGCTCGTGCGCCGCGCGCCTTCACTACAGAAAACCAAGGACGCACGCCCGCCGCGCGCTTGGATGAATTCGAAGCTGCTCGCGAAGGTGGGCGCCGCCGCGGGGCAGCCGGTGCTCGTGAACGGCTCCGTCAAGCTCATGGCGGCGCTCGACGACCGGCTGCCCGACGAATGCGTGCGCATCGCCGCCGCGCATCCGACCACCGCGGCGGTCGGGCCGATGTTCGGCACGCTAGAGCTCGCGCGCCTCGCGACGGAGAAAGCCGCCTAAATGGAATGGCTCGCGGAGCGCTCGACGAGCTGGTTCGGCCCGGTCTGGGGTCCGGCGTTCTACGAAACGGGCACCAACCTCGCCTTCATCGTGGCCATCGTGGTGCCCCTCATGCTGGCTGTCGCGTACCTGACGTTATGGGAGCGCAAGCTCATCGGCTGGATCCAGATCCGCATCGGCCCGAACCGCGTGGGGCCCTTCGGCCTGCTGCAGCCGATCGCCGACGCCATCAAGCTGCTCATGAAGGAGCTCATCCTCCCGACCAACGCGAACAAGGGGCTCTACCTCCTCGCGCCGGTGCTGATGATCATGCCGGCACTCGCGGCGTGGGCCGTGATCCCGTTCTCGCCCGAGCTCGTGCTCGCGGACATCAACGCCGGGCTCCTCTACATCATGGCGCTCTCGTCGCTCGGCGTGTACGGCGTGATCGTCGCAGGCTGGGCGTCGAACTCGAAATACGCCTTCCTCGGCGCGATGCGCTCGGCGGCGCAGATGGTGTCCTACGAGCTCGCCATGGGCTTCGCGCTCGTCGTGGTGCTCATGGTGTCGCGCAGCCTCAACCTCTCTGACATCGTCGAAGGGCAGGGCGAGGGCTACTTCGCCTCGAGGGGCGTCACCTTCATGTCGTGGAACTGGCTGCCCCTGCTGCCCATGCTTTTCGTTTATTTCGTGAGCGGCGTGGCCGAGACGAACCGCGCGCCGTTCGACGTGGTCGAGGGCGAGTCCGAGATCGTCGCCGGCCACATGATCGAGTACTCCGGGATGAGCTTCGCGCTCTTCTTCCTCGCCGAGTACATGAACATGCTGCTCATCAGCGCGCTCACCGCAGTCATGTTCTTCGGCGGCTGGCAGGCGCCGATCGACGCGCCGCTCTTGCACTTGATTCCGCCTTTCGGCTGGCTGCTCGTCAAGATCTTCCTCATCGTCTCCATGTTCCTCTGGATCCGCGCCACCTTCCCGCGCTACCGCTACGATCAGATCATGCGCCTGGGTTGGAAGGTTTTCATTCCACTGACGCTCGTCTGGATCGCGGTGATCGCGATCTGGATGCAGACGCCCTGGAACATCTGGCCATGACGCGCGTTCTCGACTTCTTCAAGTCGTTCCTCTTGCTCGAGCTCTTCCGCGGCATGGCGCTCACCGGGCGCCACATGTTCGCGCGCAAGATCACGGTGCAGTTCCCCGAGGAGAAGACGCCGCTCAGCCCGCGCTTCCGCGGACTGCACGCGCTGCGCCGCTATCCGAACGGCGAGGAGCGCTGCATCGCCTGCAAGCTGTGCGAGGCGGTGTGCCCGGCGCTCGCCATCCACATCGAGTCGGAGCAGCGCGCCGACGGCACGCGCCGCACCACGCGCTACGACGTCGACCTGGTGAAGTGCATCTTCTGCGGCTTCTGCGAGGAGGCCTGCCCGGTGGACGCGATCGTCGAGACGCGCATGCTCGAGTACCATGGGGAGAAGCGCGGCGACCTGTACATGACCAAGCCGATGCTGCTTGCCGTCGGCGACCGATACGAGGAACAAATCGCCCGCGACCGGGCTCAAGACGCCCGCTACCGCTAGACCAACAAAGAATAATGTTCGAAACCTGGCTTTTCTACGCCTTCGCGGCGGTGCTGCTCGTGTCCGGGCTGCTCGTGATCACCGCGCGCAACCCGGTGCACGGCGTGCTGTGGCTCGTGCTCGCCTTCTTCACCGCGGCGGGCATCTGGCTCCTGCTGCGCGCCGAGTTCCTGGCGATCACCCTGGTCGTGGTCTACGTCGGCGCGGTGATGGTGCTCTTTCTCTTCGTGGTGATGATGCTGGACATCAACATCGAGCGCGTGCGCGAAGGCTTCTGGCGCAACCTGCCGCTCGCGCTCGTCGTCGGCGGCATCATGGTGCTGGAAATGGTCGCGGTGCTCGCCAACCGCTACCACGGCGCGGTGCCGCGCGACCTGCCGGCCGGCTACAGCAACACCAAGGCCCTCGGCCGCGTGCTCTATACGCAGTACGCGTTCGCCTTCGAGATCGCGGCGGTGCTGCTGCTGGTCGCGATCATCGCCGCGATCGCGCTCACGCTGCGCCGGCGCAAGGACAGCCGCTACCAGGACCCGTCGCGGCAGGTGAAAGCGCGGCGCGAGGAGCGCGTGCAGCTCGTCTCGATGAAGCCCGAGGTGGACAAGTGAGCGGTCCGCTCGGCCTTTCCCACTTCCTCGTCCTCGGCGCGATCCTCTTCGCGATCAGCGTGGTCGGCATTTTTCTCAACCGCCGCAACCTCATCGTGCTTCTCATGGCGATCGAGCTCATGTTGCTCGCCGTGAACATGAACTTCATCGCCTTCTCGTACTTCCTCGGCGACCTGGCGGGCCAGGTTTTCGTCTTCTTCATTCTCACCGTGGCTGCGGCAGAGTCGGCCATCGGCCTGGCGATCCTCGTGGTCCTCTTCAGGAATCTGAACACCATCGATGTCGAAGATCTCGATGCCCTCAAGGGCTAAGAAATAGGGACGGACCCTATTTTCCGATGAAGGCTCTCTATCTCATCGTCCCGTTCGCCCCGCTCGTCGCGGCGATCATCGCCGGCGTGTTCGCCAAGCAGGTTGGCCGCGCCGGGGCGCACTCGGTGACGATCTTCGCGGTGCTGCTCTCATTCCTTTGCTCGTGCGTGGTGTTCTACGACGTGCTGCAGGGCACGCGCTTCAACGGGCCGGTCTACACCTGGATGACGAGCGGCGACGCCGCCTTCCAGATCGGCTTCCTCATCGACCCGCTCACCACGCTCATGATGGTGGTGGTCACGTTCGTGTCGCTCATGGTGCACATCTACACCATCGGCTACATGCACGACGACCCGGGCTACCAGCGCTTCTTCTCGTACATCTCGCTCTTCACGTTCGCCATGCTGATGCTCGTCATGTCGAACAACTTCCTGCAGCTCTTCTTCGGCTGGGAGGCGGTCGGGCTGGTGTCGTACCTGCTCATCGGCTTCTGGTACACGCGCGAGACCGCGGTGTACGCGAACCTGAAGGCCTTCCTCGTGAACCGGGTCGGCGACTTCGGCTTCCTGCTCGGCATCGCGCTCATCCTCGCGCAGTACGGCACGCTCGATTACGCCGAAGTGTTCGAGTATGCGCAGGCCGTGCCGGGCGAAATCACGCTCATCTGCGTGCTGCTCTTCATCGGTGCCATGGGCAAGAGCGCGCAGTTCCCGCTGCATGTCTGGCTGCCCGATTCCATGGAAGGCCCCACGCCCATCTCCGCGCTCATCCACGCGGCGACGATGGTGACCGCCGGAATCTTCATGGTGGCGCGCATGTCGCCGCTCTACGAGCTCTCCGAGACCGCGCGCTCGGTGGTGCTCGTCATCGGTGCGGTCACGGCGTTCTCGATGGCGCTCGTCGCGCTCACGCAGTACGACATCAAGCGCGTGGTCGCCTACTCGACGCTCTCGCAGCTGGGTTACATGACCGCCGCGCTCGGAGCCTCGGCCTACTCGGCGGCGATGTTCCACCTGATGACGCACGCCTTCTTCAAGGCGGTGCTGTTCCTCGCCGCGGGCTCGGTGATCATCGCGCTCCACCACGAGCAGGACATGCGGCGCATGGGCGGGCTGAAGAAGTACATGCCCTTTACCTACTGGACCATGCTGATGGGGGCGATCTCGTCAGCGGGCATCCCGGGCTTCGCCGGATTCTTCTCGAAGGACGCGATCATCGAGGCGGTGCACCACTCGGCGACCCCGGGCGCGACCTTCGCTTACGCGCTCGTGCTGGTGACGGTCTTCGTGACCGCGGCCTACACCTTCCGCCTCGTCTTCATGGCCTTCCACGGTGCCGAGCGTTTCGATAAGCACCATCCGCCGCACGAATCACCGGCGGTCGTCACCGTGCCGCTCGTCCTCCTCGCGATTCCCTCGGTCGCTGCCGGCTGGGTCATCGGCGACGTGGTTTTCGGCAATTACTTCGCCGAGAGCCTGCCCGCGCCGGATCCGAACTACCACGGCCTTCATTCGTTCATCACGCACGGCCTCGTCTCGGTGCCGTTCTGGCTGGCGCTTGCCGGCATCGCGACGGCGTGGCTCCTGTACATGAAAAAACCTCAGCTTCCGAAACGCCTCGCCATGGAGCTCGGGCCGGCGTACTCGATCGTGGAGCGCAAGTACGGCTACGACGAGCTCTACTCCTGGCTCTTCGCCGGCGGGGCGAGGGCGCTCGGCAAGGGCTTCTGGCGCGCGGGCGACCAGACGCTGATCGACGGCCTGATCGTGAACGGCTCGGCGCGCGTCGTTGGCTGGTTCTCGGGCGTGGTCCGGCTTCTCCAGTCAGGCTTCATCTACCGTTACGCCTCGGTGATGCTTTTCGGCGTCGTCATCCTGGCCTTCTGGTTCTTGAAGAACTAAGTGCTCCTTAGCCTCGCGATCTGGATCCCCATCCTCGCCGGCCTGGCGGTGTTCGCGCTGGGAGGAGACGAGCGTGCGCCGGCGCAGCGCTGGTTCGCGCTCGCGGGCGCCGTGCTCGGCTTCCTCGTCACGATTCCCCTCTACACGGGGTTCGATGCGTCGAGCGCCGGGTTCCAGTTCGAGGAGAAGAAGCTCTGGATCGAGACCTTCAACATCCACTACCACCTCGGCGTGGACGGAATCTCGGTTCTCTTCGTCCTGCTGAACAGCTTCATCACCATCCTCATCGTGCTCGCCGGCTGGTCGGTGATCGATAACAAGGTCGGCCAGTACTACGGCGCGTTCCTCATCATGTCGGGGTTGCTCAACGGCGTGTTCGCGGCGCTCGACGCCGTGCTCTTCTACGTGTTCTTCGAGGGCACGCTGATCCCGATGTTCATCATCATTGGCGTGTGGGGCGGGCCGAACCGGGTGTACGCGGCGGTCAAGTTCTTCCTCTACACGCTGCTCGGCTCGCTGCTCATGCTGGTGGCGATGCTTTACCTCTACAACAAGGCGGGCGGCAGCTTCTCCATCACCGACTGGCACCACGTGCCGCTGCCGCTCGGCGTGCAGATCGTGCTTTTCTTCGGCTTCCTCTTCGCCTTCGCGGTCAAGGTGCCGATGTGGCCGGTGCATACCTGGCTGCCCGACGCGCACACCGAGGCGCCGACCGGCGGCTCCGTGGTGCTGGCGGCGATACTGCTCAAGCTCGGCGCTTACGGCTTCGTGCGCTTCACGCTGCCGATCCTGCCGGATGCCTCGAAGGAGCTCGCCTGGCTGATGATCGCGCTCTCGCTCGTCGCGATCGCCTACATCGGCCTGGTGACGCTCGTGCAGACCGACATGAAGCGCCTCATTGCTTACTCGTCGGTCTCCCATATGGGTTTCGTCACGCTCGGCTTCTTCATCTTCAATGCCTATGGCGTCGAAGGCGGCCTGATCCAGATGATCTCGCACGGCTTCGTCTCCGCCGCGATGTTCCTTTGCGTGGGCGTCCTCTACGACCGCATGCATACCCGCATGATCGGAGACTACGGCGGCGTGGTGAACACGATGCCCAAGTTCGCGAGCTTCGCCATGCTCTTCGCCATGGCAAACGCCGGGTTGCCGGCGACGAGCGGGTTCGTCGGCGAGTTTCTGGTGATCATGGGCGCGATGCAGACGAGCTTCTGGATCGCCTTCGTCGCTGCGACCACGCTCGTTTTCGGCGCTGCCTACACGCTGTGGATGTACAAGCGCGTCATCTTCGGCGCAGTCGCGAATGACCACGTCGCGAAGCTCAAGGATCTCAACGCGCGCGAGTTCGCCGTGCTCGCGGCGCTCGCCGCCGCGGTGCTGCTGATGGGCATCTACCCACTGCCCTTTACCGAGGTGATGCACGCCTCGGTGAACGAGCTGCTGCGCCATATCGGGTCACCCAAGATATGAGCTCGATGGAATTCCTGAGTCACCTGCGCGCGCTGCCCGAAATGTGGGTCCTCGTGGCGACGTGCGTGCTCATGATTTTGGATCTGTATTCCAGGGACGAACAGCGCCGCGTCGCCTTCTACGGCGCGCAAGCGATCGTCGGCGTTGCATTCTTCCTCACCCTCTACGTCGTCTACGAGTCCGAGGGAACGCGCCAGATCATCTTCAACGGCATGTACGTCTCGGACGTGCTCGGGCACCTGCTGAAGCTCGTGTGTTACGTCGCAACCTCTGCTGCGCTCGTCTATTCGCGCCAGTACCTCGCCGACCGGGGGCTGCTGCGCGGCGAGTTCGTGACGCTCTTGCTCTTCTCGCTCCTTGGCATGATGGTCATGATCAGCGCCGCGAGCTTCCTCACGCTCTTCGTGGGGCTGGAGCTCATGTCGCTCTGCCTCTATGCGCTCGTGGCGCTGAACCGCGACTCCGCGCTTTCCACCGAGGCGGCGATGAAGTACTTCGTGCTGGGCGCGCTTTCTTCGGGCCTGCTTCTCTACGGCATGTCGATGATCTACGGCGCAACCGGCACGCTCAACCTCTACGAGGTGGCAGGCCACGCCGGGCGCCTTGCGGCGAGCGCCACCGACCGCACGTTCCTGGTTTTCGGCCTCGTGTTCCTGGTCGCCGGCCTCGCCTTCAAGATCGGCGTGGTGCCCTTCCACATGTGGATCCCGGATGTCTACCACGGCGCGCCCACCGCGGTGACGCTCATCGTCGGCGCGGCGCCGAAAATCGCCGCGTTCGCGATGGCGATGCGTCTCCTCGTGAACGGGCTTCCGGACCTCGCGCGGGACTGGCAGCAGATGCTCGCGCTGCTCGCCTTTCTCTCGATGGCGCTCGGCAACATCACCGCGATTGCGCAGACGAATATCAAGCGCATGCTCGCGTACTCGACCATCGCACACATGGGCTTCATGCTGCTCGGCATGCTGTCGGGCGTGGTGGATGGAAACAACAACAACGCGGCCGCGGCCTACTCGAGCGCGGTGTTCTACATCATCGTCTATGTGCTCATGTCGCTCGGCGCGTTCGGCATGCTGCTCTACTGCTCGCGCGCCGGCTTCGAGTGCGAGAACCTCGACGACCTGAAGGGACTGAACCGCACCAACCCGTGGTACGCGTTCCTCATGCTGATCCTCATGTTCTCGCTCACCGGCATCCCGCCGACCGCCGGCTTCTACGCGAAGCTCGCGGTGCTCTCCGCGGCGGTGAACGCCGGGCAGATCTGGCTCGCGGTCTCGGCGGTGATCTTTTCGCTCATCGGCGCGTTCTACTACCTGCGCATCGTCAAGCTCATGTACTTCGATGAGGCGAAGGAGCGCGTGCGCGCCACGCGCTCCACCGGCTTCGCGATCGCGCTCTCGGCGAACGGCCTCGCGCTCCTTGTCCTGGGCATCGCGCCCTGGCCGCTCATGAACATGTGCTTTGAAGCCATCAAAGCCCTCTGACCTGACCGAGCACTTCGTGAGCGGCAGCCGGGTTTTCGACGGCAACCTGCTCAAGGTGCATCGCGACACGGTGCGCCTGCCCGACGGCACGCAAGGCACGCGGGAATACATCCGCCACCCCGGCGCGGTCGCGATCCTCGCGCTGTTCGACGACGGCTCGGTGCTGCTCGAGCGCCAGTTCCGCTACCCGCACAAGCGCGACTTCATCGAGGTGCCCGCAGGCAAGCTCGAGGCCGGCGAGCCGCCGCTCGAGACCGGCAAGCGCGAGCTTCTCGAGGAGACCGGCTACGTCGCGGCCGAGTGGACGCCGCTCGGCGTGATCCACACCGCGATCGCGTACACCGACGAAGCGATCCACCTCTTTCTCGCCAAAACGCTAACCGAAGCCAAGGCCAAGCTGGACGCGGGCGAGTTTCTCGAGACCTTGCGCGTGCCCTACGACGACGCGCTTGCGATGATCCGCGAG
>Ga0075428_100011002_pt1 | contig 10062 bp, 10 predicted proteins | sample RhiMetdeltSRZDD2_FD_75291 | JGI IMG/M metagenome (GOLD analysis project Ga0075428, IMG submission 75291) | Populus rhizosphere microbial communities from Tennessee, USA - Rhizosphere MetaG P. deltoides SRZDD2 | ecosystem: Host-associated > Plants > Roots > Rhizosphere > Soil | place: USA...
CGTTGAGCAGCTCGATCGCGGCGGCCATCGTCAGCGCCTCGACCAGCGTGCCCTTCGGCACCGAGGCGTTGGTTTCGCCGTCGGTCACGTAGGGACCGTAGCGGCCGTCGAGGATCTTGACGTCGGCGCCCGAGTCAGGATGCTTGCCCAGCGCCTTCAATTCTTTCGGCGCCTGGCGGGCGCGGCGGATCGACTTCTTCGGCTGCGCGAGCAGCTCCTTCGCGCGCTCGAAGCTGATCGTGTAGACATCATCCGATTCTTCGAGCGATCGGAATTCCGATCCGTGCTTCACATACGGACCGAAGCGGCCGACATTGGCGAGGATCGCCTCGCCGTCGTCGCCCTTGCCAAGCTCGCGCGGCAACGACAACAGCCGCAACGCGACATCGAGCGTGATCGTGTCTTCGGTGTAATCGCGGCCGAGTGACGCGCGCCGCGGCTTCTCGGCATCGCGATCTTCCGGCGTTTCGCCAAGCTGCACGTAAGCGCCGAAGCGGCCATGCATCACGTAGACCTGTTGTGCCGTCTTCGGATCGACGCCGAGCGACTTCGGACCCTGCGCCTTGGCCCTGAGCAACTGCAACGCGCGCTCGAGCGTGAGATCAGCAGGCGGAAGATCATCCGGCAACGAGGCGCGCGGACCGCCATCGGCCTGCTCGCCAAGCTGCAGGAATGGGCCGTAGCGCCCAATGCGGACGCGCACGGGAAGCTTGCTCTCCGGATCGGTTCCGACGTCGATCACCGGATACTCGATCGCCTGGCCCTTGTCCTCCACGAGATGCTCGAGGCCGGGGTGTTTCTTTTTCTTGTCGCCTCGATAGAACTCGACCAGGAATTCCAGCGAGTCGCGCTCGCCGTTCGAGATCTCGTCGAGGTCCTGCTCCATCTCCGCGGTGAAGCCAATGTCGACGTAATCACCAAAGTGATTGCGAAGCAGGCGCGTGACGGCAAAGGCCGTGAAGCTGGGCACGAGCGCCTTGCCCTGGCGCGAAATGTAGCCGCGGCGCTGAATCGTGGCGACCGTCGGCGCATACGTCGAGGGACGGCCGATGCCTTCTTCTTCGAGCCGCTTGACGAGCGACGCTTCCGTGTAACGCGCCGGCGGCGTCGTCTGGTGGCCCTTGGCGTCGAGGCCAACGAGGATCAGATCCTTATCGAGCTTGTCGGGCGGCCACACCTGATCACCGACATCGAGCTTGGGCAACATCGATTCCTGCTCGCCGAGCTCGGCCGCCGGATCGTCGGAGCCTTCGACATAGGCGCGGAGATAGCCGGCGAATTCGATCGCCTTGCCGCTTGCCGTGAATATGCACGGCGCACCGTCGTTCGTTTCGCCGGTGATTTCAACCGTCGTGCGCAGCAACTTCGCGTCGGCCATCTGTGACGCGACGGCGCGCTTCCAGATCAGCTCGTAGATCTTCAGCTCATCGCTCTCGAGGGTTTTCTCGAGCGACTGCGGCGTGCGGAAGAAGTGCGTCGGGCGAATCGCCTCGTGCGCTTCCTGGGCATTCCTGACCTTGGTTTGATACTGGCGCTGCTGATGGAAATCTGCGCCGTAGAGCTCCTTCACGGCGGTCGCCGCTTCGCCAAGGGCCTTCTGACTCAACGTCGTCGAGTCAGTTCGGTGATAGGAGATCAGGCCTTCGAGATCGCCGCCGCCAAGGTCCATGCCCTGGAACAGCCGTTGCGCAATCTGCATCGTCCGCTCGGACGAGAATCCGAGCTTGCGATTCGCTTCCTGCTGCAGTGTCGACGTCGTGAATGGCGGTGAGGGCCGCTGCGTGAAGGGTTTCTCTTCGACGCTGGTGACGCTCCACGGCAGTCGCCGCATCAGCGTCTCGCGCAACTGCTGCGCGTCCTTTTCACCGAGCAGCTTCACGGTGGTGGATTCGAGGATGCCCTTGCTGTCGAAGTCCTTGCCGGTCGCAACGCGCTGTCCGCCAACCTTCGCGAGCGTCGCAGGGAATTCGGTATTGCCGCTTCGCAGCTTCGCTTCGAGATCCCAATAGCTGGCGGTCCGGAAGGCGAGGCGCTCTTCTTCGCGCTCGACGATCAGTCGCACGGCCACGCTCTGCACGCGCCCGGCGCTCAGGCCGGTCTGCACTTTCTTCCAGAGGACCGGCGACAGCGTGTAGCCGTACAGACGATCGAGAATGCGGCGGCTCTCTTGCGCGCGGACGAGATTCTCGTCAACGTCATGCGCTTCAGCGAGCGCCGCCTTCACCGCTTCTTCGGTGATCTCGTGAAAGACGATGCGACGGACTTTCACCTTGGGCTTGAGCAGCTCTCGCAAATGCCAGCTGATTGATTCGCCTTCGCGATCGGGGTCGGTCGCGAGAATCAGCTCGGACGCGTCCTTCATCGCCGCGCGCAGCGCGGTGACGTTCTTCTTCTTGTCTGCCGGGACGACGTAATAGGGAGTGAAGTCGCCGTCGGTGTCCACACCAAGGCGGCCCCACGACTTGCCCTTGATCTCCGGCGGCACTTCAGCGGCCGACTCAGGCAGATCGCGAATGTGACCGTAGCTCGCCTCGACCCGGTACTTGCTACCGAGGAAGCGCGCCAGGGTCCTGGCCTTCGCGGGCGATTCGACAATTACTAACGGCGTCTTCGGCATCTAACGGGCTCAATCCTCGTGAAATATCTCTACAACTTACTCCGGGAACGAATGAACCTCCCTGATCCAATCCGTTGAACTTCCCCGGTCAACTCCCATTCCAGCAAACGTGCCAGTGCCTCGCCAGCGGAAATTTTGAGCTGCTCAGCGATCTCATCTACCGTGAATTCAACAACTTGAGGGGAATCAGACCTCCTGACTCCGGACCCGTCTAATCCCAGCTCTTGCAGGATATCGACCGCAGACTCTACAAGCTTTGCCCCATCCCGTAATAAGGCGTTGGCACCCCGGTTCCTACCGCCGACGATGCTGCCCGGGACGGCCATCACGTCGCGACCCTGATCGGCGGCGAGCCGGGCCGTGATCAAGGAGCCGCTCTTCTCTCGCGCCTCGACGACGACGACCGCCTTCGAGAGGCCGCTGATGATGCGATTGCGGCGAGGGAAATGCCAATCCTCGGGCGCGGCGTCAGGTTGAAATTCAGTAACGAGCAAACCCTTCGCCGCGATCTCCTCTGTGAGCGCGCCGTTCTCTGGCGGATAAACACGATCGATCCCGGTCCCGAGCACGGCGATGGTCTTGCCGCCGCCATCGAGCGCGCCGCGATGCGCGGCCGAATCGACGCCGCGCGCGAGTCCGCTGACGACAACGATTCCGGCGCGCGCGAGATCGAGAGAAATATCGTGAGCGATTTGGATTCCGTCGCGAGTCGCGTCGCGCGCACCAATCACCGCCACCGCGACGCGATCGAGAATCGAGCGATCGCCGCGGGTCCAGATGCACGCTGGAGGGTCGGGAATCACCGCCAGCAGCTGCGGGTATTCCTCATGGCCCAGATAGATGACACCCATGCCGAAATTACCGGCCGGCTGTCCCTGACCGACGACGACGATAAGCCTGTTTTCAATGATTTACCAACAAAAATCTTGGCCAGATTTGTGCTTTGTAACGCCACAGATTGTTCACTTGCCCCCTCAGGGGGACGTAGCTATAGTGGCCCTTAGAACCATGTCAATTCGCCCTCTGGCGCTCGCGTTGCTCATGGCGTTGTCGTTGGCTCCCGCAGCATGGGCCGACGTGCGAGGTCAGGCCAAGGAGCAAGTGGAGTTCGGCATCCAGGTGGCGCAGCGTGGTTTGTGGAAAGAGGCGATCTATCGCTGGGAACGCGCCGCCCAGATCGATCCCACTTACGCCGCAGCGTTCAACAACCTCGCCGTCGCCTACGAGCACGAAGGTCAATTGGCCAAGGCGCGCGCCGCGTACGAGAAAGCGCTCGCGCTCGATCCCAATAATGCGCTCGTCCGGCAGAACTACGACCTGTTCAAGGAAATCAATGACCGCGCGGCTCAAAAAGACGGCCGTCAGTTGTAGCCTGGCGCTGCTCGCCATCTCGGTGGCGTGCACGAGCTACACCGAAATTCCGATCGAGACGCCGATCCAGCCCAAGCTGGATGTGACGCCCTTCCAGCGTGTCTTCATCGCCGGCTTCATCGCCGGCGCGAATGAAGATGTCGATGCGAACATGGAAACGGTCCGCCTGCTGCGCAGCCAGTTGCGCAACAAGGGGATCATGCGCGTGATCGACGCCGACACGCTGCCGCTGATCGACGTGGCGCGGCAGGCCAATGGCGGCGAGAACCTGCCGCCCGCCCCGGATCAGCAGGCCGTGCAGCCGCCGCAGGATCAAGAGAAGGCGCCGGTCATCAACGACGAAAAAGATCTCGAGCAGTACCAGCACATCTTCGCCAACGTCGCGTATTGGAAGCGGATCGGCGAGGAGTACCAGCAGCCGCTGATCGTGACCGGCGCGGTGTTGTTCGCGCCGCAGCAGAAATCGGGCTTCGTGCAGCGCGAGCAGGAATCGTACGACCCGTTCGGCCGCCGCATTGTCGTGCCGGTCCGGACCTACATGGAACGCAAGGGATTCGTCCTGCGCCCGACGTTTATCTTCATCGACGGCCGGACGGGAGAGACGCTTCACAGCGAGACGTTCCGTGAAGAGATTCTGTATAACGCCAGCCAGCAAACGCCGGCCCTGTCCTCGTACTTCGAGCTGATGGACCGGTTACTGCCGGCGTTCCTTAACACGTTGAGCGCGCAGAAGATAAAGGGAACCAGGACCCTCCTGAAATAGCCCGGCGACCTCTGTTGCCGTCGCCCTCCAAACGTCCTTCGTGGTATCCTTAACAGTTCCCGGCAGGACAAATGTCCTGCCCTTCCGGAGAAATCTAACGTGTTTGCAATCATTCAGACCTCTGGCCGCCAGTTCCGTGTCGAGCCGGGCGCCGTCATCGCGATCGACGGCCACAACGCCGGCGAAAACGGCGGCGAGGTGTCCTTCGACCAGGTGCTGCTCGTCAGCAACGACAACGGCGATGTGACGGCGGGCACGCCGTTCGTGGCCGGGGCCAAGGTGCTCGGCGTCATCGGCGAACTGGACAAGGGCAAGAAGGTTCGCGTGTTCAAGAAGAAGCGGCGCAAGCAGTATCGCCGCACCAAGGGTCATCGCTCGCTGCTCACGCGCGTGCGCATCACCGATATCCAGGTTTAGCAATGGCAACAAAAAAAGGACAAGGGTCGTCACGCAACGGCCGCGACAGCAACTCGCAGCGCCTCGGCGTCAAGCGCTTTGAGGGCAACCTCGTGACCGGCGGATCGATCCTCGTGCGCCAGCGCGGGCGGAAGTACCTGCCGGGCCTGAACGTCGGCCTCGGCAAGGACGATACGTTGTTTGCGAAGGTCACCGGCAAGGTGAAGTTCGAAGATCACGGCTCGCGCGGACGGTTCATCTCGATCCACCCGGTCGAGTAAACGTCGCGCCTAGCGCGACAAAGCCAACGCAGTGCAGTTCGTCGACGAAGTCGACATCCACATCGAAGCAGGACACGGCGGCAGCGGATCACTTTCGTTCCGCCGTGAGAAGTTCGTTCCGCGCGGCGGCCCTGACGGCGGCAACGGCGGGCCTGGCGGCAGCGTGTATGCGGTGGCAGATCCGCATCGCAACACGCTCGTCCACTTTCAATTCAATCCCGAGTACAAGGCGCAACGCGGCGGCAACGGCGCCGGCTCGTTGCGATCCGGACGCGCCGGAAACGATCTCGACGTGCCCGTTCCGGTCGGCACGCTGATCTACGCGAAAGATCCGGAGAGCGGCGAGCTCAATCAGATCGCGGACCTCACGACGGTTGGTCAACGCGTCCGGCTCGCGCAGGGCGGACGCGGCGGGTTGGGCAACGCGCACTTTGCGACGTCGACGAATCGCGCGCCGCGCAAGCATCAGCCCGGCGAGCCGGGCGAAGAGTTCGATCTGCACCTCACGCTGAAGCTGCTGGCGGATGTCGGGCTGGTGGGATTTCCGAACGCGGGCAAGTCGACGTTGATCTCGGTGATTTCCGCGGCGAGGCCGAAGATTGCCGACTATCCATTCACGACGCTGACGCCAAATCTTGGTGTCGTCGCCTTGAGCGGCGATCGCAGCTTCGTCGTCGCCGATGTTCCCGGCCTGATCGAAGGCGCGCACGAGGGCCACGGGCTCGGCCACCAGTTTCTTCGTCACATCGAGCGGACGAAGGTGTTGATCCACCTGGTCGACGTATCGGGCGCGTCTGGCCGCGATCCCGTTGAAGACTTCAACATTATTTCTAATGAATTGAAACTATTTGACCCCGCGCTCCTCGAGAAGCCGCAGCTCGTCGCCGCCAACAAGATGGACGCGGTCGACGATCCAAAGCGCGTCACCGCGCTCGAGAAGCACGCGAAGAAACTGAAGCTGAAGTTCTTCAAGATCTCCGCCGTGACCGGCCAGGGCACGAAGGAATTGATCGAAGCGGCGTGGCCGATCATCGCGAAGGCGCGCGAAGCGGAATTGCAGGCGATCGATATCGATCAAGAGGAAGAAGAAGAACGCGAAGTACCGGCGGACTACAATCCGGCGCTCGTTCCGACACTCAGGGCGGGCAAGGGCAGCAAAAAACGCAGGCGATGACGCTGGGGGTGCTCGGCGGCACGTTCGATCCGATTCATCTCGGCCACATGGCCGCGGCCCTTGCGGCGCAGCGATCGCTCTCGCTCGATTCGATCGTGCTGGTCCCATCGCGCATCCCGCCGCATCGCGCGCAGCCGGCGACGGCCAGCGCCGAGGATCGGCTGGCGATGGCGCAACTGGCCGCCATGGCCCACCCGGGGTGGTCGGTGTCGCGCCTTGAAATCGATCGCGAAGGCCCGTCCTATACCTACGACACGCTGGTCGAGTTCGGCAAACCAGGTACGCAGCTTTTTTTCATTACCGGGGCCGATGCGTTTGCGGAAATTGACACCTGGTCGCGGTACCCGGCCGTCCTGGACCTTGCGAATTTCGTCGTCGTCTCCAGGCCCGGAATCACGTTAGACTCATTACGTGAGCGAGTGCCCACGGCGTTCAGCCATCGATCGTCTGCGCAAACACGCGTGATTCTCGTCGAAGCCCACACTCCCGACGTTTCTTCCACTGGAATTCGAAGTCGTGTTCGTGCCGGGCAGAGCCTGTCCGGACTGGTCCCTGACGCGGTTGCCGGCTATATCGCCGCGCACCGTTTGTATCTTGGAAAGTAACTTGCATGGCAAAGACCTCGCGGATTACCACGAAGACTGCGAAGAAGCCCGCTCGCCTGCCCAAAGTCATCGACGTCGCGATTGAAGCGGCGCAGGACAAGAAAGCGAGCGGCGTGGTCGTGCTCGACCTGAAGAAGGCGGGCGCGTTCACCGATTACTTCGTGATTTGTTCGGCGGCCAATCCGCGGCAGGTGCAGGCCATTGCCGACTCGATCGAAGAAGCTCTCAAGGCTCACAAGCAGCGTCCGTCGCTGGTGGAGGGCTACGCGCGCGCCGAGTGGATCCTCCTCGACTACTTCGATTTCGTCATCCACGTCTTCTCGAAGCACGCCCGCGATTTTTACGGCCTCGATCGCCTCTGGGGCAGCGCCACGCGCATCGAGTATCCAGACGTGGCGTAAGTTCGCAAACGCGTCTCTCTCAACACTGTTCGAGCCGCCGTGCGCGGCGTGCAAGCAGCGCCTGCATCGCCCGCTCGATGGCGCCGTGTGCGATGAGTGCTGGTCGAGCCTTCGCCTCGCACCACGACTCAGCGAACGTTACTCTGCCGAACATGCCGTGAGCTGGGCGTGCGCCGTCGATCATTACGAGGGACGCATGAAAGAGATCATTCACGCGCTCAAGTACGAACGTCGCCGATCGATTTCACCTCGCCTCGGCGCGCTGATGCGCGAGTCGGGCGCGCCCCTGTTGCGTGACGCGACGATCGTCGTCCCCGTACCGCTACACCCTCGACGCGAGTATGAGCGCGGGTTCAACCAGGCCGAGGATCTCGCGATGCATCTCGGTCCGCCGGTGATGAAACTGCTGACGCGCGTGCGGCACACGCAATCGCAGATTGATCTACCGAAGAATCAGCGACAGCAGAACGTGAAGGGTGCCTTTGCTTTTACGGATCCCGGATCCCGGTTCCCGGTTCCCGGCATGGTTGTGCTTGTCGACGATGTTTCTACGACAGGATCGACGCTCGAGGCGTGCGCGCGGGTCTTGAAAGACGCCGGCGTGAAAGAGGTCCGTGCGGTTACAGCAGCCCGAGTCGTGAACGCACGGCGTTGACGACGTTGGCGCTCACCGCGTCCTTGTCGCCTTCCGCATTGATCCGGACCCAGCCCGGCGCCTGCGACTGCCGGAGATAACTGTCGCGCACGCGTCCAAGCAGCGGCATGTCGCGCTCGAACTTGTCGCGATCGGCTTTCTTGCGCGTCAGCGACACTGACGGCGACATGTCCATGAATAACGTGAGCGATGGCTGCGGCAACAGGCGCTGAATATCCGTCAGCCAATTCGCATCGACGCCCTGGGCTTCGCCATACGCGATGCTCGATGCGAGATAGCGATCGCACACGACCATCGTGCCGGATTCTAGCCAGGACATGATCTGCGGCCGGAATTCAAACCGGTTCGCAATGTAGAGCAGCTGCAGCGTGTCGGGCTGATACTCGCGCTCGCCATTCAGCGCGCGGCCGATTTCCTTGCCGATGTCCGTGGTGTATTCGGGAAACGTCAGGAATTCCGCGCTGCGGCCCGTCCGTCGAAACGCATCGAGCAACCGTTCCGCCTGTGTCTGTTTGCCGCTTTGATCGAGTCCTTCGAAGGCGATCAGGTGTCCCGTCATTCAGTTTCCAGAGAGAGCAGTTCGTCGAGCGTCTGTCGACGCCGGATGATGCGCCAGTGGCTGCCATCGATCAGCACTTCAGGAGGCAACGGACGACGAAGATACGTGTGGCCCATGACCGCGCCGTAGGCACCGACGTCGCGGACCACGATGAGGTCGCCGACTTCGACCGGTGGAAAACTCCGGTCGCGCGCGTAGGCGTCGGTGCTTTCGCAGATCGGTCCGACGATATCGACCATCGCCTCATCACCGCCGCGGCGGACGAGGGGATCGATGCGGTGGAACGCGTTGTAGAGCGCGGGCCGCATCAATTCCGTCATGCCGGCATCGAGCACGACGAAGCGCTTCGCGCCCGGAAAGTGTTTGACGTCGACAACTGCCGTCAGCAGCACGCCGGCCGGTCCGACCAGCACGCGGCCGGGCTCGATCGCCACCTTCAATCCACTGCCGCGAGTCGCCGCAACCAGTGCGCGCACGTATTCCGCGGGATTGACGACGGCACTGCCGTCGTAGGAAATGCCGAGGCCGCCACCCATGTCGAGATGCTGAAGCTCGATGCCTTCGTCGCGCAAGTGCCGCGCGAGCGCAACGACTGCCGCCGCAGCCTTGCTCAGCGGATCGAGCGTCGTGATCTGCGAGCCGATGTGCACGTGCGCGCCGACTGGCTGCAGCCCGCGCCGCGACGACATCTCACGGAACAACGCCGGCGCTTCATCGATCGGCACGCCGAACTTGTTGGATTTCAGGCCGGTCGAGATGTGTGGATGACTCTTCGCATCGATGTCGGGATTGACGCGCAAGGCCACGCGGGCGGTCACGCCCTGCGCGATCGCGCGCTGATCGATCCGGTCGAGCTCGCCCGGCGACTCGACGTTGATCGCGAGCAACCCCAGCGACACCGCGCGATCGATTTCCGCCGAGCTCTTGCCGACGCCCGTGAACACGATCTGATCGGGCGTGTAGCCGGAGCGTAACGCGACATCGACTTCGCCGAGGGAATTCGCGTCGGCATGACTGCCGAGCGATTGAATCAGGCGGACGATAGCGAGCGACGAATTGGCCTTGAGCGCGTAGTGAATCGCGTGCGGATAGCCGTCGAAGGCGGCATCGAGCGTCGCATAGGCCGAGCGAATCGCCGCCGCGTCGTAGACGTAGCATGGCGTGCCCGCGGCGGCCGCGATTTCGCTCAGCAGCGACGAGCCTGTCTCGCCGAAGCGATGCGAAGGCGGAGGAGATGTCG
>Ga0075428_100011004_pt1 | contig 10061 bp, 8 predicted proteins | sample RhiMetdeltSRZDD2_FD_75291 | JGI IMG/M metagenome (GOLD analysis project Ga0075428, IMG submission 75291) | Populus rhizosphere microbial communities from Tennessee, USA - Rhizosphere MetaG P. deltoides SRZDD2 | ecosystem: Host-associated > Plants > Roots > Rhizosphere > Soil | place: USA...
TTTTGTTAAACCCTAAATGCCGTCGGTGAGATTTGAGCTCACGACAGCTCGGTCTTCAGCATCACCCCAAAATTATAGGTCGAGTGCTCTCCCAGGCTGAGCTACGACGGCACAGCTAACCTTCTGTACAAATTATATATAATCTTGTCTTGGAATCCATGACAAATACAGCATGCAGAAATCATCTAAAAATCTAGTACTATCTTCCTTAAAGTAAATAAACTAAGACAAGATTTTAAGAATTAATTACGATGGATAATACAGATTTAAAGATGGTTGTGGAAACCCCTGAAGAAAGGAGAAGAAGATTCCTTATAGAATTTGAAAAACCCTTCAAATGCGAGAAGTGTAACCAACGTTTCAAGAAGAAAAAATATCTAAAAGAACACAAAATAGAAGCTCATTCTTACTAATTTTCTTCTACTTATCGAGATCATTTGAAAGAATTTCCAATTCAACTTCACACTTACGCCAATATTAAAAAATAATCAATTGGCCTAATTAACAAGCACCACAAAAAGTAATTTATTAAGTCAACTAATCTTCTATCTCATTATTGAAAATTTACACTAAAACGGGTGACAAAGGAGATACAGGATTAATTGATGGCTCAAGGATTTCCAAATCTGATTTAAGAATAATAGCCTATGGAGTAGTTGATGAGGCTAATTCCCACATTGGATTGATAATTTCGAATATTGAAAGGAATTCGATTTTCGATGATGTAAAAAAAATACTCTTAAACGTTCAACAAGATTTATTCGTTCTAGGTGCAGAATTGGCCAATCCGAATACTTTGAAAGATGATAATATGTTAGTTAAAAGAGAGATGATTTCTACTATTGAGAAGTATATTGATAAGTTTGAATCCGAATTGGCGCCATTATCAAATTTCATACTTCCCGGTGGATCCATTGAATCATCCTTATTACATATTTGTAGAACTGTCGTAAGACGTGCTGAAACGTCTGCAGTAGCACTTGCTAAAGAACAAAAAATAAATCAGGAAATTCTTACCTATCTAAACAGAATATCAGATTTGTTTTTTGTTCTCGCAAGAGTAACTAATAAGCGACAAAAACGAAATGATATCCCCTGGAAGTTAAATTCAGATTCGAGTAGATTTAAATAAAAAACATACTAAAATTCTTACCGTTTAGGATTGGAACAGACCCGAAATGTATTACTGTTGATTTTCATCACAACAATAATGGCTTTAGTAACTAGTGCTTTATTATATTTTTTTGATCACTTATTTTCTAACTTCTTCCTTTCTGAATCTGCTTCAAAAATTCATAGTGTGGTTCAAGTTACAATCCGATAAAAGATGCAAGTATTACATCATATTAATAAGAATTAGAATTCACTACATAATATGAAATTAGAAAAAAACCAGTTACTCAACCTTCTATCTTTTTTTAGGATTGTTTGTAATCTTAAAACAATAAAGCGATCTGGTTGGATTCACAAATCTAACATTACATCACCTGAATCCGTAGCAGATCATTCCTACTCAATGTGCATGATGTCTATGATATTGGCTGAAATAATCAATTTAGATACGGGGCACATTATGAAGATGGTTATTATTCACGATCTGGCTGAATCACTGGTGGGAGACCATATGCCTGATGGCATATCTTCTGAAGAAAAACAATTAGTAGAAGACAAGGCGATGAAAAAAATTATATCGAAGCTACCCAACCCCCTCCGAAAAAATTATCTTAATATTTGGAATGAATATAATGATAATATCACAGTCAATGCCAAGTTTGTTCATAATATGGACAAGCTGGAAATGGCTCTACAAGCAAAAGAATATGAGTTTGAAGGGTACCCAAAAGAAGTATTACAACCTTTCATAAAATCTGCTACTGATTATATTTCAAATGAGAGATTTGACCTTGTGTTTGAAATTTTGCAAGCTATAAATGATGATTCAAAGAGAGATTGAGTAAATGCAGTATTTTGTGAAGTATATGCTCAGGAAAAAGACGTTAGTTACTGTACGACGGAACTGAAATGACTTGTTGATTAGGCAAAAGGATGAATATCGAACATTTTATCTTAAATTTTAGCGGATGCATACCTTAAATAGAATAAAAGAGAATCTACAAAGGAATGTTCTAACAGTTGGATAACAGAGGGATAGTCATTTTACTACTAATACGGGACAATGTGAATATTTTACTACTCCGCTCGCAACACTACCTAGCAACAGTTTTTTAAACCCAGTCATACCTTTACTCCCAATAACGATCATATCTACATTCATCTCCTCTGCATACTCTACAATCTCTTTTACGACTGATGTATATTTAATAAGAACATCGGTCTTAACGTTCACTTTCTTTTCTATCGCTTTTTGTTTCACCTTGTCTACTATCTTCTGTTGCGCATTCTCCTTATCTATCGTTTCAATTTCCTTCATCCTGCCAATATTGTCATACTCAAATTGACTATATGGGGTAGGAGAGACTATATTTAATACAATCAATTCTGCGTCATTTCTTTTAGCCATTTCAATCGCATACGTGCTGGCGTTCAAGGATGGATTAGAACCATCTACTGCAACGAGTATCTTTTTGATAGACAATAATCACTTATGACAATTATTATTTTATTAATTTTTCATCATTGATTCACGATAATATTGCCACTGGATCAATATGCTGATAGGAGCTTCAATTGTCTTCATTGAATTCATTCTCCCGTCAGGCAATCTATAGAAGTCAATTACAACCATTGTGATCATGCATATATAGTTCAGAAATATATTATCACTATGCGTAAGAACAAGATATCCTTGTGTATACCTTCTGTTCTTTTTGTACTACTATTAGCCAGTTCAACCGTTTTAACAACAGAAACAACATGGGCCCAGATGATGGGTGGCTCAAATATGATGAATAAGGCGAAAATGACTATGGCATCAGGAATGAACTTTACGAAAGGTGAAAATATAACAGGGTCAATCGATTTTATGTCGGCTATTACAAAGGCGATCGCTTCACAGATAAAAACTAGTTTGAGTGACGCCTCAAGCGCCGCAGAGAAAAGTATTGGAAATAATTCTCATGCTGTAGCGGCTCATGTTAGTGATGAAAATGGATACCTTGTTTACGTCGTCGTAATCGTAGATTCCATGGGCAAAGTACACAAATTAATAATTGATCCAGCCAACGGGAAAATTCTACTTTCGCGCGAATTATCGGGATTTGAAGCATTGATGATGTTGCATCAAGGAATGGGATCTGGTGGTCACAATTATCCAATGATGGGTCCTGGTTCGTCCTTTAACCGTTAATGACTCTGTTGTCTATCTGAACAACATCAACTGTCAGAAAATTCATAGAATAATATATCTCTCCATTCACATCATTTGAAAAAACTAGTAACGAGTTAAGGATAATGACATTTTTAATAATCAAATGCGTTTTCTATTATCAGAACGATATTTCCTTTTCTTAATTCTCGTTTGATATCTTCATCTTTATTCTTCCTCTACTCTATCTTTTAATTTCTGCATTTGTCTTTTGAGCGGTGATTTCTTTACCTTATTACCAAGTCCAGTAATAGACTTACCTTTATCAAATGTGTTATCAATTGTTTCAACATATTGAAATTTGCTTTCCTTCTTTGCTCAATAAGCCTGAACTATTTGGCAATTTATCAGAAATATGAAAGACTATCATATCATTAACGGCACAAGCGAACGAATATTCGCTAGATAAGGAACAAACAAATTATGATGATTTGCTTGATGCAATAAGGCCAAGTTTGAAGGGGTTATAATATTGAAAATCGAGAATCGTTTGCTAATTGGTTGGTTCGGAATTTGATTCAGAAAGTTCTCTTATTTGTTTTAATGCTTCGGGCTCTGGATGCGTCTCGTAAAATGATGCCAAAGCCTGATCCGAGATACGAGACCTCACTTTCTCATTATCAGCAATTGCACTAATCTTTGGATAAAATCCTAACTGTGATTTGTAAAATTCGCATGTGTCAATAAAGTATGTTTTTAGAGCCGGATCTAAGATGTTTATGCCTTTGGCTGATAAAACATTCGCCAAAAACATCCACGCAATATTATTTTCATAGCACTGCTGCAAAGTGCCCACGTGAATATCGCTGTTATTTTTAGGGGTATCGATAGTGTTATTGCTTAAGGTTGCATTCACTTGGGGCTGATCTATAGCCGATTCTAATGCACCAACAGTTACTACATAGTGGTCATTGGACAATCTGGGAACATTGGTATTAACTTTAAAGGGTGATTCTTCGTTAGGTCTTAGTGTGCTAAAAATAGGATAACCTTGATCTACCCCCACTAGATGATTGGTAGAATTGTATATTTCTACAATTAGATTAATTCCCTCCTTTGTTTCATTACTTATATTCTTGATCTTACCTAAGATATCGTAGGAATTTCCGTTTCCGACTGCACTTAAATTACCTGCACTCAACGCTTTACTCTCAAATACTCCAATTGGAAGTGTTGTTTTAACCAAAGGCAATTTCTTTTCTGAATCATTTGTATCTTTTTTAGTTACGTTAACCGTCTGACCAAAGCATCCCATGTTGTGCACACTCGCGGTCCCGCAATCAAAGGCTCGAACTTGAAGATATACATGATCAAGATTTATTGCAGTTTGACGGGTAGGATCCTTTACCACAAAGTGGATTTTCTGAAGCGGTTTAAGTATGTCTGCTGGATGGCTCGGTATAACGCCTAGAAGTTCTTTTGTCTTATCATACATATGTAAGTTTAAGGTAACAGCCAATTTTGTCGCATCCGGATCTTTATTCTCGATAAATCCTGTTACAGTTATACCCGAATCTTTCGACGGATCTTTCGAGATATTAACGTCAGTAACCGCAATTCCAGTAAGACCACTATCGTATATCCATGATACTGATCTAGAATTAGAACTGGAATTAGTATTATTAGTAGACGAAACACCAAGTACTCCTGTTAATAGTAAACTGCTTGCAATAATTAACGTAATTACTGGTAGAATGAATACTCCTATTCCTTTTCCTAATTTACACTTCATATCATTTATTATCAACAGATGCTAGTGGCATCTTATTATCCATTGCTACCACCTTCGCTTTCAATAAGTGTTAAAGGCTTGAATTACTTAGTCCCAATATTGGCATTATACCTTGTGTCTAAAAATCTTTTATTCTGTGGTAATAAACATCAGATGTGAATACAAAACTCGTTAGTGCAGTCGCAGCACATTATTCTTGACGCTGGGAGTTGCTCGGTTATACGCTAATCAGGTATACTCGCACCCTTGAACTTAGCTAGCGGTCACCTACAAATCTTTTCATACTTCATTATCTTTATACCAGGTAAGGAAATCGATCACTAATTTGTTACTAATGAAGAGGAACCGAAAATCGATTTATTCTATATAGTGTCAAATTTTCTGCTCTAGAACGTTAACATAAAATTTTTTCTTGTAATTCCCTTTTACAAAAATTCCCTCTCCTTCTTGTTACAAATTTAAGCCGACAATTAGACAAGTGTACCAATTCCCTTAAATAAAATCAGAACAACATAAAGACAGATGAAATTTAACTTTGGATTTCATCGGATGAACAAGAAACAGCCTATATAGCAAAATTCCTCGCAGGAGGGATTATTGCTTTGGGCACCTTTTCTCTTGCTCCATACGCCATTCCAATAAGTGGACCAAAAAGAATCTGCACTTTAGAAAAAAAACAATAAACTGGAGGATTTAACAGATAACATAAAAAAATGGTAAAGTGAATTTTAAAAAATTCGAGATAATGATGGATGGCTTTGTAAGTATTGAAAATTCAGGAATTTGTGATAAGCAGTTGAAATGCGTTTAGACGCTTGTATCATAAGCCTTTAACTTCTGTATTACTGTTATAACAGTAGACTTGGTCATTCATTCTTCACTGGATAGGCCTTGATCTCACAGGACGGTCTTGGCAACGCCAGATCGTCTTGATGTAACAAAAAATAGAATTCAAAAATTTAATATTTTTTAATCGCAGATTGTGACACTTTTCATTGTAGACAGAGTAACAAAATAATTCCAAAAGGAGTAAGAGGAGACAGTGTGGGCAAATAACAAGTAGAAATAATGAAGATGAGGTTTAGAAATCTGTCAGACCAATTCAAACCTAATTATGAAATGATGGATGGATTGAGATTGATGAAGCGTACCTTTTATCGATATAAGTCAATAATAGTTTTGGAAGACAGATTAATTTGGCAGAGGATAATGGCGCGTAGAGAATTCTGGTAACTAGTTAAAATTTAATGTTTTATGGCATTATATGGCATATTTTGTCAAATTACAGACTTTGTGATCTATGGTTACTAACTATTAGTTTATGTCGTTCTACCTTTAGCATCGTTTGAATAAAACAATTCTAAAAATTAAATTACTGTTTAATTTCGGGCTTGTACCAATAAATTGTATTTTTATTTTTACAGGAAATACATTCTTTCTTCATTTCGACAAAATCACCGGGTGGATCATCAAGTTTTGCACGAGGTTCGGTGTAAACGCCATCCGGAGGAATGACGTCATAATTGGAGCCGCATTTGAGACAACCTAGAGTTTTTTGAGACATGAAGTCTTTCTTTATTATGTTGTATCTAAATATTTCCGAGAGAAGACAACTTGAGTTGTCTATTAAGGATTGTTTTTTGTTTCACAATTGGTCTCCGATCCGGCTCTAACTTTTTTATAATTTGTTTGTTGAGGTTTAGTACTATAAGTGCAGAACTCAAACGCACGCACGTTATGCCTCAAGATGGCTCTTTCATGGCCGACCAAATCCCAGAATTATCCCTTGAAATTATTTTATATTTTATTGTCAAAATAATTGGTTACTCAGATACCATCTTGCCTATGGAGAATCCATCTACAGATTCGAGTTTTCCAATCCAAAAAGGTGTGACAAACGGACGGGAACCTGTGACGAAAATTGATCCGTCTTTTATACAGATATAATCGAAAATAAAGTTATTATTTTCATCTATAATCTTTATATTCTCCAAAATCTGGAGTGCATCTCTTATTGGCTCGTATACTTCAGGATTATTCTTTTGATTAAGGTTACCGAGCATGGTAGTTTTCATATTATCGTGGAAATTTTCTATAGAAACTAAATCCCCTGAAATGAAGGTTCCATGCACATTAATAGTAATTGGTATTTTACTATCTGACTTGCCAGTAGTTACAATTCTCACGAGGGATTCTAAACCAAGTATTATTTTCTTATAACGGTCAAGGATTTTCTCATTATCTAAATCTAATGACAAATTATCTGAGATATCTCGTCATCGAATTTAAGGATTAATTTTTATCGTTTGTTGAACATGCTCTTACATAAACCAGTAACAACGATTCACTCCTGGCGGGTCCGTTGAGATTTCGGGCCCATCAAACCATTATATAATTTATTGATCATAAAATATATCAAATCACCAAAACTGCATCAACTGGTGAGCTAGGTTTTCCTATTTCCTTTGGCTCACCAGTTTCTTTAAATAGTATCAACTAGTATCATATTAACTAAACATTTGACAGCATACTGGATACCATCTTTACCCATTCAACAACGGTATCCACCAGTTTTATAATAATACTAACAACAGGACTGGAAGTTTTTTATAATATGTTGAATTATTATGTTGCAAGCGCCACAAAGTAAACCGCATATTCATTCTGGTGGGCCCAACCGGGCACACTGGTTTGGTTAATCGAACCCATCAAGCGTCTTTACTGCAGATAAACATAAGCGTTTCGCTCAACCCTTATAAAGTTTAAAGTCCTAGTTGCAAGTAATGAATATTCAAGCACTAGTCGCGGTAGCGACATTTGCTCTTTCATTGGTTATCGCGTATCCAATGATGAGTTTAGCACAGTCATCGTCTGAGTCACAGATTGAGGTCCCATTAAATTTCACTCTAAAAGCAAAGGGTGGAGAGAAAGCAAAAGAAGGCCAAGAAAATAAGACTATTACAGTGGATGTAACAATTCAGCAGGGTGAAGGCGGAAGCCCCACGAAGGTACCAGTAACAGCAGAATTGCCAAATAATACTAAGATGCAGGATGTGCAACTTTGTTCATCCATGAAAGAAGGAAAGCAATCGTGCCAGTTGTTAAAGGACTTCATGCCGAAAGAAAATAAATCGTCCAGCGGATCATCTGAAGAGTCATCAAAGGACTCTAGCAACTCTACTGACAACGGCAATAATAACGGTAACGGTGGCAACTAGGCAATTAACCTAGTTAAAAATATTTTTTTATATTTTTTTCTCAATTAAGGACTAATCAGTCTAATAAATTCAGGCCATTTTGTATTGCCTGAACAATATATCCCTTTCCTAACCCTCTTTTGATATCTTCGTCTTTCTCTTGCTTATTTCTATCTTTTAATTTCTGTATTTCCTTCTGAAAAGGTGTTTATTTGACTTTATTATTGAGACCAGTGATAGACTTGCCTCCATTAAATGGATTGGTAGAAGGTTGAACAAAGTCTTGTAATTTACCTTCCTTGTTTGCTTCATAAATTGGAACTGCTTCACCACATGAATGACATTGTTTCTATAGGTCCTGATCTAAAGGGACTCGTTGACCTAGTTAGTGCATCCTTTTTTGTAAGATACACTGAAAACCAAATTCTAAACATCTAGGACAATAATTAATAGGCTATTCTTCATCATCATCTAGTGAACCTCTTATTATCCGAATTTCTTTTTCCCAATTTCTCCTATTTGTTAAAACACCGATCACAGTATTTTTCTATTAGTTTAGGATCTCCCCATCATAACTTATCATTTTAGTTGGAATATCTCCACAAGTCAAACAAGCGCCCCTACACTTTGCATTATTGCATCGTACATTCTTCTAGGGGATAATTTTTAAGATAATTTTATCCATAACCATAAATTATATGAATGATGATTTTGATCATATTAAGTCCTTGCAGAGTAACAAAATAAAAAGCACTCGTATTATTATTTCATTAATAGTTATTCTATTTATGATTATCTCCAATCTTTCAAATGATTATGCCTTTCTACCGAACGTGGTTGCGACACCGCTCGAAATGACGGGAAATGACAATAAAGTAGTAATTTTAAATTTTGATGATAATCGCAAGAGTCAATTTACTCAAGCCAAACCCATACTCGACAAGTATGGATTTAAAGCGACATTTTATGTTGTATGCAAGTATCTGGACAATAAAAAGGGATATATGAATTGGACAGATTTAGAAACATTACACAAGGAAGGACATGACATAGGATCTCACACAATGAATCATGCTGATCTAAGTGATTCATCAATAAAGAGCCTCGAATATCAGATAGGACGCTCAAAAGATTGTCTTAAGGAACATGGAATTAACGCAACAAGTTTTGCATATCCATTCGATAGGGGCTCTGATAACAAGACTGTAATCAATATTGTAGCCAAGTACTATGATATGGCCAGAGCAGGCAATGACGCACTTGCTTTCCTAAGATGCGATAATCCCAAAGTGCGGCCTACTCAAACTGACTGTAGAACAAATACAGATAAGGATGATCTAACTTATGCCAATAGATACACGGTCAGAGCATGGAGTCAAGATGCAACGAGAAATGAAAATTTTTACGGCGATACTGTGATGCTTGATAAATTCATCAAAATTGTGAACAGCCAAACAAAATACAATAATGATGGAACAATAAGGGCAATCCCTATAATCGTATATCATAGGGTCGGCGATAGTGGAGGAGATAACTACAATACCAGCTTAAAATTATTTGAGGCTCAAATGAAATATCTATATGAAAATGATTTCAAGGTGTTAACTATGGCAGATCTTGCATACAATGTTAAAAGTAATTATTTCTTTGTAAAAGAATTCCAGCCAGAAACAATTACGGCCGTAAAGTCGACACCTAATTTTACGGAGGTACCACTAAAACCAGTCTCAACCACCGGATCTAATGTTACTGAGGCAATGATGAATTTTACGGAGGTACCACTAAAACCAGTCTCAACCACGGAGGT
>Ga0075428_100011011_pt1 | contig 10059 bp, 5 predicted proteins | sample RhiMetdeltSRZDD2_FD_75291 | JGI IMG/M metagenome (GOLD analysis project Ga0075428, IMG submission 75291) | Populus rhizosphere microbial communities from Tennessee, USA - Rhizosphere MetaG P. deltoides SRZDD2 | ecosystem: Host-associated > Plants > Roots > Rhizosphere > Soil | place: USA...
CCCGGAATCGAAGCGCTCGCGCACGCATCCACCTTCACGCCGACGGGATCGCAGAACTGGACGTCGATCGTCCCGGCGGGCATGACGGCGCCATTCGAGATTCAGAGCATCGATCTCGCGAAGAAGCGGATCGGCGTCGCGCTCGTCGCCCAGGAGGAGCGTGACGACTACACAGCGCACCAGGACGAGGCGTCAGCGAAGGGCATTGGATCGATGGCCGACAAGCTGAAGGACGCGCTCAAGCCGAAGCCGGACGGCTAGACGCTCAGGTCAGGGCTCCACCTTCAGCAGCAAACACGGATCGGCCCCGTCCGTGACCTTCAACGTCATCGTGTTCTGCAGCGAGCTCCGCGACTCGAGCTCGTTCAACAGCGTCGTCCGCGGCACTTCGGTATGGCTGCGCGAGCTGCCGTGCTTGCCGGGCATCGTCGACAGCAACGTCCGCAACCCCTTGTTGCGCTTGCGGAACTTTTCCCACAGCCCTTTCTTCGGCGTGGCGTTCAGGCTGCCGTGGTGGCCGACCTTGTAGACGTCGACCTCGGCCAGCAACGCTCGCGTCTTCGCCGCGTCCGGCGCATCCTCGAACGCGTAGCTCCAGTTTTCGATCTGCGCGTCGCCGGGGAACAGCAGCTTCTTGCCGAACACCTCGAAGAGCAGAATCAGGCTGGTGTTGTTCATCTGCTGATCGAGCGTGCGCACGATCTCGAGCAGCTGCTGGCCGTTGAGACGTTCGAGGCGATCGCGAAACCAGCGCGCTTCCGGAGGTACGGTGCGGCTCTTTCCGGCGGCGCCCCAGGCGAGGCCTGACGACAGCAGATTCTTCCCGTTCAGCGCCGCGCCACCCGAGATCAGCTGCCAGAACTGGTCCGGATCGCGACTCCGCTGCTTGCGAATCTTCTCCGACTGTTTCAGATTCGGCGGGCCAAGAACGCGCACTTTGACGCCGGGCAGCAGCGCATCGAGGCCGGACTTCGAGCCGTGATGCGCCCATACACTCTGTGCGCCCTTCCGGCCGCCCATCGCGATCAGGTTGTCGACCGCAGACTTGTTGGCGATGTTGTCCTGCCCGAGGAACATCAGCTCTTTCTGGAGCGACGCGGACATCCAGCTCGGTGGCTTCGCCGCGATGCTGGCCATCATCGCGGCCACTTCGTTCATCGCCGCGAGGCCGGCGACGAAGCTTTTCGGCGATCGCGAGGAGTCGCGCGTCGCCGCTTTCGCATCCTTCTTCGCGTCCGGATCCTCCGTCCACGGCTGGAGCACGAGCTTGGGCTTCAGGCTCGCGATGATCGCGCCCGACTTCCCCGTCTTGCCGTCCGTGCCGAATCCGTTGATGTGATCGGCGTGGCGGTGCGTCGCGACGACCGCCGTCAGGCCCTTGTCGCCGCACACGCCCTTGATGTGATTGGCTATCTTCGGCATGTGCGTACTCGGCTTGAGTGTCTTACCCGGCAAGCCGGTGGTGCCGAAATCGATCAGCACGTGCCGCTTGTCCTTCTCCCCGTAGACGAAGGACATCAGGAAGCAATCGCCGAAGCCAACCTGGTAGGTGCGAATCTCAACGGACTTGGGATCCTTCGGCATGGCTCACCATCCCTCCAACGGGAACTTGCGCGCATCAATCGCCCGCATGCGGTGCAGCGTTGAGAGCCGCGCCTGGCGATACGCCGCGCTCTCGATTCGTACCGTGAGGAGGCCGGCTTCCCAGAGGTACTTGAGCCGGGCCTTCTGCTGGCTCCCGAAGATCTTGTTGTGGACGTGATATTTCAGGCGCCCGTACTCGTCGAAGATCAGCACGCCGCCTCCGTAGACCGCCGTCACGAAGTCGTCGTCGTCGGGTTCGGCTTTGAGGCCCTTCACGTGAGCCAGAAACTCGCGCGGCGGCGAGATATTTCGCTCCGCGAGCTCGGGCGGCGTCAGGCGCGCGACCTGGTAGTACTCGGCGACGGTTTCCCGCAGCACGAAGCCGTCGATGCCCGTGCGCAGGCAGGGACGCACGGACGTGACCTTGGCATAGGCGTCGGGCTGCAGCTCGAGCGCGTCGCGGTTCTCCCAGAGAAAACGGAAGACTTCGTCCTTGTCGCTTCGCATCGACTCGAAGCGCACACGGTCGTAGCGGAGGTTTTCCGGCGCGTGCGCCCAGCAGTCCGCCTGCGCCGGCTGCTCCGCCGCGACCGGCGTAATCCCGTACGCCGCGAACTGCTCTTTCAGGTAGTGACGCAGCTTGAATCGTTGATCGTCGGGCCGCACCTGCGTATCCGACGTCAGCGCCGCGGTGAGCGCGTCCTGGAACGTGAGGTGGACCGGCGGCATGTAGTCCAGCGCCCTGATCCAGAGCGTGGCCAGCGCGTCGGCGATGTCCGCTCCTTCTTCGACGATGCTGGCGAGAGGGAACGCCGTCTGGTTCTCGAGCCCCGTTTCCTTGATCCGTTTCGACCACGCGGCGATGAAGGCCTGCATCACGGCGGCGACAAAGACCTCGCCGCGCCGGTGCGCTTCGGCGAACTCCGGGTCGTCGAGGATCTTCGGATTGGGCACGAGCTCGGCGCTGCGCCGAAGTGCGCTGCCGCGAAGACCGTCGAGTTCGTTGCCCATCTGGTCGGCGAGGCCGAAGAGGGCGCTCTTCTGAAGCGCGTCCGGTTCGATGTCCTTCCTGGCGATCGTCCTCGCACTGTTCCGCTTGCCTGTCGGCGGCGCCAGCAGATGCCCGACCACCTCTGGCAGCGCGAACACCGACAGCAGCGCGATCACGTCCGAGAAGCCTTCGTGAAACGCGGCCTGATCCGGGTTCGACGGCATCATGTAGCGCTCGCGAAGCGCGTCGAGCAGCGCGTGCGTCGTCTCGTGCACGACCACGTCGTGCGAGAGCGCAGTGAACACCGGACCGCCCGACAGTCCTTTGAAGTAGCCGAAGACGAGACCTTCTTCGACCGGACTGTAGAACGCGTTCGCGTCGAACATGCCGTGCGGCGCAATTTTCAGCTGGTGATTGTCGAACGACCAGCCCAGCCGTCGGCCGAGCGCGAACTCGAACCGCGCCAACGTCTTCATCACCAGCGCATAAACGTTCTGCGCATGGAACTGGAAGTCTTTGACGATGGCGGGATCGCCGCGCTGCCAGGCCTTGGGCTCGTCCTCGTACGAGGCCGGGAGCGTGTGACTGCCGTGGAAATACTGTCGCGTCGAGTCGTAGTCCACGACTTGAACGCGGTAGCCCATGGGACCCGGAATGACATCTTCCGCGGGGATGGGAACCTTGGCCATGAGAATCCGTCCGCGCCAGGTGACGCTCGGATCCTGGGCGACGATCGACATGTAGCGGACCGGTGAGCGCGCATCGCCGGCGCTGCGTTTTGAGCCCATCGAAACCTCCACCTCGTGAGCCCCGAGGGTATCTGTTTAAGTAACGTCAATCGGCGGGAAACCGAACAGCCTGGGGAATCGTGACTCCCGGCCGGATGAGGGAGGACGCGCGGTTCTTGCGCTTATGGAATCGACGGCGGCTTTCCTTCCGGAACGGGTTCAGAGGCCGCTGATCCGCTCGAGACAGACTTCTCGCGTTCAGGTTCAGGAGGCGCGATGACTGGATCAGTGTCACGGCGCGGGTTCCTGGGACAGATCACGCTGGCGAGCGCCGCGGCCGCGCTGGCGCACACCCCCGGCTTCCTCCGGACCGGCGAGTGGGGCCCAGCCGCTCGGGCAGCCGCGGCCGATGTGCTGCACGACACATACAACGGACTCCTGGCGTTTGTCGTGCCAGGCCGGGACGAGTACTCCGTTCAGCAGGGTGTTGCCACCGGCGATCCGGGAGGCGTCGAGGCTGGCAGCGTGGACGTGTTGATCGCGACGATCGACGAGTCCACACCGTACGTGCCCGACTTCGCGACGGTCATCGCGACAATCCTCAACGGCACCGCCCTCGGGATCAATCCGAACGCCGCGGGTCCGTTCGTGTCGCCGTTCGCGCGCTTGTCGAACCCGGAGAAGGCGGCGGTGTTCCAGTATCTGGACGGCACCGATCCGTACAAGGTGCTGGCCGGCGTTCTCCCCGCCTTCGTCGCGTTCTTCGTCTACTCCGAAGCCGGAAGCTTCGATCCGATCACGAGAACGCTGACCGGGCAACCGCTCGGCTGGACGATCTCGAACTACGAGGGCGTGGCTGACGGCCGCGACGAGTTCCGCGGCTATCTCGAGGGGAAGTGATCATGCGCGATGTCATTGTTGTAGGCGCCGGCGGCGGCGGAGCCGTGATCGCGATGGAGTTGGCGGCGCGCGGCCTCGATGTGCTGCTGCTCGAAGCAGGTCCGCGATTTGCCGACCCGGAGCGCGACTGGAGCCACTTCGAGAGCGACGCGAACAATCCCTCGAGCGGCTACTTCCGGTTCGGCCCCGCCGATCGCGCGAAGCCGCCCTGGGTGCGCGACATCGCGACCAGCATGCTGATGGTGCAGCTTGCCGGCGTCGGCGGCACCACGAATCACTATCAAGGCAATTCCCCTCGTGCTGCGCCAGGCGCGTTCTCTGGCTACAACGGCCCGGACGCGGCGCGGTTCGACGTGGCGCACCTGTTCCCGTTTCGCTACCGCGATCTGGTTCCCTACTACGAATGGGTGGAAGAGACGCTCCCGGTGCAAACCGCACCGCTCGGCCTCAAGGAAGAAGTGTTCTTCGACGGCGCGCGCAAGCTCGGGCTTCCACTCGAGACCACGAAGGACATCACCAAGGCGGCATTCCGTCCGCAGCAGAACGCGATCCTCCAGCCGCAGGGCGTCGCGGGTAAGACCGGCGATCCCCACGAACTCGTGTTTCCGCACGCCAAGGGCTGCACGTTCTGCGGGCACTGCTCCCAGGGATGTTTCGAGCCGCTGCGAGCACCGATCAATCTCAAGGCCAAGCGATCGACGTCGGTCAGCTACATCCCGATGGCGCTGACGTGCGATCGCTGGTCGCGCGACGGCAAGCCGGTGACGCTCGTCGCCGACGCGTTCGCCGTGCGCGTCGGCCTCGACAGCGACGGCGCTGCCCGCTCGATCACCTGGCGGATCGGCGCAACCGGCGACATGTTCACAGACGAAGCGCGGACGATCGTGCTGTCGTGCGGCACCGTGGAAACGCCGCGCCTGTGGCTGAACAGCGGTCTGCCCAATCCCAACGGGTGGGTTGGTCGAGGGCTCACCGATCACTTCGTCGATCTCGTCAGCGGCACCATGCCCTTTGACGTCGGGTCGTCTCGCGGTCCGGGATCGAATGGACGGATCGACTATCCGGGCGTCGGCATGCTCGAAGCGATCGGCGTCACGCCCGGCCTCGACGCCTTCCTTCACGCGTTCAGCGACGGCGGCATCGCCGGGTTCTACGACAACGGGTTGCCGGACGCGCACGGCGCGGACCTGCACGGCCGTCTCGTCGGCCGGCCGCTCAAGGACGCGATGGCGAACATCGATCGGCTGCTCTACATCGACGTGTTTACGGATGACGACGTGGAGCAGCAGAACGGCGTGTCACTCTCGTCGACCGTGCCGCCGGACGAGCACGGGCCAGTGCCGCGGGTTGAAATCCAGCAGCGCAATCGATCGGCGCGGACGATCGCGAACCGCGAATTCCTGGTCGCGCAGGCCGTGACCCTGCTCAAACGACTGGGCGCGACACGCGTGCATCGCATCAACAAGCCGCCGTTCGTGATTCACAGTCACAGCACGATGCGGATGGGCACGAGCGCGACCGACTCAGTGCTCGATCACCACGCTGAGGCCCGATGGGTCAAGCGCCTGTTCGTGGCAGACAACTCCGCGCTCGCGAACGGCCTCGGCGGCCCGAATCCGACGCTGACCACCCAGGCGCTGGCGACGCGGACGGCCGAGAGAGTCTTTCACAAGTACTTCGGTGGCCGGCCGTGGGTGGACCGCGAAGCCCCGGTGTCGTCGGTCGACAATGCGGTGACGCGGGCTGTGCTGGAACGCGGGCTCTGACCGCCGCTATCATGTGCCGCGGCCGCCATGCCGCGGCTCGAGGGAGAGCGTGCCGGTCGACTGGGAGCGGCTCAGGGACGGATTCTACGCCGCGTTGCAGCTTGCGCCAGAGCTGCGCCCGATGTTCGTGGACCAGCTGTGCGGTAGCGATGCCGATCTGAGACGCGAGCTCGAATCGCTCCTCCGAGCCCACCGGGACGCCGGCTCCTTTTTGTCCACAGCGAACCTCGTCGTTCCCCTGTCACACGGACCGTCCGGCACCCTCACCGCACCGCCGTCGCATCCGCGGTTCGACATCCTTCGCCGCGTCGGCGAGGGCGGCATGGGCATCGTCTACCTGGCGCTCGATCGCGATCATCAGGCGCAGGTCGCGTTGAAGAGCATCGCCAAGATGAGCGCCACATCGCTGCTGCGCTTCAAAAACGAGTTTCGTGCGCTCGCTGACGTCGTCCATCCGAACCTCGTCGGCCTGTTCGAGCTGCTCGGCGACGAGGCCGCGTGGTTCTTTACGATGGAGTACGTCGACGGGCTGACCTTCATCGAGTACGTGCGGCCTGGACTGACGACCGCGCCGGCGCCGCTCGAGATCGGCCGTCTCCGCGCGGTGTTGCCACAGCTCGTCGAAGCGGTCGGAGCGATTCACGCAGCCGGGAAACTGCACTGCGATCTCAAACCCTCGAACGTGCTCGTCGCCCGGGACAACGGCCGCCTCGTCGTGCTGGACTTCGGGCTCGTGACGGAGATCGAGGCGCCGATATGGGCGTCCAGCTCGCACACCATCACCGGCACGATCGCGTTCATGTCGCCGGAGCAGGCGCGAGGAGAGCGGCTGACCGAGGCCAGCGATTGGTACAGCGTCGGCGTGATTCTCTACCAGGCCCTGACGGGACGACTGCCCCACGACAATCCCGACCTGACAGCGATCCTCACCGCCAAGCAAGCCGTCGATCCGCCGGCGCCGCAATCGCTCGACCCGTCGCTCCCCGACGATCTCAATGCGCTGTGCGTGGAGCTGCTCGCGCGCGACCCGCGTCAACGGCCGGACGGACGCACGGTCCTCCAGCGTCTCGAGCGCCCGCTCGCGCCTCGCCGCGACGGCGCGTTGCATTTCGTCGGCCGCGATCGCCAGCTCGGGATGCTGCATCACGCGCTGCGCGAGGTCCGCGCCGGCCACCAGCAGACCGTGTACGTCCACGGGCCTTCGGGCGTCGGGAAGACCGCCCTCACCGAGCGCTTTCTCGAGGGCATCGAGGGCACACCGCTCGTCCTGGCCGGCCGCTGTTACGAGCGTGAATCGGTGCCCTACAAGGCGCTCGATCCGATGATGGACTATCTCGCCAGGCGGCTGATGGCCCTGCCGGATGCGCAGCGATTCGTCACTGAGGATGCGGCCTACCTCGTGCGGGTGTTTCCGGTGCTGTCGCAGGTCGCGGCCGTTCGCGACGTTGCCGCGCGCGCACCGCAGATCGCGGACATGCGCGAAGTGCGGAAGCGAGCCTTTGCTGGTCTACGCGAGCTGCTGCGACTGCTCGCCGGCCGCTACCTGCTGATCGTATCGATTGACGACTTGCAGTGGAGCGATCTCGACAGCACCGGCCTGCTTCAGGCGTTGCTGGCACCGCCGAACGCGCCCCGGCTGCTCTTCCTCGGCAGCTACAGGAGCGAACACGCCGAATCGAGTCCAGTTCTGAAAAGTCTGCTGCAGGACGAACGCGCCCACCGGATCGAGGTCGGGCTCTTGACACAGGAAGAGTCCGGCACGCTGGTGCGAAGCGCGCTCGGCGAACATGCGAGCGCCGCCACGATCGCCTTCATCGTGCAGGAGGCGGGCGGCATCCCCCTGTTCCTCGAGCAGCTGATACGCGCCGTCGATCAGGTCGGCGGCCGCGACGATGCGGGTCAGCTGTCCTTCGATGCGGTGTTGAAGCGCCGTTTGTCCCAGCTCGACCCGTCGAGCCGCCGTCTGCTCGAGCACGTCGTCGTCGGCGGCCAACCACTGCCTCAGAGCGCGATTCTGCGCGCCGCACGGATTGCGCCGGAACAGGCGCTCCGCGATTTCGCAATGCTGCGGTCGCAGCAGTGGGTACGGACCCACGGCATCAACAAAGACGACACGGTCGAGCCGTTCCACGACCGTATCCGCGAATCGATTACCGCGGCGCTGGCCACCGACGTCCTCAGCGACCGCCATCTGGCGTTGGCGCAGGCGCTCGAGCCGATGGCGGTCGATCCGGAAACGCTGGCCGTTCACTGGTCAGGCTGCGGCCGCTTCAAGGAGGCCACTCACTACGCGACGCTGGCGGCCGATCGCGCGGCCGAGACACTGGCCTTCAACCGCGCGGCGCGCCTGTACGCGCTCGCGCTCGGCTGGCAACACGCCGATGTGAACGAGACGCTGCGGCTCAAGGTCGGATTGGCGACCGCGCTGGCGCATGCCGGCCGCTCCGTCGAGGCCGGTGACGCGTATTTGCGCGCAACCGAAGGAAGCTCGGAGGTCGACGCACTGGAATACAAGCAACGAGCGGCCGAGCAGTTCCTGAACCACGGCCACGTCGAACAGGGCTTCGACGTCCTCGCCGATCTCGTGCGCGCCGTCGGCTTGCGCATGCCCAAACGGGGCGTCTATGCCGTGCTGTCGCTATTGATGCAGCGCTTGCGCCTCCGCCTGGGCGGGCTTGCTTTTCGTCCGGCCAAGCAACCGGCGCGAGAGAACGTGCTTCGTCAAATCGACGTGTGCCTCGTGGTCGGCAAAGGACTGGCGATGCTCGAGCCGATCCGCGGCGCCGAGTTTCAGACACGCGCGCTGAGACTCTCGCTCGAGACCGGCGATCCCAAACGTGTCGCGTTGGGGCTGGGGTTGGGAGCCGCCTTCGAGGCCGTGGCCGGCCACCGAGCGCGACGGAGAGTCGACGGGCTGCTCGACCAGAGCGAGCGCCTGGCGTCCGGCCTCGACGACGTACGTCTGTCCGCGTATCTCCGATTCCTGCGCGGTGTCACCCATTATCTGCGCGGCGAATGGCGCATCTCGCTGGAACACTGTCGCCAGGCCGAGTCATGGTTCCGCGAGCGGTGCGTAAATGTCTGGTGGGAGATCGACCAATCCGCGAGCTACATGATCTGGAACCTCTGCTATCTCGGACAACTGGGCGAGGCCGCTACGCTGGTTCGGCCGCTGCTCAAGGAGGCAGGCGAGCGCGGCGATCGTCTGCTCACCAGCCAGCTGCTCACCGGCATCACGGTGCTCGTGCCCCTGTCGCAAGGCGGCGATCCCGAGCAGGTGCGCCGCGATCTCGTGTCCGGTGTCCGGCCATGGCAGGGTGAGAGCTACAACATCCCACAATTGCTGCTGTTGTTCGGACACTGCCAGATCGACCTCTACCTCAATCGAGGCCTCGACGCGTGGGCTCGCGTGGCGTGCGACTCGGCGAAAGTCAGGTCGTCGCTGCTGATGCAGGTGCAGTTTCTGGTGATCGAATACTTCGGGTTGAGGGCACGATGCGCGCTGTCTGCCGCCTCGGTGGCGCCTGACCCGCAGCCGTTCCTCTCGCAAGCGCGCAAGGCTGTCCGGCGGTTGGAGCGAACCGACACGGCATGGGCGCGCGCGTATGCGACGCCGGTTCGAGCGCAGCTCGCCATCGCCGCCGGGGCACACGAGTCCGCCGCCGCGCTGTACACCAAGGCCGCCGAACAGTTCGACGCGCTCGACATGCGGCTGCATGCGGCCGTCGCTCGGTATCGGCTGTCTGGCCTTATCGGCGGTGCGCTGTCCGTGACGACGAAGGCCGCCAGTCGCAGCGAGATGCAGCGGTTGGGCATCACAGATCCTGACGCCATGGCTCGAGTGCTCAGCCCGCTGTGCGAACGCCTGGCGCGCTGACGCGCGGTCAACTCGAAAGTCGTTGATACAGCCACGCTTTGGCGAAGGCCCAGTCGCGTTCGATGGTGGCGGGCGACACGTCCAGGGCCATGGCCGTCTCATCGATGGTCAGCCCCGCGAAGAACTTGAGCTCCACGACGCGCGACAACCGCTCTTCCACCCGCGCCAGCCCGTCGAGCGCGGCATCGAGCGCGATGACATCCACGATGTTCG
>Ga0075428_100011012_pt1 | contig 10058 bp, 7 predicted proteins | sample RhiMetdeltSRZDD2_FD_75291 | JGI IMG/M metagenome (GOLD analysis project Ga0075428, IMG submission 75291) | Populus rhizosphere microbial communities from Tennessee, USA - Rhizosphere MetaG P. deltoides SRZDD2 | ecosystem: Host-associated > Plants > Roots > Rhizosphere > Soil | place: USA...
GCATGTGGAGCGCCCGCTGCTTCCCCTCCCACGCGTACGGAGAGAAGGTGACGGCAACCAGGATGGCGAAGACCCACTGCCCGACCATCAGCCAGGCGAACAGCCGGTCCGTGGACCTGAGGATCCGATCCCGATGGGCGTTGAAGCGGTCGTTCGCCCGCTTCACGATCGCCTGGGCCGCTTGTTCGAAATCGCTCATGTCCCATCCCTCCGAGACTTCGTCATTGACTCACGACCGCCGGGCCGGCGTGGCCCAGCGCGCAGCCGAAGACCGGACTCTGCCTGCGATCGGCCGTCCCGGTCGTCACCAGCGAGACGATCCTGCGCTTTCCGAAGCTGTCGCCCTCGTGCCCCCGAGAGGAGGTGATGCCTCCCGCGAACTCGAGCGCCCCGCCGCTGTCGTAGACGAGCGCGAGACCGGAGGTGAGCGCTCCGAAGCGAGCCGCCTCCTGGCCCTCGAGGTCACGCACCACGGTCACGCCGGGGATGACGGAAGCGCGCTGTCCGAGACTGGCGAGCTCCCAGCCTTCGTCCAGCCCCTGCAGCTTGACCACGACCACGTAAGCGGCCAGGCGCCCGTGGAGCTCGGTCATCAGACGCGCCAGCTCGCTCACGCTGGCCTGGGTGCATGGACAGCGCGGGTGAGCGAACATCACGAGCGTGTGTCGCGCCGAATCGCGGACGAGCGAGCTGCCCCTCGGCCATTCCACCGGGTGTTGCGCCGAGACCTGGCCGGGTGTGCTCTTGTATGCCCAGAGGAAGGAGAAGCCGGTCCCGAGGGCCGCGAGCCACAGCCCGACGGCCAGAGCGACCGCAGGCGTTGAGGAGAAGACGCGCCGAAGCGCCGAGCTGACCGACTTCCTGTTAATGATCACCCGCGAGGTCGACCCAAGCTGCGACGCATGGTAGGGGCGCTCCGGGCTCGCGTCAACCGGAGTCGGCCTGGCGAGTGAGGCCCGACACCCATGGCAGCCCGCAGCCCGGCCACGTCACGGCGGCCGCTAGCGCCTCGCTTGGACCCTCGCCCACGTGTCGCGCAGCGTCACGGTGCGATTGAAGACGGGACTTCCCAGAGCCGAGTTCTCGTCCACGCAGAAGTACCCGAGCCGCTCGAACTGAACGCGCGCTCCCGCAGGCAGGCCGGCCAGCGAGGGCTCGAGACGGCAGCCGGTCAGGACCTCTTCGGACTTCGGGTTCAGGTCGTCCAGGAGATCCCGCTCGGCGCCGGGATCGGGCCGCACGAACAGATGATCGTAGAGGCGCACCTCGGCGGAGATCGCATGCGCCGCCGAGACCCAGTGCAGCGTTGCCTTGGGCGAGCGGCCGTCGGGCGCGCTGCCGCCGCGCGTCGCGGGGTCGTAAGTGCAGCGCAGCTCCACGATCTGGCCGCGGGCGTCCTTCACCGCTTGCTGGCAGGTGATGAAGTACGCCGAACGCAGGCGTACCTCGCGGCCAGGCGCCAGCCGATAGAACTTCTTCGGCGGCTCTTCCATGAAGTCGTCGCGCTCGATCAAGAGCTCGCGCGAGAACGCCACCTTGCGCGTGCCGGCGCTGCCGCTCTTGTCTTCGGGGTTGTTGTCGAGGTCGAACTCCTCGACCTGCCCCTCGGGGTAGTTGGTGAGCACGACCTTCAAGGGCCGGAGCACGGCCATGCGCCGCTCGGCGCTCTTGTTGAGCACCTGACGCACGCAGTACTCGAGCGCGGCGTAGTCCACGACGCTCTCGCGGCGCGCCACGCCGATGATGTCGGCGAACAGGCGCAGCGCCTCGGGCGGGAAGCCGCGCCGGCGGATGCCCGAGAGCGTCGGCATGCGAGGATCGTCCCAGCCGCGCACGCGCTTTTCGTTCACGAGGCGCAGCAGGAAGCGCTTCGAGAGCACCGTATGAGTGAGGTTGAGGCGCGCGAACTCGTACTGCCGCGGCCGCGAGGGCACCGGCAGGTTCTCCACGAACCAGTCGTAGAGCGGCCGGTGGTCCTCGAACTCCAGCGTACAGATCGAGTGCGTGATGCCCTCGAGGGCGTCGCTCTGGCCGTGGGCGTAGTCGTAAGTCGGGTAGATGCACCAGGCGTCCCCGGTGCGTGGATGGGTCGCGTGCAGGATCCGGTACATCACCGGGTCGCGCAGGTTGATGTTGCCGGCCGCCATGTCGATCTTCGCTCGCAGCACGCGGCTACCGTCCGGAAACTCGCCCTGGCGCATGCGCTCGAACAGCTCGAGGTTTTCCGCGACCGAACGCTCCCGGTGCGGGCTGTTCCGCCCCGGCTCCGTGAGCGTGCCGCGATACTCGCGGATCTCCTCGGCCGAGAGGTCGTCCACGTAGGCCTTGCCCGCCTTGATGAGGAGCACCGCCCAGTCATAGAGCTGCTGGAAGTAGTCCGATGCGTGGTAGAGGTGCTTCCCCCAGTCGAAGCCGAGCCAGCGCACGTCCGCCTCGATCGCGTCGATGTACTCCTGCTCCTCCTTGGTCGGGTTCGTGTCGTCGAAGCGCAGGTGGCAACGACCGCGAAACTCCTGGGCAATCCCGAAGTTCAGGCAGATCGCCTTCGCGTGGCCGACGTGGAGGTAGCCGTTGGGCTCGGGCGGGAAGCGCGTGACGGCGCTCGCGTGCCGGCCCGAGGCGATGTCGGCCCGCACGATCTCGCGGATGAAATCGAGGGGCTCGTCGGCCGAGTCTTCCGACGGCTTCGCGTCGCTCACTTGAGCACCTCGGCGGCGCGCCGCAGCCGGCGCCGGCAGATCTCCTTGCCCAGGACGGCCATCGTCTCGAACAGGGGCGGCGTTGCGGAGCGGCCCGTGACGGCGACGCGGGCCGTCATGAAGACGTCCTTCGCCGGCCAGCCGGCCTGCTCCGCGCAGGCCTTGAGCGCGGCCTCGACGCTCGCAGCCGTCCACTCGAGGAGCGGGTCGACGTGCTCCTCGACGAGGCCGCGGAGCAGGCGAGCTGTGTCGGCGGCCTTCCGACCCGACGGGGTCATCGCCGCCTTGGCGTCGGCGTCGTAGCCCACTTCGCCCTGAAAGAAGAAAGCCGCATAGTCATAGAAGCCCTCCAGGGTGTCGACGCGCTCGCGGCACAGCGGAATGACCTCGGCGAGGTAGGCGTTGCCGAGCAGGTGATCGCGCAGGCGCGCGATCGTCTCTTCGGTCGAAAGCCGCCGCAAGTAGCGTCCGTTCAGCCAGGTCAGCTTCTCGAGGTCGAAGACCGGGCCACCCAGCGAGATGCGCCCGAGGTCGAAGGCCTCGACGAACTCGTCCAAGCTGAACTCCTCGCGCTCGTCGGGCATCGAGTAGCTCATCAGGGCGAGGAAGTTGAGCATCGCCTCGGGGAGGAAGCCGGCCCGCCGATAGTGGTTGAGGCTCACGGGATTCTTGCGTTTCGAGATCTTCGACTTGTCGGCGTTGCGGAGCAGCGGGAGGTGACAGAAGAGCGGACGCTCCCAACCGAAGGCTTCGTAGAGGCGGAAGTGTTTTGGCAACGACGAGAGCCACTCCTCGGCGCGCACCACGCGGTTGACCTGCATCAAATGGTCGTCCACGACGTTCGCGAGGTGGTAGGTCGGGAAGCCGTCGCTCTTGAGCAGGACCTGGTCGTCCATCTGCGGGCGCTCGAAGCTCAGCTCGCCGCGGAGCAGATCGCTCACGAGCATCGAATCGGTGTCCGGCATGGCGAGCCGGATCACGTTGACCTCGCCCGCGGCGCACCGCTTTGCGGCCTCACCCGGATCCAGCCGCCGGCACAATCGGTCGTAGCCGAGGACCGGGGCCTTGTTCCTCTTCTGTTCTTCCCGAAGCGAGGCCAGGCGCTCGGGCGAACAGAAGCACGGATACGCGGCGCCCTTCGCGACCAGGATCTCGGCGTGCTGGCGATAAATGTCGGAGCGCTCGCTCTGGCGGTAGGGGCCGAAGGGACCGCCGACATCCGGGCCCTCGTCCCACGACAGGCCGAGCCAGCGCAGCGCCTCGAAGATCATCTGCTCGCTCGCCGGGTGGCTGCGCTGGCGGTCGGTGTCCTCGATGCGGAGCAGGAACTGCCCGCCCCCGCGGCGCGCCAGGGCGTAGTTGAAGAGCGCAACGTAGGCGGTGCCGACGTGCGGATCTCCGGTGGGGCTCGGCGCGATGCGCGTTCTGATCGTCACGGTCGAAACGCGGAAGATATCAAGCCTCGTCGCGCTCAGCCAGCTCGAGTTTGTAGAAATGGGGAGGCGGCTACACCGGGGCCTCGCCGATACCCGCGCCGGGCAAGGCTTTTTTCCGGCACATCGCTTGCTTTCTCGTCGCTGGGGGATTGCTCTGAGCCACCAGCACAGACAAAGCAGGAGCCCGAAGGCAGTTCGGCCTCGGACGAGGCCGATGCGTCTCGTGCTCCTCACCGTCCTGGCGGCGGCGGTGTTGGCGACAGGCTTCTGGGCGCGCAGCCGAATCGCGCCGTCCCTTCGAGGCCTCTCGCACACGCTGTTTCGGACGCGGAGCGAGGCGAGGCTCGCGGCACGCGAGGCTCTGCTCCTGCGCCAGATCCAGGGAGTCGATGCGCTGATCTCGCGCGCCGAGAAGGGCCCGCTCGTTCCGTTGAGCGGCCGGCGCGCGGCGGTCATCGTGGACCGAAAGCTGGTGAGGTCGCTGCTGCTTGCACTGGTTCCGATGGAACACGTCGTCGCGGAGCGCTATCGAGTCCGCGTCACGGACGCGGCGGTCGAGTTCGAGGACGGCTTCGCGCTGATCCGGCTGGACGGGCGCGCGAGCCTCGCGGGTGTCGAGAGCGATGTCTTCGCGGACATCAGCGTCTTCGGCGACCTCGAAGTGCTGCGGGCACAGCCGACGGCCGACGTCCTCGAAGCGCGGATCAACATCGTCGCCGTGGAGGCGAGGCGGGTGGACGTGATGGTCGAGGCCCGGGCAGCCAGCGACCTGGTGGAGGAGCTGGGCAAGACAGAGCTGGAGGCCTTCGCGGTGCTCGGCTCCGCCCTGCAGATTCCCGTCAGCCAGGAACACACGTTCCAGGTGCCGGCGGTGGGGCCGCGCGGCCCTGTGCGCATCGAGCCCGCGAGCGTCCCGATGCGACTCAAGGTGCTCGAGGTCACCGCGTTGCACGGCAAGCTCTTCATCTCCATGGCCGCCGGCAAAGCTGACGTGCCGCAGGCGCGCACCACCTGGCTGCCCCACCTCAGCGCTCCGCCCGAGAACTCAGACGAGCCGGGCGACCGGGTGGTCGTTCTGGAACACAAACATCGCGAGCGGCACGAGCGACTCGAGGACCTCGTCGCGGACGATCCGTTCCTGCGCGAGGCGATTCGAGTGAAGGGCGATCTGGCCATGGCCGTGCGCGCCGACTTCGCGCTGGACGTGATCCGCGAGGTGGCGAAGCGCTATCTCGATCGCGTCGATCTGCGCCTGGGCGATATCGAAGTCGTGAGGCAGGGCGCGCTCACGACGGACACGTTCCTGGGCCGCATCCACGCAGGCGACTGGACCGTGGGCCTGAGCATCCACGAGGTGAACGGAGTGCTGCGCGCCGGCGAGCCGGAGGTGGGTTTCCTCGAGGGGAACAGGGTCGCTCTCGCGTTCCCGGTCCATCTGGAACAGGGCCAGGGCCGCGCGCGCATCGACTTCAACTGGGATTCCCGTGGCATCGCCAACCTGGTCTGCCGCGACTTCGCACTGACACAGGAGATCGATGGGACCGTCACGCCCGAAGCGTATCCGGTGCGCGGCACGTTCGCTTTGGCCGCGACCGACAAGGTCCTCATCGCGAGGCCGGCCTTCAGCCGCGAGTTCAGGATCAAGCTGGACCTGTCACCCGGCTCCTGGGATTCGGTGCGGGCGCGGCTCCAAGAGCAGGACCAATTCTCGAAGTGCGGGGTGGCGATGGATCCCGAGAAGGTGCTGGCGCAGCTTCGCGAGCTGGCGGGCAACGGCTTCAACGTGAGAGTCCCGGCCCGCGTCTTCCGCAACATCGAGCTTCGAGCCCACGTGGCGGAGTCGGTCACTGTGGCGCAGCGCGAAGTCGGCGTGGTGGTGACCAAGAACGCGCTCTACACCTCCCCGGATCTGCTCTGGTACAGCGCGACGGTCGCCGTCCGCACGACGACGCCTCCTGCGCAGAATCGGACAGCCGACCCGGCGCCGGGACCGTCCGCGCCGCTGCACGCCGCCCACCCGGCCAAGGCCTGTGCGGCCACCGCCGCCCGCGGAAAACCCAGCGCGCGCCCGAAGCGGAGGAGCGGGTGAGCAAACTGCTGCGAGGCATCGCCGCCGGCTGGGGGGCCAAGAAGCTCGGCGGAGGGTGCTTCACGACGATCCTGGTGTTCATCCTGCTCTGGTGGCTGCTCGGCCACTTCTCGATCTTCCAGTAGCCGAAGCATCAATCCGGCCACAGAGACACCAAGGCAAGGCTTCCCCGTCAGCGCTCGGTGCTGAGCGTCGACGCCCTCAACAACACCCGCTCGATCTCGGGCCGTCGGCCAGGCGCGCCGATCGTCTCCTTCACGACGCCGACACCTGTCGCGATCCAGAGCAGCGACTCCGTCCGCCACGTGCGCAAGGCGCAACGAAAAGCGGTGAAGACGCCGGCGGGCACGCTGACCTCCTCCTCGGCCTCGACGATCCAAGCGATGCGGCCGTCTTCCGCCGGTCCGCTCCGGCCGACCTGCAAAGGCACAGGCAAGGCCTCGTCGCCCGTCCACGGTCCGAGGCGCACGTAGCCGTCGCCCGATTCGACAGGCACGATCCCGGCCGGGTCGGCGCCGCCCTTCTGCACAACGAACACCTGCGCCGGCGAGCGCCGGACGGCGAAACGCGTCTCCTCCTCGGTGATGGAGTCGAGGCCGCCGCGTTCCTCGGCATAGGCTTCGCGGTAGATCCAGAACCCGCCGTCCTCGAGCGGAAACGGGAGGCCCGCAGCACAGCTGCCGAGCGCGACGAGCAGGAATGTCGTCATTGGGCGCGGGCGATGCCTGCGACGACGTCGTAGAAGATGTCCACCGACTCCTTCAGCGTCGCGAGCGGCACACGCTCGTCGTCGCCGTGCTGTGAGGCGTCCTCGGCGGTCGTGAGCAGGAGCGGCGTGAAGCCATAGCAGGTCACGCCGAGAGGACGCAGCAGCGAGCTCTCGGTGGCGCCCGTGCCCATCTTGGTGGTGATCGGGATGCCCGGATAGCGCGCGCCCACGACGCGCTCGATCAGCGTGAACAGCTCGGTGTCGATGCGGCTCTCGGCCGGCGGTCGCACCGCGCCGATCGGCGTGATCGTGACAGACGGGTCGTCGATCACGGCGCGAAGCCTCGCCAGGAACGCCTCGGGCTCCGTGCCCGGCAGCAGCCGCACGTCGAGCTCGGCCATGGCGCTGCCGGGGATCACGTTCGTCTTGTAGCCCGCCTTCACCACCGTGATCGACACGGAATCGCGCAGGAGCGACGACAGACTCGGATCGCCGTCGTAGAGCCCCCGCGCGGCTTCGGGTTCGGCGATCGCCTTCGCGACGTCCCTGTACCACTCGGCCTCTCGGCCCGTCATGCGCGGAGCCTGATCGCGGAAGAACTTGGCCACCGAGGGAAGCGCCCGCAGCTCCGTCCGCCAGGCACGGACCCGCTCCAGGGCGCGGACGAGCCGGTTGAGCGCCGAGTTCGCGAGCGGACGCGAGCCGTGGCCGGGCTCCCCCGTCGTCTCGAGCTTCAGCCAGAACGGTGATTTCTGGGCGGTCTGGATGCCGAAGTAGATCGGCTTGCCATCCGGGCCCACTCGATTCTCTCCCCCCTCGGTCAGCAGGTACTCCGCCGACATGACTCGCGCACGCCAGCCCTGCGGCGACAGCACGCGCTCGATCCCGCCGAACGCGTCCTCCTCGTCCGCGGTCGCGAGGAAGATCACCTCGCGGTCGAGGCGCGTGTTCTCCCGCTTCAAGCGCAGGAACGCGACGAGCTGGACGATGCCCTCGCCCTTCATGTCGACGGCGCCGCGGCCGTAGAGCCGGCCGTCCTTGATCGCGCCCGAGAACGGAGCCACCGACCAGCGCGCGGCGTCGGCGGGCACGACGTCGGTGTGGTTCATCAAGACGATCGGCCGCTTCTTGCCGGTGCCGGACAGCACGGCGATGAGGTTCGCGCGGCCGGGCGCGAACTCGTCGAGCGTGACCGTGATCCCCTCCTTCTCGAGCACTTCCTTCAGGAACTGCGCTGCCCGCAGCTCGTTCCCGGGCGGGTTCGTCGTGTCGACCTGGAGATATCGCGTCAGCAGCTCGACCGCGAGGTCGCCCCAGGGAGCATCGGGAGCCGCGAGCAGGGCGAGCGCCAGGAAAGAGCAGAGCATGGCGGCGATAATAGCGTCTCTCGAGGTGACCATGCTCCGTCGCGCTCTGCTGCTGCTCTGCTTCGCCACCGTCGCGGGCGCGGAGCCGCGTCCCGTCACAATCGACGACGTCCTCGCGCTCCAGGACGTCGAGGCGCCCCAGCTCAGCCCGGACGGCAAGTGGGTGGCCTACAGCGTCGAGAGCGTGGACGTGGCAAAGGACGAGTCCAGCAAGGACATCTGGATGGTGCCGTTCGCCGGCGGAGCCGCCGTGCGGCTGACCTCGAGCCCCAAATCGGAATCGCGGCCGAAATGGAGCCCCGACGGGCGCTATCTCGCGTTCCTGTCGGGGCGCGAGGGGAAGAAGACCCAGGTCTATCTGCTCGACCGCCAGGGCGGCGAGGCGCAGCGCCTGACCGCCTTTCCCGGCAGCGTGTCGGCGCTCGCCTGGTCGCCGGACGGCACGCGGCTCGCGCTCATCGTCTCCGATGTCGATCCGAACGAGCCCGCCGAAGCCGAGGACGAAGGGAAGCAGAAGAGGAAGCCTCGCCCGATCGTGACGCGGCGCCTGAAATTCAAGAGCGACGGGGAAGGCTACCTGACCGAGCTGCGGTCCCAGCTCCACGTGTACGACGTCCGAACCAGGTCGAGCGCGGCGCTCACATCCGGTCCTCACGACGTCTCGGCGCCGGCATGGTCGCCCGACGGCCGGCTCATCGCGTTCGTCAGCAATCACACCGAGGAGCCGGACGCGAACGAGAACAGCGACATCTTCCTGATCGAGCCGCGGCCTGGCGCGAAGCCGGTCGCGCTGGCCGCCACTGATGCGGCGCAGACCGCGCCTTCCTTCTCCCCCGACGGGCGCCACGTCGCGTTCATCGAGCAGGGCTCCGAGCGCGAGGACACCATCTACACGTCGAACTACGTGGCGGTCGCGCCGGTGGCGGGCGGGCCGAGCCGCGCGCTCGCGAGGGAGCTCGACCGCAACGTAGCCGAGGCGCCGCGCTTCACGGCGGACGGCCGCGCGGTGCTGTTCGTCGTGGAGGAGGGCGGCAACCAGCACCTGGCGCGCGTGCCGCTTTCCGGCGGCCCGGTCGAGCGGATCGTGGCCGGCGAGCGCTCCGTCGCGGACTTCGACGTGGGCCCGAAGGGCGAGATCGTGTTCCTCGACAGCGAACCGCATTCGCCGCCGGAGATCTTCGCGCTCGCACCCCCCGGCCGGCGGCGCCTGACGACCACGAACGACACGCTCGTGAAGACCCTGCAGCTCGGAGAGGTGCGACACCTGCAGGCCAAGGCCGACGACGGAGCGAGTGTCGATTACTTCCTGTGGCTGCCGCCCGGCTATCAGGCCGGCACGAAGCTCCCGGTCGTGCTGTATCCCCACGGCGGGCCCCAATTGCAGACCGACGCGTCCTTCGATCTGCGCCGGCTTTTGCTGGCGTCCCAGGGATACGCCGTCGTCTCGCCGAACTACCGCGGCTCGACCGGCTATGGAAAGGCCTGGGGCCGCGCGATCTGGGCCGACTGGGGCAACAAGGACCTCGCGGATTGCCTGGCCGCGGTCGACGACGTGATCGCGCGCGGCATCGGCGACCCCGAGCGGCTCGGGGTGGGCGGCTGGAGCTACGGCGGCTACCTCACGAACTACGCGATCACGAAGACGGCCCGCTTCAAGGCCGCCGTCGCCGGAGCGAGCGGCACGCTCATGCAGGCGAACTACGGCACCGACGACCTCCAGTACTGGTGGGAGACCGAGCTCGGCCTGCCCTGGAAGGC
>Ga0075428_100011013_pt1 | contig 10058 bp, 8 predicted proteins | sample RhiMetdeltSRZDD2_FD_75291 | JGI IMG/M metagenome (GOLD analysis project Ga0075428, IMG submission 75291) | Populus rhizosphere microbial communities from Tennessee, USA - Rhizosphere MetaG P. deltoides SRZDD2 | ecosystem: Host-associated > Plants > Roots > Rhizosphere > Soil | place: USA...
CAGTACGGGCAGCCCGGGCAGCAGCAGTACGGCCAGCAGTACGGCCAGCAGCCAGGGCAGTACGGGCAGCCACCGCAGGGCCCGGACTATGGGCACCCGCAGCAGTTCGAGCCGGCGCCGAAGAAGCGGCGGGGCAAGCTGATCCCGCTGATCGCGGCACTGGCGGTACTGCTGGTCGCAGGTGCCGGCGGCGCCTTCGCGTACAGTCGACTGGCCGGTGGCGGCGACCAGCCAGCAACCGTACTTCCGTCGACGGCGGTCGCGTACGCGCGGATCGACCTGGACCCGTCCGCGGGCCAGAAGGTGAACGCGATCCGGTTCCTGATGAAGTTCCCGTCGGTCAAGGAGCAGATGGGGCTCAGCTCTGACAACGACGACCTGCGGCAGAAGCTGTTCGAGATGATCAAGAAGGAGGCCGGCGACGACCTCGCCGACGTCGACTTCGAGAAGGACGTCAAGCCGTGGCTGGGTGACCGCGCCGGTATCGCCGCGGTGCCGAACGGCGATAAGGCCGACGCCGTGATGGCGATCCAGATCACGGACGAGGGCAAGGCGAGGGCCGGCCTGGACAAGCTGTTCGCCAACGAGGACGAGAAGCCCGGCATGGCCTTCGTCGAGTCCTACGTGATCATCGCCGAGGACCAGCAGCGGGCGGATGCCGCTGTCGCCGAGGCGAACAAGAAGCCGCTGAGCGACAACGCCACCTTCGACAAGGACATGTCCGAGCTGGGTGAGCAGGGCTTCGCGTCATTCTGGATCGACACCAAGGGTGCCGCCGAGCTGTCCGGGCGAGAGCTGTCCGAGGAGCAGCGCAAGGCGCTGCCGCAGGGTAGCGCCGCCGGCGCGCTCCGGTTCGAAGCGGACCATGTGGAGCTCGAGGGCGTCGTACATGGCGACAAGTCGTTCAAGCCGGGCAAGGCGAAGGCCGAGGAGGTCGTGACGAACCTGCCCGACTCGACCGCCGCCGCGATCGCGATCTCGGACGGCGCGAGCTACATCGACAAGATCTGGGAGCAGGTCCAGAAGGCGTCCGGCAGCGGGGTGGACCTGACCGAGATGGCGAACGACCTCGCCGAGCAGTACGGGATCAAGATCCCGGACGATCTGAAGCTGCTGCTCGGTGAGAACTTCGTGATCTCGGCCGACAAGGCAGCGCCGGAGAACGGGCTGCCGAAGGTCGCGGCGAAGGTCAAGACCGACCCGGCGAAGGCCGAGCCCGTGGTCGACAAGCTGGTCGGCATCGCCCGCAACCAGGGCGGCGTGGACGTCGAGCTGGGCAAGGCGAAGGACGAGAACACGCTGGTCGTTGCCACCAGCAAGGAGTACGCCGACGCCGTGCTCAAGGGCGGAAAGCTCGGCGACTCCGAGGCGTTCAAGGCCGCGGTCCCGGACCCCGAAGACTCGATGATGATCGGGTATGTCGACTTCGACGCCGTTCGCTCGCTGGCACCGGAGGAGACCGACAACCGCGACTTCGCCGCGTTGAAGTCGGCCGGCTACTCGGCCCGCGTCACCGGCGACGGCGAAGCCAAGTTCGACCTCCGCGTAGTCGCCAACTAGTACCACTCAACCGGGCCCGCCTCAGCACCACACCGAGGCGGGTCCGGCGCGACGCCGCCCCACTTCTGCGCCCGGCACCAGCTCGTGGAGGGATCAAGCCTCGGGGTCGTCGGCGAAGAGGTCAGCGGGTCGGGGCTCGGCGGCGGTGGCGTCCGGGTCGAGCACGGCGAGCACCGCGTCGCCGTACCTGGTGAGCTTGTTCTCGCCGATCCCGCTGATCGTGCCGAGCTCGGCGAGTGACGTCGGGCGCTCGGTGGCGATCTGGCGCAGCGTGGCGTCGTGGAAGATCACGTACGCCGGGACGCCCTGCTCCTTGGCGGCAGCGCCACGCCAGCTCCGCAGCTGCTCGAAGATTCCGGCCGCCTCCGGCGACAGGTCGGCGGAGGCGGCAGCCGATGCCTTGCGGGCGGACTTCGAGGTCTTGCGTTCCGGCTCGCGGCGCATGAGCACCTCGCGGCGCCGGCCGAGTACGTCGGCGCTGCCCTCGGTCAGCACCAGCGTGCCGTAGTCGCCCTCGACCGCGAGCAGCCGCAGCGCCAGCAGCTGGCGGATGACCCCGCGCCACTCGGTGTCGCGTAGCTCGGTGCCGACACCGAAGACGGTCAGCTGGTCGTGCCGGAACTGCTCGACCTTGGGGGTGGTCTTGCCGAGCAGGATGTCGATGATCTGGCCGGCGCCGAACTTCTGCCGCCGCTCGTGCTGCAGCCGGTAGACGGTGGACAGCACCTTCTGCGCGGCGATCGTGCCGTCCCACGACTCCGGCGGCGTGATGCAGGTGTCGCAGTTGCCGCACGGCGTACCGTGCTGGCCGAAGTAGGCGAGCAGCTGGGCCCGGCGGCACTGCACGGTCTCGCACAGTGCCAGCATCGCGTCCAGGTGGGCGCTGAGCCGGCGGCGGTGCGCGGCGTCGCCCTCGGAGGTGTCGATCAGGCGGCGCTGCTGGACGACGTCCTGCAGCCCGTACGCGAGCCACGCGGTCGACGGCAGCCCGTCCCGCCCGGCCCGGCCGGTCTCCTGGTAGTACCCCTCGACCGACTTCGGTAGGTCGAGGTGCGCGACGAACCGGACGTCGGGTTTGTCGATGCCCATCCCGAACGCGATCGTCGCAACCACGACCAGCCCGTCCTCGCGCAGGAACCGGGCCTGGTGCGTGGTGCGGGTCCGGCTGTCCAGGCCGGCGTGGTACGGCAGCGCCTCGATGCCGTTCTGGGTGAGGAACGCGGCCGTCTTCTCCACCGAGTTCCGCGACAGGCAGTACGCGATGCCGGCGTCGCCGGAGTGCTCGGTGCGCAGCAGGTCGAGCAGCTGCCGCTGCGGGTTGTCCTTGGGCACCATCCGGTACTGGATGTTCGGCCGGTCGAAGCTGGCGACGAAGTGCCGGGCGCTCTTCAGGTTCAGCCGGGTCGCGATCTCGTGGTGGGTGGCCTCGGTGGCGGTGGCGGTGAGCGCGATCCGCGGTACGTCGGGCCAGCGCTCGTGCAGCTCGGACAGCATCAGGTAGTCCGGCCGGAAGTCGTGCCCCCACTGCGAGACGCAGTGCGCCTCGTCGATCGCGAACAGCGCGATCTTCCCGCGGTCCAGCAGGTCCACGGTGGACGACACCCGAAGCCGCTCCGGCGCCAGGTACAGCAGGTCCAGCTCACCGGCCAGGAACGCCCGCTCGGTGTCCCGGCGCTGCGCGAAGTCCTGGGTCGAGTTGAGGAACCCGGCTCGTACGCCGAGCGCGAGCAGCGCATCGACCTGGTCCTGCATCAGCGCGATCAGCGGCGAGATCACCACCCCGGTCCCGCTGCGGACCAGCGCCGGGATCTGGTAGCACAGCGACTTGCCGCCGCCGGTAGGCATCAGCACCAGCGCGTCGCCGCCACCGATCACGTGCTCGATGATCTGCTGCTGGTCGCCGCGGAAGGAGTCGTACCCGAAGACCCGTCGGAGCACCTGCAGGGCTTCGTCGGCGGCAGCAGTCACCCAGCCATCCTAGGAGCCGTGCCGCCCAACCCGCGGGAGGCTGTGGACAAGCTACTCGCCGGCGTAGGTTCCCGCGCTCCAGAAGTTGCCCTCGTGGTCGCGGACCGAGAACCCGCGCGACCCGTAGTCCTCGTTGCGCAGCCCGCGCACCACGGTGGCACCAGCCGCGGTGACCCGCTCGAACAGCGCGTCCGGGTCGTCGTGCACCAGGTACACCGCCTGCGCCTGGTCCGCGAGCCCGTCGAACTCGTTCTCGCCGCGGTCGACCGAGCCGAGCATGATGCCGCCGCCGGCGGGCCAGGACAGCTCGGCGTGCGCGATCGAGCCCTCGCGCTCGCCCGGGTACGACGCGACCAGTGTGAAGCCGAGGCCTTCGGTGAGGAACCGCAGTGCCGCCGGCCCGTCGCGGTAGATCAGTGTCGGCCAGACGCCGATGACGGTGGTCCGTGTGTCAGTCATACCGTCACGATGCGGCCGCGGGCGACTCCAGGTCTTGTACGTATGGGAGCTCCTCGGCGATCCACTGCCGCGGCGTACATCCGGCGAGCGCCTGCCACTCCCGGGTCAGGTGCGCCTGGTCGGCGAACCCGCACTGCGCGGCCAGGTCGGCGAGCCGGAGCTGCGGACTGGTCCGCAACCGCCCGACCGCCCGCTCGAACCGCAGCACCCGGGCGGCGACCTTGGGGGACAGCCCGAACTCCTGCCCGAACCGCTCACCGAGGTGCCGCCGAGACCAGCCCACCTCGGCTGCGATCTCCTGCACACCCGCGGTGCCGGCGCTGTCCCGCAGCCGCTGCCAGGCCCACCCCACCTCCGGTTGCGGTCCGGTCAGTTGCCGCCGGGACCGGCGTCGTACCGCGTCGGTGAGAAACCGCTCGACCAGGTCGAACCGCTGCGGCCAGTCCGGCAGTTCTGCGAGCCGCTCCGGCAGCAGCCGCGCCTGGGGTCCGAGCACGTCGCCCAGGTCGAGCACGAGCCGGCTGAGCTCACCGGCCGGCACGCCGAGCAGCAGCCGCGACCCGGCCGGCGTGAGCGCCAGCTGGAGCCCGGCCCGGTTAGGCGACTGCCCGATCCGCACCGCGGTGTCGTGCAGGCCGCCGGCCAGCGCGTGGAACTTCTCCACCGGTCCGCCGGGCCACGCGACGCCGAGTGGCTCGTCCAGGCAGATCACGAGTGTGAGGTGCTGGGACGGCAGCCCGCGATGCAGCTCCGGCGGCTCGCCCGCGTACGCGTACCCGGTCAGCTCGGCCAGGTACGGCCGCAGTGCCGCCACCGGCGCCCGCGCGTGATGCTCCAGCAACCCGCTCACCCCGCCAGGCTAGACGCCGTGCCGGACACTCTCAGTTCGGCGCCAGGTCGGACCAGGAGATGTCGATGGCGGGGAGCGAGGGGAGAGCGGCCATCGCGGCCAGCTCGGAGTCGATCAGGCCGACCAGGTGGGCGAGGCGGCTGGTGGTGTCGATGATCTCGAGCAGCCGCTGGCGGTCGGGCTGGATCAGCACCATCGCGGCCGCGATCAGGTAGGAGAGCGTGTTCGGATCGTCCGGCAGCGATCCGAGGTGCAAGCCTGGCCGGCTGATCTCGGTCACGGCGTCGGCGTACCGGCGGAACCGCTCGAGCGCGATCGAGGCGGCACCGAGTGGGTCGGAGCCGGCGTTCTCGCCGAGCCAGTCGACCTTGGCCACCAGGTAGTCGCCGTCGCCGTCCAGCTCGACCACCCGGAACCGGCGGCTGCCGGTGAGGGTCACCTCGAGCGGGCCCTCGCCGTCGTCGCCGGCCTCGCCGGTGATGTCGGACACCACGGCGGCGCAACCGACGCCGTGCAGCGAGCGGAACACCCGGTCGCCGAGCTCGTAGCCGTCCCGGATCGCCAGCGCCCCGCAGATCATCTCCTCGTCCCCGGACGCCTGCAGGTCTCGGATCACCGCGCGGTTCTGGACGTCGGCCACCGGAACGGGGGCCACCAGTCCCGGGAACAGCACCGTGTCGACGGTGAGTAGCGGGAGCCGGGAGTCCATGCGACCGACCCTAGGGCATTGCCGCGGGGCCGAGTGGACCCAAGTTCCAAGGCCGGGCGGCGCAGGTTTCGGGCCGCGGTCGCCGCCTTCGGTTCTCAAGGAGCGGAGCCTGAAACCCGCGTCCACTCGGCCCCAATAAACTGGCAGCATGATTCGCCGCGTCGACCTGCGGGGCCGAAAGGCCTCCGAGGTTCTGGACTACCGCGCTCTCGTACCGCGGGCCGCGTTCGACGTCGAGCACGCCGTCGACGTCGTACGCCCGATCTGCGACGACGTACGGCATCGCGGTGACGAGGCGATCCGGGCGTACGGCGAGAAGTTCGACGGGGTCGTAGTCGAGTCGCTGCGGGTTCCGCGACCGGCGCTGGACGAGGCGCTGGCCGGGCTGGACCCCGAGGTGCGGGCCGCGTTCGCCGAGTCGATCCGCCGGGTCCGCGCGGTGAGCGAGGACGAGCGCGGCGCCGACGTCGTGTCCGAGCCGGCGCCGGGCGGCCGGGTGACGCAGCGGCTGGTCCCGGTGAGCCGGGTCGGGCTGTACGTGCCGGGCGGGCTGGTGCCGCTCGCGTCGAGCGTGGTGATGAACGTGGTGCCGGCGCAGGTGGCCGGGGTCGGCTCGCTCGCAGTGGCCTCGCCCCCGCAGCGCGAGTTCGGTGGCCTGCCGCACCCGACGGTGCTCGCGGTGTGCGCGCTGCTGGGCGTCGACGAGGTGTACGCGATGGGCGGTGCCCAGGCGATCGCCGGCTTCGCCTACGGCTTTGACGGCTGCCCGAAGGTCGATCTGGTCAGCGGGCCGGGCAACATCTACGTGGTCGCGGCCAAGCGGCTGCTCAAGGGCGTCGTCGGAATCGACGCCGAGGCGGGTCCGACCGAGATCGCGATCCTCGCCGACGACACGGCGGACCCGGAGCACGTGGCCGCTGACCTGATCAGCCAGGCCGAGCACGACCCGATGGCCGCCAGTGTGCTGGTCACGCCGAGCGAGACCCTGGCCGACGCGGTTGCCGCGGCGCTGCCGGGACAGGTCGCCGCGACCAGGCACAGCGAGCGAATCACTACCGCTCTGGGCGGGGAACAGTCCGGGATCGTGCTGGTCGACGACCTGGAGCAGGGCACCGAGGTGGTGAACGCGTACGCCGCGGAGCACCTGGAGATCCAGACCGAGGACGCGGCCGAGCGCGCGCTGCGGATCACCAACGCGGGCGCGATCTTCATCGGTCCGTGGGCGCCGGTCTCGCTCGGCGACTACTGCGCCGGGTCGAACCACGTGCTGCCGACCGCCGGCTGCGCCTGCCACTCGTCCGGCCTCTCGGTGCGCAGCTTCCTCAAGGCCGTGCATGTCGTCGACTACACCCACGAGGCGTTGGCGGACGTCGCCGGTCACGTGGTGGCGCTGGCGCACGCGGAGGACCTGCCCGCCCACGGTGCGGCCGTCTCGGTGAGGTTCCAGGGGGATCGCGCGGATGGCTGACTTCTCCGGGCTGCCGTTGCGTGACGAGCTGAAGGGGTTCGAGCCGTACGGCGCCCCGCAACTCGACGTACCGGTACTGCTCAACGTCAACGAGAACCCGTACCCGCCGAGCCAGGCGGTGATCGACGACCTCTCCGCGGCGGTGGCGGACGCGGCCCGCGGCCTGAACCGGTATCCGGACCGGGATTTCCTTGCCCTGCGCAACGACCTGGCGGCGTACCTGGGCACGGAGTCCGGTGCCGATCTGACCGCGGAGCAGGTCTGGGCGGCGAACGGGTCCAACGAGGTGATGCTGCACCTGCTACAGGCCTTCGGTGGGCCCGGCCGCACGGCGCTGTCGTTCGCACCGACCTACTCGATGTACCCGGAGTACGCCCGGGACACCAACACCGCCTGGGTGACCGGGCGACGCGAGGCCGACTTCACCGTCGACCCGGACCACGCGCTGGCGCAGATCGCCGAGCACCGGCCATCGGTCGTGCTGCTGGCGTCACCGAACAACCCGACCGGTACGGCGCTGCCGCTGGACCTGGTCGAGACGCTGGTCAAGACCTGTGCGGAGCTGCCCTGCGTGGTGGTGGTCGACGAGGCGTACGCCGAGTTCCGCCGGGCCGGTACGCCGAGCGCCGTCACGCTGCTGCCGTCGTACCCGAACCTGGCGGTGGCGCGGACGATGTCGAAGGCGTTCGCGTTCGCCGGTGCCCGGCTCGGGTACCTGGCGGCGAGCTCGGACCTGGTGGACGCGTTGCGGATCGTGCGGCTGCCGTACCACCTGTCCGCGGTGACCCAGGCGGTCGCGCGGGCGGCGCTGCGGCACACCGACGAGCTGCTCGGCCGGGTCGCGGCACTGCGCGAGTCGCGGGACGAGACCGTCGAGTGGCTGCGCGCGTCCGGTCTGGAGGCGGTCGACTCGGACGCGAACTTCGTGCTGTTCGGCCGGTTCACCGACCGGCACGCGGTCTGGCAGGCGCTGCTGGCCGACGGGGTGCTGATCCGTGAGACCGGCCCGGCCGGCTGGCTTCGCGTGTCGGTCGGTACCCCGGACGAGAACGCCGCCTTCCGCCGCTCGTTGACAAAGGTGCTTCAGGCAACGGAGGTTGTGGCATGAGCCGGACCGCTCGGATCGAGCGCGAGACCAGCGAGTCGAAGGTCGTCGTCGAGGTCGACCTGGACGGCACCGGGCGCGGTGACATCTCCACCGGGGTCGGGTTCTACGACCACATGCTGAACTCGCTCGCCAAGCACGCGCTGCTGGACCTGCGGGTGCAGACCGTCGGCGACCTGGAGATCGACGCGCACCACACCGTCGAGGACACCGCGATCGTGCTCGGCCAGGCCCTGAAGGAGGCGCTCGGCGACAAGCGCGGGATTTGCCGGTTCGGCGACGCGACCGTGCCGCTGGACGAGACCCTGGTGCACTGCACCGTGGACCTCTCCGGCCGCCCGTACTGTGTGCACACCGGTGAGCCCGAGGGCCAGGTGTACGCCGTGATCGGGGCGAACTACGCCGGCTCGCTGACCCAGCACGTGTTCGAGACGCTGGCCTTCAACGCCGCGATCTGCATCCACGTCCGAGTGCTGTCCGGCCGCGACCCGCACCACATCGTCGAGGCTCAGTTCAAGGCGTTCGCGCGGGCGCTGCGGGCCGCCGCCGAGCTCGACCCGCGGCAGTCCGGCGTACCCAGCACCAAGGGCGCTCTGTGACCGCACCCGCCGTGGTGCTGCTGGACTACGGTTCCGGCAACATTCGTTCGGGCGAGCGCGCGCTGGCCCGGGCCGGCGCCGACGTCACCGTCACGTCGGACTTCGACACCGCGCTGAACGCGGACGGCCTGTTCGTCCCCGGAGTCGGCGCCTTCGCGGCCTGCATGAGCGGGCTGCGGGCGGTCCGCGGCGACGTCCTGGTCGACAAGCGGCTGGCCGGTGGCCGTCCGGTGCTCGGGATCTGCGTCGGCATGCAGATCCTGTTCGAACGCGGTATCGAGCACGGTGTCGAGACCGACGGCTGCGGGCAGTGGCCTGGTGTGGTCGAGCGGCTACGGACCACCGACGACGCGCCGGTGCCGCACATGGGCTGGAACACCGTGGACGCCGAACCCGACTCGCGGCTGTTCGAGGGCGTGGCGGGGGAGCGCTTCTACTTCGTGCACTCGTACGGCGTCCGCGAGTGGCAGCTCACCGGCACCCGCGAGTCGGTCCGGCCGCGGCTCGGCTGGACGTCGTACGGCGGTGACCGCTTCGTCGCCTCGGTCGAGAACGGCCCGCTCAGCGCCACCCAGTTCCACCCCGAGAAGTCCGGCGATGCCGGCGCCGCCCTGCTCCACAACTGGGTCCGCTCGCTGTAGGTGTACCCGGCAGGCCGTGTCGGCGTGACCGCCGCCCGATACGGCATGCAACTCGCGTGGTCAACCACGCGAACGCAGGGTTCTCCCCGCGCGTGCGCGGGGAGAACCCTCAGCCCGAGTGGTTAACCACGCGGAGTGCGGGAGGGGAGAAGGCGGCGCGGGGCGCGGCGCGGGCTGGTGCGGGGCGGGTGCGGGGGCGCTTGCCGGTGACAACGTGCGCTTCGTCAGGAGTGCGGGTGGCGGTGGAAACTTACGGATCAGCCGGTCGGTCACGGTTCGGATACTGAGGCGTAGTTTTCATTGCCAGGTATCTTCCGCACGGTGGCCGCTGATGCCACACTCAACCGCCAAGAAGTGGTGCGCGCTCGGGGTTCGAGGAGGCGTCACGTTGCTGGCTGTCGAGAACCTCGAGGTCGTCTACGACGACGTGATGCTGGTGCTGCGTGGTGTCAGCCTCGAGGTGGCCGACGGCCGGATCGTCACGCTGCTGGGCGCGAACGGGGCCGGCAAGTCGACGCTGCTGCGGGCGATGTCCGGCCTGCTCGACGTGCATGACGGCGAGGTCACGCGGGGGAAGGTGACACTGGACGGCGAGCCGGTGCACGGGCTGGCGCCGCACAAGGTCGCGGCGCTCGGGATCAAGCAGGTGATGGAGGGCCGGCGGATCCTGGCCGAGCTCACGGTCGAGGAGAACCTGCG
>Ga0075428_100011016_pt1 | contig 10057 bp, 12 predicted proteins | sample RhiMetdeltSRZDD2_FD_75291 | JGI IMG/M metagenome (GOLD analysis project Ga0075428, IMG submission 75291) | Populus rhizosphere microbial communities from Tennessee, USA - Rhizosphere MetaG P. deltoides SRZDD2 | ecosystem: Host-associated > Plants > Roots > Rhizosphere > Soil | place: USA...
GAGTTCGAGCAGCAGATCGACGCCCTGAGCGAGAACGAGATCAGCCAGCCGTTCAAGACGCAGTACGGCTGGCACATCGTCCAGCTGCTCGGCCGCCGTACCTACGACGCCACCGACGACGTGATCCGCAGTCGCTGTGTCTCGCAGATGCGCGAGACGCGCGCCGACGAGGAAGCGGAGCTCTGGCTGCGCCGCCTGCGCGACGAGGCCTTCGTCGAATACCGCATGTGAGCGCCCGCGCGCCACTCCCAACGATCGCAATCACGAGCGGCGAACCCGCCGGCATCGGCCCCGAAATCTGTCGCGCACTCAACCGGCACCGCTGGCCCGCGCGGCTGGTCGTGATCGGGGACACGAGACTCTTCGGCGTCCCGTTGCCGGCCTTTGATTCCGACGCGCCCGCCCGTCGCCGCATCGAGGCGCTGCACCGGCCGCTCGCGCGAGCCGCCCGCCCCGGCCGGCTCGATACGCGCAACGCCGCGTACGTCCTCGGGCTCATCGATGCCGCGGTCGAGGGTTGCACGAGCGGTGTCTTCGACGCGATGGTCACCGCGCCCGTGCACAAGGGGATCATCAACGACGCCGGCATCGATTTCACCGGCCACACGGAGTACCTGGCTGACCGCACCGGCGCCGCGCAGCCGGTGATGCTGCTCGTGGGCGGCGGACTCCGTGTGGCACTTGCGACCACGCACTTGCCGCTCTCCGAGGTGAGCGGCGCGCTCACCCAGCCGCGGCTCGCGGCGGTGCTACGTGTGCTGGAGAGCGATCTGCGCCGGCGCTTCCGCCTGCGTGCGCCGCGGATCCTGGTGTGCGGGCTCAACCCGCACGCGGGCGAATCCGGGCACCTGGGGCACGAGGAACGCCAGATCATCTCCCCGGTGCTGAGGCGTCTACGCCGCGCCGGGATGAAGCTCAGCGGGCCGGTACCCGCGGACACAGCCTTCGTGCCCGCGGGCCTCCGCGAGTTCGACGCCGTGCTCGCGATGTACCACGATCAGGGTCTGCCCGTGATCAAGCGCGCGAGCTTTGGTCATGCGGTCAACGTAACCCTGGGACTGCCGATCGTGCGCACGTCGGTCGATCACGGCACGGCGCTCGACATCGCGGGGCGCGGCCGCGCCGATCCCGGCAGCCTGCTCGAGGCCGTCTCGCTCGCCATCGAGCTCGCCGCCCGCGGCGGACGGTCACGGACGTGAGCCGGCCGAAGAAGCGCTACGGACAGCACTTTCTCCACGACCCCGGCACGATCGACCGGATCGTGCGCGCGATCGACCCGCAGCCGGGCGAGCGGCTGGTGGAGATCGGACCGGGGCGCGGCGCGATCAGCGCGGCGCTGCTGAGTGCGGCGGGGGCGCTCGACGTCATCGAGATCGACCCCGACGTGATACCGGCGCTCACCCGCCGCTGCGCGGACCGGGGCGAGCTGCGGGTGCACCTGGCAGATGCGCTCGAGTTCGATTTCCGGGCGCTGCGCGGCTCGGGCGCCAAGCTGCGGCTTGCCGGCAACCTGCCGTACAACGTCTCGACGCCGCTCCTGTTCCGGCTGATCGAGCAGATCGATGCGATCGCCGACATGCACTTCATGCTGCAGAAGGAGGTCGTAGCGCGAATGGCCGCCCGACCCGGGACGCGGGATTACGGGCGGCTGACCGTGATGCTGGCGCCGCATGTGCGCGTACGGCCCCTGTTCGACATCGGTACCGGCGCCTTCTCGCCGCCGCCGCGCGTGCAATCGACGTACTTTGCGCTCGAACCGCTGTCCGAGCCGCCGTTCGCCCTCGGCGACCGCACCGCCTTCGCCCGCGTCGTCGCCGCAGCCTTTTCGCAGCGCCGCAAGACGCTGCGCAATTCCCTCCGTGCCCTGGTCGACGCGACGGCGATCGAGTCCGCCGGCATCGACCCCGGCGCCCGGCCCGAGACGCTCGCCCCCGCCGAATTCGCCGCCCTCGCCGCGCGCTCCCGGTCTTAAGTCGCGAGCGAGTTGTGGCACGCCCCGCGCACCATATAATCCGGCCATCGGGACTTCCGGGGCGGCCATGCGCGAATATCAGAAGATCCTGCTCTGCGTGGACCTGACGGACGACAGCGACGCCATCGCGACGCGTGGCAAGTGGATCGCGCAACGCTACGGCGCCGAGCTCACGCTCCTGCACGTGGTCGAGTACGTCCCGGTCGAGCCCATGGGGGAGGCGCTGCTCCCGGCGGTGCAGATCGAGGGCGAGCTGGTCGAGCGGGCCCGGCTGCGGATCGCGGAGCTCGCGAAGCGGCTCGGTCTCGAGAACTGCGAGCGCATCGTGCAGACCGGCAACATCAAGGCGGATGTGGTGCGGATCGCGCAGGAGCGCGGCGTCGACCTGATCGTCATCGGCAGCCGTGAGCGCCATGGCGTGTCCATCCTTTTCAACTTCACGGAGGATACGGTGCTGCACGCCGCGCCCTGCGACGTGCTGGCCGTCCGGTTGCCCAAGGACGGCCGCGCCACGGCCGCCTCCCATGGAAGCGGCTGAAGTCGGGCATCGCATCCGGGTCGACGTGGCCACGAGCTACGTCGAGGATCAGTCGAACCCGACGGAAGGCCGATTCGTGTTCGCGTACACCATCACCATCCGCAACGAGGGTCAGGTCGCGGCACGGCTCATGACGCGTCATTGGATCATCACCGATGCGAACGGCAAGGTGCAGGAAGTCCAGGGCGAGGGCGTGGTCGGGGAGCAGCCCCACCTGAAGCCCGGCCAGGGCTTTCGGTACTCGAGCGGCGCCATACTCGAAACGCCGGTCGGCGTAATGCAGGGCAGCTATCGTATGGTCGCCGACGGCGGCGAGGTATTCGACGCGCCGATCGCGCCGTTCACGCTCGCCATGCCCGGCATGCTGCACTGACTCGGCCGTGGCGGTCTACGCCGTCGGCGACGTGCAGGGCTGCGCGCTCGAACTGCAGGCGCTGCTCACGAAAATCGACTTCGACGCACGACGAGACCGGCTGTGGTTCGTCGGGGACCTCGTAAACCGCGGACCCGACTCGCTCGCCGTACTGCGCCGTGTCCAGGCGCTCGGTGACGCGGCCATCGTCGTACTCGGCAACCACGACCTGCACCTGCTCGCCGTGGCCCGCGGCGACGCCTCGCTCAAGAGTGGCGACCACGGTCTCGAGGCGGTGCTCGACGCTCCGGATCGCGAGCCCTTGCTCGACTGGCTGCAGGGTCGGCCGATGCTGCATCACGACCCGGCGCTCGGCGTCACGTTGGTGCATGCCGGGCTGCCTCCGCAGTGGGATCTGAAGACCGCGATCCACTGCGCGCGCGAGCTCGAGGCGGAGCTCCGCAGCGAGCGCAAGGGCCGGTTTTACCGTCGCATGTACGGGGATCAGCCTGACCTGTGGCGCGACGATCTCGAGGGCGATGCGCGGCTGCGCTTCATCGTCAATTGCCTGACACGGCTGCGGGTATGCGATGCGCAGGGACGTGTCTTTCTCGGCTTCAAGGGTCGGCTTGAACAACTCCCAGTGGGTCTGACACCCTGGTTCCGCGTGCCCGGCCGACGCACCGCGGGCGAGCGTATCGTCTGCGGTCACTGGTCGGCGCTCGGCTACCTCGACCAGAACGGCGTCGCTTCCATCGACACGGGCTGCGTCTGGGGAGGACCGCTTACTGCGCTACGCCTGGATCCGCCGACTGGCCTGGTTCAGGTTCCGGGGTCCACGGTTCGAGGACTTCCAGCTGCAGATTGACGCTGCCGCGCTGCACGCGGTTCGGCTGGCAGTTCATCTTGTCCTCGACGATCTTGAAGCCGAGTGGCTTGAAGACGTGGTCGCGCATCTGCTCGATCAGCTCGCAATCGCCGGCCTCGATGCGACCGCGGCGGGACGCGTCGTCGAAGCTCACCTTGCGCGTGCTGGCTGCGAACTGCGCCTCCGCGTTGTCGACGACCGATGATTCACCGCGCACTCGCGCGAGCAACTCTCGCTCACCCGCCGTCGCATCCAGCGCCGCCAGCAGGTCCGACGTGACACGTTGCGGGACGACGGCCTCGATCACCACCCGCGGCGTGGTCTCCGCGCCGGAATAGAACTCCGGACCCGCAGGCCCGTACCGGACCTCCGGTCCACCCGTGCTAAAGCAGGACCTGATGCGAACCTTGGATCCGTCCATCAGACCGAGCTGCTCGAGGACCCACTTGACCTTGTTACGCAGGCCGTCGCAGTAGTACATCGACGTCGCCGAGAAGTATGTAAACGCCAGCTCCTTGGTGACCCAGATTGCCGGGACCGTGCCGGCCGGGCCACTGTCGGCCACGCCGGCCATCGATGCCGGCGCGTCGGCCAGCGTGCCTGCGGCGGCAGGAGGTGTGGCCTTCGAGATCTGCTCCGCCACGTCGGCGGGCGCCTGCGGGTGCGCGGGCTCCGGCAGAGCACCGACCACCAGCAACACGACGCACAGCAGTCTGATATTCATCATCTCCTCCAGGGGCCCTTGCCCACCGGACCGCGCGGCCGCCGCGCGACGCTCCCTTATACTGCCACCAGCCGGGGCCGCCGGCACGACGAGTTGGGCCGGGATGCCGCCGCTGATCGCCTTTAATTTCCAGCGCTGGATCGACGAGCACCGACACCTGTTGAAGCCGCCGGTGGGCAACAAGCAGGTGTTCGAGGACGCGGAGCTCATCATCATGGTCGTCGGGGGTCCAAACGCGCGCAAGGACTATCACGATGACCCCGGCGCGGAATTCTTCTACCAGCTCGAGGGCGACATGCTGCTGCGTACGATCCAGGATGGCCGCCGCGTCGATCTGCCGATCCGGCAGGGTGAAATTCTGTTGCTTCCGGGCCACGTTCCGCATTCCCCGCAGCGCCAGACCGATACGGTGGGGCTGGTCGTCGAGCGACGCCGCCTGGCGGACGAAAAGGATGGCTTTCTCTGGTACTGCGAGCGATGCGATGCGCTGCTCCACAAGGAGTACCTCCACGTGAGCGACATCGAGACGCAGCTGCCGCCGGTATTCGAGCGTTTCTGGTCGACGCCCGAACAGCGCACCTGTCGCAGCTGCGGCACGGTCATGCAGGTCCCCTGAGGCCCGCGTCATGGATTGGATCGAGATATCGGTCGACGGGCGGTGCTGGCGTGGCGCAGCCGCCGCGATCGATCTCGCGATACCGCTCGACTTCCACGGTGTGCAGCCGCGGTTCTTCGCCGATGCCGCCGCCTCGTCCGCGCCGCTCGAGGCTGGAAGCTTCAACGGCGAGGTTCGGCGCGGCGCCAGCTGCAACTGCAGCATCCACACCTTCGCTCCGCACTGTCACGGCACGCACACCGAGTGCGTCGGCCATCTCACCGACGACGGGCACAGCCTGGCTAATCACCCGCCCGAGCCGGTCCGGCTGGCTCTGGTCGTCACCATGCCACCCGACACGCGCGAGATCTCGCACGCCGTGCTCGCGACCGCGGCCGAGCGCTGGGAGGGTTTGCCATGGACGGCGCTCATCGTCCGCACGATGCCAAACGACCCGCAGAAGCGTTACCGTCACTATGAAGGGCCGGCCCCGGCGCCCTGGTTCTTGCCCGAAGGCATCGGCTGGATCGTGAGCCACGGGGTCACGAGCCTGGTCGTCGACCTGCCCAGCCTCGATCGCGGCGACGACCCGGTCCTCGCGGCGCACCGGGCGTACTGGGGGTTGCCGGCGGGCGGGCGCCGCACCGCTGAGGCGAGCCGCGCGACCGCGCTCGTGACCGAGCTCGCGTACGTGCCGGACCGAATGCTCGACGGCCTGTACCTTCTCGAGCTGCAGATCGCGCCCTTCGCGAGCGATGCCGCACCCAGCCGTCCCGTGGTCCGCGCCGCCACCGAGGTCCGGCGGTGAAACTCGACCGTCGGCACGCGCAGGCACTCGACACCGCCGATCCGCTGCACGACTGGCGGACGCGCTTCGAGATACCGCACGGTGAGGACGGCGCGCCGCTCCTCTACCTGTGCGGGCACTCGCTGGGCATCCAGCCAAAGCTCGCTCAGCGCTACGTGGCGGAGTGCATGGAGGACTGGCGCACGCTCGCGGTCGAGGGACACTTCACCGGGCGACGGCCGTGGATGCCGTATCACGAGCGTGCCGCGCCGGCGCTCGCGCGACTGGTCGGTGCAAGCCCGCAGGAAGTCGTGGCGATGAACACGCTCACGGTCAACCTGCACCTCATGCTCGCAAGCTTCTATCGCCCGACCGGGGAGCGCTGCGCGCTCCTGATCGAGCAAGGCGCCTTTCCGTCGGATCGCCACGCGGCCGAATCGCAGGTGCGCTTCCACGGCGGCAATCCCGCGCGCGACCTGATCGAGCTCGCACCCCGCACGGGCGAGGCACTGCTTCGGACAGAGGACATCGTCGCCGCGATCGAGCGTGACGGCGCGCGCATCGCGACGATCCTGCTGCCGGGCGTGCAGTACCTGACCGGACAGCGTCTCGACCTCGCGACGATCACGCGGGCCGGCCACGCGCAGGGCTGCCTCGTCGGCTTCGACCTTGCGCACTCGATCGGCAACGTCGAGGTCGCCCTGCACGACAGCGGCGCGGATTTCGCCGTGTGGTGCCACTACAAGTACGTAAATGCAGGTCCCGGCGCCGTCGGCGGCGCCTACGTGCACGCTCGTCACGCGCACCGCCGCGAGTTGCCGCGGTTTGCCGGCTGGTGGGGTCACGACAAGACGACGCGGTTTCTGATGGGACCGGAGTTCAACCCGATCGAGGGTGCGGAAGGCTGGCAACTCAGCAATCCGCCAATCCTGGCGATGGCGCCGCTCATGGCGTCGCTCGAGCATTTCGACGAGGTCGGCATGACGGCGCTGCGTCGTAAGTCAGTGGCGCTGACCGGTTATCTAGAGATGCTTGTGCAGGAGATCCTCGCGAAGCAGGTCACGATCGTGACACCCGCCGACCCCGAGGCGCGCGGCGCGGCGCTGTCGCTGCGCGTGCACGTCGACCGTGACCGCGCGCGGGCGGTTTTCGACGGACTGCGCGGGCGCGGCATCGTCCCGGACTGGCGCGAGCCGGACGTGATCCGCGCCGCGCCCGTGCCCTTCTACAACAGCTTCGATGACGCCTGGCGCTTTGCGGATGCGCTTCGCGCGGAGCTCGCAGCATGAACCCGCACGTCACGATCCTGGGCGCGGGTCTCTCGGGCGCGCTGATGTCGATCTTCCTGGCGCGCAACGCCCGCAAGGTCGTGCTCTACGAGCGGCGGCCCGACCTGCGCAAGGTGGACATGGACGCCGGCCGCTCGATCAATCTCGCACTCGCCGCGCGCGGCATCGAGGCGCTCAAGGAAGCCGGCGTGTTCGAGGAGGTCGAGCCGCTTCTCATCCCGATGCGCGGCCGCATACTGCACGCGCTCGACGGGCAGCAGAGCTTCGTGCCCTACGGGCAGCGCCCGCACGAAGTGATCTTCTCCGTGTCGCGGCCGGGCCTCAATGGCGTGCTGCTCGATCACGCGCAGCGCGTGTACGGCATAAGCGCGAAGTTCCTGCACGCCGCGCGTGCGATCGACTTCGACCGCGACGAGCTCACGATGCTGAACGAGGTGACTGGGGACCCGCAGCGTCTGCGCATGGCGCCGCTGATTGCGGCCGACGGCGCAGGATCGATCGTGCGGCGCGCGATGACCGGGCAGCTCGGCGTGCGTGTCACCGAGGACATGCTCGAGCACGGTTACAAGGAGCTGACGCTGCCCGCCTCGGCCACAGGCACACACCGGGTTGAGAAGCACGCGCTGCACATCTGGCCGCGCGGCGGCTTCATGCTGATCGCGCTCCCAAACCTGGACGGCAGCTTTACGGTTACGCTGTTCCTGCCACTGCGCGGCTCGGACAGCTTCGCGACGCTCGACGGCCGGGACGCGGTCGATGATTTCTTCCGCAGGCATTTTCCGGACGCCGTCCCGCTGATGCCCAACGTGGCGCGCGAGTTCCTCGAAAACCCGATCGGCCGAATGGGCACCGTCTACTGCGACCACTGGGCCGCGAGGGACAAGGCCGTGCTTCTTGGCGATGCAGCGCACGCGATGGTGCCGTTCCACGGCCAGGGCATGAACTGCTGCTTCGAGGACTGCGCGGAGCTGCACCGGATGCTGGAGGCAACCGGCGACTGGTCACGGGCGTTCCGTGCCTTCGAGCACGAGCGCAAGCCGAATACCGACGCGATCGCCGCGATGGCGCTCGAGAACTATGTCGAGATGCGCGACACGGTGCGCGATCCGAAGTTCCTGCTGCGTCGGGAGCTTTCGTTCGAGCTCGAGCGCCGCTATCCCGATCGCTTCATCCCGCGGTATTCGATGGTGATGTTTCATCACGAGATCCCCTACTCCGTCGCCTACGACCGCGGCCGCATCCAGGCAGGCATCCTCGAGCGCTTGACAGAGCGGGTCGCGACGGTGGCGGAAGTGGACATGCAGCGGGCAGATGCCGAGGTCCGTGCTGCGCTTCCACCGCTCGACAGTCCTGCGGTAACTGACGCCGAGCGCACACCTCGGCGGGCATAGGGCTGCTGGATTTGACTGGATCTTTCGGCGATGAGTGAATTCAACGTGGTTCAGCGACTTGCAACGCTGCGGACTCTCGGTAGTGGTCCGGGCGATCGTGCGGCCAAGGCCCGACGGGCTGTTGAGCTCATACGGATCTTGGGTCCTTATCGATGGGCCGGGTTGTACGATGTCCTTGCTACGGAAATAGAAGTAATTGCGTGGGACGGTCCCGAGGCGCCAACTCACCCCCGTTTTCCCGTTTCAAAAGGTCTTAACGGTGCTTGTGTCTCGAGCAGAATGCCGGTGATAGTTCAGGACATCGCTAACGAGCGACGATACCTACCGACGATTGGCGGAACGCGAGGCGAAATGATCCAGCCAATCCTGAGCGAGTCCGGCGTCGTGGTTGGGACGATTGATGTCGAAAGTGACCGAGTAAACGCGTTCTCTGGTCGAGACGAAGAACTTCTAGCCGCTTGCGCTCAGAATCTATCCTGGCTATGGCGTGCCGGCTAACTACCTCTGGATCGCAATGCCTGGCACCTTCATCTACGAACCGGCAGGCGAAGCTCACACGCTGGTGATAACCAATGATTCACCGGAACCCGCGCGGATCCTCTTCATGGTCGAGGGCGGCCTCGTCTATCTGGACAAGGGGATCAATGGCGCCTTTGCTGCCTACGAGGACGGGTTCAGCGCGCTTGAGCTGACTCGAAAGTACTATCGTGAGGCTGGCCTGATGTCGGCCAGTTGGACCTGCTGATTCGTTAGCCAACGCATCGCGTGTGTTGGACGTCATGAGCAACGCTGGCCGCCCAACTGGGAAAGTCCTGTTCCGTGTCGTCGGCGAGGAAGGAAGCGTCAATGTTGAAACGCTTTGGGCCTTCGACCTTGGCCAAGATCGATACAGACTCGACAACATGCCCTTTTATGCTTACTCGGTATCGCTCGGCGATGTGGTTCTTGCTCCAATCGATCCAGCCGAACAACAACCCACTTTCACGGCTGTGGTGGAGAAGTGCGGCAACAGGACCGTCAGAATCTTCTTCGACGAGCCAGTAGCAAACGGCAGCAACTCCATGGTCCTACTCGAGGGGCTTGTTGACATGGGATGCGAGTACGAAGGTGCGACCAGTCGGTACTTCGCCGTCACCATCCCTCCACGCGTCGAGTTGGCAGCGGTTCGAGACTACCTCGTGGAGAATGCACTCACCTGGGAACACGCCGACCCGAGCTACTCGGAGCTCTACCCAAATGACGCCTAACACCGCCGGATCACGCGTGCTCGTTCGCGCCGCATACGTGGCGCAGTACCCCGATCCAGTCGCCTTTCGCGCCGGTGAGACGGTAGAGGTCGGCGACCCCGATACAGAATTCCCCGAATGGTTTTGGTGTCGCGGACCAGACGCGAGAGAGGGTTGGGTTCATTCCAGTTTTCTCTCCCGCACAATGGGTCGAGCGACGGGTGCTCGGGATTACTCGGCGAAAGAACTTACCGTTGAGGCTGGAGCGACCGGACGCGTCGTTCACGTTCTGGGAGAATGGGCATATCTTCAGCT
>Ga0075428_100011019_pt1 | contig 10055 bp, 4 predicted proteins | sample RhiMetdeltSRZDD2_FD_75291 | JGI IMG/M metagenome (GOLD analysis project Ga0075428, IMG submission 75291) | Populus rhizosphere microbial communities from Tennessee, USA - Rhizosphere MetaG P. deltoides SRZDD2 | ecosystem: Host-associated > Plants > Roots > Rhizosphere > Soil | place: USA...
AACTGAAAACTTTTCTCCACATTCGACGTGTCGAGGCGCGCCAGCACTTGCCCGGCCTCCACGCGCATTCCCTCTTCCACGAAAACTTCAATCACCTTGCCCGTGACCTTCGAGGACACCGTGGCTTCGCGACGCGCCGTCACGTAACCCGAACCGTTGAGCAAAGTGCGATCGTTGCCCGATGCCGGCTGCTGCGCGATCATCGTGCGCACCACCGGCGCTTTGGGCCGCTTCATCCACCAGAGGCCTGCCGCGATGCCGGCGCCCAAAAGCAACAACACGACGACAATGACAACGGCAGACTTGCTCCGTCGTGCCGGCGTGCGGTCGATGCGCAACTCGTCTAGCGTTTGCCTGTCGGGACTCATGTTTAGGGCGCTCCGAGCAAACCGTTTCCTGTCCTCCGGGTCAAGTCCGCGGCATTCTTCGGAGGGCGTGCTCGTCCGAAACGCCATTGACCTCAGCCACACGCGGGCGGATCATTTCGGTAAGGAATTTGGGGTAAGCTATCCCTAAGGGTCGTGGCGGCGCTCACTGTTTTGGCCTCTAACTTGAACAAACTGGGAAGGGCTGCAAAGTCCGGTGGCCGCCGCCTTTGCGCCGAAAATCGCTTAAGAGCCATCTACTACTTTCATGTGATTGACGAAATAGCCACACATGCGGGTACCTTGACACTTAGCGGAAGACCTCGTGCGAGCGAACATTAGATGATGTGGCACGCCGACTCGACAGAATCAAGAACTGGCAAGCATTAGCGTGCAACTGCCACTTTCACTTGCAGTCAATGGCGGCCGAGTGCGGTGTGTCTGATCGTACTTTACGCCGCCACCTTAAAGCGCAGTTCGGCAAACGTGCAAAGCGATGGGTCGATGAAACGCGGGCAATGCTTGCACGAGAAAAATTGGATGCCGGCGAAATGCTCAAAAACGCTGCCAGGGCGGTACATATCGGGCACTCCGCAAATCTGCTGAAACTGCTCAAGCGCATTCCTCCAGAAAGGCGTTCATCGCGTCAGTAAACGCCGACTCACTACCCACATAATCTGTCCGAAACTGACAACTTTTGTCCGGTTTTCACAACTGCTGAGAGTTGAAGTCGAGGTGCCGAGTGGCACGTTCACTCGAGGTGCCGAGTGGCACGTCCAAAGGAGCCCAAGGAATCCGCCCGTAAACATTAGTCGAACGAGGCCAATATTATTGGTGGTAGTATTTGTCCCAAACCATGTTAGTCGAAGAACTTGCCAAAAACAATCGACTTGGAAATGGGGAGGTCAGCACTCAGGAACAAGTCGTGTGCAGTCGCTTGGATCGAGTAAGCGACTGGGAAGCAGCGGCGCGCCGAGCGAAATTTGAAGTCGCGACCCTCGCCGTTCTGTGCAACGTGTCCGAGCGGCAGCTTCGGCGGTATTTCCGTAGCCGGTTCAAAATCAGTCCAGGAGTGTGGGCCGCCGAGTTGCGGCTGCAAGACTCCGTTGCATTGTTGGTGTCTCGCGAGCCATTGAAAGCTATAGCAGTCAATCTTGGGTTTAGCCACGTTTCCCATTTTTGCCGCGCATTCAAGCGCCGTTTTGGGGTTACTCCGACTCAGTATCTCCTGACTAAGTCCGCTCGTACGCCGGTCTCGAAACGAGCCTCGACGTCCGATAGCGTTAATAAACGTCCGATTTTGGTAACACTGCGTCTCTTGTGCGTTGCTGCTTCAGTAGTACCTTCTTCGCTCATTCTTGAAATATGAGAGTTGCTTTGACCCTGAGTCCGTTCTGTGTCGCCCACGCTTCGAGTATCTGCACGGTCGCAGCGGAGCAATCTCCAGAGAGCACCAATTGTCGAACGCCAAAGCAATTGATTGCATGGAATCATGCCCCTGGAACAACTCGCTGCGGAAAGCGAGTATAGGATCGACAGGATGGCACTCAAACGTCAAATCGCGAAGTGCGATCTTAAGCGATACGTTGCCTAGCCAGAATGGCTACGACACGATGAAATCTGATTGATAGGTGCACGGTTACGCTGAGTCGCTAGAGAATTTCTGACGGGACATCGTCCGCATACGCGGGTCGAGCCCTTGTTGGTGTCGGAGGAGAAGCCAGAGGAACCCTCTGCAGTCCCCTAACGGGCTATTGCACACATGAAACACCATTGATATGTCGATCATTAATAATGGCCGCAAACCAACGGCTCCCGAGAAGACACCGACTTCGCTAGCGACGAGCCGTTTGGATTTAATTGACGATTGGGAGAACCTCGCCCAAGCCGCGCAGTTTGTAGTCAGTAGGCTCGCAGCACTCTGCAAAGTATCAGAGCGGCAGCTTCGTCGGTACTTTCAGCAAAGATTTCACGCTCGGCCGAGCCAATGGCTGGAAGAGTTGCGTCTCAACGAAGCGATCAAGCGTCTCGCGCACGACGAGCCAATGAAGGCCATTACGGAAAATCTTGGCTTCGGCCACGTTTCTCATTTTTGCCGTGTATTCAAACGCCGCTACCACATGACTCCGATGCACTATGTGTTTTCGCAGAGGCAGAGGCTCGTCATGTCCGAAGGTGTTCGTGGCGTCCGATAATGTACTAAAATGTCCGCCGGTGTTAAAACGCGGGACTTTGCAATGTAGTAAATCCCCCTTAGACTGATAACGCATTTAAATGAGGCTAGAACAACCAAAGCAAGTTATAACTCTCAATGAGTGTTCTGCATCCGGACACTCTAGTCCGTCTTTCGGCCGTCGTATTGTATAATACTGATCAAAAGCCCGCCAGACTAAACTACGCTATGAAACAGTTACTATTAACCTTCGTGTCTGCGTCCATGACGATCGGAGTAGTAGGAGGAGCAGAACCGGTCCAACCAACGATCGTTGAGCGTGGACCACACCATCGAACCGTAACGCACGTTACGCACACCAACGACGGCGCTGGTCAGGTTATTGCAATGACCAACTCCTATGTCGAACTCGCAACGGGCATGCATTACTGGAAAGACGGGGAATGGGTGGAAGCCAGAGAGGAGATAGAGATTGCGCCTCACGGAGCCGTGGCAACACGCGGCCAGCATAAAGTCGCATTCCCCGCAAACATTAATACTTCGGGAGGCATCGATTTGACGGCGGAGGATGGCAAACGCTTTCGGAGCCATGTCCTTGGTCTCGCCTATACCGACGCCGCTACTCTACGAAGCGTTCTTATTGGGCAGCTAAAGGATTCTGTGGGTGAGCTAATTGCACCGAATCAAATCATTTATCGCGACGCGTTTACCGATATCCACGCCGATATCCGGTACACCTACACACGCGCCGGCTTTGAGCAAGACGTCATTCTCCGCGTCAACCCGCCATCGCCACAGGAGTATGGGCTCAATCCTGATACGACGCGACTTGAGATCTACACCGAGTTTTTGCAGCCGCCGAGTCTGGCGAAGAAGGTTCGGCGAGTGATGCGCGAGGGTCATCCTTCGCAGCGTCCAGCAATGGCGGAACCCGATCTCACGGACGATGAACTGCACTTCGGCGCAATGCAAATGCGCAACGGGCAAGCCTTTTCAATTGAAAGGGAGCGCGCTCGTAACCAGCGAGGGACGCCCGTTCCGGTTGCGAAGCTCTGGCAACGAATCGATGACCGTGATTTTTTGATCGAAGCGGTTGAATACTCTGTAGTACGCGAACAATTAAACTTGTTGCCGCAAACTGCTGCTGTTCGCAATCCAGGGATACGAGGTCTCCTGGCCCGCAAGCCGACCATCGGTCGTCGCTTTCCGCCCGCTCCTATCCTTGCGCAGGTCAATGCAAAACCGATTCAAACCGCCGAGTATCGCGCACAACAACCCGGGTTTATCGTCGACTACACGCTTCAGAACGGCACCAACATAACGCTGCAAGCGGATACCACCTACTACGTAAGCGGAACTGTTGTTTTGCGAGGCACGAACGTGATCGAAGGAGGTACCGTTGTAAAGTTCACGAATTATAACATCAATGTTTACCTTCAGTTCAACGACGCAGTCGTTTGCAAGACGTCTCCTTATCGTCCTGCGGTGTTCACGTCAGAGGACGACAATACGGTTGGTGCCGCCATTGTTGGCAGCACAGGGGTCCCGAGCGGCTATTATGCATCAACGGCGCTGTATAATCCGTCGTTCACCACGGGTGATCTCCACCATTTGACCATCAAATGGGCGAAGAATGGCATTAACTGGTGGTATACAGCCAATCGCATTTCAGACATTCAGATTATCAACTGTGAGGCAGGAATCCATCGATACTACACCCCCGCACCCATTCACAATGTCTTAATGCGCAATGTTGACACTGCATTCGTGGGCTATTCGGTGACATACGATGTGCAGCACGCAACCCTCCATCAGTGCACAAACCTGGCCGTCATTGATGGGGTTTATTCGCAGGGGCTGATGCGATTAACCAATTGCGTCATCACCAAAATGAGCTCCTGGGGCAGCTATAACGAACTGAGCGGCAATTACAACGCGTTGTACCAGACCCCTTCCTTGAGCCAAAGCACGGGATATTTGTTGACCGCCCTGCCATACCGCACCGTCGGCGGTGGGGCACACTATTTGACCGCGAACAACATCTGCCAGGATGCGGGTACGACCAATATCAATCCCGCGCTCCTCGCTGAGTTGCGGCAAAAAACAACCTATCCGCCGATAGTGTTCTCGAATGCTACGATTTCGGCTCAAACAACCTTCGGCCCCCAGGCGGGCAGAGATTCCGGTGCCCCCGATTTAGGCTACCATTATGAGCCACTGGATTACGCGTTCGGTGGCTCCCACGGCAATACCAATCTTGTCTTCGCTGCTGGTACAGCGGTTGGTTGGTTTCGCACAGTCTCCGGATGGACCCACGCCGGGCATGGTCTCCATATGGCGGATCGACAGATTGTCACGTTTGATGGCCGCGTGGACGCCCCCACGTATTGGGTGCGCTGCAACGTGGTGCAGGAAGGCAGCACCGGATTATGGGACGGTGGTTATGGTCCCGGCGGGATCACGGGTTGGGCAGACCAGAATTTGGAAGATGTGACGCTTGCACCTGAGATTCGGGCGCGATTCACGAAATTCTCGATGCTTGCCGGTGACGGTGGGAATCACTGCCGTGATGATAACGGCTATTTAATATTACGGGCTCGCGACTGTGAGTTCTTCAGCTCCGCGATCACTGGCTATGTCATCAGCAGTTACCTGACGAACTGTCTCTTTGATCGCGTTCAGGTAGGCCAGGTGGCGGGGCTTCCAGGCAATGAGGTTCATTTGCGGAACTGCACGCTGCGCGGCGGCCTGCTTGTTTTTGATCGCGGCTATACGTCTCCCGCCATCCCAGTGAGCGCTTACGAATGTGCTTTCGATGGGACGTCCATGAGCCAGGACACTTATGGCAACACGGATTACAACTACAACGCCTTCTTAAGTGGAGGACCCTACACTACACCGACGGGACCGAATGACGTGGTAGTGAGCAGCTTTGGCTGGGAGACTGGCTGGCTGGGCCGTTTCTACCTGCCAGACAGCTCCACGCTGCTCGATGCGGGCAGTGTGACCGCACCATCGAGAGGCCTATATCATTACACGAGCACCACTAACCAGACAAAAGAGGCCAGCTCAACGATTAATATCGGATATCACTATATCGCGCTCAATGGACTCAACAAGCCAAACGACGCGGACAGCGACGGAGTTCCGGATTATTTGGAAGACGCCAATGGAAATGGGAACGTCGATTCCGGGGAAACGGACTGGCAAAGCGGTGGAGACGCCGGCCTAAGCATTTTCATCACCAGCCCAAAAGCCGGTTCAATTGTGCCATAGAAAGGACAAGTCACATGAACACCATGAAATTTTGTTTTGTGAATCTTATCTCGTTCCGAATTCTTCTCTTTGCGTCCGCCGTTCTCTGGTGGACGGAAACACCCTCTCGCGCGGTGGACAATCAAGGCCTCTCCGCAAGCGCAAAGGTTCGAGGCACACGCGTGTTTACATCTCCAATTGAGTGGGTCGGAACCGCCGAACCATCCGAAGCCGACTCCGTAGAGTTGCTCGCCGCCATCAAAACCTTCGAGAGCGGCGACGTGAAGGCAGGCTATGAGGCAGCGGAAGCATTCCTCGCGACGCATCCTGAATCGGCGTGGTCTCCCTCACTCCGGATCCACCTGGCGGAGCGGTATCGCGTTATGGGTCGTTACACCGCCGCCCTGAAGCATTGGCAGCTGGCCTGGGAGAAGTCTAAAGAGGGCGCCGACGAGGGGTCTCGCATCATTGCAGCGCGCGGTCTCACTGGCTGGATACGCTTACTGGGTAGTGTGGGACGCAAGGAGCAGTTGGCGGAATTACTGGGCGAAGCCGAAAAACGCGGTTTATTCGCAACTCCTTCTGCTCCACTTCTCCGTGCTTCGCAAGAGGGCCTCTCCGTGATGAAAGGCCGGCCCGCTGAAGCCTATCGCTGCGGTTCCTTTGCCTTGTCAGCGGTAATGAAATCCCTGAGCGCAGAAGTTGCCGTTTGCCGGGCCGTACGTCAGATGCCGTCGCCGGACGGTGGCTTTCGCCTCAGTGAACTTGTGTCTATCGGCGAGAGCAATGGCTTTCAAGTCGTGGCGGTGCAACGGATTGAAGGCGATCAAATCCCGGTGCCTTCGGTGGTTCACTGGAAGCTCGATCACTATGCGGCCATCGTCGAGAAAGTGGACGGGCGATACAAAGTCGTCGATCCCACATTTGACGACCCTGCATGGATGGACGCCAGCACAATCAACGAGGAAGCTTCCGGCTATTTTCTGATCGACCCAAAGAAAGTTCCATCCGGATGGCGGCGTTTGACCCAGGCACAGGCGGCAGCAGTGCGTGGCAAAGGGTATACCTATACCGCCGACGACGAGTCGGACAATTCCGGGGATGACGAGGAGGATGACGATTGTGATCCGCCTGATGCGAACGACGGACCGGAAGGAGGCGGCGAACCATGCCCTGAAGAAGGTGGCATGCCGGTCTGGCGCGTTTCAGACCCTCACATGACCCTGTGGGTGCACGACGTACCATTATACTACCGCAACGCCAGGGGCGGCTGGAACAAACTGCGCTTGAGTTACAAGCACAGGACAGTGCCGCGCAATGATAATATCGCCAGCTTCGGCAACAATTGGGAATGCAACTGGGTCGGGTTTGTCGAGCAGGATACCGCTCAACCCAGCACCATCAAGAACTACCTGGCGGGCGGGGGCACGGTCAAATTCGCCACGAATGGGACCCGTGACTATTGGACTGCACGGCGCATGAGCTTGCATTCGAGCGGCGCGCCGATTCGGATCGCGGCCGCCGGCGGCGGTCGAAGTGCGGGTACGCCCTCTGCGGCTGGTTCCTCTAGCGGAGGCGCGGCCAGCGCTGGTAGCGCCGGTGGAAGCGTTGGAATCAGCAAGGGCCTTTCTCTCTCGCGGGCACCCTCGGGAGTGTCGCCCGCGCGCGGAGGCAGCGACAATCATTACGGATTCCCTATTACTTATGGAGCGGGAATCACTCGCTATTTTTTGACCAACCGACTTGACCGCTATGGTCGTAAAACTCATTACGCCTTCGCCAATGTCAACGTTGGAGGAACGGATTACGTGCGGTTGACAAGCATGACGGACAAGGACGGCAAGGCGTGTAACCTTTCCTACACGAATACTGCGTTTCCACGGCTCATTACCAGTGTCACTGATCCCTATGGGCGTTCTGCGCATTTCAAATATGACAGTCAGGGGCGCCTGACCAACGTCGTTGATATGGCGGGCCTTTCCTCCTCATTCCAGTATGACTCTTCCGGTGCGATGACGAACCTGGTTATCCCTTACGGCACCAACTCGTTCCGCTACTTTTATCAGCCTGGCTCCCCCGCCTACTGGAGTCGAGGATTGGAAGTAACCGAACCGACCGGAGAAAAACAGCTCTGCGTCTATCACGATGCCTTCACAGCCCTAACAGGGCATCACATGCATAGCTACCATTGGAACCGCCAGCAATACGCCGCATTGAGCGCGGGCGCTAAAGCCGATCCGATGAATGGAATAACCTACGCCGACTACGATCTCGCCCCCCGCACCGAGTGGCTGCGAACAGATCTCGATGCCAATGTGGCGCGTTTGATTGGAACTCCATGGAAGAAGGCGGGTCCGATGGATACTTATACCGGGCAGCGAAGTGACTACCTTGAGTTCACTTATCCAGGCCAAAACTACAATGTCCCAGGACTGAATCGGCCCAACCGCATTAATTGGGGGAACGGCGATGTAATGGAAATCCCACGCAACGACTGGGGACGCCCGCTGGAATTCCGTTATTATAGAAATTCACAGTGGGTAAGCTTCACGAACCAATACGATGCCGACGGACGCCGTTTGCAGACAGTCTGGGGGCCTGCGGGTGAGCGAGTCCGTGCCTATGGCTATCATGCGACCGTAACGAACTTGCTCACCTCCGTCACAAACGCGGCGGGCGACGTCGTCCGCTACACGCATGACGCCAGCGCGCGAGTAACCAGCATTACCGATGCTGCCGGAATGGTAACCACTAACATTTATTACGATAGCGGACCCAATGTTGGATTTCTCAAAACTAAAATCGATACGGGCTTTCGGACCAATCATTACACTTGGGCCAATGGGAATCTAGAGTGGCACACCAACGAACTGGGCCTGGCGGTCAAACATACGTGGGACAATCTCAACCGTCTCACGTCGATGAATTATCCGGACGGTACTGCCGTTTCCAACGTTTACAACAAGCTGGATCTTGTTGCCACCAGGGACCGCCTCAACAACTGGACGTATCTCGGTTACAATGCCTTTCGGCAACTCGTAGCACGGACAAACGCCAACGGGCGCGTCACCCAGTGGGCTTATTGCAACTGCGGCTCCCCCAGTCAGATCACAGACTGGAACGGTACTACCCCCCTGATTACCCAGTTCGCCTACGACGTGGCCGGGCGCATGACCAACGTGGTGTTTCCTGACAACTACTCTCTAGGTTACGTCTACGACGCCATGAGCCGCGTTTCGCACGTAGCCGACCCTGCGGGACTGGAACTGTACGCCTATTACGCGGAATATGGCAAGCTGCAGTCGCTCTACCTCCAGGCTCCAGACTCTGGCGGCTATCTGTTCTCCCGCAGCTTTGATCAATACGGTCGACTGGCCAGTGAATACGATCGCAACGGGGTGAATACCACTTTCCAGTATGACGTATTGGAGCGGCTGACTAACCGGACCGTTGTTAACTGGCCCGACTCCAGCGTCGAGCGCTTCGTCTGGACTTCGCGCGGTCTGACGAATCACGTAGATGAGCTGGGCCGCACCAACCGATTTATCCACGACGCCGCGCGGCGGATCCTCTTTCACGTCAATGCGGAAAATCAACTTATCCGCTACACATACAATCCAGCCGATCAATTGCTCACGCTCACCGACGGTAAAAATCAAGTGACGAAGTGGAATTACGACAGTGAGGGTCGTGCGACCAACAAGGTGGACCAGGCCAGCGTAGAAATCCTTCGCTATAAATACGACGCTAACGCTCGCCTGACCAATCGCTGGACACTGGCCAAGGGCGACACGTTCTATCGCTACGACGCGGTTGGCAACGTGACCAATGTCGATTACCCCGGCACGGTCATGGACATCACCCTTGCGTATGACAGGCTGGATCGGTTGACCAACGCGGTAGATGCAGTGGGAACGACGCGTTTCACTCACACAGCCGCAAACCAGTTGCTTAGCGAGGACGGCCCATGGCAGGATGATACCGTTAGCTACGGCTACGCTAATCGCCGGCGCACGCTCTCAAGCCTGCTCCAGCCCAACGCCTCTCCTTGGACGCACGCGTATTCGTACGATGGCATTGGGCGCATGACCAAAGCGGTCTCGGCGGCCGGGAGCTTTGACTACTCTTATGTGAGCGGCGTTTCGGACCTGGCCCAGTATCTTTTTCTGCCCGGGTACGAGGGAACTTACAACCGCTATATTTACAACGCCTATGACGGACTGGGTCGATTGACCGACACTTCGCTCTACACCTCGCAGGGT
>Ga0075428_100011020_pt1 | contig 10055 bp, 8 predicted proteins | sample RhiMetdeltSRZDD2_FD_75291 | JGI IMG/M metagenome (GOLD analysis project Ga0075428, IMG submission 75291) | Populus rhizosphere microbial communities from Tennessee, USA - Rhizosphere MetaG P. deltoides SRZDD2 | ecosystem: Host-associated > Plants > Roots > Rhizosphere > Soil | place: USA...
GAAGCGGCAACCAGATGGTGGCGCGATCGCGGTGGGTACATCCCCGGCAAGGTGCAGTCGTTCACGCCGCCGCTCAGGATCGGGAACCGGTATCGCTGACAGCAGCGCTCGAGTGTAGGGATGCAGCGGGTTGTGAAATATCTCGTCACTCGAAGCGGTCTCGACCAGCTTCCCGAGATACATTATGCCAACTCGATTCGAGATGTGCTCGACAACCGACAGCCCATGCGAGATGAACAAGTATGTAAGGCCCAGCTGCTCCTGCAAATCCTGAAGCAAGTTCACCACCTGCGCCTGAACCGACACATCGAGCGCGGACACCGGCTCATCACACACGATGAATTTGGGATTAAGCGCGAGGGCTCGTGCGATGCCGATGCGCTGGCGCTGCCCGCCTGAGAATTCGTGGGGGTAACGGCTGGAATGTTCGGGTTCGAGCCCGACGAGTCTTAACAACTCCGCTGCGCGAGCCCGTCGCTCACCGCGATCGGCAATGCGATGAATCGTAAGCGGTTCTTCGACGATTTGACCAACCGTCATCCTCGGGTTGAGCGATGAATACGGATCCTGAAAGATGATCTGCATGTCACGTCTGAGACGGCGCAACCCGTTCGAGGCTATCGATAACAGGTCCTCCCCTTGAAAATACACTTCGCCGGACGTTGGTTCGATGAGTCTGAGAATACAGCGGCCGGTTGTTGATTTGCCGCACCCGGATTCTCCAACCAGTCCGAAGGTTTCCCCCCGGCGAATAGTGAAACTGACACCATCGACGGCTCGGACGACATCGTCGCCGACACCAAAGAGTCCCGCCCCTACCGGAAAGTGTTTCGTGAGGTTTTGTACCTCGATGAGAGTTTGGCTGTTCATTGAAAAAAGATAGGACCTATATGACCTATTGGACCTATTCTCCCACCTTCTCATAGCGAATGCATCTGGCCCGGTGATCACTATTCACCGCAAGCAATTCGATCTCATTCGCAGTACACTCGTCGATCACATACTTGCACCTGGGCGCGAACTTGCAGCCCGCCGGCAGATGCAAAAGGTTAGGAACCGTCCCTTCGATTGTTTCCAGCCTGCGCCGCTTCAGCCCTTCTTCCGTCAGCCGAGGCACCGAACGCAGCAGTCCCTCAGTGTAAGGATGCCGCGGGTTGTGAAACAACTCGTGAACCGAAGCCTCCTCCACGATCCGGCCTGCATACATTACCGCAACTCGATCGGCGGTCTCCGCCACCACACCGAGATCGTGAGTGATCAACAACATCGAAAGATCGAAGTCTTCTCTCAAGCTTCTCAGCAACTCCAGAATCTCAGCCTGTATCGTTACATCAAGCGCAGTGGTCGGTTCATCCGCGATCAGGAGCTTCGGCTTGCACGACAACGCCATCGCGATCATCACCCGCTGCCGCATGCCTCCCGACAGTTGATGGGGATAGTCGCGCGCGCGTTTCTCGGCATCCGGGATCTGTACCCGCTTCATCATCTCAACCGTCTTGGTCCAGGCTTGTTTCCGGGGCAGATGTTCGTGCAGTTCGAGGGCTTCCGCTATTTGATCGCCGACGGTGTAAACCGGATTTAGTGAGGTCATCGGGTCCTGGAAAATCATCGCGACCTCTCTCCCACGCAGCCTGCGCATCCGCTCATCGCCGAGCTTGATAAGATCCTGGCCGCCAAACACGATTTCGCCCGCGGTGATTTTTCCGGGCGGCGGAACCAATCGCATTATCGAAAGGCTCGTCACCGATTTGCCGCTCCCCGATTCACCCACAAGCGCGAGTGTCGAACCGGTCTTTATCTCAAAGCTAATGTCGTCTGCCGCTTTGACTGGGCCCGCTCGGGTAAAAAAATGTGTGCTGAGGTGTCTGACTTCGAGGATGTTGTCGGTCATTAGAAAGGCAATTGGACGAATGGGTTACTCGTAAGTCTCGCCTGTGTATTCGCCAAAAACTTCTCGCAAGCGGTCTGAAATCTCGCCGAGCGTCGCATAAGCTTCGACGGCGCTAACGATGTGAGGTAAGAGATTCTCGCCGGTGCGAGCGGCGCGCTCGACTTCCTCGAGCGCTTCGTTCGCTTGCTGCGAATCGCGCCGTTTGCGAACGCTTTCGAGTCTCTCAATCTGCTGCCGCTCGAGATCTGGGTCGATGCGAAGCAACGGAACCGAGGTTGCCTCGTCGGAGGTGAATCGATTCATACCGACGACGGTCTGGTCGCCCGCCTCGACTTTGCGCTGATAGTCATAGGCTGCGTGCTCGATCTCACGTTGAACGTAACCCTTCTCGATTGCGTTGAGCATACCGCCGATCTCGTCGATCTTCTGAATGTACAACGAAGCTTGCCGCTCAATCTCGTCGGTCAGGCATTCGATCGAGTATGCGCCTCCCAGGGGGTCTGCGGTGTCAGCCACACCCGATTCATAGCCAATGACCTGTTGGGTTCGCAGCGCAATTCGAGCGGCGTGCTCTGTCGGAAGCCCCAGCGCCTCGTCCATCGAATTTGTGTGAAGCGACTGCGCCCCGCCAAGAACTGCGGCCAGAGCTTGAATCGTGGTGCGAACGATATTCACTTCCGGCTGCTGCGCCGTCAACGATGAGCCGGCCGTTTGCGCATGAAATCGAAGTATCTGGGATCGCGGGTCGCGAGCATTGAAGCGCTCGCGCATTATCCGAGCCCACAGTCTTCGTGCCGCGCGAAACTTTGCGACCTCTTCCAAAAACTGGTTGTGCGAGTTGAAGAAGAAAGCGATGCGCGGCGCGAACTCGTCCACATCAAGCCCGCTTTCGACCGCTGCTTGTACGTAGGCGATTGCATCGGCGAGTGTAAAAGCCACCTCTTGCGCCGCGGTCGAGCCGGCCTCGCGAATGTGATAACCGGAAATCGAGATGGTGTTCCATCGCGGCACTTCGCGAGCGCAATAGGCAAAAATGTCGGTCACAATTCGCAGGCTGTGTCGCGGCGGATAGATGTAAGTTCCACGCGCGATATACTCCTTCAAAATGTCGTTTTGAATAGTGCCTGAAATCTTGTCGGGTGAGATTCCCTGTTTCTTAGCCACCGCGATATACATCGCGAGCAGTATCGCGGCGGTGGAGTTGATCGTCATCGACGTAGACACTTTGTCCAGCGGAATCTGGTCGAACAGCAGATGCATGTCTTCGATCGTGTCGATTGCAACGCCGACTTTGCCGACTTCACCGCTGGACATCGGGTGGTCCGAGTCGTAGCCCATCTGAGTAGGGAGATCGAATGCGACCGACAACCCGGTCTGACCCTGCTCGAGCAAGTACCGGTATCTCGCGTTGGATTCGGCGGCCGAAGCGTACCCGGCATACTGCCTCATAGTCCATAGTTTGCCGCGATACATTGTCCGGTAAGGGCCGCGAGTGTAAGGGAATTCACCGGGATCGCCAAGGTCGCGCTCGTATTCGACGTGCGCGTCAGGAGGCCCGAAAACCGTCTTCATTTCGATGCCCGAGCTTGTCTCGACCTTGTTTTCGACGCGCTCTTTTGTGCTCATTGACGTCACCGCGGGTCTTGCTTGATCAGATTAGCAAACGCTGGGTTGGATGCCAAACTTGTACCCACGCTTGTACTTGAACGCCCAGCGATCATTGGCTGTTTACGTTTCGCAGAACAGACAAGCACGGAACGGCGCCGAACGCTCAACGACTGGCTGGCAACCTGCTTGTGGCCACGGAGGCGATAAAGATGAGCAACGCGCCGGCAAAGACCAACGAATGAGCATCGGCCCATTCGGCTGCCGCGAGACCGACGACCCTTGTGCCGGTCAGATTCATTAACACAAATGCCACACCAAGCGTCGCGGCAACCCAGCGCCGCGCTTTTGTAGAGCTCTTCGCCACTGCGAGCAAGTGCGCGACTGGAGCAATCAAAATCACGTAGTGCGCTTTCCAGGTAAGGGGTGAGAGGAGCGCGAAACAACAGAAGAACGGCGCGGCGCCGGCTAAGCTGGTTCGGGCGCGGACAGCCACCACGACAGCCAAGGCGAGGAACATTAACGAGACGAGCAACGTCGGAAGATCAGCGGGGTAACGAGATTTGCCAACAATCTCCGCTGCATCGGGATTAGGATATCCAATTAATCTTGCCATTGCGCCGCGCAGAGATTGATTGCCGGAATAAGCAAGCTCAAACCCCTGCTCGTTCTCCACTGTTCGACTCCAGAAGGTTCGAAAGGCGTCTGCTCCGTTGGCTCCAAACGGCAAGAAGCTCACCACCGTGATCGCAGACAACAGTGCGGCGCACGTCACTGCGTATTTCAACCTCAACTTCGCGATGTGATAGATCAGCAGAAGCGCCGGCGTCAGCTTGATCGACACCGCGAGGACGAGCGCAACGGCTGACCACGCCTTTCGGTCACGCGCGTAGAGGTAGAGGTGAGCGACGGCGAGACCTGCGACCACGGAATTAACCTGACCCAAATTGAAGGTGTCCAAAACGAACCTCAGAACCAGCAGCAGCGCACAAACAGCTAGAGCAATTCGCCGCGAGCTCGATTCAGTATCGTGTTGTTCCGGGTCGTAGCGTTCCTGTTTGCAGAAAGCAAGACTTGCTGACATCCAGGCGGCGGCGGCTATTGAAGCAGCGCTGATCAGAAACCACAGATAAGCCGCAACGGGTAACGGCAGGAGAGCCAATGGCGTAATCAACTCCGCGAAAAGCGGTGGATAGAGATAAGGGACCCAATCACCAAGCGACTGTTGATACGGATCGCGACCCGCAATCACTTCGCGAGCTGCATGGTAATAGACATTGAAGTCGTTGCTGTAAGCCTCTGGGTTAGTTCCGCTCTTAACGGCGAAATAGAAGCCGCCGATCAACGCGGCGAGAGCTAGCACGAGGACAATGACCCGTTCTGTAGTTTGAACACGTCTTTGGCGCATGCGATTACCCTTGGGCGGCCCCGTAATTACCGATTCGAAATTCCATGCGAGTTCTGCAGGATTGTTACGGAAACATTGATCTGCCCACCTTACTGACTTCAAAAACCGAAACGTCGCCGGCGCTATGGACGAGCGTCATCCAGACCGGTGGTGCGAATGTACTCGATAACTTACGTTCGAAAGGTCCGTAAATTACGTAACGCACCTGGTGCTCCTCAAATAGCTTCGTTGCGGTCTCGTCGGTCATCGCATTGCTGTAGAACGATGTGACTTGAACACCCTTTTGATCACTGCGCAGCGTTTGGGCGTAGTGACCGAGAAAGACGCGCAGCCCGGTCATCGATGGCGCGACATTGCCCGTTAAGTAAGACGAGAACAATACCGCGTCGGGTTCGGAGTTGGATCTCAACCAGCTCAATGCCGCAATCAGGTCCGCATCAAGGTATCGACGCGGATCAACCAGTTCGGGTGCTCGAGGAACCATTTGCCCGATCGCGAACCCGATATTGGTCACAGCAGCAAAGAAGACCGCACAGATCACAAATACCATTCTATTCCGTGCGGCTGCGGGCCCTTTGAAGGCTTTCCTTGCGAACCAAAACAACGCGACTGATGCAGCGATTGCGAGCGGCAATTGCAACCCTTCAACAAAGCGCCGCTGGATGCTGAACGGTGCGTATAGCATTAAACTTTGAACGACCGCCCAAATCAGAAGCAGCCGCCCGTAAGGAGCGTTCCGATTCCACATCAAACGAAAGCCGACGACCGCAAACGCCCCGACAATCCCGAACCCGAGCGCGTACTCCCACGGCGGCGGAGAGAAGGTATCCGTAACACGCAACCACTCGCGCAAGACTTCATTTGATCGATTGAGATAGCCGGCGTAGGCGACACCTGGAAGCGTGCCAAGCCCAAACGCCAGGATCGCGCGCGCGCTTGAGTAGTAAGCGCCTGATCTCGATTTGGGCTCAAGCCACGGGAGCGCGAGGAATGCGGCTCCCGCGACTGCGCATACGACGAAAATCATGTACGGATGGACGACTGCAAGTAGTGAAACAAGCAGTCCAGCTATGAGTCCCCGGTTCGCCTTTTTCTCCACCATCGACCTAAAGACCAGCAAAATCGCTCCGCCTACGAGAACTACGCCAACGCTGAAGTGCACTTGAGAAAACAGGGATCGGAACGCGATGGCCTCCGGCAAATTCAAATCAGCTGAGCCAGATGTCTCGCCGCCGCCAAACAAGCCTCCGCGGTTATTCACGGCATATACGAGCCACCCAAAGCCACCCGAGACAGCATATAACCACAAGCAGATTCGCATTTGCTTTTTTGATCTTATTACTGTCGACGCAACGCCTCTCGCAACAATCAACAACGCCAACGCGGCAAGAAGTCGTGAAGCATGAAAGGTAATCGGAAGCGAGATATGAGTAACTTGCGAAATGAATCCGAGCAGGCTCCACAGAGGGAGAAAGAATTCACATCGTTGCGGCTCAGAGGTGAACGGATCACACATCAACAAATGACCGTCGGACCCCTGTCGCATCCAGGCAAAGTAGGTGAACGTGTCATCGTATGCCGTCAATACTCCGCTAAAGAACTGCCCCGGCGGAGTACGCAGTTCGGCGAGGACGTACGGAAGTGTGGTCAGGACGGAAAGCGCGAACCAGATAAGCCAAACATCCCGGACCGCTCTCGGAACGAAGAGTGACAGACGCGTGATGAACGACAGCTCATCATCCCTCATCCTTCGTTCTCCGCTCACAGGCCCGAAACAAAAACGCGAGAGTAAAAGTAGAGCAGCGGCGCACAGAACAGCAGGCTGTCGATACGATCGAGCATGCCGCCGTGCCCCGGCAAGAGGTTACCAGAGTCCTTCACGTTGGAGCCTCGCTTCAACAGGGATTCCGCAAGATCGCCAATCTGACCGATCGCTCCCAGCGCCGCGCCCAGCACCAGTACGTGAGCGATTGGAATCTCCGGAAAAAAGGTGAGTTTGCAGAGCACGCCGGCGGCGATCGCCGTCAAGAACCCACCTATCGCTCCCTCGATCGTTTTGCCTGGGCTAACACGCGGCGCAAGTTTATGACGGCCGAGCATACGCCCGGTATAGAATGCGCCGGTGTCGGTCATCATCACTATCGCGAAGAACGTGGTGAGTAGCTTAGCGGCGAGATGCGGAACCGGTGCGCGCGGTGCTGTGTCGGCGATCATTCGAACTCCGACCAAACAACTTGCGAGCAACGCAACATAGACTACTCCAAAAACCGTTGCGGACACTGAAACCAGGGAGGTTTTGAGATCGCCCGGCTTAAACACCGCTGCGGCGAGGGACCAAATAGACAACCCGGCGAGCGCTGCAACAGCAAGAGCGGGTTCTTCGAATACAAAGCTTGCTACGACCACCAGCGCCGCGGCGTAAGCGGCACCGATTTGGGGCTTGCACCCAACCTTTGCAGCGAGGCCACAAAACTCCGCTAACGCGAGAACAATAGCTATGGTAGTGAGACCAACAAAGAAATACGGTGACTGGCTCCAAACGGTGTAAAGCAGGATTGGAAGCGCGACGACCGCGGTGAGAATTCGTTTCATGGGAAAGGGGTCAGAGTATATAGGACCTATGTGACCTATAGGACCTATTTCGATGATTCATTCATCACTTGGTATTTGCGGCTATAAGCGAACTCGTTGCGCCAGGTTTCACATCGCCGTATCGCCGCTCTCGCTTTTGATACTCGACTATGGCCTCGAACAGGTTCGCCCGGCGGAAGTCCGGCCATAACACATCTGTCACGTAGATCTCGCTATACGCGATCTGCCATAGCAAGAAATTCGACACGCGCATTTCGCCGCTTGTGCGCACCATCAGATCCGGATCGGGAAGGTCTTTGGTAAACAAGTGCTGTTCGATGTCGAGTTCGGTAATCTCGGAAGGGTCGCGACCCTCAGCTAAAGCCTCGGCAAGGACCTCGCGACACGCTTCAACAATCTCGGACCTCCCGCTGTAGTTTAAGGCCACCGTGAGCACCATACCTGTGTTCATAGCCGTCTCGTGCCGCGCGCGGTCGATCTCTCGACTGACAACGCTCTCGAGTCCCTGCTCGCGACCGATCGTTTGAAATCGAATGTTATTGGCCTTGATGGTCCGCACCTCTTTGCGAAGAAACTCACGCAGCAACCCCATTAAAGCTTCTACTTCGAGCCGTGGGCGTTTCCAATTCTCCGTCGAGAACGCATAGAGGGTGAGGTGCGAGATGCCCAAGCGAGCCGCGGCTTCAACAGTGGCTCTCACGGCTTCCGCGCCGGCACGATGTCCGGCGACTCGCGGTTGATTTCGGCGCGCGGCCCACCGTCCGTTGCCGTCCATGATTATGGCGATATGTGCGGGAAGCCTTTCAGGATCGATCTGTCTCAGTAGGAACTCTTCTACAGAACCGCTTTCGATTACACTTTCAAACTGGCTGAGGATGTTAACACTCATTATTCTGTGACGTGATGGGTGATCATTATAAGCAACGCGGGCCCTTGGCACTGGTCAATTTAATAGTCCACCCGAAGCAAAGTCAACCCATTGGCAGGAGCAGAAGGACCCGCGCTTGCGCGATCAAGACTCTCAAGTGTGACCGCCACACTAGACGCTGTTCGCTTTCCCCGACCTACCTCTATCATCGTTCCGACGATCGTCCTCACCATATAGCGGAGAAAGCCGTCCGCAGAAACTGAAATGGATATCTCGTCCTCGTCGCACGCGATGTCCACGTCCATCAGAGTGCGAACGTGATCTTCAGCGTCAGAACTTGCAACCGTGAATGCGGTGAAGTCGTGAGTACCAATAAGCGCCGTAGCCGCGCGTCTCATCTCGTCAACCTCAAGACCCGAGCGATAATGATACACATAGCGATAAACAAACGGACTGACCACATCGCGAGTCCAGATGCGATAACGATAGGTCTTCTTTGTAGCGGAGTAGCGGGCATTGAACGCATCTGAAACGGGAACGACCTCCAGAACTCGAATATCCCGATCGAGGTTGCCGTTGAGAGCGTCACGCAACAACACCGGTTCAAAGCTTCGCTCAACAAAGAAATTTGCTATTTGTCCTTCGGCGTGGACGCCGGCATCGGTGCGCCCTGCGCCGTAAACGGTCACCGGCCGATGGTCAAGAATCGAAAGCGCGTTGGTGATCTCACCCTGAACTGTGCGGCCGTTGGGTTGAATCTGCCAGCCGTGATAGTTCGTCCCGTCATATTGGATTGTGACTTTGAAGTTTTGCATTAGTCAGAGGAGGGTCAAGCTGAGAGTGAAGGGACTGAAAGGACGGAAAGGACAGAAGGGACGGAAGGGACGGTCCTTTTCAATCCCTTTCGTCCCTTTTGTCCTTTCCGTCCCTTTCATCAATTCCGGCTGCCGGGTTTTATCGGCGGCACTCCTTCTTTGCAAAGCGGGCATTCCGAAGGATCGTAAGCGGGTACGTCCAAAGTCAGTAACGCCTGACGCCGCACGCCAAGATCCACCGCGCCGTCACTTCGATCCACGATCGAACCCGCACCGATGACAACGCCATCCGCATTGATCACCGCGTCGATTGTTTCGCGGGTCGAACCGCCGGTGGTGACGACGTCCTCGACTACCAGGACTCGCTCGCCGCGGCTCAAACGAAATCCGCGCCGCAGAGTCATGACTCCTGCTTCGCGTTCGGTGAAGAGCGCGCGTACGCCTATCGCGCGAGCAGTCTCGTGAGCGACGATTATCCCGCCGATGGCCGGCGCAACGACGACGTCCACGCGGTCATCGCTAAACTTCGCCGCGAGCTCGCGCCCCACAAACTCCGCGTGCTCGGGGTGCTGGAGAACTAACGCGCATTGGAGATATCGCGGGCTGTGCAATCCAGACGTCAGTAGAAAGTGCCCGTCCAACAGCGCTCCGGTCTGTTCGAAAATCTTCAGTAGGGTTCGTTCGTTGTCGATCATGATTGTTTGCAGTTTACAGTTTTGCCCTGCGCAAAGTCGTCGGCCCTACATTATCAAACAAACAAGTGTCCGCAAACATCCTTTCGGTCAAGGGTGGGGCGCGTCAGGTTTTCGCGCACCCGTCAAGGGTCGTCGTCGCGTTGCTGCGAAGCGAAGCGGCAGCACGATTTGTTGATATATA
>Ga0075428_100011021_pt1 | contig 10054 bp, 7 predicted proteins | sample RhiMetdeltSRZDD2_FD_75291 | JGI IMG/M metagenome (GOLD analysis project Ga0075428, IMG submission 75291) | Populus rhizosphere microbial communities from Tennessee, USA - Rhizosphere MetaG P. deltoides SRZDD2 | ecosystem: Host-associated > Plants > Roots > Rhizosphere > Soil | place: USA...
GGTGGCCCGCTCCTGGATGGTCACGCCCGCGTACCACGCCGTCCACCACACCCACCCGGACACGCACTACGGTTCGTACACGGTGCTCTTCGACCTGCTCCTGGGGACGGCGGTGGGGTTCAAGGGACGCACGGTGGCGCTCACCGGCGCCGGCGGCGCGTTCGGGAGCGCGCTGAGGGAGCTGCTGGAGGCGGAGGGCGCGCGGGTGGTCCCGCTGAAGTTCGGGGCGGCGTTCGACGGCCGCGGGGTGGCGGAGAGCGGCCGGGAGGTGCTGGCCTCGGCGGACATCCTGGTCCTCGCGCACGGCTCGCGGCGGGTGCGGCCGATGGAGGGGAACTGCGACTCGTTCGTGGCGCTGATCGAGGCCTTCAAGGCCCTCACCGCCGGGCGGCAGGTGCCCCCGGAGGTGTGGGCGCTGGGCTCGGAGATCGAGGCCCACCCGTCGTTCGGCATCGCCGAGCTGCAGGCGTACTCCGCGTCCAAGCGGGCCTTCGCGCGGCACGCGCGGCGCTACGCGAAGGACCCGGAGATCTGCTACCGGCACATCGTCCCCTCCGCGTTCCGCTCGGCGATGGGGCCGGGGCTGATCTCGGCGCGGATGGCGGCGCGCGCCACGCTGTTCCTCATCCGGCGCGGGTTCCGGTACGTGCCGGTGACGTACACCGGGGTGGCGCTGGTCAACTACTTCAAGCACCGCTTCGGGCCGCGGGCGCCGGCGCCGGTGCTCTAGACTGCCCGCCCGTGACCGGACGGGCCGCCGAGCTGGCGCTGCAGGTGGAGGATGCGCGGGCGCGCACGCTGGAGCTGATGGCGGACCTCACCGACCAGCAGCTCCTCGGCCCCAGGCTGACCATCGTCAACCCCATGCTCTGGGAGGCCGCGCACGTCGCCTGGTTCCAGGAGCTGTGGGTCCTCCGCACCGCCTGGAAGCAGCCGCCCCTCCACGAGGCCGCCGACAGCCTCTACAACTCCAGCACCGTGCCGCACGACGTGCGCTGGGACCTCCCGCTGTTCCCGCGCGGGAAGGTGGGCGCCTACCTGCGCGAGGTGCGCGACCGCATCCTCGAGCGCCTCGCCCGCTCCGAGCCCCTCCCCAACGAGGCGTACTACCTGGACCTCTCCGTCGCCCACGAGGACATGCACGACGAGGCGTTCAGCTACACGCGCCAGACCCTGGAGCTCCCGCCGCCGCCGGTCAGCCGCGGCGCCGCCGGCGCGGTGCCGCAGGGAGGCGGTGGTGGTCCCTGCCCGGGGGACGTCGAGGTGCCCGGCGGGACGTTCCTCCTCGGCGCGCCGTACGGCCCGGGCTTCATCCACGACAACGAGAAGTGGGCCCACGAGCGCCGCGTGGAGCCGTTCGCCATCGCCCGCGCGCCGGTGACCCAGGCGGAGCTCGCCGCCTTCGCCGAGGACCGCGGTTACCTCCGGCGCGAGCTGTGGAGCGACGAGGGCTGGGCGTGGCGCGAGCGCGAGCAGGCCCTCCACCCCGTGTACTGGCGGCGCGACGGCGCCTCCTGGCTGCGGCGCGACTTCGACCGCTGGGTCCCGCTGGAGCCGCACCTGCCCGTCCTCCACGTCTGCTGGTACGAGGCGGAGGCGTACTGCCGGTGGCGCGGGCGCCGGCTGCCCACCGAGCTGGAGTGGGAGGTGGCCGCCGCCGGCGAGCCCACCGCGGACGGCCGCCTCTCCGGCCGCAAGCGCCGCTTCCCCTGGGGAGAGGACCCGCCGGCCCCGGAGCGGGCCAACCTGGACTGGCGCGCGCTCGGCTGCGTGGAGGTGGGCGCCCTGCCGGCCGGGGACAGCGCCTTCGGCTGCCGGCAGATGATCGGCAACGTGTGGGAGTGGACGGCGGACGACTTCCTGCCCTACCCCGGCTTCAGCGCGGACCCGTACGAGGACTACTCGAAGCCGTGGTTCGGCACGCACAAGGTGCTGCGGGGAGGGTGCTGGGTGACGCGCGCTCGCCTCATCCGGAATACCTGGCGCAATTTCTACCCGCCGCATCGCCGGGACGTCTGGGCCGGCTTCCGCACCTGCGCCGCGAGGTGAGGCGACGCACCTTTGCGGGGAGGAGGTGAGCGGGGATGAATCCTCTCCAGTCGAGCCAGGAGCACGGCCGCAAGCTCCCCCAGCGCGACGCCAACCGTCCGGAAGAGCAGGACGCGCCGCTGGTGGAGGACGTGCCGATCATCCGGCCCGCGGAAGGTCCGGCGCACACGCCCGGCCTGGACAGCGGGAAGGTGATCAAGCCGGTGCCCTCCGAGCGGGAGATGCCCGGCGTACACGTACACTGAGAGGCAGGGCGGCGCGGGTGATGCATGAGGAGCCGGGAGGAGGTGTGACCATGGGTGCGATCCGGAAGATCCTGGTGCCGGTCGACTTCTCGGAGGCGTCGCGCCGGGCGCTGGAGCAGGCGCTCCAGCTCGGCAAAGTTTGCGGGGCGCAGGTGGACTTGGTGCACGTCTGGGAACCGCCGCACTACTTGACTCCCGACGTGATGCTCTCGGTCCCCGGCTGGAGCGCGATCTCCCTGGAGGAGTTCAGCCTCCGCGAGGCGCGCAAGGCCGTACAGCTCTTCCTCGAACAGGCCGACCACCCCCACCTGGCGCTGACGACCCGCATCGAGTCGGGCGCGCCGGCGGCGGCCATCCTCCGCGTCGCCCGCGAAGGGTACGACCTGCTGGTGATGGCCACGCACGGGCACTCGCGGCTGCACCAGTTCTTCCTGGGCAGCGTGGCCCACCGGGTGGTGACCGAGTCGCCGGTGCCGGTGCTCACCGTGCGCGGGCCCGAGACACCGGTCGAGCCCGCGTCGGTGAGGTGAGGCCGGCGCCGTCACCGGCTCAGGGAGTGGCGCCCAGGTCCTGCCACCCGCCCCAGGCGCCGTTGCTCCTCACGCGGCGGAACGCGTTGCCGCTGAGGCCTCGCGCCCAGACCTCCGTGTACCCCGCCACCGAGGCGGCGTCCGGCCCGGAGGTGATGACCCCGCCCAGGGAGTACCAGCCGCCCCACGAGCCGTAGAAATCGCGGGCCCAGAGCGCGCGATCTCCGCCGCGCACGAAGAGGTGGCAGGCGTTCACGCCCTCGCAGGAGGCGCCTGGATCCGAGGTGGCCCCCTCCGGCGGCGCCCCCATGGACTCCCAGGCCGAGAGCGTTCCGCTCAGGCGGTACCGGTGCCAGAGGTTGCCATCCGATCCCAGCACGAACACGTCCGAGTGCCCACCGCCCCAGGACATGGCGTCCGGCCCGCCGGCGAAGGTCACCCCCGCGGGCGTGCCGAGGGTGCTCCAGCTCTGCCAGCCGTTGGCGTTGTGCCGGCGGCGCCAGAGCGCCCTGTTGTTCCCGCGCACGAACACCTCCAGCACGCCGTCCCCCAGCGCGACGACCGACGGATCCGAGGTGGCGGCGCCATCCGGCGTGCCCAGGTTGTTGAACGGCGCCCAGCCGAAGAGCGGGTCCCAGCGCCGGGACCACACTTCGTTGGTGAGCCCGCGCAGGACCACCTCCCCGTGCGAGGTGCTCCAGGAGTCCGCGTCCGGAGAGGACGTGAGCACGCCCCCCATCGCCGTCCAGGGGCCACCGGCCGCCGGCCTGTTGTACAGCTGGTTGTCCCCCTTGCCGCGCGAGAACGCCTGGTCCGGGACGGGAGTCTGGGACTTGATCGAGAGGTCCGTCCCGTTCCTGGATTGCTGGGAGCCGGAGAGGAACGACCAGGAGCTCTCGTCGAAGTCCACGGGGAAGATCCCGGTCGCCCAGGGCGCGGCGTTGGGGTTGTTGGGATCGGTCCACGGGTCGTGTCCGGTGGAGACCATGAAGTGCAGGTGGGGGGCGGTCGCGTACCCGGTGGCCCCCTCCATGCCGATCGCGGTCCCGGCGCTCACGTAGGTGCCGACTTGCACCGGGACGCTCCCGTAGGCGAGGTGGTAGTACCAGCTGTACTCGCCGGAGTCGTGCTGGATGACCACCAGGTTGGCCTGCTGCCAGCAGCTGAGCGAGCCACACCCGCTGTTGCTGCTCTCCTTCACGAAGACCACGACGCCGGGCTTGGCGGCGACCACGGTGCCCGGGATGTCGAAGTCCACCTGGTACAGGTGGCCGGAGCCGTCCCGCTGGGTCACCCAGCCAGACTGGCCCACCGGCCACGGCAGGTACCAGCCGCTGTAGGGCCCGAACTGCGCCGCCGTGCTCGAGGCCAGCGCCTCCGGCCTCTCGTCGTCAGGTCCACAGCTCCAGGCAAGGCAGGACAGGGCGATGGCGGTGAGCCGCCAGGCCCACGAACGATGCGACTTCATGTGTGAATCCCCCTCTTACGAACGAACGACCGCGACGCAGCGCGCGGGGTCGCGGGATTGCGGCCTCGCGGTGCGCGCGCGGTTCAAGACACGCCCCCTGGATTAATGGCGCATTTGGGCCGCGCGGAGCCACGCCTCGCCCCAGGCGCGATTCCGGGCGAGCTCCGCCCGGGCGGCGTCCAGCCACGGCTGGATCCGGTCGGCCGGGGCCCCTGACTGCTTCAGGGCGTCCGCCAGGGCCAGGTACGTCACCGCGGTCTCGATGGGCCGGCGGCGGTGGGCGCGCCGGAGCTGCGCCGCGCTCTGGAGGAGGGGAAGGGCGAGCTCCACCTTCCCCGATCGGCGGTGGGCCTCCCCCATCACGGTGAGGACCTGGGCCATGAATGGATGGTCCGCGCCCAGGGCGCGCTCGAAGCTCTGGCGGGCTTCACCGGCCCGCTTCAGCGCGGCCTCCACCTGTCCGTCAGCCAGCTCTGCGGCCGCCAGCTTCGCCTCGAGCAGCGCGAAGTCCACGGATCCCTCCGTCGAGTGGATCAGCACGAACCGGCGCGCCTGTTCGTAGGACTTCCTCGCCCGGGCGAACTGGCGGGCCTCGTAATACGCCTGGCCCGCGATCAGGTGCGGGAACTGGAGGTCCGCGTTGTCGTCGCCCGCGGAGCGCGCCACCGCGATGGCCCGCTGGAACAGTGTCTCCGCCTCGGCCAGCCGGCCAAGGGCCGCGTTCGCCATCCCCAGCCCGGTGAGGGGGTGGACCTTCTTTGGGTCACCCGGTCCGCGGACCCGGTCAAGGATGTCCGATGCCTGCTGAAACTCCACCCGTGCCGCTTCGTCCTCGCCCAGCTCGTAGAGGCAACCTCCGATGTTGAAGTGGAGCGCGGAGAGCTGGGGGTCGGCCCCTGACGGCCCCATCGTCCGCTCGAACGTCGCCAGCGTCTTCCGGAACTCGTCGAGCGCCTGTCCCGGAGCGGCCATGTCCAGCGCCGTCGCCAGGTTCCACCGCGCCCTGGCGACCTGCATGCTGTCAGGGCCGTACAGCATCAGCCTCGCGTCCAGGATCTGCCTGGCGATCCGCTCCTCCAGCGCGTGATCGCCGCGATCCCTGGCCAGCTGCCCGAGCACCTGCAAGGCCCCCAGCCTGTCCGGGTGGTTCGGGCCATAGATGCGTTCGTAGATCTCGCTCCCGCGCGACGCGCGCTCCTGCGCCCGCAGCGCGTCCCTGGCGTCCTTCATCTGGCGGGCCAGCTTCAGCAGCGCCGCCGCGGTCCGCGGATGGGTAGGGCCGAAGGCCTGCTCCGACAGCGAGACGCTGCGCTCGAGGAGCGGGATCGCCTCCCGCCAGCGCCCGGAGGCGCCCAGGAGCTCCGCGCGTGCCAGGAGGAGGCTCGCCTCGGTGGCGGCGCTGTCGCCCAGGTGCTGGAGGAGCGCGTCCCCGTGGTCCAGCGCGTCCGCGGCGGCCTCGTGCTGCCCTCGCGGGGTCAGCTCCTGGGCGAGGTCCGCCAGGAGCTGCGCCGCCAGCGCCTGGTTGCCCGCCGACTCGGCCGCGTGCACCGCCACCTTCAGCCTCTCGATCGCCTCCTTTGGATGGAGCAGGCGGGAGTGGAGCTGCGCCGCCAGCGCCAGCGACTGTGCGAGGACGCCCGGGGACTCCACCGACCGCGCGTCGGCCACCAGCGCCTCGGCGATGGGCATGGCCCGCGCGTGCTCGCCCGCGCGGTACAGCGCCCAGGCTTCTCCCAGCTTCTGGTGGATCGCGCGGATCCTCTCCTGGATCTCCGCCGCCGGCGGTGGCGGTTCCGGTGCTGCCCGTCCGGCCGCGGCGCACGCCTCCGGAGGGAGTAGATCGCTCACCGCGCGCGCGGCGTCCTCGCGGACCATCAGGTCGCTGGGCGACGAGAGCACGCGGACGGTGTGGCCCAGGTCCTCCAGCCGCGCGTCCAGGCAGCTCGCCCGGAGCGCGAACGCCGGTGGATCCCTCCGCTCCTCCGCGCAGGCGCGCTCGTACTCGTGGGTCCAGTCCTCCGCGTACCGGTCGAGCGCGCGCCCCAGGTGTACCCACGACTGCGCGGCCACCGCGAGCGTCGAGCGGGCGAAGGCGGCGGAGATCGCCGCCCTCGGCGCCTGGCCCCATGCCAGCTCCAGCCGGGCCGCCCGATCGCGGCAGCGGGCGGGCTGGCGCGTCGCCACCACGCCCGCGGTGGTGGCCGCGGCGAGGGCGAGCGAGACGGCCGCCACCGCGCCGGCCCGCCTGCGGATGCGGTGGTCGCGGGTGGAGAGCTCGTCCAGCAGCGCCTCCATCGCCGGGTAGCGGTCGGTGGGGTCGTCGCTCAGGCCGCGAGCGACGAGGCGGTCGAGCCAGTCCGGGACGCGGGAGGGCGCTCGCGGCGGGGCGGCCATGGCGGCGGCCACGGCCGGGAGCCGGCCGTACAGCGCGAGATGGAGCGAGGCGCAGAAGCTGTACTGGTCGGCGCGGCTGTCCGGCGCCAGGCCGCGGCGCTGCTCGGGAGCGATGTAGCCGGGGGTCCCCATCAGGGTCCCGGTGGCGGTGACCGTCCTCTCCCCGGGTGGGCCGTGGAGCGCGGCGAGCTGTGGATCCAGCCCCTCCAGCGCCGGCAGCGGCGCCGGTTGCGGCGAACCGGCGGCGCCGCCCGTCGGCCGGACCAGGCCGAAGTCGGAGATCTTCACCCGGCCGTTCCCGCTGAACAGGACGTTCTGCGGCTTGAAGTCGCGGTGTACCAGGCCGCGCTCGTGCGCCGCCGCCAGGCCGCGCCCGGCCTGGACGAAGACGTCGCGGATCTCCTTCCAGCGCCTGGGGCTCGCCTTGAGCCAGTCCGCCAGGCTCCCGCCCTCCAGGTACTCCATCGCCAGGTAGACCCGTCCGTGGAACAGGCCGGCGTCGTGCACCGCCACCACGTTGGGGTGGGAGAGGCTGGCCATCGCCCGCGCCTCGCGCAGCATCCGGATGCGGGCGGAGCTGGACATCGCGGTGGCGACCTCGTGGCGCAGCACCTTGATCGCCACCGTCCGGTCGAGCAGCGGGTCATACGCCGCGAAGACCAGCCCCATCCCGCCGGTGCCCAGCGGCTTGAGGAGGACGTAGCGATGGAGGGACGCCCCGCGCTCCAGCTCCGGCGCCCGCGTCGCGGCGCCCGCGAGGTCGATGTCCGCGCCGTCCGGGGACTCCCGGTGCGCCGGAGACTCCGCGCGCAGCCAGCGCCCGAGCACCACCTGGCACGAGGAGCACGCGTCCACGTGCCGGTCGATCTCCAGGACCGAGGCGGACCCCAGCAGCCCCCCGGCGTAGTCGAGCAGGGTGTTCTCACCGGGGCACGGGCCGGGATTCGGGTCGGCGTCCATCATGCGTCCTGGGCCGCGCAGTACTATGACACCGCTCGACTCATGTCTTTCCGGACGATGACGCGGACGGGTCCGCTCGGTCTCGCATTCCGCCGCGCCGCCGGGAGCGCGGCCCCGGACCTCCCCGGCCCGGAGCTGGAGGCCGTCCTGGAGCGCTCGGTCGGGGCGGCGCGCCAGGCGCGGCCGGAGCTGGAGGTGTCGCCGGAGGAGCTGGCCGCCTACGCGGGCGAGCGCATCCGGCGGGGAGCCACCGCCGAGCAGATCGAGGCCCTCCAGTGGGACGACCTCCTGTTCTCCTGCTCCTGCGCCCGGGGCGATCGCGCGGCGCTCGCCTCGTTCGAGAAGCTGGTGGCGGCGACCGCGCGCCAGGCCGCGCAACCCTATTCGCTGCCGGACTTCGCGAGCGAGCTGCGCCAGGAGATCTGGTGCCGCCTGCTGGTCGGGACGGGCGGAAAGGACCGGCCCCGGCTGCTGGACTATGCCGGGCGCGGGTCGCTCCAGTCCTGGCTCCGGGTGGTGGCCGCGCGCGTGGCCCACAACCTGGCGCGGGGCCGGGCGCCCACCCTGGACGCGGGGAAGGCCCTGGAGGAGCGGCCGGCCGCGGTGGACCTGGAGCTGCAGTACGTGCGGCTCCAGTACCGGGAGCAGTTCGTCTCCTGTTTCCGGGAGGCGTTCGCCTCGCTGGAGCCCCGCGCCCGGACCGTCCTGCGGTGGCACCTGGTGGACGGCGTGGGCCTGGAGGCCATCGCGCGGTACTACCGGGTGAACCGTTCCTCGGTGACGAGGTGGATCACCCGCGCCCGCGGGCAGCTGGTGGAGATCACCGGCGCGCTGCTGGAACAGAGGGCCGGCCTGGGCCGCTCCGAGCTGGATGGGCTGGTGCGCGACCTGAAGAGCAAGCTGGAGGTCAGCATCAGCCAGCTGATCCCGGCTTCGGAGGGGCCCCCGGGGCTCCTCCTCCAAAAGTCGTAGGCCACCTTCCCCCTTCAGTCCGATGTGCGGCGGCCGGAGAACCCCGACCATCCGCCCCGTCACCTGCAACACAGGGAGTTCACGGTGCGCCTCGGCGCCGGCGGCACCCTGCCGGTGGACTACGTGGCGGTGCACCCGTACGGGCAGCGCGCCCCGGACGACTGGCCGAGCTCCTCCTGGGGCTTCGGGAACATGAGCACGCTGCTCAACAACTGCATCGCGTTCGGCAAGCCGCTGTGGATCTCGGAGATCGGCGATAACAGCGGGAACCAGGCGTTCACGTCAGATTACCTCGCCAACGTCTACAACCTGATCACGTCCCGGTACGCGTCCAGCGTGCTGGAGGTCTTCTGGTTCTGCTGGTCCGACGGCATGGTCGCCAACTTCGGGATCGTCGACGCCGCCGGGAACCCCAAGCAGCAATACTCCCGCTACCAGTCGCTGGCCGGTTCCTGGTAGCCGGCCGCTCATCGCGGCCCACTCGTCCCACCGGGTAGACGCGTCCGCCCGTCCCGTCCACGCGGACGCGCTGCCCGGTGGCGATCGGGGCTGATGAGCGCCAGTCCGTTCGCTTGTATCCGGGGGGCGGCGCCGTTGGCTTGCGCCCGTGTCCGGGACCATCCTCGACCGAGCGCGATCAAGGGAGGTCGACCGTGTCCGCTCCGAGCCAGGTCTCTCATCCGGAATTGCCGGCGTTGCCCGTGACCCCGCTGTCCGGCGCCGCCCGTCCGGAGCCGGGCCCCATCCCTCAGCCCGACTTCGGTTCGGCGCGCTTCAAGGCGGACCCCTTCGCCTACTACGCGCGCCTGCGCGCGGAGGCGCCGGTGTTCCCTCTGAAGGTCTTCGGCAGGCAGCCCGGTTGGTTGGTGACGCGCTACGACGACGTGGTCGCGGTGCTGAAGCACCCCTCGCTGGGCAAGGACCGCTTCAGCAGCCTCAGCGAGGCGGAGCGCGCCAAGCTGCCGTGGTTCTTCCGCTACTTCGAGCCGCTGATGCAGAACATGCTGGAGCGGGATCCTCCGGACCACACCCGGCTGCGCGGGCTGGTGCACAAGGCGTTCACCCCGCTCCTGGTGGAGCGGCTCCGCGGGCGGGTCGAGCAACTGACGGACCAGTTGCTGGACGCGGCGATGAAGAGGAACACCATGGACCTGGTGGCGGATTACGCGCTTCCGTTGCCGGTGACCATCATCGCGGAGCTGCTGGGCGTCCCCAAGCATGACCACGCCAGGTTCCACCGCTGGTCTACCAGGCTGATCTCCAACACCAGCATCCTGGAGACGCTGCTGGCCCTTCCGGCGGTGTTCGGCTTCACGCGATACCTCCGCAAGCTGATCGAGAAGCGGCGCGCGTCACCGGCGGACGACCTGCTGACCGCGCTGATCCAGGCGGAGGAGGCGGGGGACCGGCTGAGCCAGGACGAGCTGGTCAGCATG
>Ga0075428_100011022_pt1 | contig 10054 bp, 8 predicted proteins | sample RhiMetdeltSRZDD2_FD_75291 | JGI IMG/M metagenome (GOLD analysis project Ga0075428, IMG submission 75291) | Populus rhizosphere microbial communities from Tennessee, USA - Rhizosphere MetaG P. deltoides SRZDD2 | ecosystem: Host-associated > Plants > Roots > Rhizosphere > Soil | place: USA...
GTGACCCGCGGACTCTTCGACATCTTTGGGACTTACACGTAGTGACGACTTAAGTCGTCTGCTGAGCCTTCGCTTCCCCCTTCGGGTCAGCTGGAACCTGCTCGGCTTTTTCTTTTTTCTTCGCGCCACCTTTGCTGGGAGCCAGCACCACGAGCATCGTGCGGCCTTCCATTTGCGGCGCTGCCTCCACCACACTAACATCTGACAAAGCTTCGGCGATTTCTCTCAAATCTTCCAGCGCGATTTCGGGGTAATCCATCTCGCGTCCCCTGAACTTGATCGTCACACGGACTTTGTTGCCCTGCTGCAGCCAGCGGCGGGCATCATCCACTTTGAAACCGCGATGCGCTTCGTTGGTCTTGGGTCGCAGGCGGATTTCCTTGACCTCAATTTTGGTCTGTGACCTTTTGGCTTCGCGTTCCTTCTTGGCGCGCTCATAAATGAACTTGCCAAAATCCATTACGCGACATACGGGAGGGGTGGCGTTGGGCGAAACTTCCACAACATCCATTTCAGCATCGCGGGCGATTTGCAAAGCCTGCTTCATGGGGACTACTCCGATATTCTCACCGTTGGGCCCAATCAAGCGGACTTCGGGAACCCGAATGCCTTCATTTACTCGAAATTCGTTGGCGCTTATATGATTCTCCTGTGAATTCAAAAACAAATCCCAGCCTGTGGCTGGCTTTTAGCGGGCGAATGATACCATGCACGGCGGGGAATCGTCAATAAAATAGACCGTGGGCGATCACTTTCCTCCGGGTCGCCCACGGTCTGAGGTGATTGTACGACCAACCGCGGGCGCAGTCAACCGGCCACCCAACCTTTTCCAGTATGATGGGATAGATAGAGTGGATCATGTTGGACGAACAGGAAGCCATTCGACGCTTGAAACGGGGCGATATCGGCGGGCTGGAGGTGCTGGCCAGCCGATATCAGGTGAAGGCGGTGCGCACTGCTTATCTCATCACACGTGACCCTGCCCTGGCAGAGGACGTAGTGCAGGATTGCTTTGTTCGCGTCTTTCACTCGATAGCCGGATTTGATTCGGCGCGTCCGTTCGAGCCATGGTTCATGCGCAGCGTGGTGAATGCGTCGGTGAAGAGTCTGCAAAGGTCGGCGAGGCAGGTGGAGGCGGGGGATGAGGCAGCTGAGTCCCTATTCGCCGAATTGGCTTTGAGAGCCGAGTCAATCGAGGCGCAGTTGGAGTCCAGCGAATTCCAAAATCAGATCTGGGATGCCCTGCAGAAACTCTCGCCGCGTCAACGCGCGGTGATCGTGCAGAGATATTTTCTTGAGATGAGCGAACAGGAGATGGCGGAGGCCTCCGGCTCGGCGGCGGGGACGGTCAAGTGGATGTTGAACGCGGCGCGCGAACGTTTACGCCGTTTGCTTGGTGATGAAGAACGAAGGAGCGAACGATGAAGGACAAGCGCATGAAAGAAGTGCTGGATCGAATCGCTCAACGCAGTATTCCAGACACGACAAACTTGTGGCCGGGCATTGCTGCCCGCCTTGAAAGGGAACCCTCCATGACTCTTCTCCGCAGGCGTCCATACGCAACGATCCTGCTGGCGTTGTTGCTCGTGTTGGTGTTGAGCGGCGTGGTTTATGCGCTTGGGCGCTCGTTGGGGTACATCCCCGGCATTGGGCTGGTGGATCAGAGCGTGCCGATCCGTGTGCTGGCTGAACCGGTTTCGCAGACTCGGGATGGGATCACAGTCACGGTCAACGAGGCAGTTTTGACCTCCAGCAAAACTATGATTGTGTTTATCGTGGAAAATATTCCACAGGAACATCTCTCACGAGATATGGCTGTGCCCGGTTGTGGGACCAACACTGCCGACCGGACCAAGTTGCAATTGCCCGATGACACAGATGTTGGTCCTCTGGGCGCGGAAAGCGGAGGTTGGGGAGTAGGGTATAAGGCCACCTATACGTTCGCTCCGCTGGCAGCGGATGTGAAGGAAGCTATACTTGTGATTCCCTGTATTGAGGGGGCCTTGCCGGGAAGCCTACCCGAAAACTGGAAATTATCTCTACACTTTATTCCCGCTCCGCCGGAAATGACAATTGTTCCGGTTACTGAAGTGACTCCTGCACAGGAGACATCCAACACGGGGCCGTTGACTCTGGAACGCTCTGTTGAAACTGACCGTGGTTACTTGCTGGTGGGCACATTCAACTCCAACGGCCTGCCAGAGGGCGCGCAGGCCATGGATTTCTCAACTTATCCGGTCATGACCGATGCCAACGGACAAAACGTTCTTTATGACTTTGCCAATAGCCAATTGGAAGTCCCCGCGGTGCGTCCGCCTGTGGGCTCCTTTCCGTGGGCGTTCGAAGTGATCGGTAAGCAACACGCCTGGCCACTGACCATTGCTGTCAGCGCGGTGGCGGCCCAATATCCACAGGAGCAGGCCTGGTTTGAGTTTGACGCGGGAACGAATCCACAAATGGGTCAAGTCTGGACTTTGAATCAAGACCTGCAACTGGTCAATGTGCCAGTGCGTGTCCTCCGGGCCTATCGTACTGCGGATGGATATGGCTTTGACTTTGAAAGCAACACGTTCTTCCACGGTGTCAGCCTGTGGATTGGCAACTCACTGCCCGGCCCCACTGGCATGCAAGACCCGCGACACTTCAGCGCGATGGTCCGCTTTGAAGGTGCGATTCCGGATGGCAAATTGGAGGTGCTGGTCTCGAATCCGGTGCTGGCCATCTCGGGGACGTGGCAGATCCAATGGCAACCAGAGACTACTTCCACCGAAGCCTCCCCCACGCAGATAGGATCGACTCCAGTCTGCCTTACGTCTGATTCGTGGAAAGCGGCCCTTGCCAATCCCCAGCCGCTTCCCGCCGAGTTGAGCAGTGGCAGATTGCTGGCGTATGGTCCGCTCAGCGACGATTATCTCAACTACGATAACTATGGCAGTTTCATCATCAATATGGATGGCAGCATCAAACGAACGGTGAACAGGAGTACATACCCGTCGCTTTCGCCGGACCTGCACTACCTGGCATTTGGCGGGGAGGATGGACTGTATCTGATCGACCTCACGAATGGTTCGCAGGCGCTCATCCCCAACACCACACCCGCGGACGGCATCCCGCTCTGGTCGCCGGATGGGACGCGCATCGCCTTCTGGCGCAGTGACGATCTCGACCTGTACGTGATTAATCCCGACGGCAGTCACTTAAGGCGCGTCATCAATAAGAACGGCGACGAGCAACTGGTTGGCTGGACCGCTGATGGTACCGGGCTGTACTACGGCGTCAATGCCGAAGGGGGCCTGGCCCTGCGAAAACTTGATATCGCAAGCGGTGCGATTGATGACTTGTTTATCATTCCGAACCGGCGTGCGTATGAAGACATTGATCTTTCGCCCGATGGGAATCGCATAGCCTTCCATGCCCGCGAGAACCTCTCGGATGCAATTTACCTATCGAACCTGGATGGCTCGAATCGCAGGCTGGTAGCGCAGATGGGAAAATGGGTTGTCACTGCGCCTTTCTGGCTTCCGGGAGGCGAATGGCTGGCGGTCGTGATCCTGCCCACCGACCTCCCGGACCAGCCCTCTGAGTTGGCGCTGGTCAACGTGCAGGATTGCCGCATTATTCCTTTGTCATGGCGGGCACAGGCAGTTTTCGGTTGGATCCCGTGACGTGAGCCATGCCACTGACGTTGTTTGACTGTGCTCAGCACAAATCTTTGCAGTGAAGCGGTTTTGCTAAATAAAGAAACAGCGGAGAGCCATTTGACTCTCCGCTGTTTGCCTTGCATTACAACTCGGCCGCACGTCTGGCAATCCTGTCTTTTGCTCGCGCGATGAACTCACTCAGCAGAATGTTATTCTGTTGGCTACCATCCCGTACACGGAGCGACACCTGCTCAGCCTTCATCTCGTTATCACCGACAACGAGCATATACGGCACCTTCATTAATTGCGCCGAGCGGATCTTGGCGTTCATGCGTTGCGCGCTCAGATCGGCATGAGCACGGACGCCATTCTCACGTAGTTGCTTTGCCACCCCTTCTGCATACTCATTTTGATTGTCCGTGATGGAAATGACACGCACCTGCTCCGGTGAAAGCCAGACGGGGAAGTTGCCCGCGTAATGCTCGATCAGAAACCCGACCATGCGCTCATGCGTACCAAGCGGCGCGCGGTGGATGCAGAGCGGAACTTCGTCCTGGCCATCCTTGTTCGTATATTTCAGGTCAAAGCGCTCCGGCACGGCAAAATCCACTTGATTCGTGGCGATCGAGAATTCACGTCCAATGACCGACCAGATCTGTACATCAATCTTAGGACCATAGAACGCGGCTTCATCCTGTGCTTCTACAAACGGCACACCGCCATTTGTCATAGCGCGCCGCACCATCTCTTCCGTCTTGAGCCAAAGCGGTTCGTTATCCACATACTTTTTGCCGAGTCCCTGTTTGCTGTGCAATGACAGGCGCATAACGTACTTTTCTATGCCAAACAGTTTAAAATAACTGACGTACATCTCGACCACGGCAAGAAATTCCTGCTCAAACAAATCCTCAGAAACGTAGATGTGGGCGTCATTCATTTGCATTGAACGTACGCGTTGTAAGCCGATCAACTCGCCTGATTTCTCATAACGATAGCACGTACCATATTCAGCCAGGCGAATAGGCAGGTCACGATAGGAACGTCCCTTTGAGCCGAAGATCTTATGGTGCATGGGGCAGTTCATCGGCTTGACATAATACTTCACACCTTCCAGTTCCATGGGTGGGTACATGCTCTCGGCGTAATACGGCAAATGACCGGAGCGAATGAACAAGTCTTCCTTCGTTAGATGTGGCGTCTTCACACGGAGATAGCCTGCCTTCTCTTCCATTTCCTTGGCAAGCTTTTCCAGCTCTTCGATCATGATGGCACCATTCGGCAGCCACAACGGCAAGCCAGGACCGATCTCATCATCGAAGATGAAGATTTCCAAGTCTTTGCCCAGTTTGCGATGATCTCGTTTCTTGGCCTCTTCCAACTGGTGAAGATAGTCCTTCAGCTGCTGCGCGTTTTCCCAGGCCGTGCCGTAGATGCGCTGGAGCATCTTGTTGTGTTCGTCGCCGCGCCAGTACGCGCCCGCAATGCTCATCAACTTGAAGGCATCCTGCTTGATCTCTTTCGTGTTCTGCACATGCGGACCGCGGCACAAATCGATAAACGTATCGTGCTGATAGATGGAGATTTCCGGTTTCTCGTTCAACGGATTACCGTATTCATCCAGGCCGCCTTTTTCAAGGCCCTCGATCAACTCCAACTTGTACGGCTGATTCGCAAAAATCTTCTTCGCTTCTTCGGACGATAGGACTGTTTTCTTGAACTCATGCTTGCCCTGCACGATCTGCCTCATCCGCTTCTCGATCTGTTCCAGATCTTCGGGTGTGAGATTGCGCGGCAAATCGAAATCGTAATAGAACCCGTTTTCCACAGGCGGACCGATCGTGATCTTCCCATCCGGGAACATTTCCAACACCGCTTGCGCCATGATATGTGCCGCCGAATGACGGATTTTATAGAGCTGGGACTCTTCGTATTTTTCCTGAATTTGTTGCGACATTTTTGCTTCCTTTCTTGACTTTAGGTTGGTTACCGCTTCGAATTTATTTTCGCGAACCCGGAGCAGCGGTTAACAACAACCTCCGGGTCGCTGACGAGTGAGGGTGCTATCTTCAGTCATCGCGACCTCCTTTTGAAATCCATAACGCGACGTGCACGTCGCCATTGGGCGAATTAAACAAAAAACTCGCCCACACACGGGGCGAGAATTTGATTCACGCGGTTCCACCCGAATTATACCGAAGACCGTAAAGGTCTGATGGGTATATCTCTTGAGCCTCTAACGGGGCCATCCGTTCATCCTAATTGCTGATAGCTAAACGCTAATTGCTTTCAGACTCACGCTCGCGAGTGGTTTTCTGCGGACTTTCCTGGAAGAGACTCTCAATCTTCGATCTCTTCTCCCTGTCAGGGGTCTGACCACATACTCGTCTCGGTCGACGCGTTTCTATAAATGGTATTATATGCCGAATGATACGTCTGTCAAGCCAAAGGATGAGATATGAATATTCGCCAGGCAAATTCCAGGGACAGCTTGCTTCTTTCTTCCTTATGTGTGGATGTGCAACGTCTGCATGCTGAACAGTACCCTGATCTCTTCAAAAGGCCGCAGGGTGACGATTTTGCTGTAGCCTTCTTCGACGAAATGTTGGCAGATCCAACAGTAAGAATCTTCCTGGCTGAGGAAGATGGACGTCCCATTGGCTATCTCATGACCAAATTGTTTGAGCGAGCAGAGGGCCCATTCACCTATACCAATCGCTTTCTGCAGGTCGAGCATATCTCGGTACATCCTGATCGCCAGCGACAGGGTGTTGGCACCGCCCTCATGAATCGAGTTGAGGAACTGGCGAGAGAAATCGGCGTGACAAAAATCCGGCTGGATTCGTGGGACTTCAATACAGAAGCCCATACTTTCTTTGAAAGAAGGGGCTTCGAAAAATTCAATTTTCGCTTTTGGCGACGTCTTTAAAATAAAAAGTCCCAAACCAGGGACTTTTTGTGGGCGAGACAGGGCTCGAACCTGCGACCTCACGCATGTCAAGCGTGTGCTCTAACCAGCTGAGCTACCCGCCCGAAGGATTGACATTATAACGGGGTGGGAAAGTTTTTGCAATGGGGGGACTTCTTCCCCAAAAGGATCATCGATTACGTCTAGTTCCTTGCGGTATAATCCCATCGCCATGCCTAGAAGGAAAGCGCCAGAAGAATTATCGGTTGAGGAATTGCGTCGTTTGTTGATCGAGAAACGACGCGGCGCACGGCGCGAACGCTTAGAGCACTTTAAAAGAACAGGCCGTGTGGTTGCCGTGGAACCCGACTCCTTAGCTTCCATCCCAGTGGTGGATACCCTCGAAGAAACCAGCGACCAGCCTCAAATCCAGGTTTCGACGCGCCGCCGGGTGATGGACCGAGTCCTATTGGCGGTGGAAATCCTGGCGGTGGTAGGGCTGGTCGGAGTCCTCATCAGCGGCTTCGGCGTCTTACAAGATCTAAATCAGCAGGTGGCCTCCGCGTTAATTCAGGATACGCTCACACCAACACCGCTGGTGATGGCGGTTGTGCTTCCGTCCGGGCATATTCCACCGGATGCACAGGGAAACACGCGGCCCAATGAAGAGGAGATTCCCGAACATCTGCGGCCCATGGTGCAATCGCTGGCGAATATTCCCATCCCTACGGCAGCGCCCGACCAGGCGATTCGCATTCAAATCCCTGCCCTAAAAGTGGACGCACCCGTTGTACAGGGGGACGGTTTTGAACAGCTCAAAAAGGGAGTCGGCCAAAACGTTAGTTCGGCCAACCCTGGGCAAAATGGAAATGTGATTCTCTCAGCACATAATGATGTATATGGTGAGCTGTTCCGTTACCTGGATAAACTTGCACCCGGCGATCAGGTGATTTTATATACACAGCAGCGGCAGTATGTCTACGTTGTGGATCGCACCGCCATCGTAGAGCCGACCGCAGTCGAGGTAATGGCAAGCACGGGCAGCCCTACGGTAACACTGATCTCATGTTACCCATACCTTGTGGATAAAAAGCGCATTGTGGTTTTTGCAAGGTTACAAAATTAACCGTCATTGCGAGGAGGGTCGGAGACCCGACGAACAATCTCCACCTTTGGAAGGAGATTGCTTTGCCACTCGCTACGCTCGGGCTTGCAATGACAGAATCATAGAAGGAGTTTCAAATGGCAAAATACAATAAACGCACGACGAGAGCAGCCTCGAGAGGAACGGCAACAAGCAGCACCGAGTTCAACCCCGATTACACGCACGTCAAACGTGACCTAAGCCGTATCGGTGTGCTCGCTGGATCGTTCCTCGTTATTCTCGTTGTGCTCTCATTCTTCCTCAAATAATATCGTAATGCGACACTGCGAAGCGTGTCGCACCAACACGGAGATTTTATGTCCCGCATGTTTGTTCCTGGTCCAGTCGATGTTGCTGACGAAGTCCTCCAGGCGCAAGCCGCGCCCATGCTTCCGCATCGCAGCAAAGAATTCGAAGCCATCTATCGACGCGCCTCTGAAAAATCACAGGGGCTCTTTTACACCCAATACCGTGTTTTCCTCACCGCTTCCTCTGGAACCGGATTGCAGGAAGCCGCCATTCGCAACTTCGTTCACAAGCGCGTGCTATCCGTGGTCAATGGCGCGTTTGCGGATCGCTGGTACGAAGTTGCGGTCTCCAATGGGAAGGACGCGGAGAAAATTGCCTTCGAGTGGGACGCACCCGCTTCTCCCGACCGAATAGCGGATGCCGTCCGAACAGGCGGATTCGAGGCTGTGACCATTGTCCACAATGAGACCTCTACTGGCATGCAGAATCCCGTAAAGGAAATCGTGGAGGCTGTCCATGCCGTATCAGCTGATACCTTTGTTTTTGTAGATGCCGTTTCATCCCTGGGTGGCACCAAAATCGAAATGGACGCCTGGGGCATCGATATGCTCTTGACTTCCTCGCAGAAGTGCCTGGCCCTGCCTCCCGGACTCGCGCTCGGAGCCGTCTCAGACAGGACCATGGAAAAAGCCAAATCAGTGGAAAATCGCGGCTGGTATTTCGACCTGGTCCGCATGGAAAAACATCGTTTGAAAGATTCGTCTCCTGCAACGCCAGCCATGTCTTTGATCTTTGCGCTTGACTTCCAACTCGACCGCATCTTTGCCGAGGGATTGGATAATCGCTTTGCGCGTCACTCTGCGATGGCAAAGCGCGTGCAGCAGTGGGCGGAGGCACACGATCTTTCCATCTATGCACCCGAAGGCTATCGTTCGCAAACGGTTACAACAATCAAGAATGAACGTAATATCAAGGTCGCTGACCTCAACGCCTTCCTAAAAGGACGCGACATGCGCATCGCAGGCGGATATGGTCCCATCAAGGAGTCGACCTTCCGCATTGCGCACATGGGCGAAACTCAAATGGAAGACATCGAAAAGCTGCTCGAAGCGATGGAAGAGTTTTTGAAGAAAAGTTGAAAAGTTGCAGGTTGTAAAGTTGAAGGTTAAGGGCCTGATCGGTTATCCTGCGCAGGCTCTTACTATTTATAATCAGTTTACATGAACTTTAAACCGGAAACCTTCGACATTCAACTGGAAAGATATACCTACGGCGGCGAGACCCTGGGACGCCTGTCTGATGGTCGTGCAGTATTTGTACCGTTTGGGCTGCCGCGGGAAAGAGTCCGCGTGAGGTTGACGGAGGAAAGGAAGAATTTTGCGCGTGGGGAAATTATCGAGATTTTTGAAACGTCAAAAGATAGAATTCAGCCACGTTGCAAACACTTCGGCGAGTGTGGAGGATGCCATTATCAAAATCTTCCTTACGAAAAACAACTGGAGATCAAAACAGAAATCCTGCGCGACCAATTGACGCGCATCGGAAAGATCGAGAATCCGCCGGTTCAGCGGATGGTGGCATGTCCAAACCCTTGGAATTACCGCAACCATATCCAATTCTCTCTGAGCGAAAAAGGGAAATTAGGCTTTGTGCGTGCTTCGGATCGGCCCAGCCCATCGAAGGACATTCTTGAGATTAGCGAATGCTACCTCCCTGAGCCTTCCATCAATGATTTTTGGCCTCGGCTCGAATTCGAACCAGAAACAGGTATCGAGCGCGTCTCTCTCCGTACCGGGCAAGAGGATGACCTTATGCTTATGCTCGAATCGGGTTCTCTGGAACCGCCTGAACTGGAAATCGAAGCGGGGATATCTGTCACACACAACTACGAAGAAAACACAGTTGTCATGGCTGGCAATGACCATACCTTCATAAGCGTGTTGGGACGTGATTTCAAAGTCTCAGCCCCCTCCTTCTTTCAAGTGAACACAGTTATGGCAGAGACGATGGTTCAATACCTACTTGATCACTTACCAATTACCCAGGCTTCCCGCGCCCTTGATATCTATTGCGGCGTTGGTCTCTTCAGCGCGTTCCTTGCGCCGAAATGCAGAA
>Ga0075428_100011023_pt1 | contig 10053 bp, 13 predicted proteins | sample RhiMetdeltSRZDD2_FD_75291 | JGI IMG/M metagenome (GOLD analysis project Ga0075428, IMG submission 75291) | Populus rhizosphere microbial communities from Tennessee, USA - Rhizosphere MetaG P. deltoides SRZDD2 | ecosystem: Host-associated > Plants > Roots > Rhizosphere > Soil | place: USA...
GCGCGCGCCATCTTCTGTTACGTCGTTCGCACGCTCGGCATGCGCGGCGCGTTCCCGGATAAGAGCGTGGACTGGTCACAGTTCGGAACCGACCCGGACATCTGGCTCAAGGCTTGCGACAACCGCACCGTGGCTTTCAAGGAAGTCGAGGCAACCCAGCGTGTCGCAATCACCAATGCACGATTCAAAAATGAATTGGAACATTTTCGCGCGCTGCCTGATTGGGACCACTGGCATGTGATCTGTTCCATGGAAACGTGGACCGAACGGCTCGCCAAAAAGAAACTCACACCGCAGTCGAAAGAACTTCAAGACGTGTCCGAGCAATTGGCGCTCGCACTCAATCGCGACGTGGCGCAGAAGATTGCGGCTCGGACGAGCAACAACAAGCTGCGCGTCATCTGGAACGATCCTCGCCCCTGCCCGTCGCCCCGGCTCTACACCACCGCGCAATTCTTGCAAGAGATTTCCAACGCTGACACCGCCCCAGACGTTTCAATTTCAGATGAGTAAAAAACTATATTACAAGATACGGGCCTTTGAGAAAGGCAAATCCCGACCGATCAAGTTCAACTGTCACGCGGAGAATCCGCTGATGGCGTTTGAACAGTTTGCAATCGTGATGCTCGTGGCGGGCACGAAGCTCGACCGATTCACAGTCCAAGCCACATGAATTCCACCGTTTACTTGGCCGGGCCAATTACGGGCTGCTCGTTTTCCGGCTGCACCGATTGGCGAAATGATGTTATCAACCGCCTGAAGCCGTTCGGCATCAAAGGACTGTCGCCCATGCGCGCGAAAGACTATCTGGCCCGCGAAAAGAAAATCACCGGCTCCTATGAAGACAAAGTGATGTCCTGCTCGCGCGGCATTATGACGCGCGACCGGTTCGACACCATGCGGTGCGACGTGCTGCTGGTTAATTTATTGGGCGCAAAAAAGATTTCCATCGGCACCATAATGGAAATTGCGTGGGCCGATGCAAAACGGACACCCATTATTTGCGTCATGGAAAATCCTGTATCCGGCGAGGAACGACAAATTGGGAGTCTGACAGACAATGTTCACGATCATCCAATGATTCGGGAGGCAATTGGCTTTCGCGTTTCGACTTTGGACGAAGCGGTCGATGTAGCTCTCAAAATTCTGATATGAAGACGGGAACCAAATCGGTTCTGTTCGGGGTGCATCAATTCCTCTGGCATCCGTGGACTGTGGCGAAAGCATGGCGATGGCTGTATGGCCGCTGGCCGACCTTCCATCAGTGGATTGCAATTTTCTGTCACGACATCGGATATTTGGGCAAAGCAGAAATGGACAGCCCGGAAGGCCAGACGCATCCCGAGGTGGGCGCACGAATTGCCAAAAAAATTGTATATTGGTGTTGCCGTCTGCGCGGCAAGGATGACTTTGACGCGGACACCATCAGCGACGAGATTTACGATCTCTGCCTGTTCCATTCGACGCACTACGCTCAAATGAAAGGCAACGTCGTGAGCGCTCTCTATCTGCCGGACAAAGCCTGCGTGCTGTTCGACCCGACAAATTTTTATTTGTTGCGGGGCACCCTGAGTGGTGAAGTGTTCGAATACACGGACCGTGAAAATGAGAAGAACGGCACTGAGCTTGCACCAGACGAATGGCTTCGTCAGTATCGTGGAGTCATCAAACGCAAGACGGATACTTTCTTCGAAAGCGGATTCCGAAAATGCGCCACACATTAGTCGGTGAACTTCCGAACCATAGGTATGTGTTTATTGACACGACGCACACGCACAAAGAACCGAGGGGCTGGCTCCCGGCAGTCTGGTTTGGAGTCGTGGGTTATCCGGGCCGCACATGGGGCTGCACGGTGCTTTTCGAAAATGGCGCGATATATCGTAATCTTCCACCGCATGCGTTGGCTTTTGACAATCCGCCATCGGAGGTAGATTGGACGCCACAGGATGCGCAAACGTGGGATTGCTACGGCTGGGATTTTACGATGATCGAATACAGTTACCTGCGCGGCCTCGACGTGTTGGTGCGCACCAAGCGCAAGCAGGCGCATGAAGGTGAATACTTATTTTCTGCCGCCCCAGTGGGCGATGGATTTTCCGCGCATCCCGAGCAGGCCAAAGAATTTTCGTTCATCCGTCTGTTCAATGGACGATTGACGATTCAGCCCACTAACAACGTTCTCTTTCGCGAGCGTAGCTTCACTACGCACGATCTGACCACGTTTCCCACGGACTTGAAGCGACAGACGGACGTATGGACTTCGGAGTAAAACTTCGGCCTCACCAGCACGAGCCGGTCGAACACCTGCTTGAAGTCCTTCGATATGACAGGACGGCTGCTGATCTGTCCGACACCGGGACGGGAAAAACTTACGTCGCAGCCGCTGTGTCACACGCCCTCCAACTTCCTACACTCGTTGTGACACCAAAGGTTGCAATCAATCAATGGCACCGAGCCGCCGAGCATTTCGGGGATACGCTAAGTGTAACTAATTATGAGATGCTTAGGACGGGCCGGACACCGTTCGGTAAATGGGACAAAACGCCGCCTAGCGGTCTACATACAGGACGTTATTTTCAGTGCATCTCCTGTCAGTGCGTCGTGAACTTCGACGACTACCAGCCGTGCTATTGCCACCCGCTGGGAATCCATTGCATCGAAGAAAAAAAGAAGCCGTGGAAGTATGGCGAGTTTCATTTTCACCCAAATGTGGGGATGGTGATTTGGGACGAGGGGCATCGTTGCGGCGCGCTCGACTCGTTGAACGCCGATATGATGATTGCTTCTCGGCGCGACGTTAACAGAAGCTTGGTTCTTTCCGCAACCGCTGCGTGCAGCCCGCTGAAGATGTATGCCATGGGTTATTTTCTCGACGTGCATACGGGCGACTTTGACATGCCGTTGTCCGGGCGGAAAAAATTCTACTCGTGGGCTTGCAAGTATGGGGTGCGCAAAGAGCCGATGCGAGGATTACAATGGCGCGTGACGCCGGGACAGCAGCAGATCGTCATGGCTGAGATTCGCAAGCAGATCATTCCAGCGCGCGGTGTCCGCGTGACCGTGGCCGACATCCCCGGATTTCCAGAACGTGAAATTACAAGTGAATTATATGACCTCGAAGAACACAATCTCATTGATCGGCTTTACGCTGATATGGAGGAACCGCTCCAACGCTTGGCGGATAAAGCATCAGGGGACACCAATCCAGAACATCCTCTTACTCTTGTCCTCCGCGCCAGACAAAAAATTGAATTGCTCAAAGTGCCCATTGCCGTTGAGTTGGCGCGAGACTACATGGAAAAAGGATATTCGGTCGGCATCTTCGTCAACTTCTCGGAAACCATCGCGGCGTTGCGAGAACGACTTAGCTCCGACTGTTTTATCGATGGTAGCGCAGCCGGTCAACGATGTCGCCAGAAAAACATCGACCGGTTCCAGAGGCACGAGTCCCGGCTGATCATCGTCAACAACGAAGCGGGCGGCATCGCGGTTGACCTGCCGGACCTCGACGGCAACCATCCGCGCGTCGGCCTCGTGTTCCCATGTTTTTCGGCGGTTACCATGCGGCAGGTGTTCGGACGATTCCATAGATTGGTTGGCCGGAGTATCTGTCATTACCGAATTTTGTTCGCCGCGAAGACGGTGGAAACCAAGGTCCATAGGAACCTACAGACAAAGTTGAACAACCTTGACGCCCTTAATGATTTAGACCTTATGCCTGACAATTTGTGCTTGACGCGGGCACATTTTGGCGGCACTACTTAATATGCCAGCAGTAAGCAAGCGACAGTATAGACTGATGCAAGCAGTTGCACACGGCACGGCGCGCAACAAGCCCACGGGTTTGAGCCGGTCAGAGGCGCAAGAATACGTCTCCGGCCAGTCCCCGAAAGGTTTGCCTGAACGAAAACGCGCCCGCGATACAATCCGTAAGAAAATTTTAGGGTAATGGTCCCTTGTAAAACCGGCGTCTCCTGTCCGCTTGATGGGTATAAATAAATTATGATATTGTCCAAATCACCCCGACGAAACCACATGATGTGTGTTTACCACAACATCGGCCCGGACGGCAAGAAAACCAGCATCACGCGCCACGAACCTATCGACCCCAGCAAGCCGTGCATCAGGCGCAAATTCCTCGGTAAGGCGGCTGCTAAAGGCCAACTGTGAGCAAGACTTACGAGCATAAAGGTTGGGAGCGTTACGAAGCGCTCAAACTTCTGTCGGACATCGAACCCATTGCCGCTGAATTCGGATTACACGTGGGCATGTGCGGCTCGGTGCTGCACAAAGGCCACAGCAATGACGATCTCGACCTCGTGGTCTTCCCGCTGAAGACCGAGAAGGGATACGACTTTCAAGGATTCCAATCGCGGCTCGAAGACCTAGGATTTTTCGATTGGTTCAACTGCTCACCTTATCACGAAGAAGACAAGAAGACGGTGTTCTCGTGTTACCTCAACTATAAACAACGTGTCGATTGGTTCCTGTGTTACATCGACGAAGAAGACGTTCGCTATGACAAGTCCAACCCCCGAAACTGAAGAACGCAAGCATCACGAGTATTCACCTTCCACGTTGCAATCGTTGGAAGCGTGCCCGTGCTATCGGAGCCGTCCCTCGACGCATATTCGAACGATCATCGGCACGATCTCGCACAAGGTGACAGAGACGCGCGAAGACGACAACCGTCTGGACGATGAAGACGCGAACGCCGCTGCCGAGTGCCTCGACTTTTACGACAAGCGCTTGCAACTGGCGCAAGCTATCCGTCATAAAGCCGTGCAAGAAAAGGCGGTCACCATGTATGACGGTGGCGGATTTAGTGAGCGTGACCCGATGCCCGAAGCAGAAAAAGTAATTCCGGCCATCATCGAGCTATTGGAAACATATCTTGCCGTTGACAAAATCAAATTTTCTGACGGCGTAGAGTCTACCACGGCAGGATACGTGGACCGTGTCATCATCGCGCATACCCGGACCTACGCCGAGCTTTTCGACTGGAAATTCGGAATGTGGCCCGTGGAAAAAGCGGAGAACAACCTCCAAGGGATGGCTTACGTGCTCGGCCTTTTTCGAGAATACCCGACGTTGGAGTCGGCTCGATTCTGGTTCAAGCAGCCGAACACCGGAGAAATTTCGCACGTGCTGATCACACGCACCATGGTTGTGGATATCTATCTGCGGATTCAAGCGGTGGTGGCTCGTGCTCGTGTGGCTCGCGGTCTCGTTGCGCAGAATGATTGGTCCATGGCAAACCCGATGGTTCCGGTCTGCAATTTTTGCGACCACATCGGACGCTGCCAGAAGGTTCTCGCTATCGCGCTGAAGGTGGGCAAGAAGTTTTATCCGCTGGAAATCCCAGAGCACATCACGCCTACAATGGTGCAAGACCCGCACAATACCAGCATGGCGATGCGGTTGTCCGCCGTCATGGCAGTATGGGCCAAGTCGTATCGAAGTGCGACTACTGACCGCGTGATTCGTCGAGACGCAGATACGCCGAACGGTTTTGTGCTGACCTCGCGCGCGGATCGTGTCGTGAAAGATGTCGATGCGCTGCGCAAAATCGCATTGAAGTATCTTTCCAAAAAGGAATACGACGCGCTGCTCTCGAAAGAGCCGCCGTTTGGAACGCTGGAGGATGCCATCAAAGACAAGGCACCTCGCGGGCAGAAAACTGCCGTCCTTGAAAAATTTCAAGCCGAGATCATGGAATGTGGAGCGGTCACCAAAGGGGACCCTTACACATTTCTCCGCGCTGTTGCGGACAAAAAGGACTAGGCTTGGATACATAAACACATAAACCTATGAACGTAGAATTCGGCCCGTCATCCGGTTCGGCCCCGGCTCCCGTCTTGGAGAAGAAAGAGACACACGCGACGCCCGTATCTGGCGTCACCGTCGAGTCAACGACCACCGTGGCCGCACCTGTCCCTCAAGTGCCTGCGGTTGCTTCTCCCAGTTTTCTCGCGCCTCGCGGCCTTGTCCTTGGTGACAAGCTGCCCGAGTTTAAGGAAATCATTTTTCCGCGCGTGAACATCTCGCAGAACATCGGTCAGTTGAAGGACACCTTCCAGCCCGGTTCTCTGGTTTATAACCAGAACACCTTGCTGTTCACGCCGCCGATCATCGACAAGACGACTGGCAACGTAACCAAGCAGGGCTTGCCTCCAGTCAGCATGATCGTGCTCGGCTTTCGTCCGACTCGCTTCGTCGAGAAGGTCAAAGGCGGCGCGCGCGGTTTGATCGTGGACACCGAGGAACAGGTCCGCGCGGCTGGCGGCACCACGGATTACAACGAGTGGAAGCTCAAGGAAGCTTCCGGCATTAAGCGCTTCGAGGCGCTCGCCGAAGCCATCGTTGCAATTCGTCGTCCTGACCACTGCAAGGATGACAAGTCCGTGTTCGTCTACGACGTGGACGGGCACCGTTACGCGCTCGGAATCTGGGGTCTCAAGGGCACGGCTTACACCGTGGCCAAGACCGCCTTTTTCACGCCGCGTGCAATGGGCTGCTTGCAAGAAGGCGGCTATCCGTCTTACGTGTTCGCGGTCACCACGAAGTGGAAACCCTTCGATGGCGGCAACGGCGCGTGGATTCCGGTGTGCATTCCGGTCGAACGCACCAGCGAGAAAGCGCTGGACTTCGTTCGCAAGGTCCTCACTGGCCAATAATCATCGGGGTGGACGAAGAAAAAAAAAACTTCGTCCACCTCTTGACATCGTTTAAACTATCTGATATAGTGTGCGAGCCTAGTTAATGGCACTATGAAAAACAAACCGAAACATCAAACCCGAGAGGAATGGCTGCTCGCGGCCCTGACTCTCATGCGTCCCTTGTTTGAAAACAAGGGTTATAAAGTCCCGGAAGTCCGGGTGTCGTGTGGCTGGCCCTCTACGGGCGGTCTCAAAGCAAAGAGCAGGACGCTCGGTCAAGCGTGGTGCAAAACTGCGTCGTCCGATAAGGTCGGCCAGATTTTCATCTCGCCTTATCTCGAAAAAACCGTCGATGCTTACGGCGTGTTGCCCGTGCTCGTTCACGAGCAGGTGCATCAGGTCGTTGGCGTGAAAGAAGGCCACAACAAGGTCTTCGGCAAATGCGCTCGCGCGGTGGGCCTCGAAGGCAAGCTCACTTCCACCGTAGCAGGCAAAGAGCTTACGGAACTGTGCAAGGTGTGGGACGAAAAACTCGGACCCTACCCGCATTCGAAGCTGGACGCCAACAAGCGCCCGACGAAGAAGCAGAGCACGCGTCTGATCAAGTGCCAATGCACGGAGTCAGAATATTGCGTCCGCATCACGCGGAAATGGCTGGAAGAATTCGGTGCGCCGATATCTCCAGTGAACAACAAGGTGATGAAATTCGAAATCCCGGACGATCTCGATTTCGACGACGGAGAGGACAACGATGAATAACGGCACTGACACGCTAGACGTGGCGTCGCTTCGTTTCCTGAATCGTTCGGCGCTAAAGCAGCATGCGCTTAATTGCGCGGCCCGCATGCGACCGAAGTTCACCCGAGTCGGACAGGATTTTCTCGACGAGGTGGAAGCGGATGTCGAATCGTTTGTGCGCGGTCTGCGCACCGAATCGATGAAAGATGTCGCGGCTGGACCCGTCCTCGAACCGTCAGAGGATTTTCTCACGGGTGCGCTGATCGAAAAGATCAAGCCCATTCTCAACCGACAAGTGGCCCGGATTATTCAGGCCAAGGTGTGGCGTCAGACTACTGGCGTTACCTTGGGTCGCACCCGGTAAACCATTGCCCTGAGTAGCCTTGCAAGGGTTACATGCAGGCTCGCCACCGGGGTCCCCGGCGTGAAGGGGACCCCGACAAACCAACTATGGACGCAGTATGCATCGACTTCGAGACGTTCTTCTCTCGGAAACTAAAATACACCCTTCGCACATCCATCGCCGAACAATACTGCCGCCACAACCTTTTTGACCCCTATTTAATTTCTGCATGTGATGGAAAAAGCACGTGGGTGGGTTCGCCGAAAGAATTCAATTGGGATGCTTTGGATGGCAGAATCGTCGTGGCGCATAACGCTTACTTCGAGCAGACTGTGATGGAAGAACTAGAGCGCCGAGAGTGGATTCCAAAAACGTTGTGTCGCATTAAAGAGTTTCACTGCACCGCTAATCTCACTGCTTACTTGTGCAATCGTCGCGCACTGGACCAAGCCGTGAAATACCTTTATGGCGAGGACGTTCCCAAAGACGACCGGACTGAGGCGGATAACAAACGCTGGCCCCAAGATTTTTCGCCGGAGCGTCAACTGTCGATGCGCGAATACGCGCGCCGAGACTGCTGGTATGGTAAGCGACTGTTCACAGACTTTTTCGAGAAGTGGCCGCAATTGGAGCGCGAGTTAAGTAGAATCACGATCAACCAAGGTCGTGCTGGATGTCAAATCAACACCCAATTGTTAGATACTTACATCTACCAATCACACGAAATGAAACTCAACACGGAAAAGGTCATTCCATGGATGGCCGATTCCGAAGACGAGGAAGATTCGTGGGAAGATTTTGACGCCAATAAGAAGCCCACCTCCACAAAGTGCATTGCAGAACAGTGCCGTCGCGCGGGCATTCCTTGTTGCCCGGTGAAATCGGACGACGAAGAAGCCTACGAGGAATGGGAAGTAACGTATGGGCCTACGAACCCATGGATTAACGCGGTGTCGTCGTGGCGTTCGATTAATAAACTCTACAAGACGTTCATGAAGGTCAAAGGACGCCTTCGCGCCGATGGCACAATGCCTTTTGCACTTAAATATTTCGGCGCGCACACCGGACGATGGAGCGGAGCCGAGGGTGTGAACATGCAGAACATGCGAAGCCGCCCCGTTTTTTGCAACGAGCACGGTCTGATGGAGTCGGACGTGAAACGCGAAGACACTGCCGTCAACACGCTTGACGAAACCGGGAAGTTCCCTGAGTGGGTTCGCTACGCAATTGATTTTCGACATCTGATCATACCTCGTCCCGGCAAGAAAATGATTGTCTCGGACTTGAGCCAGATCGAACCGCGCGTTCTCGCGTGGGCGTCAGGCAACAAGGAAATGCTAAAACTCATGGCGTCCGGTATGTCACCATACGAAGCGCACGCACGTGCAACGATGGGCTGGACCAAGCCGGGCGAGCTTAAGAAGGCAGGCAAGACGGATGCCGAAGCGGCGCGCGTTTATAAACTCGCCAAGGCGCGTGTGCTGGCCCTTGGATACCAAGCGGGATGGGAAAAGTTCATCGCGATGGCCGCGAAGATGGCGCAATTGGACATCACAGCCGACGACCCGGAATGGATTGAAGACACGCATCCGATCACTGGTGAAGTTCGCCGAGTGAGCGGCTACGGCTCAACCAGCAAACGCATTGTAGCCGAATACCGGGCGCAGAATTCGCTCGTCGCCGGGCGAGATACTGGCATGTGGGACAAGCTGGACCAAGCGTTTAAACGATCTGTCGGTGAGGATTTTTCAATCACGCTCCCGAGTGGACGCGTGATGCGATACGAAAAAGTGCGGTGCGAATCGCGCATCGAACCCGATAAAGAAACCGGGGAGCCGCGTCGTCGGTCGGTCTTCACGGCGGACGTAGGTGGACGACGATTTCAGTTTTACGGTGGTAAGTTCACTGAGAACTACTGCCAAGCAGTCGCGCGAGACGTGCTCGCGTGGCAAATGGTAAACATGGACAAGCGGGGGTGGTGGAACCTGTTCAATGTGCATGATGAAGCGGTCCTTGAAGTGGACCCAGACGTAACCGATGCCGACGTAAATGCGGAGATGTCGCGCACCCCAGAATGGCTTAAGGATTTTCCTGTGGCCTGTGAAACGAAAGAGCTTCCGCACTATCTCAAATAATGTTCTACGCAACAGACAGTCTCGTAACAAAAACGGTAGCACCGTGCGAGCCGTGGGCCTTCGTGCCCACACAGCAAGTGTCGGAACAAATCCGGCATGATAAACAAAGTCGTCAAGACTGGTATCAGAGCATCAGCACCAAATGGAATTTTTACACTGTGTTGGAAGCTTCCAACCC
>Ga0075428_100011025_pt1 | contig 10053 bp, 6 predicted proteins | sample RhiMetdeltSRZDD2_FD_75291 | JGI IMG/M metagenome (GOLD analysis project Ga0075428, IMG submission 75291) | Populus rhizosphere microbial communities from Tennessee, USA - Rhizosphere MetaG P. deltoides SRZDD2 | ecosystem: Host-associated > Plants > Roots > Rhizosphere > Soil | place: USA...
GAGCACAGGAACTATGGAGTTCTCGCTCCGAGATCCGGACGGGTATTACGTCACGATCAGTGCGCTCTCTGCGACTTGACGAGGCGCTGCCGCCGACACGCCGCCGGATGTATAATTCCCTTCCACGGCCGGCGCGCAGCTGAGCGGCCGGCTAGGTGGAGGGAAGGTGGTACTCATGGGGTAAGGCGCCTTTTCATCACGCTAGGCTTCATCGCTACTCTCTGCGCTTGCGGGAATGAGGACTCGACGGGCCCGAGACCGTCAGTGATCCCGACGGGAGTCACGTGGAAGCTGAAGTGTTACAAGCTACCCTCGAGCGACTCGTCGTGTAATGAGGCTGGTATCAATCTGCTGTACACGCTTCGGTTCGAGAAGAATGGGATCGTGTCGGGCACGGATGCATGCAACACATGCACTGGAACATATTCCTACGGCTCAGCGACACAGCTGAGTATTCACTGGAGTTGTACCGAGGTGGTCTGCGACCCGCCCAATCCCTTGTCGGGCTACGACCCTGACGTTGCCAGTACGACCTCATTTGCGCTGGTCAACGATCAACTCGTGTTGACGTTAGTGGTCCAAGGCGAGGAATCGTTACGCATCGAAGGGTTTCCCGCGCCGCGACATGGATCGGGGAGCGTGCTTCTCGAGATGGTTTACCAACGAGGGGAATAGGAACTCTCGGGAGACGCCACCCAACAAGGTGTTGCACCTGCCAGCAGGGAGGCGTCCCGAGTGAACGCAACGGGATCTCCGCAGCACCTCTGCGAGTGCTCGAAAAACACCGTTCTCAATAGCCCCGGAGACGACACATGAAGAAAGTTGCGAATGCTCGGTTCACCATCAAGAGCTGGGATGAGAAGCCCTATAGCGAGGGCCCGGACATGCCAAAACTCACTCGAGCCAGCGTCACCAAGACCTACACCGGGGACATCGAGGGGGAGGGACAGGTCGAATACCTGATGATGTACCGCAGCGACGGTTCGGCTTCCTTCGTCGGACTCGAGCGGGTCGTCGGGCGATTCGCCGGCAAGACCGGCGCCTTTGTGCTCCAACGCACCGGCGTGTTCGAAAGCGGCCAGTCGAAGGAGTCCTATTCCGTCATTCCCGGTTCCACGACGGGTGAGCTGCGCGGCCTCGAGGGTGACGGGGTATCCGCCCTTGGGCACGGCAACGAGTATCCCTTCACGCTGCACTATGATCTGCTCTAGTACCCTGAGGCGCGCGAACCGTGAAGACATTTGTCGCCCGGACAGCGGACCAATGGCGGAAATGGCTTGACGAACACCACGCCTCGGAGTCCGAGGTATGGCTCGTCTTCTACAAGCGGCACACTGGCGTCGCTACAATCGACTACAAGGATGCGCTCGACGAGGCGCTGTGCGTTGGTTGGGTGGACAGTCTCGTCAAACGCCTGGATGACCGACGATACGCGCTCAAGTTTACGCCACGGAGAGCGGACAGCCGATGGTCGGAGGCGAACCGGAAACGTTACGCGGAACTCAAAGCCCGTGGACGATTGAGACCAGCAGGCATCAAGCTCCCCCCGACCGACCGAGGCTACGGCCCTCGACCACCACGGCTTTCCATGCCTGCAAAGCTTCCGCCGTACATACAGACAGCGTTGAGGAATCATCCGAAAGCCTGGCGCCAGTTCGAAGCGTTGACACCTTCGCAGCGCCGACGGTATTTCGCTTGGATTGAGTCCGCCAAGCGCGAGGAAACGAGACTCAGGCGATTGAAGGAGGCGATTCGCCTCCTGGCCAGAGGCGAAGTGCTGGGATTGAAGTAACAGGCCGCCCATGAGCGAGTAAGGGGCCTCGTGCCCTTCGAGGTCGAAGTCACCGCAGTCCTGGAGTGAACACAATGGCCAGCAAGACGTCCAAGAAGTCAGTGAAGGTCGCAAAGAAGACCGCTGCCAGGCGGGTCGTTACGAAGCCGACCCTCCTCGCAGGCGGGAACCCTCAGATCGCGATGGGCGACGGCGACGCCCCGGTGCAGGCCTACATCGCGGCCATGCCGGGCTGGAAACGCGACCTCGGGCGCCGCCTCGACGCACTCATCGTGCGCAATGTGCCCAACGTCCGCAAGGCCGTGAAGTGGAACTCGCCCTTCTTTGGCATCGAGGGCCAGGGCTGGTTCCTCGACTTCCATTGCTTCACGAAGTACGTCAAGGTGGCTTTCTTCCGCGGCACGTCGTTGCGTCCTGTTCCCCCTGGCGATTCCAAGCACGAGGAAGTGCGCTACCTCGACATCCACGAGGACGACCAGCTCGACGAGGCGCAGTTGGCGGCGTGGATCCGGCAGGCGGCCGCCCTGCCGGGCTGGATCCCGTAGCGCCGCCAGGGATTCTCGCGAGCAGTTCGTCATCGCGCAGAGCCGCGACCTGACCATGACAACAGCTGGAGCCAACCTGGCCTGCCCGGTGGTTGGATTTCTGCGATACTAGGCTTCGGCCGCCCCGGCGGATCAGCTCGAGGCCGTGAGACCTCTGAACGCCGACGAAGACGAAACAGAATCGAGGACAACATGTCCAACGGAACGCCCGAGCAACTTCTCCAGTCGATCGTGGAAGGAATCAACACGGGGAATCTCGACGCACTCGTGACTCTTTATGAGCCTGAGGCCGGTTTTGCGTCTCAGCCTGGGAGCCTCGCCCGCGGCCCAGCGGGTGTTCGTGAAGCCCTGGCCGGTTTTATTGCAATGAAGGGTAAACTGGACCTCGAGGTGACGAGGGTTCTTACGGCAAGTGACCTGGCCCTCGTGACTACGGCTTGGTCATTCGCTGGAACCGGGCCCGGGGGCGAACCGGTGAACCTAGCATCGAGATCCGCAGATGTTCTGCGTCGTCAGGCAGATGGCTCGTGGCGCTTCGTGATCGACAACCCTTGGGGAACGGACTGACTGACCATAGAAGGAGGGTCTCGATGAATCCAAACAAAGCACTCTGGGAGAAGGGCGATTTCACTCGCATTGCTGAAACCATGCGTGACAGCGGCGAGGCGCTCGTGAAGAAGCTCGGCGTCACCAAAGGGCTCAAGGTCCTGGATCTCGGTTGCGGCGATGGAACGACAGCAATTCCTCAGGCGAGACTCGGGGCGGATGTGCTGGGCGTCGATATCGCGCAAAACCTGGTTGAAGCCGGAAACATCCGCGCCAGGGAGCTGGGCCTGACGAATTGCAGGTTTCAGGAAGGTGATGCGTGCGATTTGCATGAGCTGAAGGATCAGGACTTCGACCTCGTCGTGAGTATCTTTGGAGCCATGTTTGCGCCGAAGCCGTTCGACGTTGCCAAGGAGATGGTGCGGGTGGCGAAACCCGGAGGTCGCATCGTCATGGGCAACTGGATTCCAGGTGATCCGACGCTGGTGGCGCAGATTCTGAAGATCAGTTCCGAATACACACCGCCACCGCCGGAGGGTTTCATCAGCCCGATGACCTGGGGTATCGAGAGCAACGTGACCGAGCGATTCGGTGCAGCGGGAATTCGCAGCGAACGGATTGCGTTCGACCGAGACACGTTTACGTTCAACTATCCCGGGGCACCGTCGGCACTTCTGGAGCTATTCCGGAAGTACTATGGGCCAACGATGAATGCATTCGATGCGGCGGAAAAGAACGGGCGCGCCGCTGACCTGCAGAGGGAACTGGGAGCTTTGTTCGACAGGCATAACAAGCACACGAGCAAGGATGCCACCTCCATTCCAGCAACCTTCTTGCGGGTCACAGTGGTCGTTTGAAAGAGTGGTGAGCGGAAGCGGATGAGATGATGATGCCGCGGCCGGCAGCTCAATGCCGATCCGTTCCTCCCCGGCGTCTGGTGATCAGCGAGGGGCAGCCGTTTACTGCAGCAGCTGCATCTTGCGCGTGATGCTGCGGCCGGCGGCGGTGAGGCGGTAGAAATAGACGCCGCTTGCGGCGCGGCGGCCGCCGCTGTCGCGTCCGTCCCAGGACACTTCGTACCTCCCGGCCTCGCGATGCTCGTGCAGGAGCGTGCGCACGCGCCTGCCGTTGACGGCATAGACGCCGAGTTCGACGTCCCCGGCGTTCGGGAGGTCGAAAGCGATGCGCGTCGCCGGGTTGAAGGGGTTGGGCGAGTTCTGCTCCAGCCACAGGCGCCGCGGCGCGAGGGTGGGGCCCGTGTCCGTGGGAGTGGCCCAGGCGGACAAGGCGACGTCGGTGTTCTGCTGCAGGTCGGCGAGGGAGCTTCCGCCGACGAAGGCGAAGCCGACGACGATGGAATCCCCCGGTGCGATGGTGAACGGACCGGTGGCCAGGAGCTGCGAGATGTCGGCGGGACCGGCTTCCGCTTGGACGATGCCGGCGGTCAGTGCTTCCCACTTCTCCGCATCGGAGAAGCCGTCGTAGATCCCCCAGCTCGGATTGTTGGGATCGGCCTCGTCGTTCCAGATACCGCGGTACGCCGTCGTCCCCGGCGGCGTGAGCGTGACCACGCCCACGTAGACGTCGGGTCCAGTGCCGTCGTCCCAGACGTAGCCCAAGCCACGAGTGGCGTCGTAGCCGGTGTGGTTCGTCTCGTAGGTCGCACCATCCAGGTCCCAGTCGAGGAACCAGCCAACCCGGAGATTCTGCAGCGTCTGCGCGCTCTGGTTCTGGATGGCGTAGCGGAGCACGACGAAATCGTCGTACGGCGGATAGGAGATCTCCCAGCTCTCCTGGCGCAGGCGCAAGCCGAGAGGTGTGGTGGCGCCGGCATCGGTGCAGGTCGCGACGACGAACTGATCGAAGAGCGGATGGGCAGTCGTGAGTGACGGCGTGCCGTTGGTGGCGGTGACGAAGTCGTCCTCGGTGGCGGAAGCGGTCGCGCCTCGAGCCGCATCGGAGATCGTGGCCTGTCCGGTGCCGACGAGGAGAGCGCCCTCGAAGAGCAGGTTGGGCGAGCCGGCGTAGAGGAAGCCGACACCATCCTTGCCGTTCCCGCCGGACTTCTCGCCGAAGCCGAGCTTGCCGACGCTGGTCACGGTGGTCACGACCTGATTGGCGTCGTGGGTGGCGATGATGGGGAGAACGCGGAGATCGAAGCGGTCGGCGTCGGTGTAGGCCGGGCTCCCGGAGGTGATGTTGAGCGTGCAGGTGGCCAGGTGATTGACCGGCGCCGCAGCGGTGAAGCGCACGGAGAAGTCGAGCACCGTTTGCTCCAGCGTCCCCAGGGAAGCTACGGCATCGGAGTTGACGGGTACGGTGGCGTAGGAGGAGTTCTCTCCCAAGGTGAACTGCAGGTTCGTCGCAGGATCGAGCCAGTTGATCACGGTGACGTGGACGGCCACGGTCTCGGTGGGCTCGATGATGGCGTCTCCGTCCGGGGTGTCGTACGCGACCTCCAGGATGCGGAGCGCCGGCGTCACCTTGCTGAGAGCCTGCGCGGCGTTGATGCGGCCGTAACCCAGCTGCCCACCGTATCCCGGGTTGAGGGCGTCGATGTTGTCGCAGGTGACCCGCACCCGCTCCCGCACTTGCTCCGCCAGGGCCGTGGGCCACTTCGTCTTCACCAGGGCGCAGGCGGCGGCGGCGTGCGGCGCCGCCATGGAAGTGCCGCTCAGATCCAGATAGGAGCCGTTGCGGTAGGTGCTGTGGATGGACGTGCCCTGGGCCGCGACGTCCACCCAGGGGCCGTAGTTGGAGCTCGCGCTCTTCTGGTCGGTGTTGTTCACGTTCGCCACCGCGAGGACGTGCGCGTAGCCCGCCGGGTAGAAGTCGGCGGAGGAAGCGTTGTTGCCGGCGGCGGCGACGACGACGACGCCATGCTGCCGAGCGTACTCGATGACTTCCCGTTCGAAGTACGAAGGGTTCCCTTGCCCGCCCCAGCTGCAGCTCACCACGTCGGCGCCGCTGTTCACGGCATAGAGGATGCCCTGGTAGCCGAAGGCGATGGCGTTGTCCACCGTGGGGTGGGCGACGCAGACCGGCATGAAGCGGGCGTTCCAGGTGGCGCCGGCGACGCCGATGGCGTTGTTCGACACCGCGCAGGCGATCCCGGCGACATGGGTGCCGTGCCCGGCGGAGCTCGGTGTTTGCGGCAGACCGGTTGGGTCGCTGGTGCCGTTGCTGAAGTTCCAGCCGTGCAGATCGTCGACGAAGCCGTTGCCGTCGTCGTCGACGCCGTTGAGGCTCTCCCCGGGGTTCGTCCACACATTCGGCGCGAGGTCGGGGTGCTGCCACTCGCTGCCGCCGTCCACGAGGGCGACCACGACGTCCCCGTCGCTGCCGCGCGTGTTGTCGTGGGCCGCAGGAAAAGCCATGCGGGTGAAGTAAGCGCTCTGCTCCGTGGGATAGAGCGGGTCGTTGGCGATCGCGGCCAGGGGGTAGACGAACTGCGGCTCGGCGTATTCCACCTCGGGGCGCGCGGCGAAGTCGCGTGCCACCTGCAGCGGATCGGCGCCGCCGCCGAAGTGCAGGACGTAGAGGCGCGACAGATCCACAGGCCCGGCCTCGTGTGGCGCGACCGGCGAGAGCGGTAGCGTCTTCCGAGAAGTGGTCCGTGGAGGAGCGACGAGCTCGAAGCGCTCGACTTGATAATGGCGGCAGAGTGCATCGAGGACGGCAGAACCGGTGCGGAAGGGTGCCGAGAGCGACGCCGCTTTCTCGGCTCCGGGGCCGAGGGGGCCCGCGAACTTGACGATGACGACACCAGGGAGCCGTTCCTGGCCGTCGGGGCGGAGCGCGGGGGAGTCGAGACCGGGTGCCCGTCCCCCGGCACTGAGAGCCGCCGCCGCCGGACCCGCAGCGGTGAGGAAGGCGGCGGCGAAAACCCAGGTGGCGAAGACAGCGGGTCCCAGGACCATCAGTGCAAGGGCCGCGTCGCGACGCGGAGCGGGGAAGCTGGAAAAGCGGCAGGCGAACACGGCGAGGCTCAGCTCCTTCTGGTTTCGGGCCTCGTTCCTTCGAGGCCCATGGGCACGCCGGCGTCCTGAGGCAAGGCCGACGGGATCCCGCCGGCGCTTCGGACACTGCCGAAGCGCCGGATACACACTGCGATCGCGCCGCCCGAGGCCGCGCGCTACTTGAGCAACGTCACCCGGCGCGTGAACACCTGGTCCACGAGCTGCAAGCGAACGTGATAGCTGCCGCTCGGCACGGCGCGGCCGTCGTCGTCGGTACCGTTCCAGGTGGTGCCGTAGATGCCGGGCGCCACATAGGCGTTCTGTACCAAGGTGCGCACATGCCGGCCGCGGGCGTCGAACACCTCGAGCCGCACCGGGCCGGCTGCGGTGAGGCCGTAGCGCAGCGTCGTATTCGGATTGAACGGGTTGGGCGTGCCCGGCGATAGGTAGCTCCGCGGCGGCGCCGCTCCTTCGATCACGAGCTCGACAGCGCCATGGAGAACGGCGTCGCCGGTCGGCGAAATCTCCGCCACGCGGTAGAGATAGCTACCGGGACCCGGAGCCGGGTCGCGGAAGACGTAGTTCCTCTCGTTGTTGCGCTCGACGTCCGGACCGAGGGCCGAGAGCCCGCCGCCGTTCTTGCTGCGATAGACCCGGAAGGTTGCGATGTCGCGCTCGTCCGTGGTCCGCCAGCGCACCACGACGTCACCGCCATCGGCGGCGGCACTCAAGTCGTACAGCGTCACCGGCGTGATCGGGCCCAGGGTCGCCCACTTCGCGATGGCGGCGTCGGTGTTGGCCTGCAGGTCCGCCAGGCTCGAGCCGCCGACGTAGACGAAGGCGACGGTGATGGAGTCGTCGAAGGTGAACGGACCGGTGCCGAAGCCCAAAGAGACGTCCTCGGGCCCGGCTTCCGTGTGCACGACGCCCTCGGTCATGGTCTGCCACTTCTCGGCCTTGGTGTAGCCGTCGTAGACGCCGAAGGAGGGGTTGTTCGGGTTGGCCTGGTCGTTCCAGATGCCGCGGAAGGAAGTGGTCCCGGGCGGCGTCAACACTGCCATGCCGACGTAGACGTTGCTCGCCGCACCGTTCTCGTCCCAGGTGTAGCCGAGGCCGCGGCCGGCGTCGAAAGCGGTGCGGTCCCCGAGTGCGCCCGCCGGATCGCCGGGGTCGCCGATGTCCCAGTCGTGATACCAGCCGACGTACAGACCAGGCATGGTGCCACCGCTGTCGTTGCGGATGCGGTAGCGGAGGATGATGTAGTCGTTGTCCGGAGGACTGGCGAAAACGTAAGCGTCCTGCCGCATGCTTAGCTGGAGGCGCAACGACTGGGGCGCAGCGCCATCGGTGAAGAAAGCCCGGGATTGCTCGTCGGCGAGCTCGGGCGGCAGATAGTGCGGCGTTCCCCCGACCGGCGTACCGAAGTTCGACTGGTAGGTGATGTTGTTGTTGACGTTGAGGCCGCGCGCCGCGTCCACCAGCTTGGTCGACGAGATGCCCATCATCATCGCTGCTTCGAAGAGGATGTTGGGCCCGGTGCCGAAGGCGAAGCCGACGCCATCGGTGCCGTCCCGGCGGTTGAGGGCGTAGCCCAGCCGCCCCATGCTGGTGACGGTGGTGCGGATCTGGTTGCCGCCGTGATCGATGAAGAGGGGCTGGATGCTGAGCTTGAAGCGGTCCTTGTCCACGTAGGCCGGGGTGCCCACGCTGATGCCGAGCTCGAAGTCCACGGTCACGTTGTTGGCGGCGGTGCTGGCGATCTGCAGGTTGAAGGGCGGAATCGTGATCGATTCCAGCGAATCCATGGCGGCCACGATCTGGTGCGCGTTCGTGATGGTGACCGGCTGCGAGGGCGCGGGGATGGACAGGTCGAGGTCGACGGTTTGCGCCCGCGCCAGCAGATTCGTCAGCGTGAGGTTCACCTCGACGGTCTCGTTGCGCTCGACGACGCCGTCGCCATCCTGGTCGACGATGTCGATGTCGGAGATGCGGATCGCCGGAGTGTTCTTGGTCAGCGCTTGCAGGACGTTGAGGCGCCCGTAGCCCAGCTGACCGCGGAACTCGGGGTTGACACCATCGATGTTGTCGCAGGTCACCCGCACTCGCTGCATCACCTGGTCCGCCGTGTACGCGGGCCATTTCGTCTTCACCAGGGCGCAGGCGGCGGCGACGAAGGGCGTGGACATGGAGGTGCCCCACAAGGTGCCGAGGAAGTTGCTCGGGATGGTGCTGAGGATCGCCTCGCCATGGGCGGCGACGTCCACGCTGTAGCCGAAGTTGGCGATCGTCACATGGGTGTCGGAGAGGGTCACGTTGGTCACCGAGAGCACGTGCGGGTAGGCCGAGGGGTAGTGGCTGTCGGCGTTGCCGGAGTTGTTGCCCGCCGCGGCGCAGATGGCGGCGCCCTGATCGTGGGCGAACTGGATGATCTCCTGCTCGAAGGTGGAAGCGCCACCCGAGCCACCCCAGCTGGCGCTGATGACGTTGGCGCCGTTGTCGGCGGCGTAGGCGATGCCTTCGTAGCCGTAGCCAATGACGCGGTCGGCGGCGGCGAGTGCCGTGTTGATGGGCATGATCTTGGCGTTCCACGAGCCGCCGGCGACTTGCAGGGAGTTGTTCGTCACCGCACCGGCGATGCCGGCGGTGTGGGTGCCGTGGGTGGCGCTCTCCGGCGTGCTCGGCAGGCCCATGGGGTTGTTGGTGTTGTTGGCGAAGTTCCAGCCCCGGATGTCGTCCACGAAGCCGTTGCCGTCGTCGTCGATGCTGTTCCCCGCCGTCTCGCCCGGGTTCGACCAGATGTTGGAGTTGAGATCGTTGTGGGTCCAATCGGTACCGCCGTCCACGATGGCGATGACCACCGGACCCTGTTCGCCCACGGTGACGTCCCAGCCGGCGATGAACTGCATGTGCTGCAGGTAGGAGAGCTGCTGGCTGATGTTGGTGTCGTTCGGCTGCCCTGCCAGCGGGTAGGCGTAGTGCGGTTCGGCGTACTCCACCGCATCGAGACCGCTCAGCTCGCGGGCGACCTCTTCCGGGGCCTGGCCGTCGCCGTAGCGGACGATGAAGATGCGGGTGGGGTCGGCGCCACTGGGCTTGCGCGCGGCTCGCCGCAACGGCAGGACCGGCTCCACCTGGTAGCTCCCGTGCCGGGCGAGCAGCTGATCCACGGGGGACGACCCGGTCTTGCCCGCGCCGCCCAGGCTCGTGCCTG
>Ga0075428_100011028_pt1 | contig 10052 bp, 5 predicted proteins | sample RhiMetdeltSRZDD2_FD_75291 | JGI IMG/M metagenome (GOLD analysis project Ga0075428, IMG submission 75291) | Populus rhizosphere microbial communities from Tennessee, USA - Rhizosphere MetaG P. deltoides SRZDD2 | ecosystem: Host-associated > Plants > Roots > Rhizosphere > Soil | place: USA...
AGCGGCACGGCTTCAGCAAGCGGCAGATCCAGTTCGTCCGCCGGGCCGGCCAGGCCGGGCTGCTCAACTCGACCACCCCGCCCGCCGTGCGGATGGTGGAACTGGCTGCGGCCAGCAACCACCGCCAACCCGGCAACCGCCCGTCAGTGCCGCCGCCGGATAGCCCGCAACACCCCGCGGCGGGGTGATTCCGTTGGCGCGGCACCGCCGCCCGTCAACGCAGTCTGGTGACCTGGCTGCCGGTCGGGTCACCGGACTACACACCCGGCCGACCACGAGTGGCCCACCAGGTCCAGGGCAGCGCACGAGCTGGCCGATTTCGGCGCTCGTGCACAGACTGGAACGATGCGGCCCGGGACACGCCGACGCGGCGGTGCGACACGCGATCGCCGTACCGCGGGCGCGGCCGCTGCCGGTACGGTCACATCGTGGTGAGCACCGTGCTGGCCGCCGCCGGCCTTGCTGTGGTTGCCGGGCCGTGGCTGCGCGGGCTTGTCTTCGCCCACTCCGTCGCCTACGGCACGCCACCGCGCAGCCGCTGCCCCCTCTGCGGGCATCCGGCCGCTGTGGAGGCGCTGCGCGGCCTGGCCGCGGTCGCGCCGCTCGACGGGCGCCGCCCCACCTGCGCCCGGCCGGTCGGCCCACCCGTCGCGGCGGTGGAGGTCATGGCCGGGCTTGTCCTGGTCGTGCTCGCGGTGCCGGCGCCGACGGCGTGGGTGCTGGCCGCCTGGTGCTGGGCCGGACTGCTCGGGGTGGCGCTCGCGCTGGTCGACGCGGCGGTGTACCGGCTGCCGGACATCCCCACCACCTCCGCCGCGCTCGGCGTGGCGATCCTGCCCCTGCCGTCCATGCTGCTCGGCGCCCTCGTCGCGGTCGCCACGGCCGGCTGATTCATGAGCCGCCACCAGCGGCCACGTCCGGCGACCCCTGGCCCAGCGGGGCATCGCGCCCCACCGAACCCGGACGCCGTCATCCGGCGCGCATAGGCGCCCCTTTTTCGTTTTCTGACCTTTACCGCCGTCATCGGCGCGCACAGGCGCGCCTTTTTCGTTTTCTGGAGGTTCACATGCCCATCCACATGGTGGTGCTGCGATGACCGGCAAGGCAATGGGCGCCATCCTCGCCTCCGTTGTCGGCCTTGTGCTCGCCGGCACCGCCGGTGGCGTGCTGCCGTTCGGCGGCGGCGCGGCATCCGGCTGCACGATGCTGCTGCCCAGCGCAACGGTGCCGGTATCTGCCCCGGCCGGCGGCTGGCAGCCGGTCGGCCGGTTCAGCGCCGAGCAGGTTTCCCACGCGGGCACCATCGCCGCGGTCGGCGCACAGATGGGCGTACCGATCCGCGGCTGGGTCATCGCGGTGGCCACCGCCATCCAAGAGTCCGACCTCCGTAACCTCAGTGGTGGGCCAGACGACTCGCTCGGGCTGTTCCAGCAGCGGCCCAGCCAAGGCTTCGGCACACCCCAACAGCTACACGACCCCGTGTACGCGGCCGGGAACTTCTACCAGAAGCTGCTCACCGTACCCCGGTGGCAGCAGATGCCGTTGACCGAAGCCGCGCAGGCGGTCCAGCGCAGCGCCTACCCCGACGCGTACGCCAAGCACGAGCCGGACGCCACCCTCTTGGTGAACTCTGTAGTTTCCAGCGGATCATGGGCAATTCTGGGCGATCTTGAGCAGTGTCTGAGCAATTGTCCAGCGATCATGAGCACTACCACATCCGGGGGTCCGTCGGGGGCGGCAATGGCGTGCGAGTGGGTCGTACCAGTGCGTGCGCCGGTGGTGTCGGGATTCCGAACCACCCAGCGGCCGACCCACAACGGCGTCGACCTGGGCGCGGCGCGTGGTACGCCGATTCAGGCCGCGTCGGCGGGAACGGTTGTAGTGGTGCGGTGCAACGTCGTCCCGGCAAGCCATGGCTGTGACCGGGACGGGTCCCCGTCGACGCCGGGCTGCGACCAGTTAACTGCACCTTCGTACCCGCCCTGCCCATCGGGAGCAGGGCCTTGCTACGGAGGTGGAGTCCATGGTGGACATCCGGACGAAGTTTATGGAGGGCAGGCGGGACCTGCCCCGGCATGGCGAGGTCCGTGCCACGGAGAGCCGGTCGTTGCCGTTCGTGGTGGTCGATGCGGCCGGCCGGGAGGTAGAGCCGGTCAGCCGGTTCCTGCGCGACCTGGTGCTCAGCGACCGCAGCGTGTTGACGTGCCGCTCGTACGCGGTGGACCTGCTGCGCTGGTGGCGGCTGCTCGACGTGCTCGCGGTCGGGTGGGACCGGGCCACCACGGACGAGGTGGCGGTGCTGGTGGGTTGGCTGCGGACGGCACCGAACCGGCAGCGCACCCGCGGGCCGGACGCGGTGGCGGTCAACGCGAAGACCGGTAAGGCGCATCTCGCACTGGGCTATGCGCCGTCGACGATCAACCACGCGCTGTCGGTGCTGTACCGGTTCTACGAGTACCACGCTCACCACGGGCGGGGGCCGGTGGTCAACCCGGTGCCGGTGTCGTCACGGAGACGGGAGGCGCTGGCGCACCGCAGCCCGCTCGAACCGCTGCCACGCATCGGGCGGGCGCCGTTGCGGCAGAGGACGCCGCGCACAGCGCCGCGGGCGATCCCGGACGGCTTGTGGGAAGAGCTGTTCGCAGCGATGACCAGCAACCGGGACCGGTCGTTGCTGGCGTTCTACGTCTCCTCCGGCGCGCGGGCCAACGAGCTGCTCGGGCTGCTGCTGGAGCACGTGGACTGGGCGGGGCAGCGGATCTGGGTGGTCTCCAAGGGCACGCGGGCGTTGGAGGCAGTGCCGGCCTCGCCGCTGGCGTTCACACTGCTGGCCCTCTACCTGGACGAGGCCGGCCTGCCGCAGCCGGGGCAGCCGGTGTGGCGGGCATTGCGGGGCGGGACACGGCCGTTGTCGTACTGGGCGATGCGGCGGGTGCTGCAGCGGGCCAACGCCCGGCTGGGCACCAACTGGACGCTGCACGACATGCGGCACACCGCGGCCACGCGGATGGTCAACGACCCCGGGCTGACGCTGCCTGAGGTGCAGGCCGTGCTGCGGCACCGGCACCTGTCCACCACCCAGCGCTACCTCGGCGTCGACGTTCAGGAGCTGTTCGACAAGCTACAGGCCCATTTCCAGCGCCCTCGTATCGAGCCGGTGCGGCCTGCGGCCGGCTATGACCCAGTCGACGTGGCGGCGGTGTTCGGTGGCTGACACCCCGACCACCGGACGGGTCCGCCGCTCCACCCCGGCGGCCACAGCCGAGGAGATGTTCGCCCGCAGCAAGTTCCGCCACGGCAGCATCGTGCCGGCCGCCCCGCAACCGGTGTTGCCGCCGGCACCGCACGGCGACCTGACCGGCGCCTCCACCGACGTCATCGTCGAGCTGGCCGGCCGGGTATGGCCGGGACCGGCCACCACGATGGGCGAACACCGCCGCGCGGTGGCCGCCGTGCTGGCATATCTGGCTACGCAGCGCGCCGGTACGTGGCAGCAGCGGTGGGACGCGAGCCCGTACGCCGACGGCTCGCTGCCGTCCCGAGGTCTGCCGACCGATCCGCGCGCCCGCGGCGGGCTGGGGTTCAAGCTGCTGGCCTGCCTTCGTGTGCTGCGGCCGAGCCTGCCCGGGATGCGGGCGGTCACCATGGCCGGCTACGCCGACGCGTTCCGTGTCGCGCAGGCCGACCCCGACCTCGACCGCTTGCTAGCCCACCTGGATGCGCTGGCGGCGCCGCGAAAGTACCGGGCCGCGGCCGCGTTCGACGTGGCGTGCGCGCTGACCCTGTACGGCATCCGGTTCGCCGAGCTGACCCCGGCCGCGGTACTGCACTACGCCTGGGAGTGCCGCCGCTACGGCGTCGGCGCCTACAAGCGTGGCCGGCACGAGACCTTCTCCGGGCAGCTGGCCTGGCAGGCACTGCGCGATATCGGGCACTTCCCGCCGGACACCCCGCCGAACATCCACGCCGCCGGGCAACGCGGGCAGATGTCGGTGACCGAGCTGGTCGACCGGCATCCGATCACCAACCAGGCCGTGCGGAACCTGCTGATCGACTACCTGCAGCGGCGGGCCACCGGCCTGGACTACAGCAGCCTGACCAACCTGACCCGATGGCTGGCCGGAGTCTTCTGGTCGAAGATCGAACGCCTGGCGCCGGGGCAGCAGGACCTGCGTATCCCCGGCCACGTCTACGACCAGTGGCGGGCCGTCATCGCGCTGCGCGCCAACGGCCAACCCAGGCTGAGCATCGACCCGATCCTGCTGTCGGTGCGCAGCTTTTACCTCGACCTGCATACCTGGTCGGTGGCCGAGCCCGAGCGGTGGGCGCACTGGGTGGCACCGTGCCCGATCAACCCCGGCGACTTCGCCGGCAGCGCCCGCCGGCACCGTCGAACCGGGGAACGCTCCGCCGACCGCACCCGGGCCCGGCAGCCGCTGCTGCCGCTGCTGGTCGCCCACGTCACCGACCGGCTGGCCCACCGACGTCAGCTGCTGGCCGCCGCGGCGGACCTGCCGGTCGGGCAGCAGGTCACGCTCACCGGCCGCAGCTACACCCGGATCTGGACCGGCCAGGACGAGCAGTACCACACGGCCAACGGGCACCCTCGTATCCGGGTCCGCGACGAGTCCACCGGCGAGGTCGTCAACGTCGGCCGCGCCGAACAGGCCGCGTTCTGGGACTGGGCCATCGTGGAAACGTTGCGGCTGACCGGCATCCGCATCGAGGAACTCCTCGAACTGACCCAGCTGTCCATCCGCCGCTACCTGCGGCCCAACGGCGAGACCATCGGGCTGCTGGTCGTGGCCCCATCCAAGACCGGGCGGGAACGGGTCATCCCGATGTCGGCCGAGCTGTTCGCCGTCATCGCCGGGATCATCCGCCGGCACAACGACACCACCGGCGGCGTGCCGGCCATCTCCCGGTACGACACCCACGAGAAGGTACACACCCCGGCGCTGCCGTACCTGTTCCAACGCCAACGCGGCGCCTCCCAAACGGTGTTCGGCCAAGCCGTCGTGCTGGACATGCTGGAACGCCGATGCGCCGAACTGGCCGAGCGCCATCACGAGTTCGCCCAGACTCGGTTCACCCCGCACGACTTCCGGCGCCTGTTCGCCACCGACCTGGTCAACAACGGGCTGCCCATCCACATCGGCGCCGCCCTCCTCGGCCACCTCAACCTCGAAACCACCCGAGGCTACGTCGCCGTGTTCGACGAAGACCTCATCCGCCACTACCAGGCATTCCTCGACCGGCGCCGCCGCACCCGGCCGGCCGAGGAGTACCGGCCCGCCACCGACCATGAATGGGCCGAGTTCGAGGACCACCCTGTTGACTGCACCACGTCAAGATCGGTGACCGGGCTTCTCGCCCGGCCTGGTGGAAGGACGTGGTGTGGTCGAGGACATGCGGCGAGCGCTGGCCGAAGGGCGGCGGTCCGTCCCGGCGGTGGGTGCGGTGGTCAAGGGCGAGACGCCCGCCCTGCCGTTCGTGGTGGTGGACAGCGATGGCATGGAGCTGGAGCCGGTCAGTGCCTACTTGCGGGATCTCGTGCTCGGCGATGCGAGCCCGCTGACGTGCCGAAGCTATGGGTTTGACCTGTTGCGGTGGCATCGGTTGTTGTGGTGTCTGGGGATCAGCTGGGATCGGGCGACTGAGGCCGAGGCCGCGACCCTGGTGGGGTGGCTGCGGGTGGCCCGCAATCCGCAGCGGCAGCGCAGCCGGCCGAACTCGCCGCCGGCGGGATCGGTGAATCTCAAGACGGGCAAGGCGTCGCTTCGGACGGGGTACGCGCCGATGACGATCAATCACGCCTTGACTGTCGTGCATGGCTTGTACGCCTTCCACGCTCGCTTCGGGGCGGGGCCGGTGACCAATCCGGTGCCGGTATCCGCGCAGCGTCGACAGGTGCTGGCCCACCGCAGCCCGTTGGAGCCGGTCCCGGTGGTGCATCGGGCGCGGTTGCGGCAGCGGGTGCCTCAGCAGGCGCCGCGGGCGATCCCCGACGCGTTGTGGGACGAGTTGTTCGCCGAGATGGGCTGCGACCGCGACCGGGCGCTGCTGGAGTGCTACGTCAGCTCGGGCGCTCGGGCTAGTGAGCTGCTGGGGGTGACGCTGGAGGACATCGACTGGGCCGGGCAGTTGCTCTATGTCGTGTCCAAGGGCAGCAGGCTGCGGCAGCCGGTGCCGGCCTCGCCGGATGCTTTCCGGTACCTGGGCCGGTATCTGGCCACCGACGGCCTGCCGCAACCGGGGCAGCCGGTGTGGCGGACTCGGCGCGGGGATCCGCGTCCGTTGACCTACTGGGCGATGCGGCGGGTGCTGCAACGGGCCAATGAGAAGCTGGGCACCAACTACACCCTGCACGACGCCAGACACACGGCCGCCACCAGGATGGCCGGGGACGAGCGACTGACGCTGGCCGAGGTCCAGACGATCCTGCGGCACGCCCACCTGGACACCATCGGGCATTACCTCACCGCCCGGATCGAGGACATGCACGACAAGCTCCAGGAGCACTACACCAGGCCCCGGCCGCAGCGGTCCTACCCAGCCGGCTACGACCCCGCCGACATCGAGGCGGTGTTCGGTGGCTGAGTCCCGCACGGCACAACGGCGCCAGACTGCGTCGATCCCGCCCACCCGCTTCGCTGGACTACGCAGCGAGCCGGCACAGCCGGCCGTCGCCCCGATGCCGCACGGCGACCTGACCGCCGCGGGGGTCGAGGAGATCCAACAGGTCGTGCGCGACGTCTGGCCGGGCAGCCCCGACGCCGTGCGGCGCCGGGCACGCGGCGCCCGGTTCCTGCTGGAGCACCTGGCCGGCTTCCCCGGCCCGACCTGGCAGCAGCGTTGGCAGGCCAGCGGCCTCAACGGGCGGGGACGTCCCGTCACCGAGGTCAGGCGCGAACAGAAGGAACGCGACGAGATCTGCGTCGGCACGGCCTGCCTGTTCAGCCTCCGGGTGATCCGCCCGTCGCTGCCGGCGCTGCGCTCCACCAGGTTCCTGCGCTACGGCGAACGGTTCCTCGCCGCCCAGCGCGATCCGCTGCTGGCGGAGTTCTGGATGCGCGTCCAGGACACCCCGGTGCATCCGCTGCACCACGGTGTGGCACTGTTCGATACCACTGCGGCGTTGACGACGCAGGGCATCGCGCTGGCCGACCTGACACCCGAGGCGTTCCTGCACTATGTATGGAAATCCCGCGACCAGGGCCTGACCTTCAAAGGCCGCGGTGACACCGGCCGCGGCCAGTTCCCCGGGCAGTTGGCCTGGCAGGTGCTGCACTACATGGGTCACTTCCCACCCGGAACCCCAGCGACGCTTCGGGCCGCCGTGCTCAGCGGCCGCCGCACAATCCAGGAACTGGTCGACCGCTACGACATTCGCCACCAGGGTGTCCGGCACCTGCTGATGGACTACCTGGCCCGGCGCGAACCCGAGATGGACTACTCCACCGTGGACCAGCTGTCCCGCTCGCTGGTAGGGCTGTTCTGGGCCAAGATCGAAGCCCTCGCGCCCGAGCAGCCGGACCTGCGCATCGGCGCCGAACTCTACCGACGCTGGAGGGAGGCGCTGGGCACGCACCAGGACGGCCGCAAACAGCGCGAGGAGGTCGAGCACATCCTGCGCGCGGTGCGCTCCTTCTACACCGATCTGCACAGCTGGGCGGTCGAGGAGCCCGAGAGGTGGGCGCCGTGGGTGACACCATGCCCGATCCCGGACGGCGCGCTGCGCGGGGTCATCGTCCGCCAACGACGACGCAAGGAGCGGATGGATGACCGGGTACGCCAGCGTCAACCGCTGCTGCCCGTGCTCGTGGCCCATCTGGAGGAGCGCTACAGCCACCTGCGGGCAGTGTTGCAGGCCGCCTCGCCCGTGGCCGGCGGTGAGGTCGTCACCGTCGACGGCCGGACCTACCAACGGGTCTGGACCGCTGCCGACGACCGGCGCGCCCGGCGGGGCGGACAGGCCAACACACGGGTCCGCGACCTTCACAGCGGCGAGGACATCAACGTCACCACGGCCGAGGACACCGCCTTCTGGGAATTCGCCGCGGTGGAGGTGCTTCGCCACGCGGGCATTCGCATCGAGGAGTTGCTGGAGCTCACCCACCTGAGCATCCGGCAGTATCAACGCCCCAACGGCGAGGTCATCGCCCTACTGGTGATCGCCCCGTCCAAGACCGACCGGGAGCGAGTCATCCCGATGTCCGCGGAACTGTTCGCCGTCATCGCCGCGATCATCCGCCGGCACACCCAGCACGGCCGCGCTATTCCGCTCATCCAGCGCTACGACAACCACGAACGGCGAATGAGCGACCCGATGCCCTTCCTGTTCCAACGCCACACCGGCGCCGTCCCACGCATGATCTCACCCGCGACGGTGCTGGTCATGCTCCGCCGCCGCTGCGGCGAACTGGCCGAACAGCACCCCGGCTTCCGGACCGCCTGCTTCACCCCGCACGACTTCCGCCGGCTGTTGGCCACGGACCTGGTCAACAACGGGCTGCCCATCCACATCGGCGCGGCCCTGCTTGGACACTTGAACCTGCAGACCACCCGCGGATACGTCGCCGTGTTCAACGAGGACGTCGTACGCCACTACCAGCAATTCCTCGACCGTCGCCGGAAGGCGCGATCAGCTGACGAGTACAAGCCCGTCACCAACACCGAGTGGTCCGAATTTACCGAACACTTCGACCGGCGCAAGGTCGAGCTGGGTGGCTGTGCACGACCCTATGGTTCTGCCTGCCAGCATGAGCACGCCTGTTTGCGTTGCCCGATGCTCACCATCAACCCGAAGATGCTGCCCCGGCTCGACGAGATCGAGTCCGACCTGCTGGCCCGCCGCGCCCGCGCCCAGCACGAGGCCTGGCTCGGCGAGGTCGAGGGCATCGACCTCACCCTCACCTTCCTCAGACAGAAACGACAGGAGACCAAACGGCTGGCCCGCATCACGCCGGTTGAACTCGGCATGCCGGTCATCACAGCGCCGCGATGACATGAGTCCAGCCAGATCGGTCCCGGCTTGGGAAACCAAGCCGGGGACAATCTGGACCGCTACGTCTGCTGAGGCGAGCTCATCGCGGCAGACGCGCGTGCTTCGCTGCTGTGGCCCAGGCGTCTTTCTCGACCGGGAAGCGTTGGCATACTGAGGTTGCGCCGGCAGGTCCGGACATGAGTGGGATCCTTCGCTGGCATGTGCTTGTTGCCGGCGTTCGCTGGCAGCGTAGCCGCGTGGGCGGTGGTCAGCCGGATCGTACTCGAGACTGTGCTCATGGCGACGACGGCTTTCGCGGGTGGTGGGCTGCTTTGTCACCACCGCGACTTCCGGCGGTTGTGGATCGGCGACGGGATAAGCCAGCTTGGCACGCGGATCAGCGCGCTGGCGCTGCCGTTGGTGGCGGTGACTGCCTTACACGCGAGTACGTTGCAGGTGGCCGTGTTGACCGCGCTGGAGACCGTCGCATTCTTGGTGATTGGACTGCCTGCCGGCGCGTGGTGCGACCGGATGCGTCGCCGCCCGGTGCTAATCGTCGGCGACCTCGGCCGGCTGCTGGCATTGGCGTCGGTACCGGCGGCGGCCCTGTTCGGTGTGTTGACTATCTGGCAGTTGTACGCGGTAGCGCTGACCGTCGGCGTCTTCACGGTCTTCTTCGACATCGCCTACCAGTCGTACCTGCCGGCGCTGGTGGGTCGGGCGAACCTGGTCGAGGGCAACGGCAGGCTGGAGGCCAACCGCACGGTCGCGGCCACCGCGGGTCCCACGGTGGCTGGTTATCTTGTGCAGTGGCTGACCGCGCCCGTCGCCGTGGCCGTGGACGCGCTGAGCTTCGCGTGGTCGGCCGCGTGGATCGCCGCGATCGGCGCGCCGGAAGCCACGCCCCAGCCCGCGGCACAGCCCCGGCTGCGGCAGCAGATCGGCGAGGGGCTGCGCTTCGTGTTCGGCCACCCGATCCTGCGCGCCATCGTGCTGTCCGGGACCACAGCAGTGGTGTTCTACGGAGCGCAGGGCGCCATCGTGGTCGTGTTCCTGGTCCGGGAGG
>Ga0075428_100011034_pt1 | contig 10048 bp, 6 predicted proteins | sample RhiMetdeltSRZDD2_FD_75291 | JGI IMG/M metagenome (GOLD analysis project Ga0075428, IMG submission 75291) | Populus rhizosphere microbial communities from Tennessee, USA - Rhizosphere MetaG P. deltoides SRZDD2 | ecosystem: Host-associated > Plants > Roots > Rhizosphere > Soil | place: USA...
CGGAACCATGAGGACCTCTCTTTCACTGACGTACGGTTCAGAACGCATGAACCTTGCCGGGCGTGCTATTTGGTTAAGTCACTGGAACATCGGCGCGCCGATTGCCGACTCGAACGCGCTGCCACGCCGGAATTCCGGCAACCCAACGACGCGATTTGATGTCGTCACGGACGACGTGGACGGCGATCGAGACGCCACGAAAGTGTGAAGATGTGTGATGCCGCAGATATCAGCGCAAGAGTTCGAGCGCGTGCCACTGCGGGTTCATGAGTTCCTCGCCGACGTTCCGCTCCACGATGTGTGGGCCGTTGATTTGCCGCGGCTGCGCCCCGGCATCACGCTTGACGAGTTCTTGCGGGCTGCAGGCGCGCTCCCTATGAGACCCTCCCCTGTCGCGCGCGCGCTCCTTGGCATCCGCTTCACCGTCGGCCGGCTCCTGGGTTGGGATCACGAGCTGGATACCATCGTCAGCGAGTCCTTCGCCGTCCGTCTGACACCTGACGATCTTTCAAAGTCTGTGGCGCCGGCCGGAAGGCGCGAGGGACCCTTTCGAGTCGTGTACCGCTTCGAGAACGAACAGCTTCTCGAGGACCGTCCACGGCGCGGCGCTGAGCGCCCTCGTGGACACCGGAACTGCGTATCGTTTCTATTTCGCCGTTTACGTTCGGAGCGTCGGCCGCTTGACGCCGGTTTACATCGCCCTCATCGACCCGTTCAGGAAGTGGATCGTTTACCCGTCATTACTGCGGAGCGTTCGCGCGTGACGGTGAAGGATGTTGAGGTTGACCGGGGAGTCCGCATCTACCTCGGTTGTTGTAACGACAGTCGATGCCGAATGAAACGAAACACGCTGAGCAATAGAAGAATTGCCCACGTGTGATCAGCACGATCGCCGTGCCGAGTAGATGCTCAACGAAGAAACCGAATACACGAAGCACGAGCATCGGCCCGTCTCCGACCATGCCCGTACCGGGACTCACACGCTGCAAATAGATGGCGCCGTCAAAATCGCGCGCCAACACCGTCGAGCGAGTCCATCGCCCCTCCATTCGTGACCCTTGCGGCACAAGCCATCCGGCCGAAGCGTCATCAGTCGGCAAGGTCAAGAGGTTGATGAAATACGAGGGTTGGCCCACCGACGCCAACAGCCGCTCCACTCCAACTTTGTTGATCGCCGGCAAATCATGGACAGAAAGCGGCGCGACATCGAGAAAGTGTCCACCTCCCGCGAACAGTCCGATGGTGTAGACAGATCGCCCAACCCTCTCGCGGATGTGCTGACCCATTGACGGCGTTCGGTCGCCGGTGGAGTTATACGAAACGTGGCTGTGGTGCGCCCACAGAATGATCTTGTGAGCGGTGGAGACCTGATCGCGCAGCACCAGCGCGTTCGCTGCATTCAGTTCGTCGCGCGTCCTCTGCCACGTCGATGCTTGTCCGCACAGCGTCACGTGGTCTCGCAGGTTGTCTGGAATCAGACGGAGAGCCGCAAGGTGCGCGGCTGGCCGCTCGCGCGTCACCGTTGGAGCAATGTTGTCAATCCATCGCTGAAGGCCATCAATCGTGGCCAGTGCTGACTGTTTTGCAGCACCCAGGCCAGCAGAACTGCCAATCGGACACTGCACGACCGGCGCAAGGCCGGATACGAGTTCGCGTTTGCCGACGTGTGCATCCGGTGGAGCGGAGCCAAATGCTTCGAGCGAGTCGGCTAACGCTTCAACCACCGATGGGCCCATGCCAAACTCGGCTGACGCGCCAGTCTGGACGTCGAAGCTCGAAAGATACAGTGGTTTCGCAGTACGTCGAGACGCTTCAACGTACGCCATCAGCTCCCGCATCTCGGTCGTGTTCCAGAGCTTGAACCACGCGAGTTCCTGCGCCCGTTCAACCCGACGTTCGACAGGTTCATCAGATCGGTAGAGGTATTCCTGCGCAAGCCAGGCCTGAGTCAGCGAGCCTTCGAGAGCGAGAACATCGAAGCCCAGGGCTTCGTGCAGGTGTTGAACCAGCCGAAGTCGCGCGCGCGGAAACTCCGCTGTGACGTGAATCGACTCTCCGAGTTCGACGATCGACGCTTGCCCGACGGCATCGTTCAAGAAGGCGAAGAAGTTCGCCGTGTAGGGGGCACCGAAATCAATCGGGACCGCTGCCTTAACGAGCTGCGCCCGATCGACTTGTCGTGGCGCTGAAGATAGCGGGACGATCCAGATCGCCAGTTCAGCCCCTGCGGCGGCGACGAGAATGAGTCCCAGCCTCTTGACCGAGCGCACCGGCCGGATTGGACGAGAGACGTCGAGCGCGAGTTCGACTCAGCACTTGCCCACGCCAAACGGCGGCCGTTCGTAGACTCCCTTTGGCGCGCCCGCCTGCGATGGGCCATCCTGACATTGCAGCCCGGCCAGGACCGATGTACGACGTCGCTCCCGACGGTCGCTTTCTGACGAGCAAGAGCCTGGCGGCCAATGTCGACAGTCAGACGAACGTCTCGCTGATTCTCTGGCTCACCAAGCTGCAGGGGCAGCAGTAGTTGGATGCAACGACGCGCGGTCGTGCATGGAACTCATCGCGGACCGCGAGTCAAGTCAGACCCGCGGTACGCGAGCGCTGTCGCTCACAGAGATAGCCCATCGAAGCGAAGCTCATCGATACAACAGGGTCGATTGACTCGTTCAGACACCGGACGTAGCATCGCGCTGACCGGACGGGAGGTGTCGCAATGTCCTCAGCCGCTCGCCGAAGTTCGTTCGATGCGTTCGTTGCTCTTGCAGTCGTTCTATTCATCTGCGCGGTTCCCGCTCGAGCAACCGCACAGGTGCTGTACGGATCGGTAGTCGGAGACGTCAAAGATTCTTCAGGCGCCGCGATGCCGGGCGCCACAGTGCTCGTCACCAACAACAACAACGGGTTCAAACGCGAGGCGGTGACCGACGGCGTCGGGCACTTCAACCTGTTCGACTTGCCTGCGGGCACCTACAGCCTGAAGGCCACGCAGCAGGGGTTCAGAACGTTCGAGCAGACGCAGGTCACCGTCAACATCAACACCGTGACGCGCATCGACGTGACGATGGAGATCGGCGCGATGGGAGACAACGTCACCGTGCGCGCCGAAGCACCTGCCCTGCAGACGGAAACAGCAGAAGTGCACTCGAACCTGCTCGGCCAGGAGCTGACGAACCTGCCCGTGCCGCTCGGCGGAAATTATCAGCAGGTTTACCGGATGCTGCCCGGCTTTGCACCGCCGGCCAATTCGCACTCGATCCCGACCAACCCGGCACGATCGCTGGAATTTTCGGTCAACGGTACGAGCGACGATCAGAACAACACGCGGATCGATGGCGTCAGCACCGCGAATATCCAACTGCCACACGTCGCGTCATACATCCCGACCCTCGAGTCCATTCAGGAAGTCAACATCGTCACTAGCAGCTTCGACGCGGAGCAGGGGCTCGCTGGGGGTGCGGCGATCAACGTCCAGACTCGCAGCGGAGCGAACACGATGCACGGATCGGGATTCGAATACTTCACGAACCAGCATCTGAAAGCGTGGCCGATGCGGTTCGACGACGCGGCGTTGAATACAGGATCGAAACCAGACCTGAGTTTCAACGAGTTCGGCGGGACCGTCGGGGGACCGATCCGCAAGAACAAGGCCTTCTACTTCGTGAGCTACGAGTCCATTCGGGACCACAGGGCGGTGAGCAGAACCGTTTCCGTGCCGTTGCCGGCGATGTTGAAAGGAGACCTGTCGCTCTCGCCTACCCCCATTTACGATCCGCTTTCTGGAAATGCGGACGGGACCGGACGAACCCAGTTTCAGGTGTTCCCCGGCGATCCGAATTACGCGCTGTGCAACACGGCGACGAACCCGAACTGCCTGAACATCATTCCCGCAGCACGGATGGATCCCATCGCGCGTAAGATCGGCAGCTACTTTCCGGCAAACAATCTGAACCGGGATCGGAACAACTATTTCGCAGAGGCGCCGTTCACATTCGATCGGCATCAGATCGACTCTCGTTTCGACTACAACGGAAACTCAAAGTTCAACATGTCCGGGACGTTCGGCATGCTGCACTACCAAGCGGTCACGCCGACGGTGTTCGGCGATGCCGCTGTCGGGCGGCCGATCGGCGGGAGCAGCAACCCTGGTACTGGCCACGGCAACACGTATCGCGTCACGGTCATGGGCACCTACATCTTCAGCCCGACGTTCTTCATGGACGCGCACTACGGTTACGCGAAGCAGGGAACGAATTCCGAGCAGCCCGGCCTCGGGCAGAACTTCGGCCGCGACACACTCGGCATTCCTGGCACGAACGGCACGCGAACGTTCGAAAGCGGGTGGCCCACGTTCTCGTCGGCTGACTTCGCGACCATTGGGGTCAACGAGAACTTCATGCCGTACTACCGGCACGATCCGCAGTCGCAATACGTGGTGAACTTCAACTACGTCAAGGCGCGACACAACATCCGGTTCGGCACCGACATCTACGACATGGCGCTGAACCAGACGCAGGCGGAGTTCATCACCGGCGGCTTTGGGGCGCAAGGAGGATTCGGGTTCGCTCGCGGCGTCACGGAACGGTGCGAGGCGGTGAATGCCGCAACGGGCAACTGCCAACGGACATCAGCCGGATCCTTCTACAACAGTGCTGCTGCGTTCGTGATTGGGCAGGCCAGTAGCGCCGGACGGACGCTGCAAGTACCCGACGTGTACCACCTCAATGCTCGGCTGTACAGCAGTTATATCCGCGACCGGTGGACGGCAAACGACAAGCTGACGTTTGATTTCGGCACGCGGTGGGAGTATTTTCCCGTCCCGACCAGACCCGATCGAGGCATCGAATTCTACGACGTGAGTACGGGCAACGTACTGCTCTGCGGTGTCGGTTCCATACCAGAGGATTGCGGGATCAAGACCAGCAAGGCGCGTTTCGGACCGCGCGTCGGCGTTGCGTATCGCTTTGCCGACAAATGGGTCGCCCGCGCTGGATATGGCCTGACGAATGATCCGTACGAAGGGATGGAGCTCATTCGGGCAAACTATCCGCTGCTGATCCAGGTGAAAGTGGAAGCGCCCAATTCCCTGACGCCAGCGACCAGCCTCTCGAAAGGGATTCCGGCCGTGCAGGCGCCTGCCGAAGGCAACGGCGTCCTGCCCATCCCGAGTGACTACGCCTGGCAAGGCTATCCGAAGGACCTGGACCGCGGATACATTCAATCGTGGAACGCCACCGTACAACGCGAGCTGCCGTGGCACTTCACGGGACAAGTTGGATACGTCGCCACGCGCACGACGCGTCAGCTCGGCCTGCTCGACATCAACGCTGGACAGGTGATCGGCGCCGGCGAGAAAGGCCGGCCGCTTGTCCAGCAATACGGCAGAACGGCGTCGACGGTGTTGCTGCAGCCTGTCGGGAACGGCAAGTACGATTCAATGCAGGTGCAACTGCAGCGGCGGTTCTCGGAAGGCCTCAGCCTTGCCGCGAATTACACGTTAGGCCGAGCGCTGAGCCCAAACGAGAACAGCTCCTGGCTGCTCGGCGATCATGGAACGCAGGCGCTTGCCTACCTCGATCGCAATTACGCGCCAACGAGCACGGATCGACGACATAACCTCGGGATCACGAGCGTCTGGCAGATTCCGGTGGGAAGTGGCCGGAAGTGGCTCAACGACGGCGGCGTCGTGTCGGCTATCCTGGGCGGCTGGCAAGTGAACAACATGTTCAGCATCATGAGCGGCACGCCGTTTTCGGTGCTCGGCGACGACACGTCGCTGAACCTGCCGGGCAGCGTGCAGACGGCTGATCAAGTCAAGCCCGCGACCAAGCTCGGCGGCATCGGGCGCGCGACGCCCTACTACGATCCGACGGCGTTTGTGGACGTGACCGAGGCGCGATTCGGCAACACGGGCTACAACATTCTTCGCGGACCGGGTCTCTTCAACTGGGACTTCGGCTTGACGCGCGAGATCGCGGCGACCGACAGCGTCAGAGTGCAGCTGCGCCTGGAGTCGTACAATTTCACCAACACGCCGCATCTCGCGAATCCGGACAACAGCGTCGGCGACGGCGAAGACTTCATGACCATCACCAGCGTCACGAATCTCGCCCGGGAAGGAATCGACGAGCGGCAGTTCCGGCTCGGCATCAGAATCGTGTTTTGAGCGGCAGGACGAGATCGAGAGGCCGACATGCAGAACTCTGACGACAAGAAGGTCGATCGCCGAACGTTCATTCAGACCGCCGGGGTGGTCGCGGGCTCCGCGATCGCCTCGACGGCGTTGTCGTATGACCGCATCCTGGGCGCGAACGATCGCATCGCGCTGGGGCACATCGGCATCGGCAACCGCGGCAGCGGACTTCACACGATGGCCTCGAAGCTCAAAGACAAGTACAACGTCGAGACCGTGGCGGTGTGCGATCTGTGGAAAAACAATCGCGAGCGCGCCGCCACGAGGACGTCGCAGTACTACGGTCGGGCGCCGAAGGCCGTGCAGCATCCCGACGAACTGCTGGCGATGAAGGATGTCGACGCCGTCTTCATCGCGACGCCGGAGCACTCGCATTCGCCGATGCTCAAGAAAACGGTGGAGGCGGGCAAGCACGCCTACTGCGAAAAGCCGATGGGCAACGTGCTCGACGAGGTGAAGGCTGCGCGCGACGCGGTCAAGAAGAGCAATCTCGTGGTGCAGATTGGGACGCAGCATCGCAGCGAGCCGTATCAGCTCGCCGCGCGAGAGGTGCTGCGCACCGGCGTCCTCGGCGACGTCAGCAAGTACGAGATCGTGTGGAACTACAACGGCCCCCGCTGGCGCGGCCGTCCGGAAGTGAAGTTGATTCGGCCCGAGGATACGGACTGGAAGACGTGGCTGATGACGAAGCCGGATCGTCCATTCGATCCGCAGCTCTATTTCGAGTTCCGGCTGTATCGGGAGTTCTCGAGCGGCATCCCCGACCAGTGGATGAGCCACGGCATCGATCTCGTGCACTTCTTCATGAACGAGACGCCGCCACGATCGATCATGTCGCATGGCGGCGTGTTCGCGTGGCACGACAAACGCGAGAACCCGGACACGTTCCAGGCGCTGGTCGAGTACCCGACCTTCCTGGTGAGCTACTCAACCAGCTTCGGCAACGACTGCGACAGCTTCTCGCGCATCATGGGGAAAAAGGCGACGCTCATCAACATCGGCGGCGAAGGCAGCCCGCGGTGGAAAGTGGTGGACGAAAAGGGGAACCACGAGGACAACCCGACGATCGCGCGTGCCGAGCGCTGGGTGACGCTGCCCGGCGACGACAAGCCCGGCCCGATCAATATCGGCGACGAGGATTTGTCGCACATGTCGAACTGGTTCGAGTGCATGCGCCGCGGCAACAAGAAGACGAACGCCACCGTCGACAACGGATACCTGCACGCCGTTGCCGTCATCATGGCGGCGCAGTCGTACTGGCAGGGTAAACGGCTGTATTACGATGCAGCGGCCGAGCAGATCCTGGACCACGCACCACGTCACTCATCCGTCTAGCAGTCACCGACCGTCGCCGCATCTTGCGAGCCGCCAACCGGGACCTCGATCGCGGTAGCGCACTATGCTGGACGAGAGCACCGCATGCAGGTCACGCTGTGGTTCACGCCAGAGGGGTGAGGCGAATCACCCATCACAATCGCGCCCGATCGCGGACCTGATTCGTTGTTCCGTGTCTACTGACAAGAACGAGCTGATCGCGTGGGGAACACCGCAGGCACGATGGGTTCTGCTGGCCACCGTGCTGGGGACGGGCATTGCCTTTCTGGACATGACCGTCGTCAACGTGGCGCTGCCCACGATAGGCAAGGAGCTGGGCGCGACCGTCGCAGGCCTGCAATGGATCGTCAACGGCTACACGCTCACGCTCGCATCTCTAATCTTGATCGGCGGCTCGCTCGGCGACCGGTTTGGCCGGCGCCGGGTGTTCCTTCTCGGGATCGTCTGGTTTGCTCTCGCGTCGCTGTTCTGTGGCCTTGCGCCCAATGAAGCGGCACTCGTGGCTGCGCGTGTGCTACAGGGGATCGGCGGCGCGCTGCTCACACCGGGCAGCCTCGCCATCATTCAGGCATCTTTCACACCCGGCGATCGAGCGCGAGCCGTGGGTGCATGGTCGGGGCTATCGGGGATCGCTGCTGCGATCGGGCCGTTCGTCGGTGGGTGGCTCGTGGGCGCGGGATCGTGGCGACTGATCTTTCTGATCAACGTACCGCTCGCCATCGTAGCCGTCGGGGTGACGCTTCGCTACGTCCCCGAAACGCGCAACCCCGAATCGGTCGGCGGCATCGACGCCGCAGGGGCCGTGCTCACGGTGGTCGGTCTTGCCGGAGTGTCATGGGCGCTCATCGAGTCTGGCGAGCGCGGCGCGACCGCGGCCACGCTTACAACGGGCGCGATCGGCCTCGCCGCACTGACTGGCTTTCTGGAGGTGGAGCGGCGTAGTCGTCACCCCATGCTGCCGCTCGAGATCTGGCGCTCGCGGCAGTTCACCGCCGCCAACCTCGTGACGTTCCTCGTATACGCGGCCATCGGCATCAATTTTTTCTTGCTTAGCGTCGCCCTCCAGCAGGTCCTCGGCTATTCGCCGATGCACGCGGGGCTCGCAACAATGCCAGTCACGGCGCTCATGCTGGCATTTTCCGCGCGCGCCGGCTTGCTTGGCGAACGCATCGGCCCTCGTCTTCCAATGACCGTCGGACCACTGATCGTGGCTGTCGGCCTCGCAATGCTGAGCCGCGTACAAGAAGGAACCACCTATCTCGGTACCGTGCTGCCGGGCGTGATCGTATTTGGTCTCGGGCTGACGCTGACCGTTGCTCCGCTCACGGCCACGGTCCTCGCCGCCGCCTCCGCGCGATACGCCGGTATCGCATCCGGCGTCAACAACGCAATCGCGCGCGGCGCCGGCCTACTCGCGATCGCGGTGATTCCCGGCCTCGCGGGCCTGACGGGAGACGCCTACAAGGACCCGGCCGCGTTCGCCAGTGGGTTTCGAACCGCCATGCTGATTAGCGCCGTGCTTGCGGCCGCTGGCGGTGCGCTCGCGTGGCTATTCATCCGCAACGAGGTCGCGGGCCGCGCCTACGCGTGTCCGGCGGCCCAGCTCGATCGCCGTCACTACTGCCCTGTCGACGGTGCTCCGCTCGCCACCGAGGGGGACGCAGAGCGCGCAACACGTTCGGCTGGATGACGCTTACTGCGATGACAAATCACCAAGCTGACCAGGATTCGTTAACCCACCTTGCGAAACAGTTCGTAACGTTGGGCCAGCATCGACGTATCAGGTCGATGAGTCGGGTCGGTTGGTAATTGCAGCCGCTCTCCTTGGAACCCTTGCAGCCCGTGCCTCAACATTGGACCGTCGACCTCCCGAAGGACATCGGTGCGGATCTCGATTACGTAGTCAGGTCGAATGCCCAGAATGTGTGCATCGAATGCCGCGTGATGGAGACGGCACAGTGCAAGTCCGTTCGAGACCCTTGCGCCGTAGCGTAGCGACGGGTTGCCTCGTCTGGTAGTTCTCGCACTGAGAGGACGCCTGATGCTGCGGGTTGCCGGTCCCCGATCGCTACTGTAAATGTCAGTGTTCCGGGACTGTCGGCAATAACGAATGCCGGGTAGGCGGCAAGATAGAGCCCCTCGACGATTCCGTAAAAATAGACCAGCGGGATGTGCTTGTGCATTACGGTACGGAGCCCCACATTGTCCGGGTGTTGCACGTCCGTACCGCGATAACGGTAATGAAGGTAATCATCATCGCCGAGTGTGTCATCGTACGGTGCTGGTTTTCGGCTCGACGGGGGGACCGTTGTAATCGACAGCGGTCCGTCGGTCAAAACGGCCGGCTTGAAAATCCCTTTTGGCCCCATGAGCGGAACGCGCATCCCGCGAAAGTCGAATCCACGCACCAAGACATCTCGCGGTATGCCATCGCGATGGAGTTGCCGCTGCTCGTCGAGGAAGAGGAATGCCGCAGTTCGGATTTCGGCGCTTGCCGATTCCATGATTGCGCATGTTACC
>Ga0075428_100011036_pt1 | contig 10048 bp, 7 predicted proteins | sample RhiMetdeltSRZDD2_FD_75291 | JGI IMG/M metagenome (GOLD analysis project Ga0075428, IMG submission 75291) | Populus rhizosphere microbial communities from Tennessee, USA - Rhizosphere MetaG P. deltoides SRZDD2 | ecosystem: Host-associated > Plants > Roots > Rhizosphere > Soil | place: USA...
GCTCGACCGGAACGGGCTGTCGCTCGGCGACGTTGATGTGTTTGCCGTGGCGACGGGTCCCGGGTCGTTCACGGGGCTTCGCGTCGGCATCGCCGCGATGCAGGGGCTTGCGTTCGCCACCGCGAAACCGTTGCTCGGTGTGTCTGCCCTCGACGCGCTGGCGGCGATCGCCGCCGCAGACAGCCATCGCGAACGCGGCGGCGCGACGCCACGCCCCGTCGCCACCTGGATCGACGCCTGGCGCGGCGAGGTGTACGCGGCGCTCTACAGCGAGGGCCGGGAGATCGAGGCTCCAACCGTGGAGTCGCCGGCCGCGGTGCTTGCACGGCTGCGCGATCGCCCCCCGCTGCTGATCGGGGACGCCGTTCCCATCTATGCCGACCTGATTCGCCGTACGCTGCCGGCGGCAGCGATCGCAGAACCGGCCGCGCCGCTGCTTGCCGGGATGGTTGCCAGACTGGCCCTGGCGTCCGCCCGCGCCGGTCATCGCCCGGAGCCTGACGCCATCAGGCCCCTGTACGTCCGGCGGTCCGACGCCGAGATATCGAGGGATGCGCGAGCCGTCTGACGCCTTTCACTTCTGGATCGACGCGCTTGCCGGCGAGTCGGACCTCGACGGCGTGCTGGCGGTCGAGTCCGAGTCGTTCACGAACCCGTGGACGAAGGAGATGTACGCCTGGGAGCTGCAGAATCGATCGGTCTGCCATATCTACGTGGCGCGGACTCCCGATTGCCAGGTTGCAGGGTTCTGCGCGTTCTGGCTCGTCTTCGACGAGATTCACATCAACAACGTGGCCGTCAGGCCCGAGTACCGCGGGCGGGGAATGGGGACGGCCGTCATACACCGGGTGTTCGCCGAGGCCAGAGTGCTTGGCGCCCGCCGGGCAACGCTCGAGGTGAGAGCGTCCAACGGGGGCGCGCGCCGGCTGTACGAGCGGCTCGGATTTTACGTGGCCGGCGTTCGCCCCAACTACTACTCGAGCCCGGTCGAGGACGCGCTCATCCTGTGGCGGGACGAGTGCTGATTCGCCGCGTCCGCTCGTCGGTAAACCGTTTCCACCGAGCAGCTTACCTATTTGGATTTGACATTGGCGTTCGGTATGTTAAGGTGCGGCTAGAACGCGGACACCTCCCATTGACCCCAGTTCCCAGAGAGGAGGGTGCGGCCATGAACGCAGTTGAGGCGCAGGAAGTAAGGAACCTGTTGCTGAAAAACAACGAGCAGTACCGCCAGCTAGCCGAGCGTCACCACCAGTTGGATGACCGCCTCCACGAACTCACCGAACGTCATTACCTGTCAGCCTCCGAGCAAGTCGAAGAAGCCCAAATCAAGAAGTGGAAGCTCGCACTCAAAGATCGGATGGAGGAGATTGCCCGCGGTTTTTCGATGGGGCACGGCCGAACCGCCTGAGCTGCGGCGTTCCGGTCTCTCCTGACGTAACCGGGCAGCAGTGTTCGCTCGTGTGCGGCTAGCTGCCCGGCCTCGCAATCTGTATGCGTATCGATCCCGCTGGTTGGCCTTTTATCCTGGGTGGCGTCAGTCTGGCCCTCATCGTTGGTGTAGCGGCAGGCAAGCTCTTCGGCGCGGCCCTTCTTCTGCTTCCGCTCTTCTTCCTGTTCTTTTTTCGCGATCCCAATCGGGTGATCGATGCGCCGCCGTCCGCGGTGGTGTCTCCGGCCGATGGACGGGTGATGGTTGCCGGCGAGCCGACGGCGCAGGGGTTTCCAGCCGCAGCCTGGCGGCAGATCAGCATCTTTCTTTCGCCCATGGACGTACACGTCAACCGGATGCCGGTTGGCGGCCGAGTGCTGAGCGTCAGCTATCATCCGGGCCGCTTCCTGCCGGCATATCGGCACGATGCGACCGATCTCAACGAATACACTGAGGTGGCGGTCGAGCACGCGGGGCAGCGCATCGTCGTCCGTCAGATCGTCGGGGTACTGGCGCGCCGCATTGTGTGCCGCGTGAAGGCGGGCGATACCGTCCACGCCGGCGACCGGTTCGGCGTCATGAAGTTCGGATCGCGGATGGACGTGTTCCTTCCGCGGGACGCCACGCTGCTCGCGCGCGTCGGCGACCGGGTCACCGGAGGCGTCACGCGGTTGGCCGAGCTGGCGTCGCCGGGTCGTCCCATGCTGGAGCGCCCCGAGTCGGCCGATACGCCCGTTGTTACCGTGGAGGCGTGAGGTGAACGACGAGTTGGGACCGGTGTCGCGACGATTGCGGATCCTGACGCCGCTCAGGCGCCGGAGGGACGACAGACCGGTCCGCCGGTTCCGGAGGGGCGTCTATCTCCTCCCCAGCCTCTTCACGATGGCCAACATGTTCTGCGGCTACGCGTGCATCGTCTACGCGATGCGGGGAGAGTACGCGACCGCCGCCCCGTTCATCGGGTTTGCCATCGTGCTCGACATCCTCGACGGGCGCGTGGCTCGAATGACCGGCTCGACGAGCGAGTTCGGCGTGCAGTTCGATTCGCTCGCCGACGTCATCTCGTTCGGCGTGGCCCCTGCCATCCTGGCGTTCTCGTGGGGCTTGCGACCACTGGGGCGAATCGGGTGGGCTGCCGGCTTTCTCTTCGTGGCCGCCGCCGCGGTGCGCCTCGCTCGCTTCAACATCCAGGCAGCGACACAGGACAAGCGGTACTTCGCCGGCCTTCCAAGCCCCGCGGCGGCCGCCGTTCCGGCAGCAACAGTGTTCGCGTATCCGGCGGGCTTCGGTTCGACGGTTCACGCAGTGCCGGCGCTGGCGATGGTGCTCGTGCCGGCGCTGCTCATGGTGAGCACGATCCGCTTCCGGAGCTTCAAGACTCTGGACCTGCAGTCGCGGCGCAGCTACGCGGTGGTGCTGCTCCTGGCGCTCGGGATCGCGCTCGTCGCGGCGCAACCGGAAGTCATGCTGATCGTCCTGGCCTACACCTACCTGGTGTCGGGGATCATCGGGCTGGCCTGGACCAGACTGCGGCGACGGCCCGAGCACGAGCAGCCGGAGGACAACCCTCTTCCGGCCAACGACACCAAGGCCGGGTGATTCGAGACCCGGCCTCGATCGATCCTTCTAGCCCTCGGACCCGTCACGTGAAGCCTCGTTCGCGGGGCGCGCGATTGGCAGCGTGATCTCCACGGACGTTCCCCGAAGACGTTCGCTCGTCACTGCGATCGATCCGCCATTCAACTCGACGTTGCGCTTGGCGATTGGCAGCCCGAGGCCTGTCCCGGTGGCCTTCGTCGAGAAATAGGGTTCGAAGGCCCGGCTCAGCGCCTCGGGGTCCATGCCGGCGCCGGTATCCGACACGCGAATCCGCACGCCTCCGTCTGCCTCTCGAGCCGTCACCGTCAGGGTCCCGGCGCCCGGCATGGCATGCAGCGCGTTTTCGATGATGTTGGTGAGCGCCCGCGTGATCAGCGTCCGATCCACGAACACCGACGGCAGCGTGGTGGACACGTCGACATCGAAGTTGATTCGCTCCTGCAATCCAATCCGATACGAGCGCAGAATCTCTTCGAGCAGCTCGGGTACGGCGGCCACGCTCGGCTTGGCAATCGGCGACGACGCGAAGCTCGAGAACTCTGACGAGATCTGCCGCAGCAGCCTGACCTGCGTGAGGATCGTCGCCACGCATTCCTGCAGCACCGGGCTGAGCGGCTCGCCACGGTCGGCGTGCACGCGGCGCAGGTGCTCTGCCGTGAGCTGGATCGGCGTGAGCGGATTCTTGATGTCGTGCGCCACCTGTCTCGCCATCTCCGCCCATGCCTCGAGACGGTGCGTGCGCTCGAGCTCATGCTGCTGGCGTTTGAGCTCCGCCGCCATGCTGTTGAAGTCTTCGACGAGCCGCCGCAGCTCGTCCGACGATCGCCCGACGACGAAGGCGTCGAGATCGCCCCGCGAGATGCGCCGTGTCGCCCGCGTGAGGCGATTGACCGGATCGGAGATTCGCTCCGCCATCGAGTAACCGAGCCCCGCTCCAGCGAGGATGAAGAGCAGGGCGCCGAGCAGCAGGTGGCGGTTGAGCGTGGCGATGCGTTCCTCGATCTCCTGCTGCCCGGAAGTCATCGGGACGGTGAGCATCGCGCCGGGCGTCTGCTTCACCGTCAGCGGCGTTGCCGCGAGAAGATACTCATCCAGCGACCCGACGCGCTCATGGGTGACGGTTACGGCCTCGCTCTTGAGCTGCAGCGCCCAGAACACGTCCGCCGGCGCGCGTGTGGGCAGCGAGCGATCGGCGAAGAGGTTGCGCTCGCTGGTGGCCACGAGGGTCGGTCCCTCGAACACGTTGACGTCCTGGTCGATGAGCCGGCTCACCCACACCATCAGCTTGTCGTCGAGGCTGATGGGCAGCTGCGTGACCAGGTCCTCGACGACGCGTCTGGCATCGGAAGCCTTGCGTGCGGCCTCTTGCTCGCCAGCCGAACGCATCTCCTGCACCACATAGTTCTGTGTGACGAGCGCGAGCGCTGCCACCGGAAGGATCACCGCTGCCACGAAGGCCAGGAACAGCTTGCGATAGAAGCTGGCGCGGACCTCGCGGAGAAGTGCCGGGGCCTTCACCGTGCGACTGAGCGCCGAGAAGACGAGGTTGCCTGTCAGCAGCAGAAGGTACGTGCCGAAGCCGAGCACGGTGAGCTCGGCGACGTTGACGAGGTGGCCCAGCGGCGTCACGACCGGGAAGCCGAGAGCGTAGATGCCGCTGCGATCATTCAGCAGATAGACGTCGTATTGATCGCCGCCGCGCTCCAGCTTCCGCCAGAAGGGTACGCGCGCCGGGTCGTTTGCCAGCTTGTCGCGCACTTCACTGTTGAATTGCCAGGCCGGCTGGTTGGTCGGGTAGAGCGGCGTAAAGCTCCAGCCGTAGAAAGCGAACTCGACGTCGCGGCCGTTCAGGCTGTAGAGCGACGTATGGGCAGCTCGGGACCTGTCGTCGTCAACGGACGTGTCGCCGGAACGAAAGAGCTGACGGTAGGGTGTGCGCGAGGAAATGAACGGGAGGTTCTCGTAGTCGAGCATTGCGAGCACGACGATGGAGCCCAGTCGGCGGCGGGGAACGCCGCTCGTGCACAGGTTGCGGCCGGCGTGGAGCACCGGACGCTCTTCGGCGAAGAATGCCGACACCTCGCCGTAGAACAACCAGTTGCATTGATCTTCTTCGGAACGCGGCGTCAGGGTGAGGCCTTCGGGAAGGTTATACGCGAAGCGGCTCGCCAGGTTGCCGTCCGCGTCGTACAGCTCGATCGACGATGTGACGGGATAGAGAGCAAGCGCGGTCTGGCGCCACACCTCGAACGCCAGGTCGGTCGCCGGCGAGTCGACGGATCTGGCCGGCGTTCGGGTGAACGCGTCGAGGTCTTCCAGCGCATCGATCTCGTCCAGGGTTTGATTGAGCTGGTACTGCAGCGTCTGCCGCTGGTTGAGAACCTCGCTGGCGTAGCGCGTCTCCACGAGCTGCACCTTGGCCCTGCCGGCCTCGTGAAACAGCGCCGGATAGAACCCCAGGGCGGGAACGACGAAGCCGAGGGCCAGCAGCGTCAGACGAAATGCCTGCGATCCATGGCGGTAGCGGGCTTCGAGCCGTGTGGCCATGGTGGCGCAGGCGACCACCATGCCGGCGGCGACGAGCAACGGCAGCTGCTGCTCGGCCTTGTCCCCGGTGAGCGTCTGCCAGACGATGAGCGGTGCGACCCAGCAGAGAACCGTGGACACGTTGACGCGCCAGTCGCCGCGATTCAGCCGCCAGGGCACGCGAGCCGCGCGCAGCACGAGCACGCCAATCGCCGCAGCCGTCGCGTGGGCGATGATGATGCCCACCTGCAGCGCCGTGCGGCTGGCATCCCACGGCTGAAGGGAGAAGTGCACGAGGTCGAGCGTGGTTTGAGCGATCGTGTCGCGCAGCAGCGACTCGTGCGCGAGCAGGATCGCCGCCAGCAGACCTCCCGCTGCCAGCTGTATTGCCAGGTAGCCGGCCCATCGCGCTCCCGAAGTGACGCTGCGGCGGCCGCGAGCCGCGCTCAGTCGCCAGCGCTCGACCGCGACCAGCCCGAGCAGGGCAAGGGCAGCCATGGTGAGTGCCGTCACCACGAAATCAAACGGGGAAATCAGGAACCGATCCATCAGGACGCCGAGTATTCCCGTGCCGGCGATTTCGCGGGGCAGGAAAGAGGCGTAGGTGGCGCTGGAGAAGAGGCGCGCGTTCGTCCAGTCGGCGAAGGACGCCAGGCTGAGCGTCGCGCGTCCGGCAAGGATCAGCGCGGCTGCCGCGAACGTCGTCCACAGGAACGATGCCGCCAGGCGAGCCCGGTTCCGCCGATCCAGGAGCGGCCCGACCATGAGCAGCAAGGTGGCGGCGATCACCATGAGGCTGAAGGACCTGATGGCGCTGCGCCATCGCTCGTGCGTGAGGGCGAGATCCTCGGGCCGGGCGGTGGCGGTGAAGAGCGGGTCGCCGGCCGGAGACTCCACGACGAAGCTGTCCTGATCAGGTGTCGGCGTCCCCAGCGTCTCGAAGGGCAGCGTAATCGCGACCGGTCCCAGTCGCGTCGGAAAGCAGTAGGCCTCGCGGGCACCGCAGTCACGCGCCGACGCGGTGACGGCGCCGCCCCTGGTCACCATGGACAGCGGGCGCTCGGCGACGATGGTTCCGGCGCGCGTGGAGGCGGCACCCGCGCGCGCGCCGGCCTCCTCCATCGGCTTCACGTAGACCAGCCGGAAGCCCGGGTCACCCTGCACCAGGAACCAGGTTTCCCCTCCCTGGAGGCGGTCGTCGTTCCCCTGGAGGCGATCGAACTCGGTCGGCCGGCCGGCCCAGGCCAGGGGCCGCCCGCCCGGGGTGTAGGTCGTCACGGCGACGTCGAGGCCGCTGTGGGCACCGACGATGGCTGCGGCGGCGGCGAACAGCCGTTCGGTCGCCCGATCGTTGCCGGCGCTGGCGAGGCGAACGTCGCTGGGTGCGCCCGACTGCGTCGCGATGTCGCGCAATTCGGCCGTCATCGACGCAAACGCGCTGCGCACCTGCGCCTGAACCCGATCGCGCGCTTCCTGACTGTCGGCGCCGAGCACCGCGCGCCGCATGACGCTGCCGCCGGCCACCACGAGCAGCGCGCAGGCCACTCCGACTGCGGCGATTCGAATGAGCCTGCGCTGCATGAACCTCATTCTACGAGCTTCCCCTGTTATCGCCGGGGGACGCCTTGCCGTTCGGGAGGTAGAATTGAGCGAATCCCGTGCCAGTCAGTCAGACGCTCAGAGCGGTCCTCAAGCGCGGCGCCCTGGTCGCCGCCGCGAACTGGCCCGTCGCGGTGATCCAGTCGGTGGCCGACGGCCTGTTCAAGCTCGTGATCGCGGCGCCGCTCGTCGGCGGTGTCCTGCTGGTGACGATCGTGATCGGCGCCGACACCGAGGCGTTCAACACGCTCGATTGGCGCGTGCTGGCCGCCGGGCTCGTGAGCTCGCTGCTGGCCCATCGGGCGATCCTCGTCGCCTTTCTGCTGTCGCTCGCCGTGGTGATCGTCGGTGGATCGCTGTTCGTCTTCCTGATCAAGGCTGGCACGGTCGGCGTGCTGGTGCGCGGCGATCGTCAGACTGGCTCGACCTCCTCCTTGCCCCCCCACATGATCGATGCCGCTGCGGCGTTCTCGATCGAGCTGTTCACCGACTCGGCGCGGGCGTTGTTCCCACGATACGCGCGACTCGGCTTCGTCCTGATGGCGGTGTATCTGGGATCGGGCGCCGCGTATCTGGGTGTCGTCGCAAGCCGCGCCGCCGGCGAAAGCTGGTGGGCGACCACGCTCATCATCGTGGTGTTCGTCATCTGGACGACCGTCGTCAACCTCGTGTACCTGCTGGTCCAGATTGTGATTGCCGCGGATGATTGCGGCGTCGCGGCGGCAGCGCGGCGGGTGCTCGCGTTCGTGCGGCACGAGCGGCAGCTGGTGGTTGGCATCTTCGGCGTCGTACTGGGGATGGTGGCGCTGGCAACCGGCGCGTCGCTGCTCGCATTCACGGCGCTCGGGCTGATCTTCCTCGTCCCGCTGGCCTGGCTGGCTGCTGTACCGCTGCAACTCCTGGCGCTGGTGCTGCGAGCGATCGTCTTTCAGTACATCGGCCTGTCGTCCATTGGCGCCTATCTGACGCTGTACCGGCGCTACAGCGAGCGAAGCCTTGCGGGCAACCGGCTGGCGGTTCCCGCGGTTCAAGGGGAGCATGTGCTCGACAACTCTGCGCCGTCGACGAACCCATCATGACCGGCTACGAACGATTTCTCTCGCCGGCCGGCCGGCAGCTTCAGGAGTCGGCGATTCGCCGCATGGGCACCGTGGTGGCGAGGAAGACCGATCTCGTGTCATTCGCGCCAGGCTATCCCGATGCGAGCCTCTTTCCGTGGGAAGAGCTGCGCGAGATCGCGTCTGAGCTGCTGAGCGGCCGCGATTCAGGCACGCTTCAGTACGGGCCGACGCGTGGCTACAGGCCGCTTCTCGAATCGATTCTCCCGATTCTCGACGCACGCGGGATTCGCACGACGCTCGACGAGGTGATGATCACGAGCGGCTCCCAGCAGGGCATCGATCTCACGGCACGGCTGATCGTGAGCCCCGGCGACGTGGTGCTCGTCGAGCTGCCGACCTTCACCGGCGGGATCGCAGCGTTCAGGAACGCGCAGGCGGACGTCGTCGGCGTGCGGCAGATGGCCGACGGCATCGATCTGGACATGCTCGACGAGGTCTGGCAGCGCGAGCATCGCGCGGGCAAGCGCGTCAAGCTGCTGTATCTGATTCCGAACTTCCAGAACCCGACGGGAGTGCTCCTGGCGCTCGACAAACGGCAGCGGCTGCTCGAATGGGCTGAGCAGCGCGATGTGTTGATCCTCGAGGACGACCCTTACGGGTCTCTGTACTTCGACGACGTGGCCACCGAGGCGGAGACACGGCCCATCCGGAGCGACGATACGGGCGGCCGTGTCATCTATCTGAGCACGTTTTCCAAGACGCTGGCGCCCGGCTTCCGCGTGGGATGGGTCGTGGCGCCGCCGGCGCTCATCGATCGGCTCGAGACCGCGAAGCAGTCGGTCGACCTCACGTCCGGCATCCTCGATCAACGGATTGCGCATGCAGCCGTCCATCGTGGCCTGATCGAGAAGCTGGCGCCCGCGCTGCGCGCACGATATCGGCTGAAGCGGCACGTGATGGAGCAGGCCATCCGCCGCGAGATTGGCGATCGCCTGTCCTGGCAGACCCCGAAGGGCGGTTTCTTCATCTGGGCGAGTCTCCCACCGGGCTGCACGGACACGGATCTTCTCGCGCGCGCACTCGAGCAGCAGGTGGTGTTCGTCGTGGGCAGCGCGTTTCACGTCGATGGCTCCGGCCACGACACGATACGGCTGTCGTTTGCCGAGCCGCCGCCCGAACGAATCGAGGAAGGCATCCGGCGGCTCGCGGGTGTGCTCGCGCCAGCCTTCAGCGGTCGATCGTAGAGTCAGGCTTGGCCGGCGTTCGTTCGGGCTCCGGGCTCTTATCCCCGTGCTCGCTGCCCGGGTCACGCTGGGTCTTGTCGGAACCCGGGCGGAGCGTCAGCACGCGGCCGTCACGGGTGATCAGGATCAGGCGGTGACCCGAGCCATCGGGTCGACCCCCGGCGAGAATCGGTTCCCCTTCGAGAATGGCCCCCTCGAGGTCGCCGGCCAAGGTGTAGGTGCCGGCCGCCATTCCGGTCTTGGCGTCGAAGAGCGCGAGGAGGGGGCTGACGCCCACCACCAGGATCTGGTCGTCGATTACGCGCGGGGGCAGGAGCGGTCGGGTGGTCATCGTCGTCAACCACCGCTGATTTCCCGAGTCGCGGCTCACGGCCTTGACGACGTTGTCCTTGGAGACGAAGTAGACGAGCGCGCCGGCCGCCGCCGCGCCGACGACGTCGCCGACGGTTGTCAAACGCCATGACTCGGCGCCGCTTCTTGCGTTGAACGCGAAGAGCGTCTTGCTGGACGTGTCGGTCGATCCCACCAGCACGCGATTGCCCGACGCGACAGCCGGGCTCAGCGTGCCCAGGTCTCGCACGGCCCAC
>Ga0075428_100011040_pt1 | contig 10047 bp, 12 predicted proteins | sample RhiMetdeltSRZDD2_FD_75291 | JGI IMG/M metagenome (GOLD analysis project Ga0075428, IMG submission 75291) | Populus rhizosphere microbial communities from Tennessee, USA - Rhizosphere MetaG P. deltoides SRZDD2 | ecosystem: Host-associated > Plants > Roots > Rhizosphere > Soil | place: USA...
CGCAAAAACGCACGGATCTCGCGATTCGGATAGAGCAGCGTGCGGAAATAGCGGCTATTGGCGCAGCTCAGCTCTTCGTCGAGATTGCCCAGGAGGCGAAGCGAGAGAATCGGACGATTCGTTCGACGCGCCACGCGCTTCGCTTCTTCGAGATCGGTGTACCAGTACAAGCCCGACCATGTGCAGTCGCGCTGCCGGCACACAGTGTCGATCACCGGCCCGAGGCGCTTGGCGTCGGTTTCGTTTCGAATGGCGAGCAATGCGTCGACGCCGGGCTGCCCCATGGCTCGCAGCGATTGCACGGCCGCCGCGTCGCCGTTCACCGCTCGAATCGCGAGCGACTTCGAAGCGGCGCCGCTGGCACTGACCGCGAGAACCAAAATGAGAGAGAGTCGATACTTCATGTTCAGCCTCCGTCATTGAGAAGGCCGGACTCGATTCGAAGTTCTGTGACAATGTGCATATGAGAAAAACCGCACTGGCTCTAATCTTCCTTTTGAGCGCCGCCGGTTGCACGACTCACGGCGTCGGCGAGCAGCTTCGCGATCGCGTGTGGACGCTCACGTCGATCGACGGATTCACGACGATGCCCGCAGGCGTGTCGACGCCGACCATACGCTTCGATACCGATGGACGCCTCAGCGGCAATACCGGCTGCAATAGCGCCGGCGCGGCGTTCAGCACCGACGGCGCACGCTTGCAGATCCAGCCGATGATGGTCACGAAACGCGCCTGTCTCGATCCGGAAGGAAACCGGCTCGAGCGCGCGTACGTCCAAGCCGTCGAGCGCGCGCGTCATTTCCGGATCGTGGAGAACGAGCTCGAGCTGCTCGATGAGAGCGGGACGGTGGTCGCGCGCTTCCGCTAGCGCATTTCTTTCGACTCGACGATGCGTACGCCCGGCGCATCCTCGCGCGCCGCCTCGACGAGTGCGCGCGCGACCAGACGCGCATCGATCGGGCGAATGCTGCGCGGCATGAGCCAGCGCAGCCGCGCGACGATCTGCTCGCCGAGGCGAAACTCCTCGCGGCGGCCGAGGAGAAAGGAAGGGCGCGCGATCGTCACGCGCGGATAGCCGAGGGACAGAAGATCGTGCTCGACCTCCCCTTTCACGCGGTTGTAGAAGACGCGTGAGTGGGGATCGGCACCGAGCGAGCTGACCAGGAGAAAGTGCCGCACGCCGTTCGCGACGCCGAGTCGCGCGGCGAGGATCGGCAGATCGTGATCGACGAAACGGAATCGCTCCTGCGAGCCGGCCTGCTTGATCGTCGTCCCGAGCGCACAGAAGATGCGATCGACGCAGAACGCGTGCGCATGATGCTCCATCGCGGCGAGATCGAAGACGTGCTCTTCGAGGTTCGCATGATGAACACCCGTCGGACGCCGCGCGATGACGACGACCTTGTGTCCGGCATCGAGAAGCTGCGCGAGCAGCTCGCGCCCGACGAGACCGGTCGCGCCGAGAAGAAGAGACGACGACATCACTCGCAGTGTACTGTCACGCGCGGCTACTCGCCGTTCAACAGCAGCACGATCTCGAGCGTCCGGATGTCCGGTGTAATCCCGGAGGCGACGCGGTATTCCTCTTCATGCCGCTCGATCACGCGCAGGCGCTCGAGGTCCGCTCCGCTGACGCCGAACGCTTTCGCGAATGGCATCCAGTCCCCCGGCACCATCGTCTCCATCTCGCCCTCGGTGAGCAGCGGCTCGCCCGCACAGTTGAAGTGCTCGCATCCGAACTGCTCCGCGCACTCGGGACACGGCGGCGGATCATCGAAGTCGGCGAGCTCGCTCTCGGTCAGCACCCGCATGACGCCGCCCTTGCGCTCGCGGACGTAGTGCAGACCGCTCGTGCTGCGGGAAAGGTGATCGAAGCGTGAGGTCATGGGCGAGATCGTATCAGCGACTCCGTCCACGTGCACAGCGTCGCGCGATCCGCATCGCTCAGCTTCGCGCGCGGATGGAGCCACAGGTACTCCTTGAGCGGCATCTCTCCTTCCTTCACTTGCTCGCAAATTTCCTCGAGTTTCTTGTGGCGGCGGCGATCGCTGTAGGTCGACCACTTCGAGAAGTTGAGCTCTTTGCGTCCGTCTTCGACATGATCGACGAGCCACCACGACACGGGAGATACGTGGCTGTACCACGGCCATGTGGTCGTGCTCGTGTGGCAATCGATGCAGGAGCGATCGAGGATCGCGCGCACGTCGGGAGGCACGTGTGTCGCGGCGTAGAGCGACTGTCTTTCATCGAAAGGAGGATTCGCGCGCGTTGGACGAAAGAGCTGCGCGACAGCGAACAGGACGACGAGCAGAAGGAGAACACGCTTCAGCCATTTCATGAGCGCCACAATCTTTGCATGACTCGAGCGATCGCATTGATCCTTCTTGCATCGGCGGCTCGCGCGGCGGGATGGATCGAGCTCGCGCCGGTGATCGCGCCGCGGCAGGAAGTCGCGGTCGCTGCGGCGAACGGAAAGCTGTATCTCATCGGCGGTCTCTCCGGTTCGAGTGTGCTCTCATCCGTCGAAGAGCTCGATCCGACGACGGGCCGATGGCGCTTCGTCGCGCCGATCCCGCAAGGCGTGCATCACGCCGCCGCGGCGACGATCGGAGATTCGATCTACGTGATCGGCGGCTATCCGACCATCGCCTTCAACGCGCACGCGGCGGTGTTTCGTTACGACGCTCTGCTCGATCAATGGTCAAGCGTTGCTAGTCTTCCGAAGGCGCGCAGCGCGCTCGCCGCGGCGACGATCGATGGAAAGATCTATGCGGTGGGCGGCGTCCCCGGCGGCACGGATCTCACCGTCTACGATCCCGCGACGAACGAGTGGACCACGCTCGCATCGATGCCGACGCCGCGCGAGCATCTCGCCGCGGCCGCACTCCATGGCGCGCTCTACGTCATCGGCGGCCGCTTCGGATCATCCGGCAACACGAATGCATTCGAGCGCTTCGATCCGATCAGCGGAACGTGGACATCCTTGCCGTCGATGCCGACTGCGCGCAGCGGACTCGCCGCAGCCGTGCTCGAAGATCGAGTCTACGTGTTCGGAGGCGAGGGAAATCCGGCGAGCGTGACTGGTACCTTTTCCGCAGACGGAATCGTTCGACGCTGCCACGTTGACGTGGCGAAGCGAGCCGTCAATGCCGCTGCCGCGGCACGGCATCGGTGCCGCGGCGATCGGCAAGCTCATTCACATTCCCGCCGGCGCTCCGATCCAGGGATTCAGCACGACGAGCACGCACGATGCGTTCTTCGCCGATGGATCGCGGAGACGAGCGGTGCGGTGAGCGGGATTTACTTCTTGTCTTTCTTCGGCTTCTTCGTTTCTTTGCGGCGCGAGTTGTTGCCTTTGGCCATGTCATCCTCCTTTTGCCGAACATCGTAAAGGGTGACACTCAACGTCGCCAACCGTTTTCCGATATGAAAAGACTCCGAGGAGGCCAAGGACTACCTTTGGGGCATAAGGAGACAACAAATGAAACGACTGGCCGTAGCCCTCATCGTTCTATTCATCGCAACGTCCGTATTCGCCGGCGGCAAGGAGTGCCAGGCACGCGCGGCCAAGAGCGTCTCGCTCACCGGCACGCTTGCCAAGGCCGACGACGGCGAGACGACGATCTTCCGCGTCGCCAACAGCGACAAGAGCTACACCGTCTGTCATGAGACGAAGGCTTCGCTGCTCAAGCTCACCGGCAATGTGCAGGTGAAGGGCAAGATCGTCGCGTGCGACGAGAGCGAAGGCGAAGAGCTCGTGATCACCGAGGCGAAGAAGATCTAACGACGGGTACTGGGTGCTGGGTGCTGGGTGTTGATGGGGTTTTTCGCGACGAGCCCCATCAGTACCTAGCACCACAGCACCCAGCACCTTTTTTTCACTCCACTCTTCGAAACACTTCGTCCCGAAACTTCATCGCCGACGCGCGCTCTGCGTCTTCGAACACGAATCGCAGCACGTCGCCGCTTCCGGGGATCAGCTCGACGCGCGCGGTGTCGGGCTCGGTGAACGGCTCGAGCAGGCCATGGAGTGGCCCGAGCGAGGCGGAGAGACTGCCGCCCTCGTCGCGCACGGTGATCGTGCCGTACGCGTCGCTCGCGTATGCGCCCGCATACGACGACTGCGCGCGCAGCAGCGATGGCGATCGTTGTTTGCGCTTCTCGAGCTCCGCGCGATAGCGCTCCAGGCCTTGATTCAGATCGGCGCGCGCTTTCGCGAGATGCGTTTCGTACGCGGTCTCGACGTCGGGCTTGCCGAGGAGCACGTCGTACGCGAACGCGGCGATCACATCGCGCAACTGCGCCGCGGGCCCCGACGTGTTCGTCGCGATGGCGACGCCATGCTTCTCCTTCGGCAGAAACGACACGTGCGTGCGCCATCCTTCGTATCCGCCGAAGTGATGCAGCAGCAGCGCGCCTTCGTAATCGGAGTGATACCAGCCGAGCGCGTAGCCGTAGCGCTTGAATCGATACCAGTTGGTCTCCGGGCTGACCACCACCTGTTTCTTCTGCGCCTCGGCGAATGCGCTCGCCGGCAGCACCTGGCGTCTTCCCATGCGGCCTGCATTCACGTTCACCTCGAGCCAGCGCGCGAGATCGCGCGGCGTCGTGACCAGTCCGCCCGCGGCGTGCATCGTCACGTCGGTCTTCACGAAGGTCATGCGATGCATGTGCAGATCGCGATCGAGATCGTAGGCCGCCGCGAGCGGCCACGCGGACGCGCGGCTCATGTACGCGCTCGTGTGATTCATCCGCAGCGGCGTGAAGACTTCCGTCGCAAGAAGGTCCTGCCACTTCTTTCCGGTCACGCGCTCGAGCACGAGCGCGGCGGCGACGTAGCCGAGGTTGTCGTACTCGAACTTCGGCTCGATCGATTTGCTGCGGCCGAGAAGGTCGATGAGACCCGCGCTCGTGTACTCGCCGGAGAATGCGGTGCGCATCGTGATGGCATCGTTCTCGAGGCCCGCGGTGTGCGTGAGCAACGTGCGCAGCGTGACGCGTTGCGGATCGATGCCGGCGCCGAAGCGGAGCTCGGTCAGGTATTTCGTGATCGGCGCGTCGAGATCGACCACGCCTCGCGCGGCGAGGATCGCCGTCAGCAGGCCGACGTACGACTTCGTCGACGATGCGATGTAGAAGGCCGTGTCCGCGTCCGCGGCACGCTTTTGTTCGACATCGCGAAATCCGTAGCCGCGAATGAGCAGCGGATGGCCGTCGCGCAGGATCGCAACGCCGAGGGATGGGACCTCGGGAAACTGCGCCATCGTGTGGCGGATGAAGCGGTCGATGCGCTCCGCGGCGGGATCGGGCTTCGCGGCGGCAGAGAACGCGGACAACAGGATGGCGAAGCAGAAGAGTGTTCGTCGCATTTGACGATATAGACGCTCGACAGGGGCCGAAGTTAACGCAATCGACGCTGCGCGCCGGTTTTGCAATACTCGGGTCCGATGTACCGCTTCCTTCGCTACGTTCCGAAAAATCACATGAGCCGGACCGTCGGCCGTTTTCTGCACGCGCGCTGGCCGCAGCCGATCGCGCGCAAGCTCGTCCGTTGGTTTGCGAACACGTACGAGGTCGACGTCGATGCGGCGGGCAAGCCGATTCACGACTATCCGTCGATCGGCCATTTCTTCACGCGCGATCTGCGGGAAGGGCTGCGTCCCATCGAAGGCGATCTCGTGAGTCCCGTCGACGGCACGTTGCGCAACTACGGCACGATCGCCAACGGGCGCGTCGAGCAGGTCAAGGGGAAGACGTACACGCTGGCCCGTTTTCTCGGCGACGAGGAGTATGCGAAGCGTTACGAGAACGGCGCATTCTTCAACCTCTATCTCTCTCCGCAGGACTATCACCACATCCACTCACCCGTCAGCGGCGCGATCGTGCGCAGCGTGCACATTCCGGGCAAACTCTGGCCGGTGAACGACTGGTCGATGAGCAACATCGACGAGCTGTTCTCGATCAATGAGCGCGTCGTGACGTACATCGACAGCGCGTATGGACTGGCCGCGGTGGTGATGATCGGCGCGACCAACGTCGGCAAGATCTCCGTCGTGTACGACACGTTCATTTCGAACACGGCAGCGACGACAAAACGCGTGTCGCGCGACTACAACCCCGCGATCGCGATCGCCGCCGGCGACCGCCTCGGCACGTTTCACATGGGATCGAGCGTGGTCGTGTTGCTGGAACCGGAGCGCGTCGACGTGAGCCGCGTGCGACTGGAAGCGGGGAAGAAAACGCAATACGGCGCGGCGATCCTCGGGTAGGGTCAGAGCTTCGCTTTTCGCTTTCTCCACGAGACGTGGAGAAAACTCCACGTTAACCCTGCCTATGTTTCCGTTTGAAGATGGTGGTCACCATTAACGTCGTGTTTTTTCTACTCTGCGCAGAGAAACCGAAAAGCGAAGCTCTGACCCTACCCTACCTGCGCGACTGACGTGTCATCGCGACGAGAACGCGACGCGCATCCTCGCGCGACTGCACGGACTCGGGGAATGCGATGCGCACGCCTTTCATCCCTTCGGATGTTCTCGCGCGAACGACGAATCCGAGGCGGTCGCACGACACCATCGTTGCCTCCTCGGCGGCGAGTCCGCCGAAGTGACGCGTGATGTCGCGCAGCGCATCGGCGTGATCCTCGTTCATGTGCTCGATGATGTGCGCGGCGGAATCGAGCAGAGGATCCGCATCCGCGACGCGATAGTCGTCCGCGCTCACCCACCCCATCACCCCGAATCCTCCGACGAAGTAGATGTCGGTGACTTCAAGGCGGAAGAAAGAGAAATCGGCGAAATCGATCCAGTACTTCGCCGACGGGTGTCGCTCCAGGTACGCGTTGCGAATCGCGTCGGTTCCGTCGTCGATGCGCCTGACGTTGCCGAGCAGCGTCGCGCGCGGCGAGCCGAGCGGATCGGCATCGCCGCCGCTCTGCATCACCAGCAGACTCGCGTGCGGATCGGCCAGCACGTTCTGCGTGTGAATGGCCATGCTGCTGACGAGAAAGAGCGGCGATGCATCCTCGATCAACGCATATGGCATCACGGAAGCGAATGGCCAACCCGGATGGCGCTGCGACTGCGTGGCGAGCGTTCCGACGCGCTCGCTCACGAGCAGCGTGCGTGCGCGTTCTGCATGCGAGGGCTCGGGTGCGGTGGAGGGTGCGGAGGACGTCGCGTGCTGTGTCATCGTTCTACAATCCAATCATGCAACGAGTCTTCCTCCTCACGATTCTCATTCTCGGCTCGCTCGCCGCGTTCGCCGAGGAGGTGCTCGGACCGGCGCACTACCTCAAGATCCTCGCCGACTCGAAGCTCACGTACAAGATGCTGAGCGAGCCGTCGAAGACGCCGGCCGACGCGGCGCGATGCGGGCGACGCGACGAGTCGATGCGCATTGTGATGCGGGATGGGAAGAAGGCGCTCGTGCCATGGCCGCTCGCGCCCGAGGTGAAGAAGCTGCTCGATGAGGGAGAATCGCTCTACCAGAGCGGCAAGCACGCCGAAGCCGGCGAGAAGTTCAAGGCCGCGATCGCAGCGGATCCCAACGTCGCGGCATCGTATTTCTTCTATGGCGATGCGCTGCTCTTCGGTTCGAAAGATGCCGAGGGCGCGCTCGCGCAATATCGAAAAGGCATCGCGCTCGATCCGACGTTGCCGTCGGGGCATTTCTTCGCATCGAGCGCGCTCTCCTACCTCGGCCGCTACGACGAGGCTCGCGAGGAAGTGATCCAGGCGCTGACGTTCTACCCAGGCTACGAAGTCATCTGGAAAATTGCGGAGCGACAGCCGGAGCGTTGGAACGCGAAGCCGGTCGTTCGCCACAAGTTCGAGCCGCCCGCCGGCTACCTCGGCAAGAAGACCGACAAGGGCATCGACATCTACGGCGGCGCCGATGGCCAGTGGCTCGGCTATGCGCTCTGCAAAGCGGTGTGGGCGAACGAGCCGAAGTTTCGCAAAGAGCGCCCGAACGCATCTACCGAAATCGAGCGCGCATGTGTGCTCAACCAGATCTCGAGCCAATACAACCGGACCCACGCGCAGCTCGAAAAGGAAAAGAAGAAAACCGGCAAAGCGGAAATCGTCGCCGCGATGCCGGAGCTCGAGCGACACCTGGTGGACGTCGCCGAGTCCCAACTCCTCGACGGCTACATCCTCTTCGAAATCATGGGCCAGCAGTGCCCGCTCCCGCTGAGCATGGCCGGCGAAGATGCGCTGAAGCAGATCGATGGGTACATTCGGAAGTACGTCATCGTGGGGAAGTAGCAAGATTGTCATCCCGAAGCGTAGCGAGGGATGACAAAGATGCGTCGATCACCGTCCGCAGATGCGTCGTCGTGCCGCGATCCATTTCGTCGTGAATGGCGTTGATGGCCGCGGCGTCGAGCGGAACGGTGCGCGTGATCGCGCGGGAGACGTCGAGGTCGCCGCGCGAGGCCATCTCCATCAGCTCGACGAGCTCACTGTAGAGATGATCGGAGCAGCCGATGATGCGGCGCTCGCGCGCGAGCAAGTCGCGATAGGGATCGAAGTCGATGCGCGGAAGATTGATGGCGACGAGGATCAGGCGGCCGCCCGGTGCGAGCGCGCGCAGCGCTGCGGAGGTCGTCGCGACGTTGCCCGCGAAATCGAGCGCGACGTCGACACCGCGTCCGCCTGTTAGGTCCATGAGCTGTTCATCCAGTGATGCGGACGCATCGACCGGAATCGCGCCTAACAGTTTCGCGGCAGCGAGTTTCTCCGGAACGACATCGACCGCGAACACGGTCGCACCGCGCGCGAGCTGCAATGCGGACGCGCCGAGACCGCCGAAGCCCAGGATTGCGACGGACTCGACATCGTGCTGATCGGGGCGCAGAGCGGCGAGGCGCAGCGCGTGATACGCGGTCGCGGTCGAGCACATCATGATGGCCGCCGCTTCGAAGGAGACGTTGCCGGGAATGCGAACGAGATTGCGCGCGGGCACGACGATCCGTTCCGCGTATCCGCCGTCGCGCTCCTTGCCGATCATCGCGCCGCGCTCGCAGAACTGCTCGCCGTGACGCCGGCAGCGATCGCACACGCCGCACGACAGCAAGTAATGCACCGCGACGCGCTCGCCCGTGCCCACGACTTCGCCCGCGATCTCGTGTCCGAGGGTGAGCGGCAACGCGACGCTGCTCCGTCCCGCGCGATAGTGCGCGTCGCTGTGACAAATCCCCGCTGCGCGAATCGCAACGACGACTTCGCCGTCACCCGGAACGGATTCATCGATTTGTTGCTCTTCGAGCGGTGCGTTGAATTGGACGAGCCGGACGGCGCGCATGAACTGCGAAAGTGTCTACGAGCAGGCACTCGGCGGCAAGCTCCGTAGCCGGTAGGTGGTGGGTTCACTGAAGGATCCGGCGCACGATCTCGCGAAAGCGCGGATCGTCGCGCAGCGAGTCGAAGCGCGGTTCCGTCGCGAGGTAGACCAGCCAGCCGGAGCGCGCTTCGACCGCGCGCTCCAGCCATTCGAACGCGCGATCGCGCTCGTCGAGGGCGGCGTGGATCGTCGCGAAGTGGACGGGCGAGACGTCGCGCGTGACGGAGATCTCCGCGAGCGCCTCCAGTCGTTCGCGCGAGCGATCGAGTGCGCCTAACGCGGCGATCACGTGCGGCTCGCCGCGCGAGATCGACAGCGCTTTCTCCAGCTCCGCCCTCGCCTCTTCGATCCGGCCGCGCTGCTGATGCGCGAGACCGAGCGTGAAGCGCGCGGGCTCGTGATGCGGATTGATCTCGATCGCGCGCAGACACGACTCATCCGCCGCGTCGTACGCGCGGCGCAGGTAGTGGATCACCGCGACGTTCGCGTTCAACAGGAATGACAGCGGATCGGCATCGAGCGCGACGCTGATCTGCGCGAGCGCTTCGTCGAATCGTCCGCGATGCGCGAGCGCGAGCGCGTACCACTGGCGCACCGTGACGTACGCAGGATTGATGCGCAGCGCGGTCAGATACTCCTGCTGCGCCGCGTCCCAATTCCAATGAAACACTTCGTGGATCGCGCCCATCGACGCATGCGCCTCGG
>Ga0075428_100011042_pt1 | contig 10046 bp, 6 predicted proteins | sample RhiMetdeltSRZDD2_FD_75291 | JGI IMG/M metagenome (GOLD analysis project Ga0075428, IMG submission 75291) | Populus rhizosphere microbial communities from Tennessee, USA - Rhizosphere MetaG P. deltoides SRZDD2 | ecosystem: Host-associated > Plants > Roots > Rhizosphere > Soil | place: USA...
CCAGCGCACCCAATTCTTGTCGGACGCCGTTGTAGATGGTTCGCTTTGCACGTTTTCCCTCCGCTCTCCTATAGTGTGAAGCGGCATTACGATACCCGGTTTGTGATTCCGCGTTCAACCGGACGCGGCGTTTTGTTTGAAAAACTAAAACCGATTCGTCTATAACGAATCAAACGCTCGAGCTAATCTTGATTGGAGCTTGCAATGACCTGGATAAAAACGAATCCGATATCGGAAGGTGATGAAGCGCTTAGTCGCGCGATCGAACTACAACGATCGTTGTATCCGATTGAATACTCCCAGCCGGTTCATCCAACCGGAGATGGGACATCCGACATTGTTGCGTCGCATAGTTTGATCCCCGACGCGCTGTATCACGCATTTGCGACATTCGGAGCGTTGATGTCTGCGGATCTTCCTCTCACGCGTCGGCAGCACGAGATGATCACCACGGTGGTTTCGGTCGAAAATCGGTGCTATTACTGAATCGAGTCGCACGCAGAGTTTCTGCGTCGGGTCACGCTGGATAGTGAGTTGGTTCAAGCGCTACAGGAAGACTACCGAACTGCGCCCATCGACAACGCAGATCGCACGATGCTGGATTATGTCGTGCAGTTGACGAGGGACGCTACGAAGATTTCAAAAAGCAATCATGAGAGATTGCGAGATGCCGGGTTTGATGACAAAGCTATTCTTCAGATCACGCTTATCGCATCCTGGTTCAACTACATCAACCGCGTAGCCGACGGGCTTGGTGTAGGTCGCGACTAAAGCAGAAGGCAGAGGGCAGCAAGCAGAAAGCAGAAGGCAGAAGGCAGAAAGCAGATGAGGCCAATAAGAAAAGAAACCGAGATCTCATATGCCTTCTGCTTTCTGCCTTCTGCTTTCTGCCTTCTGCTTTCGGCCTCAGTTCTCGCCGCAGCCGGTTTGTTTGTAGTTTATGCCCGTCCTTCCGGGGAACAGAATGCAGCCGTTCAGCCTTCACGCGAAGAGGCTTATCGCGCAAATAACATCGGCGTCGCTCTGCTGGAGCAATTCAACTACAAGCAAGCCGCGGCAGAATTCCGGCGAGCGTTGACCATCGAACCATCGCTCGCTCTTGCGAGAGTGAATCTCGGTATCGCGCTCTACAATTTGCCCGATGCCGACGGCGCACTTCGCGAATTGAAGACCGGAGCGGAAGTCTTGCCTGATTCCCCACAGGCTCACTACATGCTCGGTCTGATCGCGAGATCGCAGAACCGCGCTGTCGATGGCATCGCCGAATTTCAGCGCACCCTTCAGATCGATCCACGCGATCCTGGGGCGAATATCAATCTCGGCCAGCTCTACATGCAACAGCGAAAATACCCGGAAGCCATCGCCGTGTTTCGTGCCGCGCTCGCCGGTGAGCCGTACAACGTCACCGCGACTTACAACCTGGCAATGGCGCTGACTCGTTCTGGTGAACGCCAGGAGGGCCAGTCGATGATGCAGAAGTTCCAGGTGCTTCGCACGAAAGGTTATGCGACAACTCTCGGGCAGAGCTATCTGGAGCAGGGCCGTTACGCCGAAGCGATCGCCTCGACTGGAGCCGAGCCCGGGCTTGTCGATCCGGCAAAGCCCGACGTGACGTTCACCGATGCGACATCGACGGTGTTGCCGAAAATCGAGACCGAACCCAGGACGTCAAGCCGAAGCCCGATCGGGCAAAGTTATAAAGCCGGTGAGATCAGCGAACAGGTGAAGCTTAAAATCGTCGGGGCGCTAGCGGGCGGGACAGCACCGTTGGACTTTGACGTCGATGGAGACATGGACCTGTTTGCAGTCGGCGGCCGATGGCTGGCCCTCTATAGAAACGATGGCGGCAAACTCGTAGATGTGACCGGTCAATCCGGCATCCCGCGCTCGGCGGCCAACGCAATAACAGCCGTTGGCGGTGACTACGACAATGACGGCCGGCCGGACATCGTTCTACTTAGTTACGGCCGGTTGACGCTTTATCACAACGACGGCAACGGCAAGTTTTCAGACCGAACAGCCGCTGCTGACATTCCGGCCTATCCGCACCTGGCGTTGTCGGCGGCATTGACCGATGTGGACCACGACGGAGACCTGGACATTTTCATCCCGGGCTTCGTTGACCTAACAAAGCCGCTCGGGGACCCGAGTCGGAGTTTTGCGTTTCCCCTCGATTTTCCCGCGGCGCCGAACCTACTGTTGCGCAACAATGGTGATGGCAAGTTCACAGATATCACATCTGCCGCATTGGTTGCTGGAACCGGCGGTCACGCGGTTGCGGTCACACCCACGGACTTTGACAACCACCGTGATATTGATCTGCTTGTGGCGAACTTCGGTGCGGCTCCGACGCTTTACAGCAATCAACGTGACGGCACGTTTCGTGATGTCGCCGGCGAAGTAGGGTTGAACACTAAAGGTGGAACAACGGCGGTTGCCGCGGGCGATCTAAACAAAGACGACTTCACCGATTTCTTTTTAGGAAGAGCAGACGTACCAGGCGTGTTCGCAATAAGCGACGGCAAAGGTCGGTTTGTTGCAACCTCCGCGCCCGCCGGATCTGAGGGACCGATCGCAGCGCAATTTCTCGATTATGACAATGATGGTTTGCTCGATCTGGTGCTTCTACAAAATCAAGGCGCCCGGATTCTGCGTAACCTGGGAACAAAGTGGGACGATGTCACCGAACGCGCTTTTTCGTCAGATCCTCTGAAAACTGCGTCGACCAACGCATCAGCACCGCATGGATTTGCGTCCGCGGATATCGACGGCGATGGTGATGTTGACTTAATCGTCTTTCTCTCAACGGGTGAGCTGAGGATTGCGCGCAATGATGGAGGCAACCGGAACCGATCGTTGAAGGTCCAGTTGACCGGGAAGGCCAGCAATAGAAGCGCTGTCGGCACCAAGATCGAAGCTCGCGCCGGCAGCCTCAAACAGAAGCTCGAGACTTACGCAGCCAGCCCGGCCCCAGCGCCCGCCGAGATAATCTTCGGACTAGGCAAACGCGCCGGGCCGGACACTGTTCGGTTGCTGTGGCCCGCAGGCATTGTACAAGCTGAGACCGAATTCGCCGGCGCGAAATCAGAACTGCTAAAGGTCACTGAAATTGATCGCAAGCCATCATCGTGCCCGTATCTCTACACCTGGAACGGCGAACGGTTCGACTTTGTGACTGATTTTATGGGCGGCGGCGAAATGGGCTACTGGGAAGCGCCGGGAGTGCGCAATCATCCGGACCCCGATGAGTACGTCCGCATTCGAGACGACCAGCTCCGGGTCCGTGATGGCCGTTACGAACTGCGAGTGACCAATGAACTCGAGGAGGCCCTCTACGTTGATCACCTACGTCTGATAGCAATCGATCACCCCGTGGACTCCGAAGTCTATCCAAACGAAGGGATGACTAGTCCTCCGCGAAGATTCAAGCTTTTCACGACGCGCGGAGCTCGTGCTCCTCTTTCGGCCGTCGACGATCACGGTCACGACGTCACGGACCGCATCGCGAAACTCGATCGTCGATATCCCGACGACTTCGAGCTGCAAAAGATTCGCGGCTATGCGAATAGGCATACGCTCACTCTGGATCTTGGCGAGCCATCTTCTGGACGGACATTGCTGCTGCTGACCGGCTGGACCGATTACGCCTTTTCGAGCGACAACGTGGCGGCCTCTCACAGCGGCTCGAGTTTGTCGCCGCCCGAGCTTCAGGTGAAAGACTCGCAGGGCCGCTGGCAAACTGCGATTGCTGATGTCGGTATTCCGGTTGGCCGGCCCCAGACTATCGTTCTCGATCTAAGCGGCAAGTTCCCAACGCGCCACCGCGAAGTTCGACTGGTTACGAACATGAGGATCTATTGGGATCAGATCCTCGTCGACACATCGAGTGCAAATGTTAATACCGGGATGGTGTCGCTTGATCCGGTTTCGGCCGATCTGCATTGGAGAGGGTTTTCCGCGGAGATGTCTCCCGACGGCCGTGAGCCTTTTAGCTATGATTACAGTCAAGTCTCGCCAATGTCGCCGTGGAAGACCATGCCCGGCCGCTACACCAGGGAAGGTGACGTGAGAGAGCTGTTAAGGAACAGCGATGATAGGTTTGTGATCTCGAGACCGGGCGATGAGATATCGATATCGTTTGACGCGACCAGGCTGCGCCCGCTTCGTAAGGGCTGGAGGCGAACATTTTTGCTCTACGCCGACGGCTTTAGCAAAGAGATGGATATCAACTCGGCGAGCCCTGATCAGGTCGCCCCGCTGCCGTTTCACAAGATGAAGAGTTATCCGTATTTCGAAAAAGATTCATATCCCCTGACTCGCAGGCAGCGGGCATACATCGCGCGTTACAACACACGAATTGTGCGAAACGAATTGCCGAGTATCGACGCGATAGTTGCCCGTAAGTCTCGAGAGACCGGCGCGTCAAGCAGGCAGCGATAGCGGGTAACATTCATCGCAGCGATGCGTAACCGAGGTTAGATGGCGTACAGTGAAAGCAATGTTGTTTGTTAAGTCCAGAACAGGTCTCTTTACATTCACGGCTCTCGCTATCGTCGCGACGACGGTTTGCGGCCAATCGAAATCTGCAAGACTGCGCCCGAGCGACGAATATTGGGATCGCGGCAGTCGAGCATCGGCTCACTTTATGTACCTGTCCGGGAATAGAAAGCTAGCAACAGTCGGTGACACGCTCTACATGCTTGGAAAGCGAAGTGAGCTCGTTTGGACTTGGTCGACGATGGGTCCACCATTGACCGATATCCCGGTCATAGACTCAAACGGAATCATCTATGTGATCGGCTTTGATCTCACTTGGGCTGCTGTCGACTCTGCGACTGGCAAGGAGAAGTGGAGGGGAACTGCTAATGGTAAAGCCGTTTATTCGCAGATAGAGCTCTACAAAGGTAATAAGTATTTGGTTGTAACGGATATGACGGGTTACAGAGACAACGTCGGCGATAGCAGCATGGAGGATAAACTCACTCTCTGCAGAGGTAACTCAATATTGTGGGAGACGCGAATACCGGCTGGTGCGAGAATCGGAGTAGCAGGGAGCAAAGTCCACTGGGTAGTAAGGCGCAAGGGTCGCAGTTTGCGTCGCGAAGTTCGAATTCCACGGCGTCTCGGGATGCCCTTGGGAAAGATCTGCACAGTGGCGGACTATGATTAAGTAACGTAGTCGCACCAACGCCATCTAACGTCCGCATGCAACCGAGCTCGAGTAAATGTTTGGTTGGTTTCTTTGAGTACTGTCCGCCGGCCGGGTGAAGCGGGGCGTTGCGCAGATTGTCATTACGGTGCGCGTCAATTTGTTGAGAGGTACAGATGGAAGTTATCAGATACTCAGTTGCGGCCTGTCAGACCGATCTGCCGAATCCAGTCGACCGCCGCCAGATGCGAGCGAACACGGATCGCATTCTGTCGTTGATCGACTCGGCCGTTGAAGGCAGCGCGCCGTTCTTGCCGGTACGACTGGTGGTATTTCCAGAGTTTGCTCATGCTGCTCCGGTTTTTCCGACAGTCGCCGAGTTGCTCGACAAACTGGCGGTTTCGCTTCCCAACGAGCACACCGAACGGCTCGAGCAAAAGGCGCGCGAACACCAAATCTACATTCAATCGGGAACGATGCTGGAAGTCGACTCGAAATGGCCGGGCCACGTTTTCAATACGACCTGTCTGATCGGGCCCGAAGGAGTGCTTTATAAATATCGCAAGGTGAACACCTGGATCCCCTACGAAGTACACACTAGCCCGCACGATCTTGAGGGTTACGACGAGCCTCTGTTCCCGGTAGCCGATACGCCGATCGGTCGCATAGGTTGTGCGATCTGCTACGACTGGCTGTTTCCGGAAGCAATTCGCCAGCTCGCGGCAAACGGGGCCGAAGTGCTGGTGCGCGTCTCGGCATATATGGATCCGTGGGGAGCTACCGCGCCGATGGACTGGTGGACTGTAGTGAATCGCTGCCGGGCCATCGAGAACATCGCGTACGTCGTCGCCTCGAATCAGGGAGCGAGCTTGAAGCACTATCCGCCATACTCCTGGCCAGGCGGAAGTCAGGTCATCGACTTTGATGGTCGAGTGCTGGCGGAAGCGTCGCCAGGACCGGGGGAGAGAATCGTGGTCGCGCCCGTGGACATATCAGCGGTGCGTCACGAACGCGCAACACGTCGCGGCCATCATATGCTCGCCCACCTGCGAACGGAAGCATATCCCGTCTATGGGAGTCATCAATATCCGCCCCGAGTGAGTAACGACGCGACTGTCGCGACGTTATCCTACGAGCAAAACAACGAGCTGATAGATGAGGCTAAGAAGCGGCTTGGCTCATCCGAATAAGACCGCGGGCTTTCTGTCTCTATGCCCGTGGTTATAGCCCGTTCTTCTCCGATGGTTTAATGACAAAATCTGCATCCTCGACTATTCTCGCCCGGTCGCTGTCATAGCGCGACAACCAATTCCATCGTCAGCCTGGGAATCATCGGTTCACGGCATCACACGGCCCTCAAGGCTGAACATTCGTTTCTAGTCGCTTAGTCATTGTATCGGCCGGTGCGGTCTCGCTGCCGCAGACAAGGACCTGTCCTGGACTCAGGTCTCAAACTCTTCGTTCGAAGGAGTTGCAATGCGATTCAAACTGACAGTTGTGTTGTTACTGATGATTTTGGTTGCTGCGAGCGGTACGGCGAGCGCGCAGCAGTCTACGAGCGGGACGTTAAGCGGGCGAGTAGTTGATCCGGCGGGCGCAGTGATTGTCGGAGCCCAGGTTGTTGTCGCGGCTAAGGCCACCGCCAGCAAACGAGAGACGAAGACAAACGAAGAAGGACTTTTCGTGGTGACAAGCCTTGGGCCGGGCGAGTATGAGCTTAGGGTTGAGCAGACCGGTTTTAAGAGCGCGGTTTACCCTGCGATTGTCCTTCACGTTGGGCAGGTTGAGAACTTCAACGTTACTCTAGAAGTCGGGCAGGCTAGCGTCACGATTATTATCGACGAACTGGTTGCGATGGAGCCGCTGGTGCGGACATCATCTTCAGTTGTTGATCGAGTGGTCCGTCGTAAAGAGATTGAAAGCCTGCCGCTGAATGGCCGCAATTTTCTTGAACTTGCTCTCCTTGCGCCCGGCAACTCGCCTGCCCCGAATTTCGATCCGACCAAGACCAATACCGTGCTGATCTCCTCCGCCGGCCAACTCGGACGCGGTGGGAACGTCACGATCGACGGCGCGGACAACAACGATGACGTTGTGGGCGGCACCCTGCAAAACATTTCACAGGATGCGGTGCAGGAGTTTCAGATTGCCACCAATCGTTTTTCGGCGCAGCTCGGCCGATCGGGCTCGTCGGTTATAAATATCGTGACCAAATCGGGCACCAATTCCCTGCACGGGTCGGCGTCTTTCTTCTATCGCGATCGGCGACTACAAGCGATTCCGGCGACTTTCGATCGTAGCAATCCCGAGCCACCCTTTGACCGCGAACAGTACTCGGCGACGCTTGGCGGGCCGCTGATCAAAGACAAGCTGTTTTGGTTCGGCGCTTTTGAGTATCGCAATCAGGATGGCGCGGTGCTGGTAGGTCAACGCGACACAATCGCTCGTTCGATAACCCGAGGCTTCGCGCCTGCACCATTGAACGACCTGCTGGGGACTATTCGCGGCGACTGGAGCGCAACGGACCTTAATAGCCTGAACTTCCGATATTCGATCGAACGCGCGGACGACCTGGGCGCGAGCACTCTTATCCGTCCGATCGGTTCTGCATCCGAACGCCAGGCGAGCAAAAACCACTACCAGTCGTTTCTTACAAACTGGACGGACGTGATCAATCCGCGAATGCTCAACAATCTGAGGTTTAGCGTCATCAACTTCATCAACAAGACCCAGCCGGTCACGCCAGGTCCGCAGCTGACGTTTCCAAGCATCCAGGATGGCGCATCCTTTCGAGTTCCACAGCAAACGCGGATGAATCGAATTCAGGTAGCTGAGACGTTTTCGTGGGTGAAGGGCAAACATACTTTCAACTTCGGCGGCGAGCTACAGCGAATTGACTCGGACTTCAACCTAGGCGTCTTCCAGGAAGGGCGTATTGAGTTGATCGAGGACTTTCCGTCCTTCGATCACAATGGCGACGGTAAGGTTGACGACAACGATCTGTTGTTTGCGGTCACACTTCGAAGCGCGACGCCTGATAAACCGCTGATCATTCCCGACTCCGACAACAATCACTTTGCCTTCTTTATTCAGGACGATTGGCGCGTGCACCCGCGGCTCACGCTGAATCTCGGATTGCGTTACGAGCTGGACACCGACGTTAAGAACGTCAGCCGGACCGGCGAGTTGAATCCCCTCATACTGCCCTTTCTGTCAGGTGAGCGAAAGAGAGATAAGAACAACTTCGGGCCGCGCGTTGGTTTTAATTGGGCCACGCGAGATGCGCGAACCAGCGTACACGGTGGCTATGGAATCTATTACGACCGTGTGACGCTGGAGATTCAGTCGCTCGAACGCGGGCTGGATGGTCGCACCCTTGCGATTGAAGTGCGCGCCGGCAATGTTTTCTTCCTCGATCCGAACACCGGTATGTTTCCTCCGTTCGCTCCAACCATCGCGAATCCATTTACCGGGTTTCCCCTGCCCGGCGCGGGTGCAGGGGGCATCAACATCATCGATAACAAGCTGCAGAACCCGATGGTGCAACAAACGAATCTTGGGATCGAGCAACAGTTTGGCTCGAACTTTGTTTTACGCGCCGACTTCCTGCACAATTTTGGCACTCATTTCATCATCGGCCGCACGATCGGGAGCGTCTTCAACCCGGTTGTGGGTGGCCCCGACCGGGTCGTGAATCTCGAGTCGAGCGTCAAGACCAAATACGACGGTTTGCTCGTGAGTCTGGAGAAACGATTCTCCAATCATTATCAGTTCCGCGCTTCTTACACCTTGTCGCGCGCTTTCAACTATGCGAACGACGACCAGATCCCGTTTGCCGCGGGCCCGCTCGATTCGAACAATCTCGAACTAGAGTACGGCCCGCCGCCAAACGACCAGCGCCATCGCTTTACGTTTTCCGGCCTGTTCGAACTGCCTGGCGACTTCAGGCTTGCCCCAATCTGGACGGTCGCGTCAGGTGTGCCGATGGATATCCTGCTTCCCGACGCGAGCACGCGGATCCCGTTGCTGCAACGCAACGCCGGCGGCCGTCTGTTTCACAACGCCGCGGAGTTGAATGCGTTCATTCAGGAGGTGAACAGCGGCGGCGGCATAAACGGGCAGCCCCTCCCGTTGGTCAGCAGCGACGCGAGATTCAATGACAGGTTCAATTCATTCGATCTCCGCGTGTCCAGGGTATTTAGTCTTGGAGAACGAACAAAACTGGAGCCTGCCGTCGAAGTATTCAACGTGTTCAATGTCACCAACGTGCTTGGCGTCTCTAACGTAAATTACTCGGGTTTTGCGAATGCGCTGGTGCGCGACAGTAGTGACCCTGGCTCTCCAGGCTTTTTGAAGTCTTCCAGCTTCGGACGTGCCGTAACAACAGCCGGTGGTGTGTTTGGTTCAGGCGGTCCGCGTGCTTTCCAACTTGCCTTTAGATTCTCGTTCTAACGGTTGGTGGTGCTGCGTTGATTGTAACCGCGTGGCGGTGTCCTCTCGGTAGCTTAAGTGGATTGGCGATACGCCCGGGCCGCGTAGCGGTTTACCTGTATTCGTAAAAATCGATTTACGGTGAAATAGGTAACCGCTACGCGGCCCAGGGGTATCGCACAACCCACTTAAGCTACCGAGAGGACACCGCTACGCGGTTATTCTTTGGTGTGTTGCGGCTATCGTCACCGATAACTTTTTATATGGAGACTGCTAAAATCGCGGATGCGCGGAATGAACAGGCCCAAGAGGGGCTCAAGCGCGAGCTGACGTTAGGCTCAGCGACTGCATTGGTAGTAGGCGAAGTAATCGCCGTCGGCATTTTTTTGACACCCGCGCAAATGGCTAAGTCACTGGGCTCGCCTTTGCTGGTGATACTGGTCTGGCTCGCGATGGGTTTGATGGC
>Ga0075428_100011043_pt1 | contig 10046 bp, 10 predicted proteins | sample RhiMetdeltSRZDD2_FD_75291 | JGI IMG/M metagenome (GOLD analysis project Ga0075428, IMG submission 75291) | Populus rhizosphere microbial communities from Tennessee, USA - Rhizosphere MetaG P. deltoides SRZDD2 | ecosystem: Host-associated > Plants > Roots > Rhizosphere > Soil | place: USA...
GGTCTCCAACACCGACTTGATCGCGTTCTTCTTCGCCCTGTCGACGACGTTCTGGATCATCGCGCCGGAGTTGAAGTCCTTGAAGTACATGACTTCCTTGTCACCGTTGGCGTAGGTGACTTCCAGGAACCGGTTGTCGTCGATCTCGGCGTACATCCGGTCGACGACCTTCACGATCATCGCCTCGATGCAGACCGTGCGGTCGCCACCGAATTCGGCCAGATCGTCGGTGTGTATCGGCAGTTCCTCGGTGAGGTACTTGGAGTAGATGTCCTGTGCCGCTTCGGCATCCGGGCGCTCGATTTTGATCTTCACGTCCAGGCGGCCGGGCCGCAGGATGGCGGGGTCGATCATGTCCTCGCGGTTGGAGGCGCCGATCACGATGACGTTCTCCAAGCCCTCGACACCGTCGATCTCACTCAGCAGCTGCGGCACCACCGTGGTCTCCACGTCCGAGCTCACACCGGTGCCGCGGGTGCGGAAGATCGAGTCCATCTCGTCGAAGAACACGATCACCGGCGTGCCTTCGGACGCCTTCTCACGGGCGCGCTGGAAGATCAGCCGGATGTGCCGCTCGGTCTCGCCGACGAACTTGTTGAGCAGCTCCGGGCCCTTGATGTTGAGAAAGTACGACTTCGCCTCCCGGGCGTCGTCGCCACGGACCTCGGCCATCTTCTTGGCCAGCGAGTTGGCCACGGCCTTGGCGATCAGTGTCTTGCCGCAGCCGGGCGGGCCGTAGAGCAGCACACCCTTGGGTGGACGCAGCGAGTACTCGCGGTACAGCTCCTTGTGCAGGAACGGCAGCTCCACAGCGTCGCGGATCTGCTCGATCTGCCGGCCAAGGCCGCCGATGTCGTTGTAGCTGACGTCGGGCACCTCTTCGAGGACCAGATCCTCGACCTCGGCCTTCGGGATGCGCTCGAACGCGTACCCGGCCTTGGTGTCGACAAGCAGCGAATCACCGGGCCGCAGTTTGCGCGGCCGCAGATCATCGTCACGTTCGTCGTCGTAGCCGTCGGGCAGGTGCTCGGCGGCCACCAACGGCTCGGCCAGCCAGACGATGCGCTCCTCGTCGGCGTGGCCGACCACGAGCGCGCGGTGCCCGTCGGACAGGATCTCGCGCAGTGTGCTGATCTCACCGACCGCTTCGAAGTTGCCGGCCTCGACGACGGTGAGCGCCTCGTTCAGGCGCACGGTCTGGCCCTGCTTGAGCGTCTTGGTGTCGATGTTCGGCGAGCACGTCAGGCGCATCTTGCGGCCGGAGGTGAACACGTCGACGGTGTCGTCGTCTTGCACACCCAGCAAGACGCCATAGCCGCTCGGCGGCTGACCCAGCCGGTCAACCTCCTCGCGCAGCGCCAGCAACTGCTGACGGGCCTCTTTAAGAGTTTCCATTAGTTTCGCGTTACGGGCTGCGAGCGAGTCGATCCGCGCCTCGAGCTGGTGGACATCGCGGGCGCTGCGAAGTCCACTCTGCGGACCTACGGCGTTCTCCAGCTGCTCGCGCAGAAGCGCGGCCTCTCGACGCAGCTCTTCCAACTCCGCGGCATCATCGCTGGACATCCCTGATTCGTGGGATGCCCCGTACGCTTCAGAACGCTCTGACTCATTCATGTTGCGCCCCTTCCCGCACCGGGAGTTGGTGCAGTAACAACTTCAACGCTACCGGCGATTCAGCCATTGTGTGCGGTGTAGGAATTCGACACACCAGCAACACTGTTAACCTCTCTGGTGAGTTGGGCCGACGAAAGGACAATCGTGACCCTGAAAACCCTCGTTACCGGCGTGGCCGCTGCCGCTCTGGTAGGCGGTGCGGCAGCAGGTGTGACTTCCATTGCATCCCCTACTGTGACGTCGGCTCCGGCCGTGCAACCGGTCGTGTGGGACATCCCGATGCCGCAGGCACCGGCGCCGGACCTGGAGGCTCCGCTTTTGCAGACACTGCAGGCGCTGGCCAGCCCCGGCTCGTTCGCCGGCAAGCGTGCCTTCATTCAGGGCGGCATCGGCAGGATCGAAGGTATCGCCGCCGACAGGGCGTACAACAACGCAGCCGCGGAAGGCAAATTCCCACTGAGCTTCTACATCGACAAGAACATGATCGACCAGCAGGGTGGCGTGGTTACGGTTGACGTCACCGCAACGTCTGCCCTTGGTACCAGCGCCACGCAGAACGTCCAGTTCGTGGCCGGGCCGAGCCCGACCGGCTGGCAGATCTCGAAGGCCTCCGCCCTGAACCTGCTCTCGGCGGCCGGCTGACCGACCGAGTGCATCGCAGCATTGCCGCAGTCCTGAGCGCCGTCACATTAGTGGCGGCGCTCGGGCTTAGCGGCTGTAGCGATGACACAGGAACCGCATCAAGCCCGGCGGCCTTCCCGCCCAGTCGACCGCCGACGGTTCCGCCGTCACCGACGCAAACCGGGGCGCCGTTACCGCCAGCGACCATGCTGACGGACTTGATGGGCCGACTGGCCGACCCCGACATCCCCAGTCCCGACAAGGTCGGCCTGGTCCAGTACGGCACGCCTGCCGACGCAGTAGCAGCGGACAGGTTCACCAAGGCGCTGCACGACAGCGGCTACGCGCCGTTGACGTTCGAGGCCACCGATCTGGCCTGGGCGCAGGACCCGCCGGGTAACGTCATCGCCGACATCACCATCAAGGCCGGCGGAGCACAGGCCGGCAAGGATTTGAACTTCCCAATGGAATTCAGCCCGCAGCAGGACGGGTGGCAGCTGACCCGCAAGACCGCGGACTTGCTGCTCCAGATGGGTCCGCTGCCGACCGCTACGCCCACTCCCTGAGCACGCCGGCGTGTGGATCGGCTGGCTGGAGTTCGACCTGCTCCTCGGTGATGTGCGTTCGCTCAAGCAGAAGCGCTCTGTCATCCGCCCGGTGATCGCCGAATTGCAGCGCAGGTTTGCGGTGTCGGCCGCCGAGTCGGGCGCCCAGGACCTGCACCGCCGTGCGAACGTCGGCATCGCGGTGGTATCGGCCGATCGAGGACATGTCGTCGACGTGCTCGACGCCGCCGAGCGGTTGGTGGCGGGACGGCCGGAGATGGAATTGTTGTCGGCCCGCCGCGGACTGCGGCGTAGTAGCGACGACTAGACGCTGCCGCCCAGCTGGCGTTTGCGCCTCAGCGGCATCGGCGCGACGGCCCCCGGCGCCAATTTGCGCACGCTGATCAGGAAGGCCGTGTGCCCCCGCATCGTGTGTTGTGGACGCACCGCGAGGCCGACGACATGCCAACCGCGCTGCATGCTCTCCCACGCCCGCGGCTCGGTCCAGCACTGCTGCACGCGTAGCGCTTCCACGGTGCGCGACAGCTGCGTGACGGTGGCGACGTAGATCATCAGGACCCCGCCCGCGACAAGGGCATTGGCGACGGCATCGAGGACCTCCCACGGCGCGAGCATGTCGAGCACCACGCGGTCCACTTCCGGACCGGCGTAGTCGACGAGGTCGGCGGTGACGAGGTTCCAATTGGCCGGCCGCTCACCGAAGAACGTCGCGACATTGCGGGCGGCGTGCTCGGCGTGGTCGTCGCGCACCTCGTACGACGTCACCTGACCGTCGGGACCGACGGCGCGCAGCAGCGAGCACGTCAGCGCACCGGAACCGGCACCGGCCTCCAGTACGCGCGCGCCCGGAAAGATGTCGCCCTCGTGCACGATCTGGGCGGCGTCCTTCGGGTACACGACCTGCGCTCCGCGCGGCATCGATATCACGTAATCGACGAGCAGCGGCCGCAGCACCAGGAACTGGTCGCCGCTCGTGGACTTGACGACACTGCCTTCCGGCAGCCCGATGACGGTGTCGAGGGAGATGATCCCGCGATGGGTGTGGAACTCGCCGCCGGGCGTCAACAGCATCGTGTAGTGCCTGCCCTTGGCGTCGGTGAGCTGCACGCGATCACCGACTTCGAACGGACCCGTTCTTGGCACAGCTGATCAGCCTGCCAGCAGACGCGCCGACACGGGTGCTCGGGGTTGTCGGAGTGGGTTTGTGGGGCCAACCGAGACGCGACCCAACGCCACCGCATAGTCGCGGGGAGGCTGGGGCGGCGCTCGAAGGCACAGGTTTTTTGTCGGACCTGTCTGCAACCGTGGGTGGTGGAGCCGCACTGTGGTCGCAGGCGAACGAACGCTCGAGGCGGGGTGAGAGGGCATGGCGAGTTTTGAGATTCCGCAGGGCTGGAAGATTCAAGCGTATCGGTTCGCGCTGGACCCGACCCCGGCACAGGAGAAGACACTCTTGTCACATGCCGGCGGTGCCCGGTTCGCCTATAACACGATGTTGGCGGCGGTGAGGGCCAATCTCGATCAACGCCACGCCGAGAAGTCGTACGGGATAGCGGATTCGGATCTGATCCCGTGTATGAGTTGGTCGTTTCAGTCGCTGCGTAATGACTGGAACCGACGCAAACACTCGGTTGCAGTCGACGCAGACGGGACGCCGTGGTGGCCTCAGAATTCGAAAGAGGTTTACGCCAACGCGTGTCGGGCGCTGGCCGAGGCATTGGCGAACTGGGGGGCGTCGAAGAAGGGAACTCGCCGCGGGGACCGTATGGGGTTTCCTCGGTTCAAGACGAAAAACGGTGCGCCTAAGGCGTTCTCATTTTCCACCGGCGTGATTCGGCTTGGACCGGACCGACACCACATCACTTTGCCCCGACTGGGCACAATCAGGACCCACGAGGCCACACGAAAGCTTGCTCGACGTGTCGAAGCCGGCAATGCACGGATCATCAAGGCGACCGTGCGGTTCGAGAGGGGTCGCTGGCTCGTGTCGTTCACTTGCATCGTGGCCCGAGATATCGGCCGTCCGGCACATGTGAAACGAGGCGCCAAGGTCGTCGGCATTGATGCCGGTGTCAAAGACTTGATCGTGGTTGCTGATGCCGACGGTAACGAATTGGCACGCCACAGGGCACCCCGTGAACTCAAGGCAGCGCAGCGCACGCTGCGCGCGTTGCATCGCAAAGCGGCACGCCAGGTCGGCCCCTGGGACCCCACCACCGGAACCAGGCGTGAGCCCTCGCAAGGCTGGGCGGCCACACAACGCGATATCCGACGCGCACACGCGCGAGTGGCCAACCTGCGGACAGACCGCACCCACAAACTCACCACCCAGCTGAGCCAGACCCACGAGGTCGTCGGGGTTGAGACCTTGGCGGTGAAGAACATGATGGCTGCAGGCGGGACACACAAGAGGGGACTTAACCGCGCACTGGCGGATGCCGGCCTCGGTGAACTGCTAACCCAACTCGACTACAAGAGCGGATGGTACGGCTCACGCGTCGTCAAGGCCGAGCGCTGGTATCCCAGCTCGAAATTGTGCTCTCGCTGTGGTGTCGTGAAATCCAAACTGCACCTGTCCGAGCGAACTTACCAGTGCGACAGCTGCGGGCTTGTCATCAACAGAGACCTCAACGCAGCAGTCAACCTGGCGCACTACGCGCACAACGAAACGGACCCGAGTACCGGGGTCGTCACGGGTGGAGCCGACCGTAAGCCGTCACTCGCTGGTGACGCTGGTGGCAGCGAAACCCGAACCCGAGCCGAAGTAGGCGCCAACGCCGATGACGGTGGGAGTGCCTCTCCCAAAGGGGAGGCTGCCTGAATGCCCAACTACACAAACACACACATTTCAGGTAACGGTTGTCGGAGCATGGTCATACTACGGTGGCCTTTATGAGCGGCGAGCCAGAAGCCGAAGGCAAATCGCGCATGAGTGACGAGCCGGTGCCTGAGGTTCGGCGCCCGGCGCTGTCTCCTTCGCGGGCCAGCGACTTCAAGCAGTGCCCCCTGCTGTACCGGTTCCGCGCGATCGACCGGCTGCCCGAGCCGCCCTCCACCGCGCAGGTACGCGGGTCGGTGGTGCACGCCGCGCTCGAGCAGCTGTTCGCGTTGCCCGCCGCCGAGCGGGGCCGCGACACCGCGATCTCGCTCGTCGGCCCGGCATGGGATCGGGTGGTCGCGGAGCGACCGGAACTGGCGGCCGAGATCGAGCCGGCGCTGCGGGCCGACCTGCTCGACGAGGCGCGCGCGCTGCTGTCGGGCTACTACCGGCTCGAAGACCCGACGCGGTTCGACCCACAGAGCTGCGAACAGCGGGTTGAGGTCGAACTCTCCGACGGCACCCTGCTGCGCGGCTTCGTCGACCGCATCGACGTGGCACCGACCGGCGAGCTGCGGGTAGTCGACTACAAGACCGGCAATGCGCCGCCCGAGGCCCGGGCGCTCGCTGAATTCAAGGCGATGTTCCAGATGAAGTTCTATGCGGTCGCACTGCTGCGGTCGCGTGGTGTGCTGCCCGCCCGGCTGCGGCTGCTCTACCTGTCCGACGGTCAAGTGCTCGACTACACCCCCGATCTCGACGAGCTGGTGCGCTTCGAGAAAACATTGATGGCGATTTGGCGGGCCATCCAATCCGCCGGTGCCACAGGCGATTTCCGTCCGCATCCGTCGCGGATGTGCGACTGGTGCGCGCACCACTCCCACTGCCCGGTGTTCGGTGGCACTCCCCCGCCCTACCCCGGCTGGCCGAAGGCTCCCGACGAGGGCGACGATGACACGGTGTTGCACACCTCGGAGCCTGCTGCGTGATCGACTGCCACTACCGTCGGCTTGCCGCCGACGGCGAATTTCAAGTGTTCGAGTCCACCGACGGGACGCGGAGTAATTGGGATCCCGAAATCCAGCACGGCTCACCGCCGCTCGCGCTGATGACCAAACTGATCGAAGAGCTGGCGGGCGATTCCGGATTGCGCGTCGGCCGACTCACCCTCGACATTCTCGGCGCGATACCCGTCACGCGGATCCGGGCGCGGGCCTGGGTCGAGCGTCCCGGCTCCCGCATCTCGATCATGGCCGCTGAGATATTGGCGCCAAGGCCCGACGGGTCCGAGCGCGCAGTGGCCCGTGTGACCGCATGGCTGCTCGCGACCAGCGACACCGCCGACGCCACTACCGACCGCTATCCCCCGCTCGTCGAAGGCGATTCGGTCCCGGTGCCGCACAGCTGGGACGGCGCCACGGGCTATCTCGAGACCGTGCGTTGGCGCAGGCAGCGCGTCGCCGACGGGCAAACTCCGGTGGCCTGGTTGAGCCCGCTGGTTCCGCTAGTCGACTCTGAGCCGACGACGGACCTACAACGGCTCGCCATGGTCGCCGATTCCGTCAACGGCGTCGGCGCTGCGCTGGACCCGGAGAAGTTCGTCTTCATGAACACCGACACCGTCGTGCACCTGCACCGGTTACCCGCAGGCAACGATTTCGGCCTTCGCGCACGCGGGTCGATCGGACCGGACGGCATCGGTGTGACAACCGCGGATATCTTTGACCGCCAAGGGTTTATCGGCACCGTTGCCCAGACGCTGTTTGTGCAGCGCCGCCCCTGATCGACAGCCGGTTTGCTGCATGCGCTTGCATCTATATAGATGTCGTGCAATACTCGCTCCATGGACGTCTTCGAAGCAGTCGCCGAGCCGAGTCGGCGCGCGCTGCTGGATGCGCTGATCGACGGTGAGCGGACTGCTGGCGAGCTCGTCGCGACCCTGCCCGGCCTGACCCAGCCCACGGTGTCCCGGCACCTACGGGTGCTGCGTGAAGTCGGCCTCGTCGAAGTCCGGCCCGACGCGCAGCGGCGGATCTACGCACTACGCGCCGACGGCCTCGTCGCGATCGACGACTGGATCAACCGTTACCGCCGCTACTGGGCCGATCACCTCGACGCCCTCGAGCGGCACCTGGAGAAGACGCACAAGGAGCCGAAATGACCGGGCGCGAAGGACGACTCACCATCGAGGGCGAGAAGGCTGTGCTCACATTTGAGCGCCGCCTGCCCTACCCCATCGAGGCGGTGTGGTCCGCGATCACCGATCCGGCGCACCGCAACACATGGATGGGCGAGACGACAATCGACGCCCGCGAAGGCGGCGTTATCGAAATGGTGCCGACGGGTCCGCCGCAACCGCCGGAGCAGAAGAAGATGACCGGACGCATCCGGGTATGGGATCCGCCGCATGTGTTCGAGCACGAATGGAACCAGCGCATCGTCGAGGAGAGCGTGGTCCGCTATGAGCTGTCAGCCGACGGTGATGGAACACTGCTGCGATTCAGCCACCGCGGGCTCGGCGTGCGCAACGCACAAGGGTTCCTGCCTGGAACGCACGCCTTCCTGGACCGGCTGGAGGCATACCTCGGCGGCGAGGCGCTGCCGAACTGGGCCCAGCGCTATCGCGAAGTCGCGGAATCGAATAGATAGGAATTTCCATGCACCACAATGGTTCTGACATCGCTGCACCCACCGTGGTGATCGCATACCACTCTGGGTTCGGGCACACTGCCGTGCTTGCCGACGCCGTCGCCGTCGGTGTTCGAGAAGCTGGCGCCGACGTCAGCGTGATCGCCGTCGACCGCATCACCGATACCGAGTGGGACGTGCTCGATGCCGCGGACGGCATCATTTTCGGCAGTGCCACGTATATGGGCAACGTGTCGGCGGGGTTTCAGACGTTCGCCGAACAGACGGGCCGCCGCTGCCTCAACGGAACGTGGCGCGACAAGGTCGCCGCGGGTTTCACCAACTCGGGGGCCAAGAGCGGCGACAAGGTCAACACCCTGGTGTCACTGGCGATCTTCGCGGCCCAGCACCACATGCATTGGGTCAGCCTGGGTTTGGGCGCCGGGTGGAACAGCGCGCTCGGCAGCGAGAACGACCTCAACCGCCTCGGGTTCTGGCTTGGCGCGGGTGCACAGACCGACGTTGACGCCAACCACGATCAGGTCCACCCGTCCGATGTGCAGACGTGCCGACACCTCGGCCACCGTGTGGCCATGGTGACCAGACAACTCAACATCGGCCGGTCTGCTACTGGAGCGGCTTCATCTCCTGCAGCAGCGTCGGGACCAGCTCGCTGACCGTCGGGTGGATGTGCATGGTGCGCGAGATCGCGGTGTAGGGCTTCTTGGCCGTCATGATGTCGAGGATCGCGTGGATGACTTCGTCACCGCCGACCCCAAGAATGGCCGCACCGAGGATCTCCTCGGTTTCGGCGTCGACGACCACCTTCATGAAGCCCTGGGTCTCCCCCTTCTCGACGGCGCGCCCGACGCGCGTCATGGGCCGCTTGCCCACCAACGCTTTTCGGCCGGACTTGCGCACCTGATCGACGGTCAGGCCGGCGCGGCCCAAGGGCGGATCGATGTAGAGCGCGTAGGTTGGGACGCGGTCGCTGACCCGCCGTGGGTCGTCGTCCAGCAGGTTGGCCGCCACGATCTCGAAGTCGTTGTACGAGGTGTGCGTGAACGCGCCGCGGCCATTGCAGTCGCCCATCGCCCAGATGTGCTCGACGTTGGTCCGCAGCTGGTCGTCGACGACGATGTATCCGCGTTCGTCGGTCTGCACTCCCGCCTTGTCCAGTCCCAGGTCCTCGGTGTTGGGCTGGCGACCGACCGCCATCAATAGGTGTGTTCCGGCGATCGGTTCGGCGCCTTCGCGAGGTACAACCTGAAAACCGCTGTCGTGCCTGGCGAATTGAATGGCGGTGGCGCCGACCACGACATCGATGCCTTCGGCTTCGAGGATCTCTTTGATGGTCGCCGAGACGTCCTCGTCCTCACGGGATGTCAGCCGCGGCCCCTTCTCGATCACGGTCACCCGGGCGCCGAACCGGCGGTACATCTGTGCGAACTCCAGCGCGATGTAACTGCCGCCGATGATCACCAGGTGCTCTGGGAGGGTGTCGAGTTCGAGGATGCCGACGTTCGTGATGTAGTCGATGTCCGAGAGCCCAGGCATGTCGGGTGCCACCGCACGGCCACCGACGTTGAGGAAGATCTTGTCGGCTTCCAGTACCCGGCCGTCGACACTGATGGTGTGCGGGCCTTCGAAACGGGCATGGCCGCGAATGAGCGTGCATCCCTTCATGCCCGTCAACCACGATTCGACGCCATGCCGGTCGTCGAGCATGATTTTGTCCTTGCGCGCCTTGACCTTTGCCATGTCAACGCTGATATCGCCGGTGCCGACGCCGTATTCAG
>Ga0075428_100011045_pt1 | contig 10045 bp, 8 predicted proteins | sample RhiMetdeltSRZDD2_FD_75291 | JGI IMG/M metagenome (GOLD analysis project Ga0075428, IMG submission 75291) | Populus rhizosphere microbial communities from Tennessee, USA - Rhizosphere MetaG P. deltoides SRZDD2 | ecosystem: Host-associated > Plants > Roots > Rhizosphere > Soil | place: USA...
GAACTTCACGGTATCAGTTTCAACGTCAGACGAGGCGAGATCGTCGGCATTGCGGGACTCGTCGGCTCGAAGCGAACCGAGACCGCACGGGCGATCTTCGGGGCCGATCCGATCGACAGCGGCCGCATCCTTCTCCGTGGCAAGCCTGTGAGAGTACGCACGCCCGCCGACGCCATCGAGCACGGGATCGCGCTCGTACCCGAAGACCGCAAGCGCCAGGGGATCTTCGCCACCTTGTCCGTGTGGGAGAACGTGGTGCTGAGCGCCCTCCGGCGGTTCTCGCGCAACGGCATCCTCGACGTGCGACGCGAGAAGCAGCGCGCGCAGGAGTTCGTTGCGTCGCTTCGCATCCAGACGTCGGACCTCGACAAACGCGTGCTCGATCTGAGCGGCGGCAACCAGCAGAAGGTCGTCATCGCGAAGTGGCTCAACACGAACGCGGAAGTCTTTCTCTTCGACGAGCCGACGCGCGGCATCGACGTGGGCGGCAAGATCGAGGTCTATCGACTGATGGGTGAGCTGATCTCCCGCGGCGCCGCCATCGTCATGATCTCGTCAGAGCTCCCGGAGATTCTCGGCCTCAGCGATCGCATTCTGGTGATGCGCGAAGGGAGAATCTGTGGCGAGTTCGATCGCGCCGATGCGACCGAAGAGAAAATCCTGAACTGCGCACTGCGAGGCGCGGCATAGCGTTGCGGAAGATGCGTTGGAGCCGGATCGGGATGCCGGCGGTCATCGTGGCGTTGGCGATCGTGTTCGGCGCGATCAACCCGAACTTCTGGAGCGCTACGAACCTGGCGAACGTCTCGCGCCAGATGTCGATTCTGGCGCTGCTGTCGCTTGGCCAGACGTTCGCGATTCTGAGCGGCGGCATCGACCTGTCCGTCGGTTCACTGCTGGCGCTTGTCAGCGTCGTCTGCGCGCAGCAGATGAAGAACTTCGGTCTCGTCGAAGGTATGGCCGCGGGGATACTGGCGGGCGGGCTCGCAGGGCTGGTCAACGGGCTGATCATTGCCAGGGCGCGGGTGCCGCCGTTCATTGCAACGCTCGGGATGCTGGTTGCGGCGCGCGGCGCGGCGCTGACGCTCAGCGGCGGCCTGCCGATCGCCGGCCTTCCGCGGGAGTTCCTGGTGCTCGGCGCCGGCTATATCGGGCCGTTCCCGATTCCGACGGTGATCGCGGCAGCGGCATTCCTCCTGGCACACGGCGTCCTGCGGCGGACCCGGTTCGGGCGCTACGTTTACGCGATGGGGAGCAACGAGGAAGCGGCGGTGCTCTCTGGCATCAACGTCGCGAACTATAAGATGCTGGTGTACATCACCAGCGGGCTGTTCGCGGGCATCGCCGGAGTCATTCTGACCTCCCGTGTGATCTCCGGCCAGCCGACGCTCGGCGAAGTCCAGGAGTTGTATTCGATTGCCGCAGTGGTGATCGGCGGCGGCAGAATCAGTGGTGGAGTCGGGGGAATCGGCACGACGCTGATGGGCGTGCTCGTTCTCGGCATTCTCGGGAACGGGCTGAACCTCGTGCAGGTGTCCTCGTACATCCAGAACATTGTCATCGGCGGGATCATCGTGGGTGCGGTGTATATCGACCTGGCCCGCGAACGGCGACGTTGACCTGACATTAACCACGAAGGTCACGATGACCTCGAAGGGCACGAGACCCAAGAAATTTCGCGACCTTCGAGATCTTCGTGATCTTCGTGGTTTAAGGTAGAGAAGCATGAACACCTGCTTGAGAAGACTCCGGGCGCTGATCGCCCTCGCCGCAGTGGCAGTGATCGGTTGCGGACGCGGAACGCAACCGGCGCAGGAGACCGCGGCCGTGACGCCCGATCCCGCGCAGTCCACCGCGCAGGCGGTTACGGAGTATCCACGACCGGCGAAGCCATCGAAGGCCTACCGGCTTGGGGTGTCGATTCCGCACCTTGCCAATCCGCACTATGTGGGACAGGCCTACGGCTACATTGACGAGGCGCAGATTCTCGGCGCGCAGGTGACGTTGCTCGAAGCTGGTGGTTACGAACATCTGGACAAACAGGTGTCACAGGTCGAGGACCTGATTGCCAGCAAGGTCGACGCGATCATCATCGCGGCGGTGAGCGGCCCTGGCACGGTCGGCGCCGTGGAAGCAGCCGCCGCGGCAGGAATTCCGGTCATCAACGTCAACGTGATGACCGACAGCGACAAGGTCGTGACGCGCATCCGGTCCGATGACGACGTGATTGGCCGCATGCAGGCGGACTTCATGGGTGAGCGGCTGAAGGGCGCGGGCAACGTCGTCATGCTGCGCGGCGCCCCGGGCACGTCGTGGGCGGAGATTCGCGGCAACGCGTTCAAGAAACAACTGGCCGCGAAGTACCCGAACGTGAAGGTGCTCGGCGAGCAGTACTCGCAGTCGACGCCGGCCGATGGTTTGCGCCTGATGGAGGACTTCCTGCAGACGTTTCCGCAAATCAACGGTGTCTACAACGGCGCCGACTCCACAGCGGTCGGCGCCGCGCAGGGGGTGAAGGGAGCCGGCAAGGCGGGATCGATCGTGATGACCGCGACCGATTTTCAGCTCGACACCGAGAAGTTCATTCGCGAGGGCGTGATTTCCGCATCGGTATTACAGCAGCCGGTGACGATGGGACGGTGGGGTGTTCGTGCGGCCATCAGCTATCTCGAGAAAAAGCCAGTGCCTCCCGTGATGTTTACGGGTCTGACGACGGCCACCAAGGAAAATATCGATGGCCTCGACCTGACGGCCGTGCGTGCGCCTGCCGGGTGGACGCCTCCGGCCCGTTAGGTGGTGCCCCGGATCCCTCGGGCCTGAAGGTCGCCTCTACCAATCACAATCAGACGATCGCGAATCACGAAAGCTCGACGCCTGGCGCTCCAGCGCTACCTGGAGTCGTGATCCCCGTTCAGGTGCGCGTAGGCGATTCCCGGCATGGAGGTGCGATTGCCGTGGCGCCCCCCTTGCCTTCCATACATCTGGGTATGCCCGGCGGATCACCGCCGGGCAAGGCGCAGCGGCGCACCAGTTCAGAAGCAGTTGAGTATGTGCGCGCCGCAGAGATGGAGAACAACAAATGGCTTCGATGATAGATGCGGTGCGCGAACTGGTGACACCGAACCTCCTTTCGCGCATGAGCGCTCAGACTGGCGATTCAGAGATGGCGCTATCGAGAGGATTCGGCGCGGTAATTCCGCTGCTGTTTGCGTCGCTGGCCAACAGGGCTGACGACCAGACATTCATGAATCGGGTCGCTCATCTCGCGACCGATGCCGCCAATGATCCAGATGTCCCGGCCACCATTCCCAAGGCCATAGGTGGAGTGTCGGGCATCGACACGAGTACGGTCCCCGGCGGATGGCTATCGACGCTCTTCGGTGGCAATCTTCCCAACGTCGTCGATGGCGTAACCCGTTACGCCGGCATCACGAGAGGGACTTCAGCGTCGCTCCTGTCGGTGTGCGCGCCTCTCATCCTCGGATATCTCGGCCGGTTGATGCGTAGAGACAGCCTCAATCCGATCACACTCGCCGATCGCTTGAGAGGGGAACGGAGTGCGTTTGCGTCCGCAGTGCCAGCGGAACTGTCGGCGCTCATACCCGGCATCGCACGAACACCCGTCGAGACCGCGCGAACGATCGAGAGGGAGGACAGATATCGTGACGAGCCGCGCGCGGCGACAGCGGCGGACCGGACACGTGGGTGGGTACTGCCAGCTCTCATCGTCGCCCTGGCACTCGGAAGTCTCTTCTGGTGGCTGGGACGTGAGCACCGCCCGGTCGACAGGAGAGCGACCCACGAAGTGTCGAGGCCGGTTGGACCTCCTGCACGGCAGTCCGAGGCCGTAGGCACGAGCGGAGTCAAGCCGGCTCCGGTTATCCCGTCAGCGCCGGCCGCGCGGCTCGACATCGAGCGCACCGTTCGATTCCACAACGGCTCGTCTGCGATGAATCGTCACATGCGCCACGAGTTCGCCGGTATCGCCGCCGCTGTGAAAGAGCATCCAGACACCCGCGTTGAGATCAACGGATATACGGACAACGTCGGCGGCGAGGCTGCCAACGTCGCGCTGTCTCGTTCACGGGCGACTACCGTCATGAACTCGCTGGAGCGTATGGGCATTCCGAAGGATCGCATGCATGTCGAAGGTTTCGGCAGCCGCGATCCGATTGCCAGCAATGCCACCAGCAAGGGACGGGCGGAGAACCGTCGTGTCGTAGTGATGGTGAAGGACTGACCAGGAATCCCAAAGAAGGACCGGGACTAGGAACTAGTCCCGGTCCGATCGGGCAGCCCTTCACGCCCAGCCCGGCTACTGCTGCCCGCGGCCGCCGCGGCCACCACCTCCGCCCTGACGTCCGCCGCCCTCCGCCGGTGCGTTGCCGCCCGCGCCGCCGCCGCGCGCCGCAGGCTGCGGCAGCGGCTTCTGCGGACCGAGCACCTTGGTGAGTGCGGTGTAGGCGCACATCTCGTCCATGTTGCCGCCGCCCACGCCCATCGCACCGATCAACTGGTTCTCCACGACGATCGGCAGACCGCCGCCGACGAAGTAGTACGACAGCCCCTGCGCTCGGCCGAGATCCATGCGGATGGCGCGGCCTTCCAAATTCGGGAAGCGCTGCGCAACCTCGCTCGACGGCGTGCGCGCATACAGAGCGGTCTGCGCCTTCATGAGGCCGGTCTCGACGCCGATCGGAAGCACGCCGTCCATCACATGCGCGTCGACGATGTCGCCGGTCGGCGCGAGGACGAAGATCGCGTAAGTGCCGGGGCCATTCGGCTGTGTCTTCGCGAAGTCGAGACACGCGTCCACAAGCTGGCGCGCGACGGTCGCGTTGATTTGCATTTTCATCAACGTGCGGCCGGCGACTTCGTCGGACACGACCGCGCGCGCAAGAGGCATCGGGGTCTGTGCATATGCGGTCGACGCCATCGCGAGCGCCGCCGCGGCCATGACAAGCTTCTTCATCCTTTCCTCCCTGGAAGGCCGGCTGAAGCCGGCCTCTACGTACCGTTACGAATGCTCCATGATGATCTTCATCCGCTGGCCGCTGTCGGACGCAAGCAGACCAATCGCGGCCTTCAATTCACCAAGCGGCATCACATCGCTGACGAGCGGTTCGAGCTTCACCTGCCCACGCTCGACGAGCGCGATGCACGCCGTGTAGTCCTCGGGCTTCGCGACGCGTGCACTGATGAGCGACACCTCTTTGAAGTAGAGGTCGTAGAACGGCAGGGCGCCTTCTTTCACGGTAAAGATGCCAAACATCAGCACCTTCCCGCCAAAGCGCGTCATGTGGACGGAGTTCTCCAGCTGCTTGAGGACGCCCGTCGTCTCGATGGTGAGGTCGGCTCCGCGCCCTTCCGTGAGCGCCCGCACCTGCTCGATGACGCTGTCCCCGCCTGCAACGGTGACGTCCGCGCCCAGCTTCTCGGCCATCGCGCGCTTTTCGGCACTGCGCGTGATGCCGATGACGCGCGCGCCGCGCGCCTTCGCGAGCTGCACGTGCAGCTGACCCGTGACGCCGAGCCCAACCACCGCGACCGTGTCGCCGGGGAATGTCTCCACCTGCCGCTGCGCGTGGAGGCACGTCGTCAGCACCTGGATCATCGGTGCGGTGCGATCGTCGACGGAGTCAGGCAGCCTGAATATCTGGCTCTCCGGGACCAGCAGGTACTCAGCAAAGCCCCCGTTGACGTCACGCCCAATCAACGTGCCGTTTGGACAGAGGTTGGTCAGCCCCTTCTGGCAGTAGAAGCAGGTCCCGTCGTACGTTTCAGGATCGATGATGACTCTGTCGCCCGTTCTTAAATCGCCGGGTCCGCCTCGCGTGGAGCCGGTGCTCGGCGGGACCCGGCCCACGTACGAATCGATGTCGACTATCTCCCCTGCCATCTCATGTCCAGGGATGAGCGGATATGAGACCTTGATCGAGCCGTTGTAAATCTTGTAGTCGGTGCCACAGACGCCGCTGTGGGTGACGCGGACCAGCACCTGCCCCGGCCCGGGCTGTGGCCGTGCGACCTCGTCGAGGACGAGATCGGTCGGGGCCCTCAAGACCATGGCCTTCATGGGATTACGAACCACGGAGACACGAAGGACACGGAGAAACATATTTTCCTCCGTGTTCTCCGTGCCTCCGAGTCAAAAGTCGGCGTTTCACTTCGTGCTTTGCAAGACGTCCGGATTCACGGGATTTCGCGGCGGCTTCCCCATCAGCACGTTCGCCACTTCCTGCGACGCCTTCGTCTGCAGCTCCACCAGCGACTCCTCTGAGTAGAAGCTGGTGTGCGGCGTGATGATGACATTGCGCTTGCCGATGAGCGGCGAACCCGTTGGCGGCTCGTTCGTCATCACATCGAGCGCCGCGCCTGCGATGTGACCGGAGTCGATCGCCGCCGCCAGCGCCGCCTCGTCGATGATCGGGCCGCGCGCGGTGTTCACCACGTAGGTCCCCTTCTTCATCTTCCTGAAGGCGGCCTCGTTGAACATCCCCTTCGTCTCGGGCGTCAACGGGCTGTGGATCGACACGTAGTCAGCGATCGTCAGCAGCTCGTCCAGCTCCACCCGCTCGACACCGATGTTCTGGAAGACCTCCGGCGGCACATACGGGTCGAACGCGATCACTCGCATCCCGAACGCCTTCGCCTTCGGCGCCACGAGCTGCGGGATGCGGCCGAAGCCGACCAGCCCTAAGACGCTGCCGCGCAGCCGGTGGATCGGCACGAAGTTCGGCATCTTCCACGTGCCGCCGTGCACCTGGTCGGTCGCCATCGGAATCTTGCGCACCGCCGACAACAGCAGCGCCATCGCGTGATCCGACACTTCGTCGATGCAGTAGTCCGGCACCTTCGTGACGACGATGCCTTTCTGCGTCGCCGCATCGAGATCGACATTGTCGACCCCGATGCCGAAGCGGGAGATGATCCGCACCTTCTTCATCTGCCGGATCATGTCCGCGTTGATCTTCGCGTAGGTCACCAGGACCGCGTCCGCGTCGGCCGCGAGCTTCATCACCGATTCCGGCGACGAATCCGCGGCCAACTCGAGCTCCGCCCCTATCTCCGACAACACCGCCTTTGCCGGATCCAGGTTCGGGAATACAGAGTCGGCAACTGCGACAAAGAACCTTGCCATGCTTACTTCATCGCCTCTTCCATGTGCTCCATGCGCGTAAAGACCACCGGGCCGTTCGCGGTCACGAGCACGTTCTCTTCGAGTCGGCACGTCTGCTCGAGATGCGGGTGGCCGGCGAAGGTCTCGATCGCGAAGTACATGTTCTCCTTGATCGGCGCGGGGTACTTCATCGAGTAGGCGCGCGACATCCACATCCCTTCATACAGCGTGATGCCGATGCTGTGCGCAAACTGCTGCAGCGTCACCGTCGTGTACTCGTCGTCATCGTAGTGCGGGAACTTCTTGACGACATCGGCGGTCGTGTTGCCGGGCTTGAGCTGCTCGATGCCGGCGTACATCGAGTCGTACACCTCTTTGTAGAGGTCGATTTCCTTCGGCGTCATCTTCATGCCGTACGCGCCGCCGCATTTGAAGAGACGCACGAAGTCGATGAAGTAGCCGGATGGACCGACGGCATTGATGTCGACGATGACGAGGTCGCCCTGGCGAATGAGCTTGTCCGTTGCCCAGCGCCGGTACGGGCTGGTGTTGCCGCCGGACGCCACGATGATGTCGTAGATGATTTCGCAGCCGCGCTCGAGCATGAATTCATGTACCTTCGCTTCGATCTCGCGCTCGCGGACGCCCGGCTTCAGCCACTCGTACTTGATCTTCCACATCGCGGCGTCGCCGATGCTTGACGCCATCTTCAGCAGTTCGATTTCGTCGGGCGTCTTCACCACGCGCGCACGCGACACCGCCGGCCAGCCGTTGACGATGTTCAGCCCGAGCTTGGTGAGGGCGTCGAAAGCCGGCATGTCGAGGTTGTCGATGCCGATCTTTTCCTTCTCGACCTTGTGTTCCTTGAGCACTTCCATCACGGAGTCGGCCATGCGGCCCGCCATGTACGGCACCGCGCCCTCGGCCCACTGCCACGTGACGGCGGGACGGATGCGGCCCGGTTCCATCCACGGCAAATCGATCTTGGCGCACTGCAGGTCCGAGCCGGCGGTTTCGAACAGTGTCGGTGGTCCTTCGACCGGCACGACCGCGTAGCGGATGTTGATGTTGTATTTCCAGTTGCCCTGATAGGACGCGGTGGCATAGCGGATATTGGCGCCCGCAAACAGAACGAGCGCGCCGAGATTGTCGACCTTCATCTCTGCCTGCAGCTTCCGCAACCGATCCTTCCGGAGCCGGTCCAGATCCACGCGCATCTGCCAATCCGCACCGGTCTGGCTGTAGAGCCGCCGCGGATTGTTGCGATGCGGACCGTCCAGGAAGGAAATATCCATCCCCGTCGCAGGGTCGACTTTCCGCTCATCCCATCTCACAAAATCACTAGCCATCGCGCACCTTTCTCATGAGGTCGAACTTCGAAGGTCGAAGTTCGAAGTAAGTAAGAAGTTGGAAGTGGAATGGGTGGTGTCGAAGCGGCGAGTCGCACCTCGCACTTACTTCGCACTTCGAACCTCGACCTTCGCACTTGACTGCTTGATCAGCCGGCCGCCGCGATCTGCCTCTGCTCCTGCGCCTGCTTGGCCTTAATCAGGTTGTAGACCTTCTCCGCAGTCGCGGGGAGCGACGTGACCCGGACGCCCACCGCATCGTGAATCGCATTGCAGATCGCCGCGGCCGTTGAAACGCAGGTCGGCTCGCCAACGCCCTTGGCGCCGAACGGACCGGTCGGATCGTAGTTGTCCACGATGTCGACATGGACGTCGGGCATGTCGAGGGAGGTCGGCATGATGTAGTTGGTCAGGTTCGGATTGATCTGGCGGCCCTTGGCGTCGAACAGGATTTCCTCCTGCAGCGCAAAGCCGACGCCCATGGAGATACCGCCCTCGACCTGCCCTTCGACCAGCATGGGATTGATCGCCGTGCCGCAATCGTGCGACGCAGTGATCCGCAACACCTCGACTTCCCCGGTCTCGTCATCGACGTCGACTTCGGCAATCTGCGTCGCGTAGACGTAGGTCGCAAACGGCTTGCCCTGCCCCGTTTCGGGGTCGAGCGCAACGGTCGCAGGATTGAAGTATCCGCTCCCAATTGGCGGCTCGCCGCTGACCACGCGCGCACGGTTGGCGACGTCCCCGATGTGCACTTTCCGCTGCGGGTAACCCTGAACGACGATGTGATGATCCTTCGCGTCGAGCTGGTTCGCCTTGACGCCAAGCATCGGCGCCGCGACGTCGAACAGCATCAACTTTGCTTTTTCTGCCGCCAGCCGCGCCGCATTGCCTGTCACGTAGGTCGTCCGGCTCGCAATGGCGCCCGTATCCATCGGCGTCGCATCGGTGTCGGCCGACACCACGTGAACGTCCTCGGTCGCGATGCCGAGCTCCTGCGCGACGATCTGGGCGAGGATGGTCAGCGACCCCTGCCCGGTTTCAACAGTGCCCGTGAGGAGCGTGGCCGTGCCGTCCTCGTTGACCTTCACAACCGCGGCGCTCGGGTTGGCCGCAACGGTGAACCCGATCGGGTACCACATGCACGCCATGCCGCGTCCGCGCCGCTTCATGCCTTTGCTCCATTCCAACCGAACCGCTGCGCCGCCTGGAGCAGCGACTCGCGGACGACGACGCTGTGCAGCGTCTGGCTCGTCGGGCTCAATGACCCTTCCTTCAGCGCGTTGCGCAATCTGATCTCCAGCGGATCGATGCCAAGAGCCTTCGCGATGTCGTCCATGTGGGATTCGTAGCCGAAGCACACCTGCGGAGCCCCGAACCCGCGCATGGCGCCCGTCATCGTCTTGTTCGTATAGACGACAAAGGCCTCCGCATACAGGTTCTCGATCTCATACGGTCCGGCGCACAGGATGCACGCCTTGCCGAGCGTCGTCTCGCTCCAGGAGCAATAAGCACCGCCGTCAAGGACCAGACGAATCTTGCGCGCGAGGATCTTCCCGTCCTTCGTGACCCCCGT
>Ga0075428_100011046_pt1 | contig 10044 bp, 8 predicted proteins | sample RhiMetdeltSRZDD2_FD_75291 | JGI IMG/M metagenome (GOLD analysis project Ga0075428, IMG submission 75291) | Populus rhizosphere microbial communities from Tennessee, USA - Rhizosphere MetaG P. deltoides SRZDD2 | ecosystem: Host-associated > Plants > Roots > Rhizosphere > Soil | place: USA...
ATCGTCGATCTGCAGGATGAAGCCGGCGTCGACGATCGTCCGGTATTCGGTGCGCATCGCCGCGGTGACCGCGGCGAGCCACTCCTCCTCGCCCTTGTAGTATTCATCCTTGCGGTCCGGCAGCACGCTCGACGGTGCGACCACCGGCATGAAAGCCTCTTCCACCTTCGCGTCCTTGAGCGCGGCTTTGAAGTTGGCAATGTCGCGCTGCAGGATCTCCTGCCCGATATATTTCACCGGGCCGACGCAGGCGACCATCTTGGCATTGGCCATCGGCTCGCGCACGTCGAGCTCGGCGTAGAACTCCTTGAAGCGCGTACGGTCGGCGCCGGGAATGCCGGGTCTATAGCCCGGCGGGATCGCGCGCAGCTCGAAGCCGCTCAGGCGCTCGACGACATACTGGTTCCAGCTGATCGCTTTGCCGAATTCGCCGTCGCTGACGACGTCCACGCCGATCTCCGCCTGGCGGCGGACCACGTCGGCGATGGATTGCTTCAGACAATTCTCGTAGGCGGCATGATCGTACGACTGACCGCCCTGCTTGGCGCGAAGGATGTCCTGCAGCGCCTGGGGACGGATCAGGCTTCCGACGTGGGTGGTAAGAATTCTGTCTGTGCTTCGTTTCATGATTTCCCTTTGGGTGCACTTTCGCTGTCATGCCCGCAACGCAACCGGGCGATCTCCGTTTCATCGTAGCCAAGCTCTGCGAGAATGGCGTCGGTGTGCTCTCCGAGCCTGGGCGCCGGTAAGGCCTGCTCGCTGCGTTCACCGTCGATCAGAACCGGGCGATGAATGGCGGTGATCTCGCCCTCGGTGGGATGGTGCTGCTTGTAAAAAGATTTCAGATGGCGCACCTGCGGATCGTCGAGCACGTCCTGGAGTCCCTGCACGGGCGCGAACGGCACATCGTTCGCCTCGAGCACATTCATCCAGTGGATGCGCGGCCTGGTCTGCACGATCTCGGCAAGCACTCGGTTGAGCTCGCCGTAGTTCTTGATCCGCAGATCGCGCGTCGCAAAGCGTTCATCCTGCACAAGGTCGGGACGTTCAAACGCCGCGGCAATCGCCTCGAAGAATTTCGGCTGCGACGAGAGGTGAACGGCCAGCAGCTTTCCGTCACCGCAACGAAAGGCAAATGATTGCGAGGCGGCGACCCTCGTCAGCCGATCGCTCACGATGCCTGCGCGGGTGTAGTTCGCGAACGGATCGGGAATGAATGCGATGCCGGCCTCCAGCATGTTGACATCGACACGATGGCCGCGACCGGTGCGCTCGCGCTCGTACAACGCGCCGAGGATCCCGTAACAAGCGAACATTCCCGTGGCATTGTCCGCGATCGTGGGCCCGCTCGATTGCGGGTGCTCGGGATCAAGCTGCAGGCCCAGGATGCCGCTCAACGCCACCGCAACGTTGTCATAAGCCGGTCGCGCGCTATAGGGCCCCGAGGCCCCAAATCCCGTGATCGAGCAATGGATCAGCCTGGGATTGGCGGCGGCGAGGACCTCTTCGGTCAAGCCGAACTTCTGCATGATGCCGGGCCGATAATTCTCGAGCAGGATGTCGGCGCCGGCGAGGAGCTTCAGCATCACGGACCGGCCGGCCCCGGTGCGCAGGTCGAGCTGCATGCTGCGTTTGCCGCGGTTGTAGGCAACGAAGTTCGGGCTGTATTGCCCGCCCCGAAAACTCCGGAACGGGTCGCCTTGCGGGGGTTCGACCTTGATCACCTCGGCGCCGAGATCGGCGAGCATCAACCCCGTGAGCGGGGCGGTGATCACCGTGCTGAGCTCGACGACACGCACGCCTTTCAAAACATCCGTCACTGCACGCAACTCCGCCTGCTGCCGCTACTCGGCCGCCTGTGTCTGCATCCCGCCATATTCCTTGTCGGTGAGCGATTGCAGCGTCGGCAGCACCTCGCTGGCAAACATGCGGATGTTCTTCTCCGTGAGGTCACGCGGCAGGGTGGCGAATTGCAGCAGCGCGAGGAAATTCTGAAAGCCGAGCAGGCGGTGACTGTCCATCAGCCGCTTGCGGACCGTGTCGGGGCTGCCGCAGAGAATGATGCCCTGCTCGATCAGGGTATCGACGGTATGCTCCTGGCCCGCCACCGACCGTTTGTGCGTCAGCATGTTTTTCAACGACTTTGCGCTGAGGTAGCCGGGCGGAAACAGCATCTGGAACGGCAGCCGCAGGAGCTTGTTGAACAAGGTCTCGACGTGGCGGCCCGCCTCCTCGCGCGCCTTGGCGTCGGTGTCGGACACATAGACCGGCGCGGCCCAGCCGATCCGATCGGAGCTTGCGGTGTAGCCGTGCACGCGCTGCGACGCCTCGCGATAATAGTTGAGAAAGCGTGCGACCGATTCAACCGGGCTGTAGGTCTGCAGATAGACGTATTTGCGCGACGGATGCGCGGCCCATTCGATGGTTTCGGTGGATCCCGTGGAGGGCGCCCAGATCGGCGGATGCGGCTGCTGATAGGGCCGCGGCCACACGTTCACGTATTCGAAGTGGTAGAATTTGCCTTCGAATGCGAACGGACCAGGGCGGGTCCAGCTTTGCACGACGAGATCGTGCGCCTCTTGGAAGCGCGCATGGGAAAATGCCGGGTTGGCGCCCATCGAGTAGTATTCGGCGCCGATGCCGCGCACCATCCCGCTGATCAATCGCCCGCCGGTGATGCAGTCGAGCATGGCATGCTCTTCCGCCAGCGTCAGCGGATGTTCGCGCAGGCAGAACGCGTTGCCGAGGATGGCGATCTTGGCATGCTTGGTCCGTCGCGCGAGCGCGGCGGCCATGACCACCGGTGACGGCATCAGCCCATAGGCGTTCTGATGGTGCTCGTTGACGGAGATGCCGTCAAAGCCGAGCTCCGCGGCCAGCTCGAGCTCGTCGAGATAGCGGTTGTAGAGCTCGTGTCCCTTTTTCGGATCGAAATAAGTGTTCGGCAGCACCACCCACGCAGCGCGATGCTTGTCGGCGTAGCCCATGTCCAGATAGGCGTAGGGCATGAGGTGAAACATGAAGACTTGCATCGCGTCGCCTCGCCGATTTGTTTTTTGCTTGTTTTTGATTGTACGTCGCCTACCGCCTTTTACCAGTCGCGGAGGCGTCATGTCCCGGGTGCGCCGCGGCGCGAGCGCATGGCAGACAAACGTATGCGGGCTGTACGCAGATGGACGAGTCGTGCGCTGCACCCGGGAGCGACTTCGTCACAATCCCAGGTAGGACCGCGCCACCGCGCTATCGCGCGCGAGCATTTTCGCCTCGCCTTCGCCAACGACCCGGCCGAGCGCGAGCAGATACGCGCGATTGGCCGTCGCCAGCGCGCGGCGGGCGTTCTGCTCGACCATCAGCACGCTCACCTCGTGGGCAATGCGACCGAGCACCGTAAACAACTCGCCGGACAGGCGGGGCGATAGCCCGAGCGACGGCTCGTCGAGCAGAAGGAGCTTGGGCTGTGTCATCAGCGCACGGCCGATCGCCACCATCTGGCGCTCGCCCCCGCTCATGGTGCGCACGGCTTGGCGCCGCCGTTCGGCAAGGCGGGGAAAAAGATCGAAGATATGCTCGAGCGTCGCTGCCGCGCCGGCGTGCGCACGGCCGACATACGCGCCCAAATTGAGGTTCTCCATCACCGACATCGGCTCGAACAGCCGCCGGTTCTCCGGCACCGTCGCAATACCCATCTCGACGATGCGATGCGGTGAGAGCCCCACCAGTTCATGGCCTTCGAACCGGATGGAGCCGCCAGCGGGACGCAGCAGCCCGGCGATGGCATTGATGAGAGTGGTCTTGCCGGCGCCATTGGCGCCGAGGATGGCGACAGCTTCGCCGGCGCGCAGGCGGATGCTGACCTCATCGAGCGCCTTGTGGCGGCCGTAGGCGTGACTGAGGCCAAAAACTTCAAGCATGGCACACTTTATATATATGGCTGAGCTCAGGCAGCATCGTCGTCACCGAGATAAGCGCGGATCACTTCGGCATCGCGCAGGACCTCGCCCGGCGGTCCCTCGGCAATCTTGACGCCCGCGTTCATCACCACCACGCGCGAACACAACGCGCGCACCGCGGTCATCACGTGTTCGACCAGGATCACGGCGATGCCTTGGGCCGCGAGGCTCCAGACCACGGACATGCCGCCGTCGAGCTCGCCCGGGCTCAGGCCCGACAGCCATTCGTCCAGCAGCAGCACACGCGGCTTGGTGGCGAGCGCACGCGCGAGCTCGACCCGCTTCTGCTCGATATAGGTGAGCTGATCGAGCCGGTACCCGGCCTTGAGCAGCAGATTGAGCTCTCCGAGGATGCCGGCAGCCTCGTACTCCGCGTCCTTGTAGCGCTTCGGCTCTGCGCCATACATCACGCCGGCCATGACGCCGACGATCGCCGGCAGGTTCGGCGGCATGCGCACGAGCTGGAAGGTCCGATTGATGCGCTTGCGCACGCGCAGATGATTGGGAAGGCGGGTGACATCCTCACCGCCGATGCGGATCGTCCCGGCGTCGGAACGGATGGTGCCCGCGATCAAATTGAGCAGCGTGGTCTTGCCGGAGCCGTTCGGCCCGATCAGTCCCAGCACCTCGCCGGGCGAAACCGAAAGCGACATGTCGTTCACGGCAACAAGGCCGCCGAACGCCTTCGTCAGCCCCTCGACTTCGAGCAGCGCCGCCATCAGCGCCCCCCGGTTGGTTGGCGGCGAACGAGTCGCGCCCAGGCGTCTTCGATGAAGCCCGCGATCCCGCGCGGCAGCGATATTGGTCGCGACAACGAACCCCAAACGTCGATGAGCGGTCCGGTGACGCCGCGCGGGAGCGAGATCGGACGGCGCAACACGCCCCAACCATCCTCCACCAGGCCCGTTATGCCGCGCGGAAGAAAATACACGATGATCATGAACACGAGGCCGAGGAATACGCTGAACCAGAACGGAAACCTCACCTGCAGAAACTCCGACAGCAGCACCAGCGGAACCACGCCGAGCACCGGGCCCCACAGCCGCTGCATGCCGCCGAGCAGAGCCATGATCACGACCTGGAAGGAGATCAGCGGATTGAACGCGAAGTTCGGCGTGAGATAACCGAAGCGCGGCGCCATCACCGCGCCGACCGCGGTCATGAACACCGAGGAAATGACGAATATGACGAGCTTCGCGACCGGCACATTGATGCCGGCCTGCCGGGCCATGGTCTCATCGTCGCCGATGACCAGGAGCGCCACCCCGAGCCGCGACCGCCGCAGCAGCCATCCGACCAGGAACACCAGCACCGCGAGACCCAGGAGGTGCTCGTAGATCATTGTCGTGTTGAACGGCACGAACACGTAGCGGCCCATCGTGTGGGTCTTGTTGATCTCCCACCATACCAGCAGCTCGCGCATAAGCTCCGAGAGGCCGAACCCGAAGATGACAAAGAACATCCCCGAGATGCGCAGCGTCACCAGCCCGACCAGCAGCGCCATCAGCGTGCCGAGCACGAGCGCGACGCCGAACGTGGCGTAGATCGGCATCTCCTTGATCAGCATCGCGACCGTATAGGCCCCGAGGCCGAAGAATGCTGCAGTGGCGAGCGAGACGTAGCGCGTCGTCCCGGAGAACAGCGCCCAGGCCACGGTCAGCACCAGGTAGCACATGAGATTGATCATGAAGCCGAGGCCGTAATCGGACACGAGCCAAGGCACGGCCGCGAGCGCGGCGACCAAAAGGGCGAGCGCGATGATGGCGAGCGAAACCCGCATCAGGGGGTCCCGAACAGGCCGCGCGGCCGCACGAGGAGAACGACAAGGAACAGGAAATAGGCAACCGCCAGGGTGAGGCCGGAATCGAGAAGATAAGAGCACAGCGATTCCGCCACACCCAGGAGGATGCCGGCGACCAGGCTGCCCACCATGTTGCCGACCCCGCCCATCATGACCACGACGAGGGCTTTCATGGTGAACTCGACGCCGATGGCGGGATTGAAGGTGAGGAACGTGCTGATGAGGGTGCCAGCCACCGCCACCAGCGCGCCGCCGGCCGCGAACGCCAGAGCCGACATGGAGGTGGCGTCGATCCCGACGAGGCGCGCGCCGGTTGGATCGACCGCCAGCGCCCGCATGGCCGCGCCCAGGCGCGTGCGCGTCAGGAACAGCCAGAGGACAACGCCAACCGCGCAAGCGATCCCGAAGGCGAGCACGCGGTTGGCGGCGAAGGTGAACCCGACGATCTGCACCGGCGTATTGAGATAGTTATAGAAGCGGTTGTCCGGGGTGAACGCGAGTTGCGCCGCGCCCTTGAGCACGAACAGCAGGCCGAAGGTCGCAAGGATGGTGTCGCCCTCGAGATCATCGCGGGTGCGGGCGCGGCGCACCAGCGGCAGCATCAGCAGGCGATAGACGAGCCAATTGGCGCCAAAGGTTACCGGGACCGAGAGCGCCATCCCGAGGATCGGGTCGATATGCGCGAGCGTGAACATCCAGAAGGCGGCGAAGGCCGCGGCCATCAGGAACTCGCCATAGGCCAGATTGAAGATGCGGGCGACGCCGTACTGCAGATTAAAGCCGATGGCGATCAGCGCGTAGAGACCGCCGGTGATCACCCCGCCCAGAACGACTTCGATCAGTGACATGCCGCCCCTCGCTGTCATGCCCCGCGCAAGCGGGGCATCCAGGAATCGCCGGCGCTTGTTTCAGAGTTCTCTAACACAGGCAGGCGATGACGGGATCGCGCGCTTGCGCGGGCGATGACAGATCTGGGGGTCTACCACGCCGGCTTGGGAAAGATGATCGGCTTGGCGCCGGGCAGATCGCCGGGTGCGATCCCCACGAACTGGCCGTTCTGCCACTGCCCCACGCCCCACTGTTTGCCGCGGATGTGGCTCTTGAGATCGACCGGCCCGACGATGGTCTGGTACGGCCCGCCATTCTCGACGGCGTCGAGCACTTTCTTGCGGTCGAGCGTGCCGGCTTTTTCGATGGCCTGCTCGAGCACCTGCAGGCTGGCATAGGTTACAGGTGCCGCCCAGCCGTCGGCGGCGCGATTGAGCAGCGCCATCTGACGTTGCACATATTCCTGCGCACCCGGCAGCGACGGATCCCAGCCGCCGAGCCCCAGCACGCCGTTCGCCTTTTCCTTGAAGTTGGCGCCGTAGGCGGCGAAGGCGGTACCCACCGCGGTGTAGAAGATCTTGGGATTGTACCCCTGCGTGATCGCGGTATTGGTGAGCATGAAGGTGTCGGGCGGATAGCTGTAGGCGATGAACGTATCCGCGCCGGAGGCCTTGGCCTCCTTGATCTCGTTGGTCAGATCGGCGGCGCCGAGCGGATAGCTCTTGCTTACCACGATCTCGAAGCCGGCGTTCTTGAGCACCGGGGCAACGCCCGAGGAGGCCTCGGCGCCGAACTGGTCGGCGACGTTGAACATCACCAGCTTGTTGTTGATCTTGTTCTCGCCCTTGAGCTTGCCCAGGACCTCGACCAGCGCCCCGCCGAAATTGCGCGGCTCGTTGAGGAAGAAGAACAAGGTCGGCATCTGCTTGACCAGGTTCGCGGCGTCGTTGGAGTTGGCCGTGACCGCGAGGTGGGGATAGCCGTTGCGCGCATAGACCGGGGCTACCGCGAGATTGAAGCCGGTGCTCCAGGGCGGCAGCACGAAGTCCACCTTGTCCTGGGTCATCAGCCGCTCGGTGAGACGCACCGCCGCCTCGGCATTGCTGGTGTCGTCATATTCCACGACCTCGACCGGAATTCGTTTGTTGAATTCCTTGATCATGAGGCCGCCCTTCTTGTTGACGTCGTCCACCCACAGCTTGTAGGCGGGCAGCGTCGTCACGGCGGCGCCTTGCGCGTTCACGCCGCTGAGCGAAACGACATAGCCGATCTTGATGCTCTTCGGCGGGTCCGCCGCGAGCGCCACGGAGGCGGTCGCAACGATCCCGATTGCCGCGGCTGACGCCAGACGGCCCAACTGCCACTTCATCACTCCCTCCCTCGTACGATTTTCGCCAATGCCGGCCTTCCCCATCAGAATGGATAGGGATTCGGCTTGTCCTTGATTGTCACCCACTGCCAATTCGTGAATTCCTCCCAGTTGGCTGGGCCGCCGATGCGCGTTCCGTTTCCCGACGCACCGGTGCCGCCGAACGGAATGTGCGGCTCGTCAGCGACGGTCTGGTCGTTGATGTGCAGAAGCCCCGTGCGGAGGCGGTTGCCGAGCGCAAGCGCGCGGCCGACCGATTGCGAGAACACCCCGGCGGAGAGGCCATATTCGTTGCTGTTGGCGAGCGCGACGGCCTCGTCATCGGTCGCGAACGGCGCGATCGCGGCAACCGGGCCGAACACCTCTTCGTCGAAGGCGCGCATGCCGGGCTTGACGCCGGAGAGAACGGTCGGCCCGTAGAACGGACCATCGAAGGTGCCGCCGGCGCTGAGCTTCGCGCCGGCCGCCACCGTGTCCTTGACGATGGCGTGGATGCGATCGACCTGACTGCGGGTGATCACGGGCCCGAGCGCCACCTGTCCCGAGGTCGGATCGCCGACGGGAAGATGCTTCGCCTTGGCCACCAGCTTCTCGGTCAACGCATCGACAATCTTCTCGTGCGCGATGACGAGGCCGGTGGTCATGCAGATCTGGCCCTGGTGGAACCAGGCGCCGAACGCTATGGCCGACGCGACCGCGTCGAGATCGGCATCGTCGAGCACGATCACGGCGTTCTTGCCGCCGAGCTCGAGCTGCACGCGCTTGAGATGCTTGCCCGCAAGCTCGCCGATGCGCCGGCCGACGGCGCTCGAGCCGGTAAAGGACACCATCGCGATGTCGGGATCGGTGCAGATCGCCTCGCCGGCCTCGGCGCCGCCGGGCAGGACCTGCAGCACGCCCTTGGGCAGGCCCGCTTCCTCGAACAGCCGCGCGATGATGAAGCCGCCGGTAAGCGCGGTCCGCGGATCCGGCTTGAGCACGACAGCATTGCCGGTGGCGAGCGCGGGCGCGACCGCGCGGCTCGACAAAATAAGCGGGAAATTGAACGGCGAGATGATGCCGATCACGCCGCGCGGCACGCGCCGGGCCAACGATATCCGGCCGCCGTCGCTGGGCAGCACCAGTCCCTGGGGCTCGGTACACATCGCCGCCGACCGGTGCAGGATGTTGCCTACCATCTGCACCTCGAAGGCAGCTTTGGCCTCGATCCCCCCGGTCTCGCGCATGATCCAGTAGACGAGCTCGGACTGGTTCTCCTCCATCAGCGCGGCGACCTTGCGCAGGATCGCGGCGCGCTGGTCGTAGGGCGTGGCCGCCCAGCCCGGCTGCGCGGCGCGCGCCTCGGCTGCGGCCTGGCGCACGTCCTCGGCGGTGGCATTGCCGACGCGGGTGATGACGGCGCCGGTCGCAGGCTCCAGCACGTCGAGCGAACCGCCGATCGCAGGCCGCCATTGCGCGCCGAAAAGCCGTCCACGCCACATCGATTCGATCAGGATTCTCGGTATCGGCGCGTTCATCCCCGCATGTCCTCCCGGCAGCTGAATATCGGCTTCGCGCCGGTCGTCTGGGATCCGCAATCGTCGGCGGCCGATAGGCAATAATCGATCATGCCGCGTTGAGCGGGCCGATAATCGTATACAGCCGGTCGTGGGTGGGCAAGATTGCGAGGGGCGCGGAGGTGGGCAGGATTGGCCCGACACCACCAAGCTTGGCGCATTCCGCGCGCAACGCTGAGCGCGTCCCAGGCCAACCGCCTACACATTTGCAGCCATGCGCTCGCTCGCCCGGACACGCGACGGCGATGTCTGTGGCGAAAAGTCGCTGACGCGAGGGAGGGAGTCGGCGTCCGCGGAGAAAGTGTCGGCCATCGCCCGCCGGTTGGCACGTACGAGCAAACCGGCAATTACGCATGCACTCGCCTTGCCGGTTCGACATCCGGACCGCTAGTGTCCCGTTTCCGACGTTCGTATCATCTTGCAGCACCCGCTTTTACGAACGTCGGAAACAAAGGGACACTAGCAAGTCATGATCCTAGTGTGGCTTTGCATTTGACGTTCCTATGAAGGACTCGCGGCCAATACTGATAGGAACGTCAA
>Ga0075428_100011047_pt1 | contig 10044 bp, 4 predicted proteins | sample RhiMetdeltSRZDD2_FD_75291 | JGI IMG/M metagenome (GOLD analysis project Ga0075428, IMG submission 75291) | Populus rhizosphere microbial communities from Tennessee, USA - Rhizosphere MetaG P. deltoides SRZDD2 | ecosystem: Host-associated > Plants > Roots > Rhizosphere > Soil | place: USA...
GCAGTGCTCGAAGGCCTCGCCGACGGCAGCATCGACATGCTCGCCACCGATCACGCCCCGCACGCTCCGGACGAGAAGGAGCTGGAGTTCGATCGTGCCCCAGTGGGCGTGATCGGTCTGGAGACGGCATTCGCCGTGGCTCACACCGGTCTCGTGAGCAGCGGGCGCCTGCAGCTCCTCGATCTGGTGCAGAGAATGAGTCTGGCACCGGCTCGCCGCTTCGGTCTGGAGGCAGGGCGGCTCGTGGCCGGCGCACCGGCCAGCTTCGCCCTCATCGATCCCGAAGCACGCTGGTTGGTGGGTGCGGAATCCTTGCGCTCCCGGGCGCGGAATTCGCCCTTCCTCGGGCGGACGCTGCGAGGCCGCGTCCAGGCCACCATCTACCGCGGCCGGCTGGTGCATCGGGCGCCGGAGCCCACGCCGTCGCTGGCCCGGGGCGGTTGACGCCGCGGCAGAGCCCTTGCATCTTCGATCGTGCCCGCGCCGGTCGCCCCAGGAGAATGCATGCACGACGCCCCCCGGCCGCGCCGCCCGCGAGCCCGCCGCGCCCTGGCGCCCCTCCTGGCCTTCGCCCTCGGCGGTTGCGCCTACTTCAACACCTTTTACAACGCCAACAAGCTCTTCGAGGATGCGGAGAGCATCCGCACCGCGAAGGGGAGTTCCGCCGAGAAGGCGGCGGCCCAGTACGACGCGTGCATCAAGAAGTGCCACGATCTGCTGCGCTACCACTCGAAGAGCAAGTACGTGGATGACGCCCTCTACATGATCGGTGTCAGCCATTTCCATCGCGCCGAGTACGTGCAGGCGCAAGGCTCGCTGCGCGATCTCCTGGATCGCTTCCCCAACACGAAGTTCGCCGAAGGCGCCTGGTTCCATCTCGGCCTGGCGTCGCTGGCGCAGGGCGATGCCGCCGGGGCCGCCGCCGCCTTCGAGAATCTGGAGCGCAACTATCCCAACAGCCCCTACCGCGTCGAGGCGGCTTACCGCGCGGCGGAAGCGGTGCTCGACGCCAAGGACAGCGAGAGCACGCGGCAAGCCTTGCGGCAGTTCATCCAGGAGAATCCGCATAGCCGCCACGTGAGTGCGGCGCGGTTGCGCATCGCGGACACGTATTACGACGACCTGCATTTCCCGGAGGCGCGGGCGGAATACCAGCAGGCCCTGACGCTCGAGCTCACCGAGGAACAGCGCTTCGAGGCGGAGCTGCAGATCTCGCTCACCAAACGCGACGAGGCGGAGCTGATTCTCGCCGATCCGGCTCTGTACACCGAGCAGGACCTGCCCTCGGGACTGCGGGTGCAGATGCAGGAGGCGCTGGCGGACACCGCCGCGGCGCCGTCGTCGGCTGCGGCCACCGCCCTGCCGGAATCGTTGCAGGCGCAGCGGCAGCAGGCGATGAGCTTGCTCGCCGAGGCGGAGGTCGAACTCGAGCGCCTGCGCAAGCGGGCGACGAAGTTCAACGCCGATCCACTCCTCCGCATCGAGCGCGCCGTGACCCTGGCCTGGCTCGGCAAGCCCGAGGAAGCTCTGGCGGACCTGGATCAGGTGGCGCGCACCGACCCGCGCGGCGAAACCGGTTCGCGAGCGCAGTACGAGATCGGCGAGATCCACCGTCGCTTCGGGCGCTGGAGCAAGGCGCAGGAATCCTACGATCTGGCCCAGCGCGGTCAGGGGACGAGCGCGAGCCCGATCGTCGAGCGCGCCAAGAAGAAGAGCGCCGCCATTCGGGCGCGCACGGCGGCCATGGAGCAGCTGCGCCCGGCGGCGGAGGTGCAGCGTCGCTGGCGCGTTTCCCGGGGGCTGGAGCCGCCACGTCAGGGCGAGGCGGATCCGCGCTCCGGACCGGACTCGCTACGCAGCCTGGTGGAGATCGAAACACGCTTCGAAGACCTGGCGGGACACCTGCTGCGTGTGGCCGAGATCGACCTCTTCGAGCTGGAGCAGCCCTGGCTGGCGCTGCGCGAGTGCCAGCAGCTCCTGGCGGACTACCCGCGCAGCGGTTCGGCCCCGAGAGCGGCTCTCGGGATCGGCTGGATCTACGACCGCTACCTCTCCGAGCCGGGTCTGGCCATCGGCGCCTATGACCGGGTGACGCAAGAGTACCCCGGGTCGCCGCAGGCGCAGCGCGCCGCGGATTTCGCCGCCGCCCTGCGCAACCCGGGAGCGGCGGTGCCCGACGCGAGCGGTGTCCTGCCGGAGGCGAGGGGGGAAGCGTTCACCGACACGGCGGGAGCTTCGGTATTCTCTCCCGGCGACAGCACGGCAGCAGCCCCCGGTGACACGACCGCAGCTCCGGTCGACACCACGAGCGCCGCCGCGCCCGTCGATAGCACGGCCGCCGCAGCGAAGGACACCACCTCCGCGGCGCCTCCCGACACCTCGCTCTCGCCCTGACCGGAGGTACCATCATCGCGGCGACGCTGCTCGAGAACCGGCCGCTCTGCGGCGGCTCCCACTTGCTCCGCCTCGAAGACGCGGCCGCACGCGTCGCAGCCCCGCGCTCGCGCCCCGGGCAATTCACCATGCTCCTGGCCCAGCCCTCGCTGCACCTCATCCGCCGGCCCATGAGCATCCACGACGAGGGCGATGGCTGGCGGAGCTACATGGTGAAGCCCGTGGGTCACGCTTCGGGCGAGCTGGTCGCACTCCGGCCCGGGGACCGAGTCGAGGCGAGTCCACCCTTCGGCAATGGTTTTCCGGCGCCGGCGGACCTGGGCGGCGGTCCGCTTCTCCTCGTGGGCGGCGGTTTCGGCATCGCCCCGTTGCATTTCCTGGCGCGCCGGCTCGACGCCCTGTCGCCGTCGATGGAGTACACCATCCTCTACGGCGGCCGCAGCTCCCGCGACGTCGAACTCGACGCCGTGGCCGGTGTGCGCGGCGAGATCCTTCCCAGCACCGACGACGGCTCGCTCGGCTTCCACGGCACCTGCGTCGATCTCTGTCGCGATCTGCTGCGCCGGCTGGGAGCGAAGGCGCGGCAGGCCACGGTGCTCACCTGCGGTCCCCCGGCGATGATGGCGGCTCTGCACCTGGCGGTCCGCGATCTCGTGCGCGACGTGTACCTCTCGCTCGAGGAGGTCATGGCTTGCGGCGTCGGCGTGTGCATGGGCTGCGTGACACGTACCCGCAACGGCACCGTGCCGATTTGCACCCACGGACCGGTGTTCCGCGGCGCCGACCTGGTCGGGATCGATGGAGGGCGCGAGCATGTCTGAGTACACCGTCCGCCTCGGTCCGGCCCGCTTCGCCAATCCGTACTTCGCCGCCTCGGGTTGTTTCGGCTATGGCCTCGAGTACGCTGCCTTCCTCCCGCCCAGCGAGTTCGGTGCGGTGGTGACGAAGACGGTGACCGCGCTGCCTCGCACCGGGAACCCCGTACCGCGTTTGCAGGAGACGCCGTCGGGCCTGCTCAACTCCATCGGCCTGCAAAATGTCGGCCTCGATGCCTACTTGCGCGAAAAGCTGCCGGCCCTGGTGGCGGCGGGTGGCGTGCCCTTCGTCAGCATCGCTGCCGAGACGGTGGAGGAGTACGCGCGGATGGCCGAGCGACTGGCCGAGCACGAGGCCGTGCGCGCCGTCGAGGTGAACCTGGGCTGTCCCAACGTGGACACCGGTGGGGACCGCGACGCCGCGGAAGCGCGGGCGGTGGAACGTTTCACCCGCACGGTGAAGGAGCGTTTGCGGGACCGGGCGGTGGCGATCAAGCTGACGCCGAACGTGACCGACATCGTGCACTTGGCCCGCGGCGCCGAGCAGGGTGGCGCCGACGCCGTGGTCGCCATCAACACGCTGGCAGGGATGGACATCGATCTCCAGCGCCGCCGGCCGACCTTCGCCCGCGTGCGCGCCGGGCTCTCGGGCCCCGCCATCTTCCCCGTGGCGCTACTCAAGGTCTGGGAGATCGCCGGGGCCGTGCGCATCCCGGTGGTCGCCGTGGGCGGCATCGCTTCGGCGCAGGAGGCTCTCAAGTTCTTCATGGCGGGAGCCACGGCCGTGCAGCTCGGCACAGTGCTCTATTCCCGGCCGACGCTTCTCGCCGAGGTGAAGGCTGGCGTGCGTGCGTTTCTGGAGGAAAGGGGCCTTTCCCACCCGCAGCAGCTGCGACTGCAGCCCGATCCGGCCATCCTGATCGCCGACGGAAGCGACCGGATCACCTGAACGCCGTACACTTCCTGGGGTAGATGCCCCAATTCATCTCTTCTTGCTTCCAATTCCTCCCCAGACCGGGGTCGGTGATCCCGGCGATGGCGCATCCCGCCGTGAAATGGCGCGCCGATCTTGAGGGGTGCGACCAGAACCGCTAAGCTTGAGATCGCACAGGTATCGTCAACACATCGGTCGCTCTCGTTCCTGCCCGCCAAGGGATGGCTCGATGGGCGTCGTGTCGTTCCCCTCGGCCCTAGCGCCGTTGCCTCGGACATCCATGCGCCCATTCCGCCAGCTCCTCCCGGGCCCGACCCTCCTCCTTTCCCTCTTCCTCGCCGTTCTCCTCGGCGGGAGCGGCTTGCACGCCGCTTGGGCCGCGGTCCGCGTCGCCGTCATCGCCGACTACGGCGACAACAGTCCCAATGAAGCCGCCGTCGCCGATCTCGTGCACAGCTTCGTCCCGGACATCGTGGTCACCGCGGGGGACAACAGCTACGACGCCGGTCCCATCGACACGAACATCGGCAAGTACTACTCCCGGTACATCGGGAATTACAGCGGCGGCTTCCCGCCGGGGTCTTCGATCAACCGCTTCTTCCCCTGCCTTGGCAACCACGACTACGGCGATGGTGGGGGAGTGAACGCCTACCTGAACTACTTCGCCCTGCCCGGGGCCTCGGTCCAGAGCTCGAACACCTCGGGGAACGAGCGCTACTACGACTTCGTCTACGGACCGATCCACTTCTTCGCCATCAACAGCAACCCCGAGGAGCCCAACGGCAGGGACAGCACTTCGGTGCAGGCGCAATGGCTGCGCTCGCAGCTGGCCGCCTCCAACGCCCCCTGGAAGATCGTCTACTTCCACCACACGGCGTACTCGAGCGGCGAGCACGGCGGAGCCCTCCCCATGCGCTGGCCCTTCCGGCAGTGGGGGGCGGACGCCGTGATCGCGGCGCACGATCACGATTACGAGCGCTTCCTTTTCGACGGCTTCCCGTACTTCGTCGTCGGCATCGGGGGCTCCGGCCTGCGCGGCTTCCGCACCACGCAACCGGGCAGCGTCGTGCGGTACGCCGCCAACTTCGGCGCCATGCTGATCACGGCGGACGCCGGGGAGCTCAGCTTCGACACCTTCTCCATAGCCAGCGGCAACCCCCTGGTCGACTCGTACACCCTCTTCGGCGAAGGGTCGGTGCCACAACTCACCGTCTCACCGCTGCAATACCAGTTCGCCAGCGTCACGGTCGGCGCCATGGCGCTCACGAGCTTCGGCCTCCGCAACGACGGTGATGTGACCCTGAACGTGCAGTCGATCGCCTTGGCCGGTCCTCACGCGGGGGAGTTCAGCGCCGAACGGGGTGCCGACGTCATGCCGCGCCGGCTGCCCCAGATCGCCAGCACCTTCGGCCCGTTCGTGGTTCCACCAGGAAGCGTCGTGCCCGTGGTGGTGCGCTTCCTGCCCGTGACCGTCGGCGCCAAGAACGCGGTACTCCGCATCGTGAGCGACGACCCGAACCGGGGCACGGCGGAATTCCCTCTGACTGGTGTGGCGATTCCCGAGTACCCCGATATCACCGTGAGCCCGCCGGCAGTGGATTTTGGTCCTGCGCAGATTCTCACCTCGGCCACCGGTCAGGTGAAACTCCACAACTGGGGGAGAGCGATCCTCCAGGTCTCGTCGGCCCTCACCGGAGGAGATCTGGCCGACTTCGCCATCACGGCGGGAAGCGGTCCCTTCGCCGTGGCCCCGGGCGAGAGTGCGGCGGTGTCGTTCACCTTCGCGCCGACGACGCTGGGGCCGAAGGCCACCACGCTCCGCCTGCAGAGCAACGACCCGGACACACCGGTCGTGGACGTGCCCTTGAGCGGCGTGAGCGTGGTACAGAACATCCTGGTGACCCCCCTCGTGCGCAAGTTCGCCTCCACGGATATTTTCACCTATAGGCGCACCTTCGTGTGGGTTCGCAACACGGGGACAGGAGCTCTCCAGGTATCTGCGGTGAGCTTTCTCGGCCCGCAGGCGTCGGCGTTCTCCATCACCGCCGGAGGTGGTGCCTTCACCGTGGCGCCCGGTGACAGCAGCCGGATGACCATCCAATTCGCTCCCGTCACGGCGGGGAACAAGAACGCCACGCTCCGCATCCAGAGCAACGACCCGGACACGCCGGCCCTGGACGTGGCGTTTTCCGGCACCGGATTGCTGCCGCCGTACCCGATCATCGTCGCCTCCCCTCCAAGCCGTGACTTCGGCTCCGTCGCGGTCATGGCAAGTACGAGCGCCGGTGTGTGGGTTCGCAACGCCGGCGGGGTGGTCCTGCAGGTTTCGGCGCTGAGCCTGCTGGGCCCGCAGGCGGCGGAGTTCGCCGTCACCAGCGGCGGCGCCTTCAGCGTGGCCTCCACGGACAGCGTCCAGATCGGGCTCGCTTTCACGCCCCTCACCCTGGGGAGCAGGAGCGCCACGCTCCGGATCCAGAGCGACGACCCGCAAACGCCGGCCCTGGACGTGGCGCTGAGCGGCGTGGGGTTGCGACCGGTGATCGCGGTCTCCCCCACAGGGTGCGATTTCGGCGGCGCCCTGCTCGGATCCGGAGCGGCGATGCAAGTTCTCGAGGTCCGCAACGAGGGCAACGAGGTCCTCGCGGTGAGCCAGACCAGCATCACCGGCGCCGGGGCAGGAAATTTCGCCATCACGAGCGGGGGTGGGCCGTTCAGTGTCGCTCCGGGGAGCAGTGCGACCGTGAGCCTCCGCTTTGCCCCGTCGAGCGCGGGAGTGAAAACCGCGACGCTCCGCCTCCAGAGCAACGACCCGGAGCAAGCCAACCTGGAGGTGGCGCTCTCCGGCATCGGCGTCGCTGCGACGGGCGGGCGTCTCCCCATCCTCTTCCAGGAGAGCGTGGAGGGCGCCTCGTCGAATTCCATCAGCGTGACCACGTCGCGCAGCGTCACTGCGGTGAACGGCGCTCTCTATCTGGCGGCGGTCTCCGCCAGGCCTCTGACCGCGGTGAGCAGCGTCGCAGGACTCGGGCTCGTCTGGTCCCGCGTACGGGGGCAGTGCAGCGCCCGCTCGCAGACCGGTGTCGAGATCTGGGTGGGTTCGGGGACGCCGAGCACCGGGGTCGTCACCGCGACCTTCGTCAGCCCGACCAGCAGCGCCGCTCTGCTCGTGTCGCGTTACGTCAACTCCGTTCCGACAGCGCCGCTCCGAGCGGTGGTTTCAGCGAATACGAACGGTGTCCAAGGCATCTGTAGCAATGGCACCGACACGGCATCCTTTTCCATGAACCTACAGGCCACCGCCGGCGGCTCTCTCGTGTTCATCGCCGCGGCGATGCGCAATCGCGACCTCTCCGTCGGATCCGGTACCACCTTGCGCGCCGCGGTACACGCTGGATCCGGCGGCGCGATCACCGGGCTCGCCACCGCCGACCGCCAGCTCGCCACCACGGGCAACGTGAACCTGAGCGGCAGCTTCGGCCAGAGCGTGGACTGGGCGGTGGCGGCGGTCGAGATCGCGCCGGCCATCGTCTTCGCCGAGATCACCGTGACGCCCGGGAGCCACGACTACGGTGCCTTGAACGTCGGCACCAGCGGCAGTACCTCCTTCGTGATCCGCAACGACGGCTCTGCCACCCTGCAAGTGCCGGGCATCGGGCTTCTCGGGCCGCAATCCGCCGATTTCGCCCTCACCAGCGGCGCGACCGCACCGCCCTTGGCACCGGGCGCGAGCCACACCGTGAATGTCCGCTTCGCCCCGGCCGGTGGTGGCACCCGGTCGGCGCTGCTGCGCATCGTGAGCGACGACCCGGACGAGGTGACCCTGGATCTCCCTCTCACCGGCACGGGAATACCGGTGGTCCCCGACCTCGCGGTCTCGCCGGCGTCGTTGAACTTCGGCAGCATCCCGGCGCTCACCTTCACGAGCTTCCCCCTCGGGATCTCCAACCTCGGCACCGCCATCCTGCAGGTGACGCAGATCACCGTCACCGGCCCGGATGCTTCGTCCTTCGTCTGGAGCGGGGCGGCGCTGCCCATCAGCCTCGTCCCAGGGGACGGCACCGCTCTGGGGCTCAGCTTCGTGCCGACCACGCAGGGAACGAAGAGCGCCGCGCTGCGTCTCGTGAGCAACGATCCCGATCAAGGGACGCTGGACGTGCCGCTCTCGGGTACGGCGTTGCCACCGCTTCTTCCCGACATTGCGGTGCTCCCCGGCAGCCTCGACTTCGGCACCACCACCGTCTTCTCGAGTCGCGCCGGCAACGTCCGCGTCCGCAATCAGGGCACGGCGGCGTTGCACGTCACCGGCTCCGCCATCGTGGGGACGGATTCGCTTTCCTTCGCCCTCGGGAGCAGCGGCACCTTCACGCTGGCGCCGGGCGACAGCACGAACGTCGCCCTCACCTTCACCCCGACGAGCTCGGGACCGAAGAGCGCTCGGCTCCGCCTCACGAGCGACGACCCGGACGAGAACCCCGTGCTGGTCGTTCTCACCGGCACCGGTGTCGCCATACCGCACGGCAACATCGTCTTCCAAGGCATTGTCCAGGGCGGTTCGTCGAACAGCACGAGCGTGACGACCGCGAGCAGCGTGCCGGTGCAGTCGGGCAATCTGGTGCTCGCCGCGGTGGCCACCAAGGCCTACGTCAACGTCACCGCCGTGACCGGCCTCGGGCTCACTTGGACCCGCGTACGGGCCCAGTGCGGCGGTCGCTCGCAAACGGGGGTGGAGGTATGGCTCGGCACCGGTTCTCCGAGCCCGGGTCTGGTCACTGCGAGCTTCGCCAGCGCCCCGACCAGCGCCGCTCTCCTCGTGGCACGCTATTCGGGAGCGGATCCCGTCACGCCCTTGGGGGCGATGGTCTCCGCGAATACCCAAGGCGTGGGCGGACCCTGCAGCGGCGGGGTCGACACCGCTGCCTATGCCATGAGCCTGCAGACGACGGTGAACGACGCCGTGGTGTTCCAGGCGGTGGCGATGCGGAGCCGCATTCTCACTCCCGGCAGCGGCTATGTGCTGCGCAATCAGTTCTATGCCGGACCGTCGGGTTCCGTCGCCGGCTTGGCGGTGGCGGACCGGGTCTTCGCTTCGCCGGGCACGGTGAACGTGAACGGCAGCTTCGATGGCAGCGTGGACTGGGCGGTCGTGGGCATCGTGATCCGTCCCCATCTGGTGACGGCGAAGCAAGAAGCGCTGCCGGAGACGGTGCAGGTGGCTGGCCTCCTCCTCGGCTACAGCGCGGGAACGGCCTGGTTCGAGTTGGCAGCACCGCAACCGGTCCACGCTCGCCTGCGCGTTCTCGATGTACGCGGGCGCCTGCAGACGACGTTGTACGACGGCGTTCTCCCCGCCGGTCGCACACGCCTTCCCTGGGGCGGCGGAGTGGACGACGCTGTCCTGCCCTCCGGCATCTACTTCCTCGAGGCCGAGATCGGTGGGCAACGCTTCGTCCGCAAGGCGCTTCTCTTGCGTTGATCCGCCTTCGTCCCCGGGTGCGCACGCCGCCGCCTGCGCCCGGACGGCGCGGTCGCACAAGCCGTGCTATCTTCTGCTCCCGCCAGAGCTGTGGTCGCTGCCCGCGCCAGGTTTCCGCCTGGCAAGCCCTGCGCGGCCACCGGCATTTCGACGCGCAGAACGAGTTTCATGGAGATTGAGGGCACATGGGAAGCGAACGGCGCAGCAGCAGCGGCCGAGGCGGCGTAACACCGGAGGCCGTCGCCGGGGATCGCGCCCCCCTCGATCTCGAGGCAGCGCGGCGGCGTTTGCTGCTCGCTTTGGACCTGGCCGACCTGGAAGCGGCGCGCACCCTCGTGCAGCGCACCGCCGCGCACCTCGGTGGCATCAAGATCGGCAAGGAGCTCTTCACCCGCTGCGGACCCGAGGCCATCGCCGCTCTCGGCGCC
>Ga0075428_100011048_pt1 | contig 10044 bp, 8 predicted proteins | sample RhiMetdeltSRZDD2_FD_75291 | JGI IMG/M metagenome (GOLD analysis project Ga0075428, IMG submission 75291) | Populus rhizosphere microbial communities from Tennessee, USA - Rhizosphere MetaG P. deltoides SRZDD2 | ecosystem: Host-associated > Plants > Roots > Rhizosphere > Soil | place: USA...
GAGCCCTGCTTCAGCATCTCGGCCGCGACGCGCTGCGTGACGTGGAAGAAGCCGGCGAGATTGGTCGTGATCTTTGCCGCGAAATCCTCCGGCGTGTAATCGGTGAACGGCTTGGCGATGAAGATGCCGGCATTGTTGACCAGCGTGTCGATCCGGCCGAAGCGCGCGTTTGCCTCTTTGACAATGTGCTCTGCCGTCGCCGGATCGCCGATATCGCCGGCCACGGCAAGGATGTGGGGATCACCGCTTTGCTTGATGGAGCGCGACGTTGCCACGACCCGGTAGTTGCGATCCCGGAAGGCCTTGACCAGGCCGGCGCCGATACCCTGGGAAGCGCCGGTGACGACGGCGACTTTGCGTTCGTTGTGCATTTGTCTGCCTGAATGATCTTTCGCCAGCCGGCGATTGCCTTCGGCGGCCCGTGTGGGCTGGTGACCATCGATGTATGGTCTTGCACGAGACGGCGGAATGGCCGTCGCGCGGCAGGCACTCTTCCATCAAGCGGAATGATCAATGCGCCGGCTATATGCCGGTCACTTGAGCTTGTTGGCCACCGTCGAGAGCCGGGCGAATTCGGCGCGTAGTCGCGGGGCCGCAAAATCAACAAAAGCACGCACTTTCGGCACCGACATCCGGCCTTGCGGCGCGACTAGGTGAACCGGAAGTGCTGCGGGTTCGGCATTGCGCAGGAGGACCTTCAGCGATCCGTCCTGCACGCGTTCGGCCACGTGATAGGTGTAGAGACGCGTCACGCCATGGCCATCCACCGCCGACGCGAGCGCGGCCCGGACGCTGTTGACCAGTAAGCGAGGCTTGAAATCGACGGACCGCGGGACGCCGCCGGCTGTTGCCGGCGGAAACACCCAAGTGTCTTGTCCGAAGTGGGTGGTGGTGACGATCTGGTGCTTGGAGAGATCGGCCGGCTCGGCAATGCTCGGATGCGCAGCGAGATAGCGCGGAGAGGCGACGACCACCCGTTTCACATCGCCACCGACTCGCACGGCGACCATCGAAGAGTCCGGGAGCTCGGCGACGCGAAGCGCGACGTCGATTCCCTCTTCGACAAGGTTGGCGTGGCGGTCGAGAAAGATCAGGTTGACCGATACGGTGGGGTAGGTGTCGAGATAGGCATCGATGATGGGACGCAGGATCTCTTCACCACTGATCGGCGGAGCAGTCAGAGTGAGCGTTCCCCTCGGCGCGCCGCGCTCGCCCGCGGCGGACAGGTCAGCCTCTTCGAGGTCGGCCAGGATGCGACGGCAGGCGACCGCATATGGCTCGCCTGCCTCACTCAGCTTAAGGGATCGCGTGTTCCGGTGAAGCAGTTCGGTGCCGATGTGGCGCTCCAGAAACGCGATGGCACGAGTAACCGCCGCCGGCGACCGCCCGAGTCGGCGCCCTGCACCGGCAAGACTGCCTTCGTCCAGCGCAGCGATGAACACTTTCATCGCCTCGATGCGGTCCATACATAGTCTTTCGCGACACGAAACGTGGAGCCCTCAGCATCGGCTATTCCACCGTTTCGGGCAAGAATACAGCATCGCAACGCTCGCACCGGAGCGAGTGCAGGATTGGGTCGATGCTGTCGAAAAAGGCGGGGCGTGAAAGGGTTGACCGACGCAGCCTGCGGCATCGGCGCGGTCACCTCCTGCGACTTGCGACGTCACCGTGCAACGCGAAAGCCAAGATTGCTGGATGAGCTCTCGGGCGTGTTCGAGCTGCGTGCCGCGACACGGTACCGGCTGCAGTAGGAGTCGTGGCAGAGAAACGAGCCCCCGCGCATGGAGCGACGGCCTGTCGGCTGATCGAGTTTCGGATTGCGTAGGGTCGCGCCGTGGACATAGTCGGGGCTGAACCAATCTCCGCACCACTCCCACACGTTGCCGCACACGTTGAAGAGGCCGAAGCCGTTGGGCTCTCCGTCTCGCGCGGGCACCGGACCGGGCCGCCAGCCCTCGGCGGGCTTGTCTGGGAATGAGCCGCGCCAGACATTGCACCTCGGAAGTCCATCGCGCATGAGCTCGTCGCCCCAGGCGAAGCGTTTATGCTCGAGCCCGCCTCGCGCCGCACACTCCCATTCCGCCTCGGTCGGCAGGCGAGCGCCCGCCCAGGCGCAATAGGCTTGCGCGTCGTGCCACGAGATGTGCACCACGGGATGATCGAGCCGCTGGTAGATGTGTGATCCGGGCCCTTCAGGACGCTGCCAGGAGGCGTCCTCGACCGGCAGCCACCACGGCAGGTCTGGCGCTACCTGGCGTACGCGCTGGCGGAGTTCGGGGAGCGCCTGCAGGAAGAACACGTACGAGAAGCCGAAGCGCTCGGCCTCCGTCACGTATCGGGTGTCGCGGACGAAGTCGCCGAACTCGCGGTTGGTGACGGCCGTGGTCGAGATGGCAAAGGCGTCGAGGGAGACCTGTCGCAACGGCCCTTCGCCATCACCCGGAACGGCCTCCGATGACTCGTTGCCCATCGTGAACTCGCACGGGCCGATCGTGACGAGACCGTTGAGCGCTTCGCTGATTCGGGACGTGGCGCCGGCCTTATGGCCGGCGGGAAGGGTCGTTCCTCCATCTCGCTCCGGCATGCAACACGCGGGCATGGCATGCCCTCAGGTTTGCGGTTTCTCCCAGAAGGCGCGGGTGACGCCCTGGCTCGCCATCAGTGCGACGATCTTCTCGCGATCGATCACTCCGCATCGCTTGGCCCACGCATCGTATTGGCGAGCCATGTCGGCGACCCGTCCCGGATGCGCGGCGGCGACGTCGTACAACTCGGTCCGGTCAGTCTCCATGTCGTAAAGCTCCCACGCCCGGGGGTAATTCCGCACCAGCTTCCACTTGCCGATGCGAACGGCGGCGTTGCCTTCGTGCTCCCAGAACATCGGCGGCCGGTCCATCGCGTCTCGTGTGAACGCCGGCGCCAGCGATTGGCCCTCGAGCGCTTCGATGGCCTGTCCCTCCCATTGCGAGGGATAGCTCGTTCCCGTGACGTCCAGGATCGTCGCCATGATGTCGGGCAGGTAGCCGGGTGTATGCCGGATGGCGCCTTTTTCGGCGATGCCGCCCGGCCAATGCACGATCAGCGGCGTGGAGATGCCACCCTCGTGGATCCAGTGCTTGTAGAGCCGGAACGGCGTGTTCGAAAGATTGGCCCAGGCCGTGCCGTAGCTCTGGTAGGTATTCTCTGGTCCTGGCATCCGCCCCGGGTCGTTGCCGAAGTGGACCGGCTCGCCTGTCCGGGTGTGCGACTTGGCGATCATGAGCTTGTTGACGAGCTCATCGATCGTCACATCTTCCGGGATGTCCTCGGCGCACGCGCCGTTGTCGGCAAGGAAAATAACGACGGTGTTGTCCAACTGCCCGGTCTTCTCGAGCGCGGCGATGATCCGCCCGATGCCCTGATCCATGCGGTCCACCTGGGCGGCATAGACTTCCATGCAGCGCTGCAGCCACGCCTTGTGCTCGGCCTTGGTCCACGGCGGCTGTGTGGCGTCGCGCTCACTGAGCTTCCAGGCCTCGTTGAGGATGCCCCAATGCACCAGCTTGTCGAGGCGTTCCTCGCGCAGCTTGTCCCAGCCCTTGTCGAAGCGCCCTTTGTACTTGGCGATGTCATCCTCGTGCGCGTGCAACGGCCAGTGCGGAGCCGTATAGGCGACATAGGTGAAGAACGGCGTGTCGCGGGCTTCGCGATGGTGTTTCTCGATGAAGGCGACGGCCTGGTCGCTGATCGCGTCGGTGTAGAAGAACGCGGGGTCGGCCTTGGCTTCGTGCTCGATGTTGTCGTTGCCGCGCGTGAGCGTGTTGGGATCGTAGAAGCTGCCGGCGCCGATGATCGTGCCGTAGAACTCGTCGAAGCCCCGCTGCAGCGGCCAGGTGTCGGTCGGCTTGGTCAGACTGCTCGCCACATGCCACTTGCCGCTCATGTAGGTGCGGTAGCCATTGGTCTTGAGCGCCTGGGGGATCGTGACGCAGCGTTTGTTCAGGTTTCCGGCATAGCCTTCGGGGCCGGAGTCGTAGGTCAGGATGCCGACGCCCGTCTGATGTGGATGCAGGCCGGTGAGCATCGATGCGCGTGACGGGCTGCATCGTGCGGTGTTGTAGAACTGGGAGAAGCGCAGGCCATCGCGCGCAAGCCTGTCGAGGTTTGGTGTCTCGATCTCGCCGCCATAGCAGCCGAGGTCGGAATAGCCCATGTCGTCGTTCAGAATGAGCACGATGTTGGGTTTCGTCTTCATGTCGCTCGTTCCGTTTTCTTGTCGTCTGGTGTCAGAGTCTTGCGCCGCTATGAGGATCGAACAGGTGCGCGGTTGCCGGAGCGAAGGTGAGCAATACCTCGTCGCCGCCTTGCCGCGAGGGTTGAGGATCGCCCTTCGATTTGAGAATCTGGCCGTTACCGGTCAGGCTGATAATCGCGCTGTCGCCCAGGTCCTCGATCCGCTCGATGCGGGCGGGTAGGCCGCTCGAGCCGATCCAGAGGTCGCTCGGGCGTACGCCAAGCATCACGTCGCGGGCGCCAGGAGCAGTTCGGCTGACGGGCAGCGCGTGGCCGGCGACCGTGACGGCGCTGCCTTCCCACCGACCGGGGATGAGATTCATCTGTGGGGTGCCGACGAAGCTCGCAACGGTCATGGTCTGCGGGGCGGAGAATACCTCGCGCGGCGTGCCGACCTGGGCAATGCGGCCTTCCATGAAGACCGCTATGCGATCGGCGAGCGTCATCGCCTCTTCCTGATCGTGCGTCACGTACACCGTCGTGGTACCCAGCGTGCGTTGCAGGGCGTGCAGCTCAAGGCGGGTTTCCAGGCGGAGCTTGGCATCCAGGTTCGAGAGCGGCTCGTCGAGCAGGAACAAGCGCGGCTGGCGCACGATGGCGCGTGCCAGGGCACAGCGCTGCTGCTGGCCGCCTGACAGCTGCCCGGGCTTGCGCTCGAGCAAATGGCCGATGTTGACCTTGGCCGCAGCCTCCGCCACCTGCTGTGCGATAGCTGCGGCCTTCACGCCGACCATCTTCAAGGGGAAGCCGATGTTCTGCGCCACCGTCATGTGCGGGTACAGCGCGTAGCTCTGGAACACCATGGCGACGTCGCGCTCGCCCGGTTCCTTGTGCGTGACGTCGCGCTTGTCCATCAACACGCGCCCGCCGCTGACGGTCTCGAGCCCGGCCATGATGCGCAGCGCGGTTGTCTTTCCGGAGCCGGATGGACCGAGCAGCACGAAGAATTCGCCCGGTTGGATTGCAAGGTCGATGCCGTGCAGGACGGTTGTCTCGCCGTGCCGCTTGACCACGCCTTCGAAACGCACGCTGCCGGGACCAGTCATCGCCGCCCCCCGCCCTTGACCGCGCCGAAGGTTAGGCCCTTGACGATGTGCCGTTGCGCCAGGATGCCGATTAGGATGACTGGCGCCATGGCCAGCATTGCTCCCGCCGCGAGCTTGGACCATTGCGTCTGCTCGACCGAGATGAAGTTGAACATGGCGACCGTGACTGGCCGGACGCGGTTTCCGCCCAGCACGACGGCGAACATGAATTCGTTCCAGGCGTTGAGAAACACGAAGATCGCCGCGACAGCGATGCCGCCGCGCACTTGCGGAAGGATCACGTACCACAGCGTGCGCAGACGGCCGGCGCGATCGAGCAGCGCCGCCTCCTCCATCTCGAGCGGGATGTCCTCGAAGTAGGACACCATCAGCCAGATCGCGAACGGTAACGAGAAGGTCAGGTAGGTGGCGGTGAGGCCGCTGTAGCTGTCGAGCCAGCCGATCCGCTGCAGCGCGAGATAGTAGGGGATGATGAGGCCGACCGGTGGCAGCATCTGCGTGGCCAGCACGTAGAAGCCGGAGGCGCGCTTGCCGGGGTATTTCAGCCGCGCCAGAGCGTAGGCGGCGGGGATGGCGATCAGCATCGTCAGCAAGGTCGTGAGGACCGACACGACGCAGCTCGACCAGAGGTTGGGAAGTATCGACGACGCGCCGAACAACACTTCGCGGTAGTTGTCGAGCGTCGGCTTGAACAGCCAGACGGGAGGGTAGGCGAGAACGTCCCGCTCGGCCTTGAATGAGGTGAGCAGCCCCCAGATCACCGGGAACACCCATACCGCCAGGCCCACGCCCGCGACTGCTGCCAGCGCTATCTGTCGAATAGCCGAGCGATGCATGGTCACCTCGCCCGCCGCAGCCGGAACATGAGGTAAGAGATGGCCAGTGTCATCGACATCAGTACGACCGCCAGCGACGCGCCGTAGCCGAGGTTGAGCTCGCTGAAGGACGTGCGGTAGGCGTAGAGGTTCAAGATCTCCGTGGCTGAGCCCGGGCCGCCGCCCGTTGCGGCGAAGATGGCGGCAAACGCCGACAGCGCGGTCATCATGCGCAGGATGATGACCATGACGATGGCGGGTCTGATGAGCGGAAGCGTGATGTGGCGAAATCGCTGCCAGGCGCCCGCGCGATCGAGGCGGGCCGCCTCGTAGACATCGGCCGGCAGGGTGGCGAGGCTGGCAAGCAGCACCAGAAACGCAAACGGGGTCCATTGCCAGGTGTGGATGGCGATCACCGAGATCAACGCCAGTTGCGGGTCGCCGAGCCAATTGTGACTGCCGAGACCGAGTGCCCGTGTGACGAGGTCGACCAGCCCGAAGTCGGGGGACAGGACGAGCGTGCGCCAGAAGAGGCCGACCACCACGGGGGCGAGCACGATCGGCAGGATGGCCGCGATGCGCAGGATGCCCTGGCCTTTCGGAAACTGCATGACGAGCATCGCCAGTGAGAGGCCGATCAGCACCTGCAGCACAACCGTCGAGCCGGTGTAGATCAAGGTGAGGAGCAGCGAGTTCCAGAAGCGCGGGTCGCTGCCCATCTTGGTGTAGTTGCCAAGCCCTGCGAAGCCAGACAGCCAGGGCATGCCGAGGTCGAGACGGTGCAGGCTGTTCCAGACGAGATAGACCAGCGGCACCGTCGTAGTGAGCAGCAGCACAGCCAAAGCCGGCACGAAGAGCGCCAAGGCGAATCGTCGCTCCTGTGCCTCCAGTGTTGGCGCGGACAGCAACTGCGCCATCGCCGACGTCAACCCTTCAGGATCTGCTGTATGCGAGCCTGGGCTTCGTCGACAGCTTCCTTCGGCTTCTTCTGTCCGACGAGGGCGGCCTGGATCGCCGTCGCCATGGTCTCGCCGATGGCTGGCCACTGCGGCACGCGCGGACGCCACTCGACATCCGTGTCGAATTCCAGGGACTCCAAGGCAGCTTGGATGAAGTTGTCGCCCGCGCCCTTCATGGCGTCGGCGAACTCGGTCGATTTCCAGAGCGAGACCCGGTTGATGCCCGAGCGCTTGGCGGGTCCGGCGAACTTCCAGGACGTGCGCGCCTGCGTCTCGGCAGAAGCAGCCCAGATGATGAACAGCCAAGTTGCCTTCTTGGCACGCTCAGACAGGGCCGCATTGATCGGAAAACCCCAGTTCCAGATCGAGGTCACACGCTTGCCGCTGGGCCCCTTGGGCCAACGCGCGTAGGCGATCTTGCCCACGACCTTCGACTTCTCCGGATTGTTGATTACGGCGGCTGAGGAATGCGCGTCGATGTAGGTGGCGACCGTGCCTTGCGAGAAGGCGTCGGCGATGTCCGGCCAATTCCAGTTGCGCACGGCGGGCGGGGCGTACTGGCCGAGCGTATCGACGTACCACTGCAGGGCGTTCACAGCTTCCGGCGAGTTGACCACGACGTTGCCGCCGCTGCCCCAGCTTCCGCCGAATCCGCGCAGGAGAGACGGATAGATATACATGTTCTGGCCGGCGCCGGAGAAACCGCGCAGGGCGAGGCCGAAGATACGCTCGTTGGCGTCCGTCAGTGCTTTGGCGTTGGCCACGAGTTCGTCGTAGGTCTCGGCGGGCTTCAGACCCTTCGCCGCGTACAGGTCTTTGCGGTAGACCTGCACGGTGACTTCGCCGTCGTAGGGGATGCCGTAGGGCTTGCCGTCGACGGAATCGGCATCGCGCCAAGCCTTGATGATGTCATCGTACTTGAACCACGTCGGATCGGTGAGCGAGGCGTCGCTGAGATACTTGTCGAGCGGCTCGACCCACTTGTTGGAGACATACAGCGGGTAATACATCGGGTCGGCAGCGTGCGTGGCATAGGTCGCCGTCTTGGACGAGAAGTCGAGCAGCGCCTTCTGGCGAATCTGCCCGGGCGGCACCTTTTCAAAGCGCAGCTTGATGCCGGTCAGCGCCTCGAACTGCGGCTGCAGCGAGATCAGGTTCTCGAAGTAGCTCGCAGGAATGACGGCGATGGTGATCTGCTCGCCCTCGGCCTGCTTCCAGTTGACCTTCGCCGAGGTGTAGGGGGCGAGATCGTCGGCCTGGGCGAGCGCGGCCGAGATGAAGCGCGGGCAGAGCAACCCGGCTGCGCCGACCACGGCGCCCTGCCGGAGCACATCGCGGCGGCCCAGCTGAGAACTGCCCTTGTGGGAACGCTTCGTCATCGCAGCACCTCCACTTGTTGTTTCCCCAATACGCCCGATCCTGAAGAGCCCGGCGCGCGACGTCTGTATTCGATTACATTGAACTTTAGCAGGGCCTTGATAGCTGAGCAATACGGGGCCTATAAGCAACCAAGCTGCGTTGACAGCCCTTACATGTAATCGAGTTCAAGCATCCGAGCCGGCGATGGCCAAGATGACCACTGCAGCCTCAGACCGAGAACCTGGCGGGCGCCATCGCACCAGCGCCAAGGACGTCGCTCGCCTGGCAGGGGTTTCAACCGCTACCGTGTCCCGGGTGCTGAATTCGCCCGACTTGGTCGATGCCGACACCCGTCAGCTCGTCGAGCAGGCGGTGCGCAAGCTGCGCTATGTGCCTCACGGTGCCGCGCGGGCCCTGCGCAGTCATCGCAGCCGGATGATCGGCGCCGTGGTTCCCTCGTTCGACTATGCGCTCTATGCCCGCACCACCAGTGCCATGCAGGCCGTGCTCGACAGCAAAGGGTACTCCCTGGTGCTGGCCGAGCATCACTATGACCTGCAGGCCGAAATCCGAGTCACTGAGCAGCTGCTCGCCCGCGGCGTGGATGCGTTCGTGTTTGTTGGCGTGCATCACGACCCGGGCCTGTTCGCTACGCTCGAGGAATATCGCCGCCCGTATGTGCTGACCTGGGGCGTCGACCCGATGCGGCAGCATCCGAGCATAGGCTTTGACAACCGCGCCGCAACGTTCGAGATGGTGCGCTACTTGATCGGTCTCGGGCATCGGCGGTTTGCACTGGTGAGCGCTGTCCCAGAGGGTAACGACCGGGCGACGGAACGCGGGGCTGGGATGCGTGCGGCGCTCGCGCAAGCCAATCTCGAGCTGGATGGGCGATACGTGCAGTATGGGCCCATCGATCTGGCCGCCGCCGCCGCAATGATGCGACGCATTCTCGAAGTAGAGCCTCGGCCCACGGCCGTCGTCGCCACTAATGACGTGTTCGCCGTCGGTGCAATGATGGCCTGTCGTGCCGCCAACGTGAGCATCCCGGAAGAAATCTCGATCACAGGTGTCGACAACACCGATCTCGGTGCCACACAGACGCCGGCGCTGACCAGCATTCGCACGCCGATTGTCGAAATCGGACGTGCCGCGGCAGAGCAGGTGATCGCCAGCCTGGAAGGGCGACCGCACGCCCCGTTCCAGACGCTGCCTTTCGAGCTCGTGCTTCGCGGCAGCACGGCTGCGCCGAAGCGGGCGTAGCAGATTACTCCAATGCGAACACGGTTGAGGGAGAGTGGCGCAGCCACTCCTCACCCGCCAGGGCTTGACCGGAGTGCGTTCTCTGTCAGCCCATTCCGGGGACGGCGCGATCTTCTGCTGAAGCAGGCCGCTCGCTGATCGACACAGCGTCTGCGATGCGGCCGCGCTGGTCGCGCTTGGCGCTCGAATAGCGGGAGCGCCGGATGGGCCGCTGCAGCAGCTCCTTTTTCAAGACGCCGCGCGCTTGAACGTAGAGGCTTCGATAGATGGTCTCATGAGACACGTACAACGCCTCGGACTGCGGAAACGTGCGCTTGAGCCATCCTGAGA